>Ga0209777_10000012_pt1 | contig 342299 bp, 356 predicted proteins | sample FrelakmetHBP12HB_FD_187147 | JGI IMG/M metagenome (GOLD analysis project Ga0209777, IMG submission 187147) | Freshwater lake sediment microbial communities from the University of Notre Dame, USA, for methane emissions studies -HBP12 HB (SPAdes)... | ecosystem: Environmental > Aquatic >...
TGGAGTAGGAGCAGGTGTTGGAGTTGGAGTTACTTCTGGTGTTGGAGTTACTTCTGGAGTAGGAGCAGGTGTTGGAGATGGAGTTACTTCTGGAACTGGAGTAGGTGTTGTTCCTCCTCCTGGGGCAGGTGCTTCTGGCGCAGATGGTGTAGATGGCGCTCCTGGCGCAGCCGATTTCCCCGCCTCTATTTCTGCAAGCATATCCTCCCATGCTGATTGGGCAGCTCTTGCTTTCATGAGATTATCAAGCTCAGTCAATCTTCCAGTGCCGGTTGATACCTCAGAATATCCTGCGCCAGCTCCTGCCATCGCAACTACAGGAATACCCATTGCAACTCCGCCCCAGAATTCTGCAGCCTCTTTTGAATATCCTAAGTTGCTGACAAACTCACTTGTCTGTTGGCTTGCGACAACCCCTCCGCTCACTGCTAATGTAGGTTTTGCCACTTGGACAAGAGCGGTCGTGCCTTTTGAGAGAAGGCCAACACTTGCAGTCTCTGCTCCTGTTGTTGCAGCTGCAGCTCCGACAGCTTCTCCTGTTGTTGCAGCTGCAGCCCCTATACCAGCCGCTTTAACCAATGTTCCGCCTATTGCAGGAACAAGCCAGTATTGTGAGTTGGCAAGATTGACTATATCTTCGCCAAAGTCATATCCTCCTCCGCCTGCCCATAATTTGCTTGTGTCTCCGACCCAGCGATTCACATTCTTAAGCTCTTCACTGCTGTAGCCGTTAAGCTCATATTGGAATGGGGCAAACCTTTGAGGATCATTTGCAGCCATTTGGCCTGAAGATATCTGGACCATCCTTGACATGTCCGGATTATTTGTAAGAGTATAGTCTATCGCAGATTTTATTCCACTTGAAGCCTGAGTAACTTCAGCCCCTGATTTGCCTTTAAAGAATGAATCTCCGATCTGATCAGGAGTCATCTTTTTTATGTCATCAATAGTCATTCCTCTCTGGCTAAGCATTGAGACATAAAGCATCCCTTGCTTCTCTGAGTCAAGTTTATTCAATTCCTGCAATACAGGTCCTGGCTTATTGTCTGCACTCCACCATGCCGCATTGCTGCCTGTTGCGATATTGCTGAGTTCTGCCCCAGACCCCATGTCCATTCCTAAAGCATTAGCTATGGTCTCGCTTGCAAGGACAGATGATTTTGCAGGGTTAATCAGATTCCAATAGCTGGTCTTTGATTCAACAGCTCCTCTTCCTACTGCAATATCTGCAGCAAGCTGGTTCTGGACATTTGAGACCATGCCTTGTTCTATTAAATTCATGTTGGATTTTGCGTCTTTCCTCAATTCATCACTTACAGTGTTGTCATTTGCTATCGTCTGAAATATGTCATAAGCCTGCTTGGTCCCTATCCCTGAGCCTAAAAGTCCTTGATCCTGCGCACTGCGATACGCAAGTGCTGTATAATACTTAGCCATTGTATATTTAGGATCGTCTGGATTAGGAGTCATGTCTTGTATAGACTTGAAATCGCCTGATTGGGCAAAGATCTGGAACTGCATGTTTGCACTTGCAAGATCAAATTGTCTCAACTCTTCTGGTGTAGCGCCTTGGCTTATAATTTCATTCCTTGCTTTGGCCAATGAATTAGAGAGAGTATTTGTGTCTGAAGATATTTGTGTATTAAGCCCTTTTATTTCACCATTGATTTGGTCAATCAATTTCTGTGACTGTTCTATTGTCTTCTGGTCTGTTTCAATTATTTGATTACCTACTGTCAGTGATTTCCCCCACCCTATCCAGGAAGCCTGCTGCTGCTTAATCTCTTCATTGCACTGTGTAATTCTAGTGTTTAGTGCATCCAGCATCTTCCTCCTCTCAGCAAGGTCTGATGTAGTCTTATCGAGCTTATCCTTTAATGTGCCATATTCCGAGAGGGCCTTTGCAGCATTTCCCTGAGTTGTTATCATCAGATAAGAGGGAGTTAATCCGTTTTCAGGCATTGTATTGAAGTGGACTGCCTGATCTGTCTTTTTGCCGTTCTCAAAGAATGTCACATCTCCATTCTGTGAGATTGCAACTCCATTATTCCCTGGCAAGCCTATCTCAAAATTGTTGTTGAAGACATAATTGCCATTCGTTGCCATCTTGTTCAGATTAGCAATATCATAATTTGGGGAGACTACGCTGACACCATTGACCACATTAGTAACTGAGAAGCCGAGATTGATGTATTGAGGTGTCGCCTTTCCGTTCACTACCTGAAGCACACCTTTGTCGAGAGATGCCACTTTAGTGCCAGCGGCACATCCAGTACATGATATCTGAAGCTGGTCTTTGTTGCCCGGATTCTTGAAATTAAGAACACTTGCTTCATTCAGCCCCTTATACTGAAAATCATTCATTGGCACCTGTTGATTTAGCGAAGGGATGTTGAATACAGCGCCTTTAGTGACTTCAACTTTTCCAGCTGCCGTAAAATCATAATTGGCTCCGCTCTTCTTCAGGTCAAGCGTGCCTTTTGGATCATTCGAATTGAACGCAAAATCACCAGTCGGCTTTGCAGGTTCCCCTCCAAGCTTAAGTGATTTAGTGTCATAGAATGCGACCTGCACTTCCCCTTTAGCATAAACCCTCACATCATTCGGAGAATTCCCTTTAATCCAGACTTCGCCTCTTGCCTGCTGGGACGGCTGATTGGCGGCGGCAGATGCTGCCTGGGCTTTTCCTTTTTCTATAGCCTGCTGCTTTTCCGCATCTGTAGCAAACCTTGAGCTCTGCGACACCTGGTCTTTATGGATGACGACATCCGGGCCTTTTGAACCGACTGAAGTGTCAAGATCGACATGAAGCCCGTTGGATATATGTATCTCTTTTCCTGTTGCATCAATCGAGAAGCTCCCTCCTTCAAAATAGTCATGCTCGAGCATAGCCTTATTGCAGTTCGTCACAGCTATCGCTTTATCATTATATGCATAGCTTCCCCCTCCATTGACCTGTATCGTCTCTTTATCATTGGGCTTTATCGTGAACGCTGGCTTTGAGGTGTCTGCAAAATCTGTCTTGATTATAAGCTGCGACTTGTCGTCCTTTGTTATTATCGCGTTTCCGTTCTCAGCTATTATTGTCTGGCCTTCTTTCACTGCTGTCGCGCCTTGAGGTATGACCAGGCTCCCATCCTTCAGAACTTTCGCATCGCCTTCTGTGACTTTAGTCATGTCGATCGAAGACAACACTTTTCCGTCAGCGCCTTTAACATCAAATGTCTTGCCGTTTGACTGTATTGTCCCTGACTCAACGCTCACAGTCTTCTTTCCGATAGAGACCTTGAATCCGCCTCCTTGGATTGCGCTTACTGAGACAAGATCATCTTTTGAAAATTGATTCAAGCTGAGCGAAACTTCGCCGTTAGATATTATTTTGGTCGCAGGATCGTACTTTGCTCCTTTTCCTAAGTTATTCAGGTCCATTGATTTTATGTTGCCTCCTGAATTCTTCTGGATGGCTGAAGCAAGCTTGTCTTTTGGGATCGAATCTAATTTCTCCTTTATCTTGGGCAGTCCAAGGTTGTTGCCTTCTGCCAGCTGATCTACTGAAAGCTTGTTCATATCGACCTTATCCCATTGTATCTTTGGGTCGGAAAGCTTGTTAGGAGGAATCTTGTCTATCACACTATTCCAATCATTAAATGAGGCAGGCACATCGTTATAGTTGCCGCCAGCCCAATCAAAAGTCTTAGGGTCAAATTTAGGCTGTTCAGGAGGAGTACTAGGTGGAGGAACAGCAGGAGCTCCAGGCTCAGTAGGCTGCGCAAAAGCTTCCATAGGCATGACACTAGCTAAGAACATCAATATGCACAACACTGAACTTATCTTCCTTGCATTCATGTTACAATCAGGTCAAAATCCTCTGTCTTTTTATTGCCCAGATAGTCTGAAACTTCTATGGTTATAGGGAAGGTGCCTTTTGAAGATGGGATGAAATCGATTGAGCCATCCTGCTTTATGTTGAACATATCTGTATTATCATTGAATTTCAACGGCTTGGCATTATAGGCGTCATTTCCTTTCTTTGTCACAACAACTTGGTACTTGAACTCCTGCCCTACTTTTGCATTTTGGTCTGGAATCGGAGATATGTCAAACATTGTCGACTGATAGATTTGGAATGTAACGTTGATATCTTTTGAATATCCAGACTCATCTGTAACAGTTATAGTCGCGTCAAAGTTTCCTGGAACAAGATTATATGAAGATGCAAATATCAAGTTGCAGTCCTGATCAAACTTCATCAGGGCAGTGCTTATCTTGCATGTCAGCTTTTCTCCTTTAAGCGAAAAGGCATTGAAATGATATATGAAATCAGTCATAGTCGGAATAGATATTGTACCTGGATTGTCTGCCATTATCCTTTCATCTGCATCGACCGGATCTATCGTGAACTGGACTTCCTGGGAGTCCTTTCCCCCATTTATGTCGCTTGCTGTTATCACAACAGTAAATTCTCCTGCATACTGAGACGTGAAGCTCATTATATGAGTGATAGGATCTATGACTATTCCGTCACGGTCGACATCAAAGAATATCTCATCATTATCTGCGTCTGTCGCTTTCAATTGGTACGAGAAAGGCTCGCCCTGCCTTATCTTAAAGTTAGGGATAAACTCAAGCACAGGTGGCGAATTGGTCATTTTCTTTATCCCAAACATGAATAGTGTAGACGGAGAGGTTGACTTGTCTGCAATAGTAATTATTGTGGTCTCACCATCATACGGGAATATGTTGAAGGTTATATTATTCTCCGGATTCGGGAAAGATAATTTGTTGTCAACCGCCTGCTTATCCGTTATCTCGATCGCATAATCATAGAGAAGTTTCAGCCTTATGCTTGAATATGCAGAGAATGTGCTTAGCCTTGTGGTCTGGCCATTATATGATATGGTTACAGGATAGTCTGCAACCATTGTAGTTCCGCCTTCTCCAAGAACCAAATCTGCATTGAATGCTCCTGTTGAGAAATTATATCCCTGACCCCTGAAAGCCTTGAAATCACCAAGGCATGCTGGAAGGGCTTCACTTACAAATCTGGACAAATCAGAGTTTATCTGAGATTCATTTGGATATGTATTTTTTGCAAGATAATAGTAGTACACAACTTCATCTTTCTCAGTTATCAGGCTGTATTTAGGATTGTAAATATATCCTCCTTTCATGGCAGAAAGATATAGGCCTTTGTCAAGATTGACCTTGATGCATGATTCGATATAATCCTTGATCGGAGCAACATAGAAAGGAGACTCTGGCGCTGTCGTCGCTTTTCTCATATTTCCGAAGAAGTATAAGGCGAGCATTGAAGCTACTATGATGATCCCTACGACTACAATGACTATTGTAATCTGTCCTCTTTTGATCAGTCTTTTCAAAGGTTTAACCACCAAACTTTCACTGTCTATTTAGCAGTCTTATCCCCTAACCCTGAAATCAACTAATTTATGCAGATTTTAGCAGTTTTTGTTTATAAATGTTTGGGTAAATTGAATTGAGATTTGTGTTTTGTTAGTATCTTTTTAGTAATTTTGATGTTTTTTAGAATATTGTCAGTATCTTTTTGGATATTTAGCCCCTGCACAACTAAATCTATTGGATGCGGCGCTCATTCACCACTTTTCCTCACACAACTAAACTGCAAGGAATTGATGTGGTTCTTGATTATGGCTTTCCGGAAGAATGAGGCAAAGATCTTTCGAAGAATCCGGAAGAATTGATCTTAAAATGAGTTTTTCTGGGAGGGTTACAGAGATTCCGGATGCGGTACGGATTGTGTGGAATCCTTGCAGAAAAACGAGAGAAAGTGTTAATAACTTCCTTGAAAAATAAAATTGGAACTGGAAGAAATATCCAGTTCCCCAGCATTATAAGCTGGTGAGACAACCGAGTCAATGAGACCTTAACTCTAACAAGTATATAAACTTGTTGTTGTGCAATGGTCCGGACGCGTAGTCTGGTTTCGCGCCAGCCTTATAAGCTGGTGAGACAACCGAGTCTCATGCGGGTTCAAAAATCTTCCCCTTCGAGATTGACACTCCCGCCCGGACCGCACAAAAAGCCAATCGCTGAAGTCAAGTAGGCGATTGGCACCTTTCTTATATTTTCTGAACACCAATATACGAACAAAAAATTTATATACTAACCTGATTAAAAAATGAGATATGGTAGAAAAGAGGCTGATTGAATACCTAAAGACATATAGTTCTCAGGGTTATACAAGAGAACAGCTAAAGCAGCACCTGACAAAAGTCGGATGGGATCCAAAGACTTTGGAAGAGGCGTTCAGAGAGATGAGCCAGCCTGCAAAGCCTGCTTTTACAAGACAGCCTGTTCCTGAAAGGAAGGCGGAGAAGCCAGCAGAGCACAGGGAAAGCCTTGAACGGGCAGTCCATAAGGAGAGCTACCATCAGACCAATCATCTGGTGCCTGTATTTGCGATAGCAACAATATTTATCCTCGTAGGATTATTCTTTTATTTCTACACTGCTGTGCTTGTACCTCAGATAGGCAAGCCGAACATAGCTATGCCTGCTACTAGGCCTATCGCAGGAGCAGCTGTACAGACTGATCAAGTGAACTACTTATTGAATGAAGTCGGCGCATATAAGCTGCACAACAATCCGCTGCCGACAAGGTAATGAAAATGAAAAAAGACATATTCATATTATGTGTGCTGATCCTGCTTTGCAGTATTTTGGTCTTTGCCACGAACAGCAAGACTCCTGAGATGGAACTGAGGATAACTGATACAAACCAAGTCTTTACAGTCAAGGTCATAAACAATGGAGTGACATCAACTGTCGGGCCTTCTGAGAATCCTGACATGATCGTCTCAATGACTTCTGCGACATTTGCAGAGATATTCAATGCGAAGGATCCTAGCTTAGAGGCATATAACCAGTTCAAGAAAGGGACAATCGGATATGAACTGAAAGTCGATTATGCGACTCTTGCACTGAAAGGATATAAAGGGATGTATGACGGGTTTGCTGCGAGCCATTCGATAGGCGCTCAGTAATTTCATCTCAATCTTCTGACAATCCCATTTGTAGCATCCACTTCTATAGTCTCCTTATCCATCAAGAAATGAGTTGCATCTTTTATTCCAATGATACATGGTATCTTAAGCTCTCTTGAGACTACTGCAGCATGAGAGGTTATTCCGCCTTGCTCTGTGATGATTGCAGCCGCTTTCCTCATGATAGGAAGGAATTCTGGAGTTGTCTGGTTCGTCACAAGGATCTCGCCATCTTGGAACATTTTCATCTCACCTGTCTTCCTTATTATATGGACGCGGCCTCTTGCGTATCCTGGAGATGCTGTGACTCCCTTAAAGTCCACCATATTCTGAAGATTCTCTCTCTTTAGATGGTGGAAGAACTTTTCTGAGTCTTTGCCTGATGAAATAAAGTAGCCTTCTGGAGTCACTGCAAAAAAGCATTGCTTCTCTCTCCTACCTAATTCAGCATGCATATCTTTCTTTTTCAGAAGAACTTCCTTGATCTCAGCTGGAAAACAGAATGTAAGCTGCCTCTTGGTGTAATGGCTTCTCCTTGCAATCTCTTCGAGAAATACATCAAAATGATGCATGCCGATATAGACTCCGCTTTTCCTTATGTCTTTCCATTTTGAGAACAGTCTTGCGATGCCCAGAATGTTTTTCATGAAATCTGACAATCCAAAAGTCTCTATGATCTCCTGCCTCTGGTCCCTGATGTTGCTCAATGATTCCTCGCTCTTCCTGAACATCTCATCCAAGGAACTTTTATTCTGATATGCTTCTTGTGAGAATTTGATGAGCTGGCCATAGAATTCTTCTGCAGTGATGTAATGGACATTATAATAATTATTCTGCACCCAGAAGAAACGCTTCTCGTGTTCCAGAAGAAGAGCATATATTTTTGGATAATCCCTCTTCAGCCTGTTGAATGTCGGAAACTTTTTGCACTCTTTTTCGATCATTGATCCTATCCTGAACAGATTGTGCTCTGACTCCAAAGAGAAAGAAAGATGGACAGGAGAAGTGAGTATCCTTGCTTCTGAGGCGATCATCTCTTTTGATATCTTCTTCTTTCCCAGCTCTTCCTTTATCATCTCTTCAAGCCAGTCTTGCTCTCCTGTCGACATGAATGAATCAGCGATATAGGCGATCGATCCTACCAATAAGTATTGCACATAGAATTCATTGAATTCTGAATAAATCCTTGAATCGCCCAATTTTGACAGGTCTGTCTTATTGAGGGTCTTGCTTAGATCCAGATATCTGCGCCAATCCTTTTCCCATCCTGAAAAAAGGGAATGGATCTCTTCTGGGTTGCTTTTTGCTTTTTCCAATACATATGATCTCACTCTTTTTATCCCTTCTGGATCAAGGAACCATTGGCCTTCATCATTCTTCATGAATGCAAAGCAATAATCATAATGGACCTTGCTTATCTGCGCAAAGGTCGAGACTTCGCTCTCAGATGAAGCATATAACGTCAGGAGCTTTGCGTGAAATGCCTTGTTGTAGCAGTTTGCTGTCTTGCTCATTATAGATTGCGGGAAAGAATCAAGTGTTTTAGTCAATGGATTTATTGATTTCATATTGCTATCTAATTATATCTTCATTTTAAATATTTCTATAATATAAGAATTGAATAAAGAATAAATAAGAATCAAAGACTTGCCAGCTCAAAGTCTGTCTTCAGCTCAAGTATCTGGTATTCCACCTTTTTCCTCTTAGGAGAATCCTCAAGCTGGGCAAACATCGATTGAAGCAAGGCTATATTTGCCTCTGCCGCAGACAGGTTCTTGTTCTCGATAAATTCTTTCGTGTTTGAGATCAGCTCATTTATGCTCTGCTTCTTGCCTGACTGAGATCTAGTGTCATAGACCACTACTTTAGGCTGAGGCGGCGTGTAGGGCTTAGGCATCTTTGGAGCCTCATAAGGCTCTCCCCTTATTGCAGACTTAGTTGCCTGCTCTAAAAGATCCCTGTCTTTCTCAAACTCGTGCTCATAATTGGTAAGTATAGACTCTCTTGATTCCATACCCATCTGCTTCTCCTGCATATCCCTGTTGATGAACATCATCCTCTGCTTCGCCTTGTCAAGATTGCCCCTATCTTCCCTCAACTGCTCGAGAAGCCTGTTGTGCTCTCTCTTCAGGATCTCGATATCCTGCTTGAGCTCTTTAGATGTCGCGATCTTATCCTTCATGGACTCTACTCTCTGAAGCTCAGACGCAAGCTTCATCTCCTGCTTCTTCACTGCCTTGTCCCTTATGTCAATCACTTCATTCAGCTTCTCTATGTCTTCCTTATCCTGCTCGATCTGCTCAGCAAGAGATATTATGTCATCCTCTTTCTTTGACAATAATTGTTTTGTCTTCCTCAATTTGGAAACTTCTTTCACGACTTCCTTCTCTCTCGCAGCCAATTCTTTGCTCACTGACTCAAGCTCTTTCAATTTTGAAACTATCTGTTTCCTCTCATCTGCAAGCTCATCTTTTGACTTGCTTATAGCCTGGAGCTTCATGCCAAGCTCTTCTTTCAATATATGGAGCTGCTCCTTCTCCTCAGGAAGCTTCTCTTCTATATCTTTCTTCGATCTCTCAAGCATCAATTTGGAATCATTTATGAGGAAGTATTTCTTCTTCCAGTCATCCTGCACAGTCTCGAGGTCTTTCTGCACTTTCTCTATCTGCGCGGTCTTTTTGCTCAGGTCAGATTCCCTTCTCTTCAGGTCATCCTCAAGCTTCTTCAGCTTGTCCTGATTCATATCGATCTGGACCCTTTCTATAGCATGAGCTTTTTCCTTCTTTTCGATCGTCTTCTCAATGTCATTGAGCTGGTTCTGCTTATCCCTAAGCTCCTGATCCATCTTCTTCATCTGAAGATTTAGCCCATTCATCTTCTGCTGGCCAGAAGATGCACCTTCATCCTTCTTAAGGGATGGAAGCTGCAATGGAGGAAGCAACGGCTTCTTCTGAGCGTTCATATGCCTTTCTTTCTCCTTCTTCAATGAGATTATGTCCTTGATGTGTGTATCTTTCTCTTTCTTCAATGATTCTATGCCTTTCATGTGGATCTCTTTCTCTTTCTTCAGAGATTCAACTCCTTTCGCATGGATGTCTTTCTCTTTTTTCAATGATCCTATATGATTCTCAAGGACATCTATCTCTGATTCGAGGGTCTTTTTCTTCTTGTCAAGCTCTTGGACAACTTTTGGATGGAGCCCTTTTACATTCGGAGTCAATGGAGGCAGTTCAAGATCTTTTGTCTTTTTCTTGGCTCCAAACAAAAAGAATCCTTTGCTTTCTTTTTTATGGGATTCTTTTGAAACATGCTGTACTCCATGCTTAATCTCCAGATTCCTTACCCTCTCTCTTATCTTCTTATCAAGATCATACAGGTCTTTCTCTCTCCTTTCGATCTCTTTTCTCTTTTCTACAAGCCTTTCCAATTCACTTGTCAGGTGGATCTTCTCTTTCTTCTGGTCGCTCTTTAAGTTGACCAGCTCCCGCAATGATTTCTCTTTCTCGGCCAGCTCCTTATGCATAGAATCTCTCTTTTTTCCAAGGAATTCGATGTCATCAAGAAGCTTAGCCTTCTTACCTTCCATGAACTTAATGTCCTTTTCCATAGTTGAATACATCTTCTTCAGTTCTGCCTCTTTTATTTCCAAGGCTTCCTTTGTCATAGTGACTTCTTTCTCTTTTGCAACAAGCTCTTTCTCTTTTCCTGAAAGCCTTGATGATTCTTTCATCAGATGCTTTATGTCTGCAGCAAGAGCTTCCTTGTCTCCTTTATTTGACTCAACCTCTTTCTTGAGGTCCTTGATCTCTGATGACAGATGATCTTTCAGTATCTTCATGGCTTCTATGTCGTTTCTCAATGATTTCTGCTCTGATTCGACTTTCTTCTTGTGCTCCTCAATTATCTTCGCCATTGAGATGTCTATCTTCTTCTGCTTTTCCTCAACTTCCTTATTGAGACTCTGCGATTCCTGCTTCAATGATGCGACAGAACTGTTCAGTGATGTGACAAGCTTCTCTTTCCTTGCTGCAATCTCCTTGTCAAGCTTGTCATACTCTTTCTTCCTTGATGAGTCTACCTCTCTTGCAAGGTTCTTTCTTTGCCCTGTCAGCTTCCCTATCTCAGTCTCAACTTCTAACCTTTCTCCAAGAAGCTCTTCCTTTATCTTCTTCCTGCCCTTCTCTTTTTCAGCGTTCAGTTGTGATGAAAGATCTTTCTGATACTTCCTTAGGTCTTCGATATCCCTCTGCAGCTTTTCCTTGTCACTCTTCCATTTAAGCTGGTCTTTAGTCAAGAATAAGTTGCTTTCGATGACTTTCTTCTCTTTTTGGTCGAGAGCTTTTCGCTTCTCATCCAACAAGGATTCCTCTTCATCAAGCTCATCTTCCTTCTTCTGAAGTATATTTGCTTTATCCTTCAGTATGCTCTCTTTTGCAGAAAGCTGTTTTTCCTTAAGGTCAAGCTCTTTCTTCTTCTCTTTTAGCAATGATTCTATCTCTTTCACTTTCTTCTTTGTGCCCAGAGATGAATCTTTATCATCAGAATCGTCTGCAACCGGCTCTGGAGGAGGCAGGTCTTTCTTTGTCAGACTTCCAAATAAGAATAATCCTCTCTTCTTTGTCTCTTGTGTAGTTGTATCTGTCTTTTTGATACTCACTCCCCCCTTTTTTACTATATTAACCATAAATCTTGGAGTGATACTTTAAAAAGCTTTGTTATGACTTAAAAATAATGAATTGAATATAACCTTTGCATAATATATATAGGTGCACAAGACAAAGGTTTTAATATATAATGTTTCCTTAATGAGCTTATGAAAGAAATTGAGGTCGAAATCAAGTTTCCTTTGAAGAATCCTAGGCCAATAATCACTTTTCTTGATAGATCCGGCGAGTTCAAGGGAGAAGACTACCAGAAAGACACTTATTTTGTCCCTCCAACGAAGAATTTCCTGGGCAAAAGCCCTGTCGCAGAATGGCTTAGGATAAGGGAAGGCAAGGGAAAGCCGAACATCAATTACAAGAACTGGGATCGGGAGAAGCACAATAGTTGGTCTGTATGCGATGAATATGAAGTGATGATGGATGATGCTGAAGCCATGAAGAAGATATTTGCAGGGCTTTCTTTCAAGGAGATAATTGTTGTTGAGAAGAAAAGGAAGAACTGGCATTTCAAAGACACCATCATATCAATCGATGAGGTGAAGGATCTGGGAAGCTTCATCGAGATCGAGTCCAACAGGCATTTTGAGAGCAATAAAGAGGCTGTCGCTTATTTGCATAAGATACTTCTTGAGCTTGATGCAGAAGTAGGAGAGCAGGATTTCAAGGGATATCCTTATCTGCTGCTTGAGAAGAATGGATTGCTCTAAGCCCTACAAAATTCAAATAGAACTACTGCTCATCCTTATGATATAAGTCAATAATCAATATCTTATCCTCTTCCTTGATGTAAAGATATGAAAGCCTAAAAGGAGGGATATATAGTTCTCTTGTCCCTTTCCTTGAATATTTCATGGGCTTCCCAAGTTCAGGATTTTCCTTAAGTTTAATCACTTGCTTTATTATCTTATCCTTCAAGACAGGATCCTTTATCTTAGAGAATAATTTCTGGAAATCCTGATCGAATTCGGCAGTCACCATTTTTTCATTTCAGTAATAAAATCGTCAAAATCCATGCTCTTGAATTGGCCTTTTTCATATCGCTTCAATGCTTCTTCAGTCCTTTTTGCAAATTCAAGGTCTTCATTCAGTTGCCTATCAAGATCAGTTGCTTTCTTAAGTATCAGCTGATGGTCATTTTTGATTATAAAAAGTTTGTCTCCTTCTTCTATGTCCTGACGTAATTCAGCAGGTATTACAATCTGCCCTTTTGAGCTCATCTTAGTTATTGCGACTTCCATGTTATCACCTTCAAAAATTTATAATTTTTGCAAGGTCCAGAAATCTTTGATTTCTGATACCAAGTAAGATTAATCTTACTAAGTATATAAATGTTTTGTTTCTGAAGAAATATGGTTAATTTTTGTACAGCTTCTCTATATCCACTTCTTTCTCTTTCCCGTCACTCATGTCCTTGACTTTTGCTTTTCCTTTAGAATACTCGTCTGGTCCAAGAATGACTACTTTCTTTGCTTTTATTGCATCTGCATACTGGAACTGCTTTGCAAGCTTTCTCCCCATCAGATCAACTTCCACAACTTTTCCAGTCTTCCTTATCCTCTTTGCAAGGTCAAATGCCCTTATCCTCATCTCATCATCTACAGAGGCGATGAAATAATCAGGCGACATGTCTATCTTTGGGACTAATTTCTTGTCTTCCAATACCAATGACAATGTTGAGTATCCTATTGCGAATCCGACTGCAGGCGAAGGCTCTCCTCCAAACAGTTCTATCATCTTATCATATCTTCCGCCGCCTGCTAAAGCACGAAATTTCTTCTTTGTGTCAAACACTTCAAATACCGTTCCTGTGTAATAGGCAAGGCCTCTCGCTGTTGAAAAGTCGACTTTGACAAATTTCTTCCTTTCCCCTAAAAGCGCCAGGATGCTTTTTATCTCTTCATATCCTTTCTTCGCCTCTTCATTTTCACATTCAAGGTCTTCGAAATCTGTATCCATCAGCTTGTTTATCTTCATGACCTGGTCTTCTTCGAGTCCTATCGACTCAAGCTCTTTGCCGAAGTCTTCTTCATTTATCTTGTCTCTCTTGTCGATTATCCTCATGACATCCAGAAGCTTAGAATCTCCTGCAATATCTATCAAAAGACCCTGCAATAACTTCCTGTTGTTTATCCTTATGAAGAAATCCTTATCAGTCAATCCTAATGACTTGAACAAGTCGATTATCAGATATAACATCTCTGCGTCTGCTTCCGGCTTTTCCGTTCCAAAGCATTCTGCATTGAACTGGAAGAATTCCCTCAATCTTCCTGCCTGCGGCTTTTCGTATCTCCATACCCTGTTTATTGAGAACCATTTGACAGGCTTCTGTATGACTTTCTGCTTGTCTATGAACATCCTTGCGAATGACGGCGTGAATTCAGCCCTTAATGCGAGCTGCTCATCGCCTTTCTTTTCAATCGTGAATATCTGCTTCCTTATCTCTTCGCCCTGCTTTGCTTCCAACAAAGCCATGGATTCTATCACAGGCGGCTCAACTTCCTTGAATCCGTATCTTAAGACTACATCTGAGAGAATGTCAAATATCTTCTTCTGGACTGCCCTTTCCTCTGGAAAGAAGTCAGTCGTGCCTTTTGGATTCTGGTATTTTGCTGCCATAAGAAATAATCATTGAGGGAATGTATATAAAAGTTACTGAAAAAAGAAAGATAGAAAAGAAAAATAAATGAAAAAAAGACAGGCTTTAGAAAGTGAACATCTTTGCGAATGACCCTATCACCGGAAGCTCATTCTGCTTGTCTGATGCAGCATTGATTATGCCGATTATGACCAGCACCAATACCAACAAAGTCAGGATGAAGTTAATTAGATAACCAAGCCCTCCAAATACCCATAAGATCCTCCCGATTACTTCTATTACCAAGATACATATCCATAACACAAGCCCTTGCTTAACATGGAATTTCACGAAAGAATCCTTCTTCATCTTTTCATCAACAAGATACCATATCAATCCAATCAATAAATAGGACAGGACTGCACATGCTTTTGCATTGCCTGCATCATCAGATGCCTGAGATTTAGCTGCTTTCTTTGGAGCCTTAGCCTTAGCTTTTTTAGCCATTTTTTCACCACCTTTTGCTTATGAGATAATATATTGAGTGTATATTATATAATAGGGTATATAAAAGTTTTGGATACATAATAAAATCAATGCTTATTCCTTCCTCTGGCTTCGACTTTTTCCAATCTTTTTTCAACTTCTTTATCATGGTATCCTTTCAGGACTTCCTTGAATGCAGGCTCCCAGAACTCGAAGTGCTTGCTTTCCAAAGCCTGCCTCAGGAGATGGAGATCCACTGCCCTGTCTTCAACTTTTTGTGAGATAAAGCTCAACCCAAAATCAATGAAATAGATGTCATTGTCTTTCTTGTTGAGTATGAAGTTTGATGTTGTCAGGTCGCCATGGATTATATGATGATCGTGAAGAAGCCTTATCTTCTTTCCAAGAATGCTGCAAAGATGTTTGTAATTTGACTTGTTCAGCGCCTCCCTAAGCTTAGGCCCTTCTATGTATTCCATCTCGATCTTTTCTTTTGCGTCTGTCCCTATCAGGTCAGGCGATGTGAAACCTAATGCATGGATCTTTTCAAGAATCTTGGCCTCTCTCTTTGTCCTGAACTTCCTCAAAGAATTGTCTAGTTTCTCTATCCTATATCCTTTCTTGACCCTGTCTTTTACTATCTTCTTTGGCTTGTCTTCAAGATAGATGATTGCTTCTGCTCCGCGGGAGATTTCTTTCTGCATACAGAATAAAGATCATGGATCATTAATAAAACTATTGCTAAGATTCAGATTTGTGAAGATATCAAAGTAAAGAATTATCCCCTTAAGGACATGATATTCAAAGGCATATATCCTGCAAATGTGTGGATCAGATCAGAATACTGGTGATTTGTCCAGAAATCTTCCCTTTCTGCACCCCTGTCAGCCCCACCGGAAATATGTGAAAGACCAGCTCCTCCCATAGTAACACATCTTGTTGTCCCCGCACCATATGTCTCAACTGACAATGTATGTCTATGTGTATCCTTAACTGGAGGTCTTGTGACGTCCACAACAAGCATCCCTAATGAGCCTAACATAGGATTAGATAATTCGCTGGAGGCTTTTCCGTCAGCGATTTCAGGCCTGCTGATATATATTGGGGCTTGCCTTGATTTGCCTAGATGAGCTTGAAACTGTTCTGCGGCAGTCAATCTTGATTCATATATTATCTGCTGCCTTAAGTCCTCATCTTTACAGCTTTCTATCAATCTCCTCTGATCTTCTGTCATCTGCCTGTCAAAATTCCTTCCTAAGATGAATGGAAGGCTTCCCGAAGGCAAAAAGTAAGATAAAGAAATACTACCTCCGAAACTTGATGCGAATCCTGCATTTCTGACATAAAAATGATCAAAAGTCGCTTCCTCTCCTGGCTTGAGATAAGTTGTAAGAGGTTCAATGCCTGAAATAGGGAATGATGATGATCTGAATCCATCGTAATAAAATCCGAGATGGTCTAATTTCATAGGTATTCCATTTATTGTCGGCAATACCATGTATAACTTATTTTTAGTATTGTTCTTTACTGTCACAGCTATCTGAGATCCTTCCTGCATCAACAATGTCAGATATTGTGCCCTGTCAGCTGGCAAGCCATTATAAAACACTTGGTCTCCAACTTGGATTGTAGAGGAATCTGCAGTGACTTTCTCTGGCCTTACTGCCTGCTCATTTGCAAATACTGTCATGCTCAGGCCTTCAATACCATGCATCCCGAAGGCGCTTGTATCATTCAATACAGGAGCTCTGACTCCTGCCCTAAAAGAATCATAAAACTCCCTATTGTTTGCTACAAGGTCAGCAAGAGTGACTAGACTGGCGTTTGCTTCCCTTATTGCATCCAAGTTCTCTGGAATAGGAGTACTAGAAAAATAATCTGTGTATATACTGATCCATGGCAGATGAACAACTGATAAATGGCTTCTTGTGTGCGCGCCGTGCAACATTTCAGAAAGAGAGTTCCTGAATGAAGAATCCTGCTTCACCCTCTCCAAACACTGCGCCATAAAACTTTGGCTTGATGTCAGGCCAAGAACCCTGTTCAAAAGAACGCCTTCAGAGACAATCGCATAAAATCCTTCAAGATGATTCCTGTATGCTTCAAATTCTTCCTGTGATTCAGCCAAAGACTCTTCTGTAAGAGTTGCAGGATTTGAGTAAGATATTGATTTCTCTCCAGGTTTTACAAGCCTCATCCGCGGCATATCCAAAGTTTCTGTCAAGTCATTCATTTTATCGGTGATAAATCAATGTCGATATTTAAAGCTTTTGTGTTTATACTACTTTTAAGTGATATTTTATTTGAATAAAAATAAGATTAAGAAATCTATCCTGGTTGTTCTTCTTCAGCAGCATCAGCCTTCTTCTTCCTTGCTTTCTTAGGCTTTGCTTCTTCTTTTGCTTCTTCTTTTGCTTCTTCCTGGACTTCTTCAGCTGCTTCTTCTGCTTTTGCTTCTTCAACTTCCTGCTCCTCTGCTTCTACGACAGCCTCTTCTGCAGCCTCTTCAACAGCTTCCTCAACAGTCTCTTCTGGCGCTTCCTCTACAAGCTGTCCTGTCTTTTTCAGGAGGCTGTGGTGCTTCTCGTGAACTATATTGATTGTCCTCACTTCGCAGATCCTTATAGGATATATTGGCTTAAGCCTTGCCCTAAGCTCTTCGCTCAGCTTTCCGCTGACTACTGTCTTCACAAAGTCTGGAAGTGTCATCCCTTCCAAAGTCTTGCTCATGTTCATGTAGACTGCGTGCCTTGCTTTTGTCAGTATAGAATTGCAGGCTGCTCCGCCTGTGATCATAAGCATGTTGATCTTCAGATTTACGCCGTCTTTTGAAGTCAAGAATAATGTATAATCTATCCTGTTCCTTCCTCTCCTGATAAGCCTCCTTATCGAGGACGGGACCATCGTATAAGCGTCAAATGATGTGAATGCCTTGTCTCCTGTGACCCTGTCTACCTTGAACCTCATGTCGATGTTCTGCTTCTTCATGTCATTTGTGATAGTCATCAGGTTGACTGTTATCTTCCTGTCTACCAGCGTCTGAGGCTCAGCAACATAGGATTCACCTAGAAACATCTCATTCATGTGTTTAGGAGCTACAACTGTAACCCATCTCTTCTTCTTTATCTTTGCTATTGCCTTATCTGTCTTAGCCATTGTGTATTAGGAGATTACTGCGGATTTATAAAGGTAACGGTTTGGTGCATATTTGGGCTACAATTCAAAAAAAATCCGACACCCCCAGTCACAGACTGAGGGATTGCTCGCTCCGCTCGGTCGGATTTTTAAGAATATGAGAATTCAGGATTCGTTCCTTGCTTCCAACCATCAGTCAAAGACTGATGGAATTCTCATATTAAACTATTTGTAGGTACCAACCATAAATCTTTATATATATGCTTAATTTTATAACTGTTTATAACAGAAGACATAAGTAATTAATATAATTGTTATGTCTTCTGAATATAATAGCGGATATTTATAATTAAAAACTAACGGCCGCTATTATAATTTACTATGAGAGACTGTGAAATGGCAGATCCTATTGATGTAATCATCATACCAACTACTCATTTAGACAGGGAATGGTATCTTGACAGGCTGAGCTTTCAATGGAGATTAGACAATGAAGGCGGAGTCATTGACACTATTGTTGAATTCTTAGAAAATAACCCTGAGGCTAAATTTGCATTAGACGGGCAGGTCATTCCATTATTAGATTATCTTGATATCAGGCCAGATATGGTCTACGTGATAAGAAGCCTTGCTAAAGAAGGAAGGCTGGCCTTAGGGCCTAATTATATCCTTCCAGATGAGATGTTAATACCTCAAGTCGCATTATTAGAAAATTTGAGACAAGGAATGAAGATAGCAAGATCATATGGAAACTGCTATGATGTCGCTTACTGCCCAGATGCATTTGGCCATCCTGCCCAACTGCCGCAGATATTTGCAAATCTTGGATTTAGAGGCATACCTATGTGGAGAGGCCTTTGGGACACAACTGAAAAAGATCCAGAATATAGGGCATTGGCATGGGAAGCTTTAGACGGCACATTATTTCCTGCGTTCAGGCTTTGTGAAAGTATGGGATATAGCAATGCAATCAGGATCTACAAAGAAGGCGATGATTTTTTTGTTGGTGATGATCCTAGAAGACCTGGCAAAAGGCTGGAAGAAGTAATTGAGTCTGAAGCAGCAAAACATCCATTGAAAGTGGTTGTTCTAATGAATGGGACTGACCACACACATGCCCAGATAGCTCCATATGACCAGGATATTGCTGCCCTTGTTGCAGAAATGAATAAAAGATTTGATGGCAAATATAGATTTGGATTTGGAACTTTCTCAGATTATTTTGATAAGATGGAAAAAGCTTATGCTGATCTAGGGCAAGCTGTTGAAAGCGGAGCCATCAAAAAGATCGAGGGCGAGCTGTTAGACGGAACGACTCACACCTTGTTATTGCCAGGAATAGCTTCATCAAGGTTAAGGCAGATCAAGCAGCCAATGTTTGAGATCCATAACGGATTAGCTGCAGCAGAAGCAACTGCAGCGATTGCTGCTTTAGCTGGATACAAGCCAACAGAAGGTTTTTTTGACAGGGCGTGGAGAAGATTTTTAGAGACACAGCCCCACGACAGTGTCGGCGGCTGCAGTGTTGATCAAGTGCATAGGGATATGGAGCCGAGGTTCTCTGAAGCTAGACGGATAGTCAATCTCACTACAACAAGCGCTTTAGAGTATCTTGCTGGGGCAAAAGCCTCGCCAGAAATACCTACAGATGCTGATTATATGCTGTCAGTGTTGAATCCAACCCATGTCGCCAGAGAGTTCATAATATCTGAATTCGAGCTTTCAGCTGAATATGGTGCTTTTAAGTTATCTGATAGTTCTGGCACTGAGATCCCATATCAGATTATTGGTGCAGACATTATAAGAGAGCCGAAAGATACTAGGCTCAGATTCCCTCAGAATAAAATCGCTGATGTGACAAGATATAAAGTGCTGATAAGCGTTGGGATTGATCCATTTGGAAAGAAAGAGATCACTATAAAGAAAGATGATAATACAATATCTCGAGAACATCCTCAAGAAGCAAATGTTTTGGAAAATGATCATCTGCATGTTGTAATTGATAGTGATGGGACTCTTACATTAACTGATAAATCGAATGGCAGATCATATTCTGGCCTAAACCAGCTCCGTGATGTAGGCGATAGGGGCGACGGCTATAATTTCTCGCATCTTGAAGGGGACAGTCCGATAACGCCAAGGAAATCAGCAAATATTGAATTAGTCTTTTCTGGAGGAGCTGGAATAATGTACAGGATAGACAGGATCATGGACATGCCTCTTGGATTAGATGATGAAAATAGGGACAGGCGCATAGGCAAGAAAGAAACAATAGTAAGAAGCTATGTGACATTGCCTAAAGATTCGCATATGCTTTTGGTTGATACACAATTTGATAACAAATCTGAAGACCACAGGTTAAGGGCTGTTTTCCCGACTGGCCTTGATATTGATACAAGTTATGCTGCTACTCAGTTTGGATGTGTTGAGAGAGAAATTGCTGAACCTATTCCTATCGGAACAGGCAGAGTAGAAGAGTCCATACATGCTTATCCACATCAGGGATGGTTTGCAGTTCAGAAAGATGGAGAAGCAGGCCTTGGAATAGTCGCAATGGGCTTGCCAGAGTACGAAGCAATGCCAAATAAAGGAGATGGTGTCAGCTTAGAATTAACATTGCTAAGATCAGTCGGATGGCTTTCAAGAGGGGATCTATTGACAAGATATGGGAATGCAGGCCCTGATGCTCCAGCGCCTGAAGGCCAGGAATTAGGTGAGCATAGCACAAGTTACGCGATAGTGCCTTTGCATGGCGATGATTGGGCCACAAACATGTTTAATCAAGCCGCAATCCATAATACAGTGCTCCCTTCTATTGCAACGCCTATTGGCGAAGCTCCACAATATGTCCAGCTTGGCAGCTTGCCAGATGGCTTGCAGATGGCTGAGTTAAGAAAAAGAGGCAGCCACATCTATCTGACAGCTTTTAATCCAACAGAAAATCCTATTGGTTTTGATCCAAGGGATTTCCATGATGCAGCTGAAGTATTCGAAACTGACCTTAATTTTAAGGCCGGAAATCCAGTGACAGGACCATTAGAGATAGCACCAGGTAGGATTGTTGCTTATGGTTTTGCTTTAAAGTAAAGAACCACAAATCATAGACTGGACGGAAAGTTCTGAAATTATAAAGAGACTAAGATCATCTCGTTGCTACATCTCTTCCATCAACATAACAAGACAACAAAGCAGAATACAATCCATCATCAATAGGCCGTCCATCGGCTAAAACAAGCCTTGCTACATTAGCAGTCTTAATGAAATGCGCAATTATCCTATAGTCAAGCACATCTGGATTTGGGACAAACGCCTCATTTCCATCAAACAAGACAACTGAGAAATCCTTAGGCCTTGCAGATATTGCAACAACACCTGTACTGCTCTCGTTGAGATAAAGGCCAGCGCGTTCATGATGAGGCCTGAAATTATATTTTGTCAATAAGAATTCCTTGCCTGTATCTAGGCTTTCCATACCTTGGGCAAAATGCTCATGACTCCTATATCCTTTATCCCATGCAAGTTTCATAAATATCACTATAATCAAAGAATCATATATCTAAATTCTTCACCATCTTCGCATTTTCCATGATGAAATTCTTCCTGGGTTCCACTTCATCTCCCATGAGCAATGTGAACACCTGGTCTGCTGCGACTGCATCTTCTACTGTGACTAACTTCAGTATCCTTCCATCCGGATCCATCGTTGTCTCCCAAAGCTGATCAGGATTCATCTCTCCAAGACCTTTATACCTCTGGACATTTATGTCATCTCCTCCGCCGATCTCTTTCAAGACTTTATCCTTGTCTGCATCATTATATGCATATCTTATCGATTTGCCTTTCTTCAGTTTATAGAGAGGAGCTTGAGCAATGTATATATGGCCCCTGTCGATCAATTGCTGCATATACCTATAGAAGAATGTGAGGATCAATGTAGTGATGTGACTGCCGTCTACATCTGAATCTGTCATGATTATTATCTTGCTGTACCTTAACTTTGCTAAATTGAAGTCTTCACCGATTCCAGTTCCAAGTGCAGTTATGATTGTGATTATCTCGTTTGAGCTCAACACTTTGTGGAGCCTTGCTTTTTCTACGTTCAATATCTTTCCTTTCAAAGGAAGTATCGCCTGAAACTCCCTGTTCCTGCCTTGTTTTGCAGATCCTCCTGCCGAATCTCCTTCCACTAGGAATATCTCTGATTTTGAAGCATCTTTTGATGAGCAATCTGCAAGCTTTCCTGGAAGCGAGCTTCCTTCCAAAGCAGATTTTCTTCTTGTAAGCTCTCTTGCTTTTCTTGCAGCATCCCTTGCCATCGCAGCATTCACGCATTTTCCGATTATTGTCCTTGCCACCTGAGGATTCTCTGCAAAGAATGATGCGAGCTTGTCATAGACCATTGAATCGACAATTCCTTTGATCTCTGAATTCCCCAGTTTTGTCTTTGTCTGGCCTTCAAATTGAGGATTTGGAACTTTTATCGATATGACGCATGTCAGCCCTTCTGTCGCATCATCGCTTGTAAGCTTGACTTCTTTTGCATTTATCTTTTCAGCATAATTGTTCAAGGTCCTTGTTATCGCTGACTTGAATCCAGAAAGATGTGTCCCTCCTTCTATAGTGTTTATGCTGTTTACAAATGAGAATATGTTTTCTGAATATCCATCATTGTATTGGATGGCAATCTCTAAAGCGACTTCATTCTTCTCTTTCTCAAAATATATGACATCGTGGATCTTGTTCTTGTTTGTGTTCAGGAACTCGACAAATGACTTGATGCCTCCTTCATAATGGAACTCATGCTTCTTGTTCTCTTCCCGCTCATCAATGATTGTTATATGAACGCCCTTGTTAAGGAACGCAAGCTCCCTCAACCTGCTTGACAATATCTCAAAAGAATATTTTGTCTCTGGAAATATCGTCTCGTCAGGCCAGAATGTGACTATTGTGCCTGTCTCATTTGCTCCTTTTGAGACAGTCATCTTCGTGACCGGATTTCCGCATTTGTATTCCTGATTATAGACCTGGCTGTCCCTTTTGACCGTGACCAGGAGCTTTTTTGAAAGGGCGCTGACAACAGATATTCCTACTCCATGAAGGCCTCCTGAGACCTTGTAAGAAGACTTATCAAACTTTCCGCCTGCATGAAGCTTTGTCATTATGACTTCCAATGCAGATATGCCTAATTGTGGATGGATATCAACTGGGATTCCCCTTCCATTATCAATCACAGTTATAGAATTATCAGGATGGATTATGACAACGATCTTTGTACAGTAGCCTGCCAATGCTTCGTCAATGCTGTTGTCAACAACCTCATAGACAAGATGATGAAGACCTTGAGGGCCTGTGCTTCCTATATACATCGCAGGCCTTTTCCTTACTGCTTCTAGGCCGCCTAAAACCTGGATATCCTTTGCGCTGTAGCTGGCCTTATCCTTCTTAGGAGCTTCCTTCTGCCCTTCGCTTTTTGCCTGTTTTTCCTCTTCCATTTCTTCCTTTGATGACTAAATTGTGGTTTTTACGATGTTTTGATTTTCTTTAGTTTTATCGTCGATAAAATGAGTATCCATTTCACCCTTTTCTAAGCAAAAAGAAGGTGGTTTTATTTAAATAGCTTTCGGTTATTTTGTACACAAAAGAAACAAAGATACGAACGATCAGTGAGTATGCTTTCGGTTTTCAATCATAACAAAAGAAAGTGAGTTTGAGGCATTCTTGGAGCTGATATGCAATCATGGATGACAGCTGCGATCGTCGATGAATTGCTTGACTTCACCCCTGATTATGCCGCTTGCATGATAATCCCGGCGTAATGTCCTTACTGTCTGGGGGAACACTTCCCTCGGAATGACAATGCCCACTTCGCTGAAATGATCCCCTCTTGTCACAGAAGGTTCATCTGAACATAAGTGATTTGCCTTAAGATATGCCACAGCCATCTCAAGATTTTCTACAGGAATATTAAATTTGACATCAAAATATTTCTTCCCTTGTACTGCTCCGAAAAGCATGTCAAATATCTCCCTTGCCTTCTGCTGCTTCCAGTCTGTATCGCACGCAGGCCCTGCATATAATCCTGCACTTGTCCTTGCTAGCTCTTCAATCTCCTTTAGGCCATACTCCCTCAGTGCGCTTCCTGTCTGAGTGTTATCAACAATAAGGTCTACCCCTTTTGAGATGTATCCTTCCGTGACTCCATCAGAATTTATTATCTGGAATCTTTGATTATCTCCATCAACAATGCCTCTTACCTGGACTAATGGCGTGCATGTGCCGAACTGCTCCAGATATTCAGGATTCTCCATGACAAAACTTCTAGTAAGGTGAGGATACTCTGTGAAACATAATATTGGGTTTGGTCTTGTTTTTTGGTCTTTCAAGAATTCTGTCAATGAAGTGTAAGAAGATTCCTTGGGCAATGCCATAACCAGCCTTGTCCTGCCATATCCAAGGTCACCTACTCTTATGATAGGTCCGTTGCCATTTGAATTGACTGATTCTTCCCTCACCCAATCATCTCCGATGATCGCTATATCAAGAAGCCCCCTCATAAGTTCTACCGGAGCTGACTGCGGCCTTGTCAAGAAAAGCCTAATCTCAGGATCATTTGCTATCAACAGCCTCTTGTCTGATTCTTTGCCGGGAGTATATCCTTCTATATCATAACCAGCATCAAGAAATACTTCATAGGTGTTTCCCCTTCCTTCTGTGTTGAGGCTTCCTTTCGGAAGGCCTAGCCTTATGCAATCCATTTTTTGTAAAGTCTCCTATTTATTAGTAATAGAATTGATTGATATTTTATAAATGTTTTGATGGATTTACTATCAGCTAGTAGTTATTATTCTACTAGAACTATCAAATTTCAGATCTTTCTTAGCTCAATTCTTCCTTTAGAAGCCGATATAGAAATCTCATCCTCTTCTGCTATCTGAGAAAGCTTTGTGATGAGTTTTGGAAGCAAAAACCGCTCTCCCCTCATCTCTGCATTTACTATCATGTCATTTATCGCTCCTTTCTTTTCTGCGTCAACTTCCTTCAATATCTTGTTTGAGGCAGTTGTTCCTGAAGAGCTTTTCCACTGCTTTGTCCTCTCATAAAGGTGCTTTGCGATTATGTCTGCTACATCAATCCCTGTTGCTGCAGTTATTCCCTGAAGGCCTGGGCTTAAGTTGACTTCAATCATAAGAGGGCCCCTGACACTTTCTAATAGGTCGACTGCACATATCTCTGCTCCGACTACTTTGGCAGTGTCGACTGCAACTTTCTGGGTTTTCTTGTCGAGTATGCATGCTTCGCCTTTCGCGCCTGCATGGATGTTTGCCCTCTTCTCCCCTTCTTCCGCTATCCTGAACATCGATGCGACAACCTTGTCTCCTACTACTATAGCTCTTATGTCCCTTCCATCAGTATCGATGAACTCCTGGATTATTATAGGCTGTTTTAACGCGACCATTGCGTCTAACAATGATATTGCTGCACTGTAAGAATCTGCGAACATGACTCCTTTTCCTTGTGTCCCTCTCGGCATCTTCATGACGACAGGATATCTGACTTTCTCAAGTATCCTTCTTCCTTCCTCTCCTGATGCTGCAAGATAAGTCGCAGGCATAGGTATTCCTGCGTGTATGCAGGCCATATGAGTGAGAAGCTTGTCATGCGCCAAAGAATGCGAATGCGGAGAATTTGGCATGTAGCATTTCCCGAATTTTGCAGAAGATATCGCATGAAGGACTGATTCATACCTGAAAGAGCCTTTTGCGAAGATGCAGTCATAATCTTTCAGATCTTTTCCTTCGTAAAGGACCTGGAACTTGTCTTTTTCCAGAGCGATTTCTATATGTTTCAGATTGATATTATCTACTTCTTCAAAATACTTTTCCATCGCCTCCAAAGTCCATTGTGAACTTCTGCTTCCGAGGCTGATCAATGCTGCTTTAATCTCATCCACCCAATCATTAGAGAAAGACAAAGTTAAGTCATAATATTGTTTGTCTTTCTATATTTAGTTGAGGTCATTTATCATGCCTTATTATTGTCCTCAACTACATTTAGCTAAAGGATCTATGATAAAACCCTTGTTGAGTATGTTCTGGCCGATCAGGATCTTGAACCTCATCTTGCTCCTGTCTGCTATCGTGAAAGCTGCCTTGCATGGCATCCCTTTGAGGATAACGCTCGCATATACGATAGGCCTGACTGAATTGCCATGCACGTTTTTTACAAGTTTTGTCTCGATCACAGGGCCTAGCCTGAACTTTGCAGCCAATCTTGAATCTATGCTGCTTTTCGTCGCGCCAGTGTCGATCTTTGCCTTATAATCACCCCTTACACCGTTGTTCACAAGGGTGACTGTCTCAACGTACCCTATCACCTGCCTTTTCATGTGTATCTAAACGGAGACATCATATTTAAAGATTTTGGTTTTGGATTTTGTTTTAGAATAGAGGATCAGGATATAAGGGAAAAATAGAGAGATCAGGCTGTCTTCTGTTTCTGGTACTGCTGCTGGGAAGGGTCTCCTGGATTCTTCACTTTGCCTGCAATAGCCATCTGCTGGCGTTTTGAGTATGGCTCATAAAGCCCATCCTGCCTTCTGACATATACTGTGCCAAGACGCGTCTCTGTAAAATATTTCTCGACTCCGCCAAAAGCACAGGTATTCTCAACAGAGACTGTCTTATTATTATAAAGTCTTATTCTGTCCATGATAGAGAAGAATCTTTTTTGGTTTAAAAATGTAACTAAGATAGAGGGTATGCAGGATAAGCTGAGGCAGATTCTGGATAGTCCCTGAACTCATCTGTATCAGGCTTAATAGGTATGCATGATAAGACAATTGGATCTAAAGATGTGTGGAGAAAATCATCTCCCATGACAAAGCGGGCAACATGAGAGGCGTCTGTTACATTATACATTCCTGAGTTTTCATCGTATACTAGAAGGCCCAATGAGACCAAGGTTTGCAAGTGGCTTTCTCCGTAGCGCACCCTTTCAACCTTAAATAGAGATCCATCTTCTTCCTTTCCCCCTAATATTCTTGTGCCAGTATTATAGTTGTCAATTATATCCTGCAAAGAGAATCCTGTAATATCCAGGTCTTCTATGATCCTTCTGAACAAGTCTACTGCCTGAGTCACCCTTCTGTTGTCTACACGGTTTAAGGTGTCGACGATGGACGGTTCTGGATCAAATAGCATACTATTTAAGAGTATTATCGTATTTATAAACTTTATTTGAATTAGAGCCTATTCTTCACAGCTGCGCTTTCAAGCTCTCTCAACGCGTCTGACGCAGACCATCTTGCTGCCTTTGAGTCTGTCTTTAGAAGTTCTTTTGAGAGTATAATCATCTTCTTATTCAGTGTTTTGTTCCTTTTCCCTATCTGCCTTATTGCCCAGTTGACTGCTTTCTTGACGAAGTTTCTCTCATCTATGGAATATTTTCTTATCAAAAGATAGAAAGGCTCAAACTTTGAATCAGGCGCTTTCTTGTCGGAAACTGCCAATCTTGCCATCAACACAAATCCTGCCCTTCTGACATACTCTTCTTCTCTCTTTGCCCATTCTACTGCTTTTTCGTAAGCAAATTCAGTGTCTTCAAAGAGGTTCGCGATGCATTGGTCGCACAAGTCCCAAGAATTGAAATCTTTAACCCAAGATTCCATCTGCGCTTCTGTGACTTTGCCTTTCTCGTCGATCATAGTGGCAAGAATTCTTGCATCATGGATTTTTGTCTTCCAGAGACTTATTGCAAGATTGTGGTCTTTGCCTATCTCTTTTGCTATTTTTCTTACATCCGGTATTCTGACTCCAAGAGCATATTTCACGTTGATTCCGAATCTGGCCATGCCTTCTAAGGATTTTGGGTCTGAGTGTTTTTTCAACTCTTTAATTACGGATTCTGCAGTCGGCATCTAGATATACTCCTTGTTTGCCTCAAGAACGACAAGTATCGCCTTATACTTTCCCTCGACCATCTTCCTGGCTTCTGGAAGGGTAATCTTCACTTCATAATCTCTCCTTATCTTGTCCTCAACCCATTTGAATGAGGCCTCGAAGTCCATCTCTTTTGACCTGTAATAGAACCATAAAGGGATTATGTCAAAATGAGAGACTGCATCTGCGTTGGCAATTATCTGCGCCTCAATCGTCTCAGGCATCATGTCTTTTGCGCGATGAGCCCTTATGCAGTGCTTGACAGACTTGATGAGGTCCTCTGGTGCACCAAGGCTATTTAATATCTTCTCTGCCTCCGTCTCCCCTCTCACATCATGGTCTTTTCCGCCGTACTTTGCTCTTGCTATGTCATGCAGCAGCGCTGCGATCTCAACAATCTTCTTGTCAGCTTTGTAGATTTCGGCAAGTTTCAGAGAATACTTGACGACAGGAGTTATATGGTATTTCCAGTCATATTCCTCATATTCTTCCTTTGCAAGTTTTCGTATTTTCTTGAGCATACGGTTTATTGATCATTTGAATATATAAATCATTTGCTGCTGCTGTTGATTTTAACATATATTTTCCACCATACAAATCTATAAAAGAGACTAATTTGAGATGCAATATATTCCTATAGGAATATTAGTGTCAAAAAGCTATTTAAAACAGCCTCTAAGACCTAATAGGATATTATATTAAACAACCATGGGGTGCAAAACAAATGGTAAAAGTAGAATATTACACATCTGAAAGCGTGACAGAAGGACATCCAGACAAGATCTGCGACAGGATAAGCGACGCTGTCCTTGACGAGCTATACAGGCAGGATCCGATGTCAAGGGTAGCTGTTGAGACATTGACCACAACAGGATTGGTTGTAGTCGTCGGAGAAGTCACGACAAAAGGATTTGCAGACGTCCAGAAGATCGCAAGAAATGCATTAAAAGATATAGGATATACTGATCCAGAGTTCGGAATAGACTGCGAAGACGCAGGAGTTCTTGTCTCAATCCATGGACAATCACCAGACATCTCTCAAGGAGTCACAGAGTCTGGGACTCATGCGCAGGGAGCAGGAGACCAGGGAATGATGTATGGTTTTGCATGCAATGAGACTCCTGAGCTGATGCCATTCCCTATAATGATGGCCCACAAGCTCACGAAGAAGCTTGCCGATGTCAGGAAGAAGGGAATGATAAAACATCTTGGCCCTGATGGAAAATCGCAGGTCTCTGTCGAGTATCATGACGGAAAGCCGCACAGGATCACTGCAGTCGTAATCGCACAGCAGCACAAGAGAGAGATCTCTGAAGAAGAGCTGAAGAAGGATATATTAGAGCTTGTAGTAAAGCCAGTTGTAGGAGACTGGATAGACTCAAACACAAAGATCCACATAAACGCAACAGGCGCTTTCGTAATTGGGGGGCCTGAAGGGGATTCTGGAGTCACAGGAAGAAAGATCATTGTCGATACTTATGGCGGGATCGGAAGGCACGGAGGAGGAGCTTTCTCAGGGAAGGATCCTACAAAAGTCGACAGGTCTGCCGCTTACATGGCAAGGTATGTAGCAAAGAATGTCGTCGCTTCAGGAGTGGCTGACAGGTGCGAGATACAATTGAGCTATGCAATCGGAGTCGCTGAGCCGACATCAATCAATATCGACACTTTCGGGACAAACAGGGTACCAGAAGAGAAGATTATCGAGCTTGTCAGGAAGAACTTCAACATGACTCCTGGAGGAATCCTTGAGACATTGAGGTTGAGAAGGCCTATCTATCAGAAGACATCTGCTTATGGGCATTTTGGAAGGGATGATCCGGACTTCACATGGGAGAAGACAGACAAGGCAGACAAGATAAGGAAAGAATCTGGACTGCCAGGGCCTGCAAGGATAACAGTTGTAACAACAAGGACGAAGGAAGAGGATTATTAGGTCTTTTTTTATTTTTTATTTATCTTTAATCTTCATTTCTACAATTAAGAACTAACTGATGCCTGCTTGATACTTAAGCCTCTTGCAGATTGTCCTTGCCTGGTCAAGAGTGTCAGTTATGCTGTTTATCTTTGTCGTAAGATCATCTATCTCAATATTAAGATCGTCGATCTTTGAGTTTGCAGTGTCTATCTTTCTCTGGATAGGCTGCTGCATATCAGGCGATGCTGATGAATATTGTGAGACAAGAGAGTCTTTTTCAGACTGCTTCTCATCAAGATCATTCTTGTCTGTCGCAAGGTCGTCTTCTGCTGAAGTCTTGTCATCTTCCATCCTTGTTATCGCACCATCGCAATTCAATGCTGTAAGTGCCGTTAAATCGATATAATAGCCGAATTTAAGCTGATACAGCCTCTCCTGCTGTTTTTCTGAGAGCGTTGTTGTAGTGGTTGTTGTCTCAGCTGTTGGTTGATCTATTCCTGAGGTTTCTGGAATCGTTGTTGTAGTTGTTGTCGTAGAAGTTGTTGTAGTTGTCGTAGTTATCTCTTTCTGATTATAATCATTGCATGCTGAGATCAAAAGCAGAATCGTAAGCGCAATTAATGCTATTATCTTTCTCATTTTAGTAGGTCCTCACCCTATATCCAGGAATGTACCTGTTCACTGAAGAGGTATAAGTATAAGAAGGATAAGCTGTGTTTGCCCTTCCGCCTATTGCATAGTAAGTTGTAGGCTGGGTGCTTCCAGCAGCAGGGATCCTTACATATTTTGTGTATCTTGGCGGATCATCAGATGCATACCTGTTCAGCTCTGATCCTGAATAATGGACTGCAGTCCTGTAATAATATCCGTCATCATAGCCTTGGGCGTATCCTTGCCTGTAATCCTGGCTTTGGTAGTCGTTGTAGTAATGGTAATTGTTGCTATATTTGTAGGCGACATTGCTGTCATAAGAATCCGGATAATAGTATGTTGCTGTCGGGAAAGTTCCTGCAAAAGATATAGCAGATAATGCTAGTGAAAACAAGAGCAGTACGCCGAAAAGCATTGCAATCCTTAGTTTCTTCTTCATTTTGTTCCCCCAAACTATAAATTTCTAAAGATATTTTGTTAAATATATTATGTAATATATACAAATCAATGCAACTTTAAATAATTATCGAATTTACGCTCGAGTAGTGATGACATAAATGGATATGTTTTATTATTCATCAAATCTTATATCATGATTAATCTTTTGATTACAAACTCATTAAATCCTAATCCTGATATTTAGCTTGTTTATTGGATTATGAAAGTTATTAGTCTACTTTTGATAATATGTTTATGATTTAGTCGCTAGATACTATTAAAAGGATGTTTCAACGTTTTGATTGGCTAAATAAGGATATTTAATTATTATAATAAGATTTAGGGCTTAAATAGAATACTTGTAAAACCAGTAAATTTTTAAATGTTGCTATTAAAAACGAAAGATTTAAATACTAGACAATGACACTCTATTGTTTAATATATATTATATAGTATAATAATCAATAATAATCAAGATTGGGGGGCCTTTAATCATTTTACAGGATTAAAGATAGCAGAGTCATAATTTCCAGGCTTCTCTCTAAGAAAAGGTGGAAAAGAAAATGCCATACGTCAAAAAATGTCCGGAATGCGGATCAATCAACCTGTTCCATAATAGGGAAAAAGGAGAGGTCATCTGCAAGGATTGCGGCCTTGTAATAGAAGACAAAATGGTCGACTTTACCCAGGAATGGAGAGAGTTCGACGGCGAAGAAGGGGAGAAAAGGAGAAGGACAGGAGCTCCTATGACCTATACTCAGTTTGACCAAGGATTAGGCACTGAAGTAGGAAGAAAAGCTGACCTTTACGCAATGGGCAATAAGAGCAGGAACAAATTCTTCAGATTAAGGAAATGGCAATACAGGATCTCTACTGCAATTGAAAGAAATTTGAAATTGGCTCTTGCAGAACTGAAAAGAGTATCATCTTACTTAAAATTACCAAAGAGTGTTGAAGAGGAATCAGCAAGGATCTATACTTTGGCAGTCCAACATGGACTTGTAAGGGGAAGATCAATGGAAAGCGTCGTTGCAGGAGCATTATATGCTGCTTGCAGAAGGCACGAGGTTCCAAGGACACTTGATGAATTATCTGAGGCTTCTGGTATTGAAAAGAAGGAAATTGGAAGGACTTACAGATTTGTTACAAGGGAACTTGGAATAACAATCTTACCATCAAATCCAGCTGATTACATTGCAAGGTTCTCAAGCTCACTAAAATTGAGCCCAGAGACTCAGTCTAAATCAGTTGAGATCTTAGAGAAAGCCCAAAAAGCTGAACTTACTTCAGGAAGAGGCCCAACAGGGATTGCAGCAGCTGCACTTTATGTCGCTGCACTTATCCATGGCGAGAAAAGGACTCAACGTGAAGTTGCTGATGTTGCTGGAGTAACAGAAGTTACTATCAGGAACAGGTATAAGGAGCTTTTAGAAGAGCTTGATCTTGAGAAAGAGATTAAGAAGCTGAAAAAGAAGAAGAAATGATTTCTACTTATTTTTCTAGATTTTTTGGAGAGAGTAGACAAAGGCCTAGTGTTAAGAGGCTAGTTAAGGGTATAGAAAGAAAGCTAAGATTACCTGTTACTTCTTATGTTGAGCAGAGCGAACTTTTGCTCATCCTGTTTCCTGACAAACATTTGGATGAGAATATAGATATATTGGATGAGTCAGTTGAAGGGTTGCATTCTAAAGTAATACCTGTCCAATCCTTGGGTTTAGAAGGTTATGTTCAACCATGTATCCAAAATCATGAAGTCTCTGGAATTAATGAAGAAGGAAATAAATGGCATTATTCTGGACCCTTTATTAGATTTGGAGTAAACAATAATATTCCAATGGTCGGGATGGAAAAAGATAAAGGATTGTATGAACTTAATGTTTTTGAAGCATATAGAGTATTTCCGCTATGGGGTCAGGCAATCAAGGAATTAATGAAATGTAATGATTATGGTAATTTAGTGTCACTCAAGATAACTCTAGAATGTCAAATTGATCCGCTGGCTCAACAGCTGCCTTATTATGACGAATTACCTTCGATAGCTCAATTTGATTTGAATCCGGAATATTTTGCTAATTCTTATACTCAGATAATTAAGAAATATATCGCAGAACACGCAAACATGAGAAGCATAGGGGCTGTTGATCGTGCAGTTGAGCAATGTGCAGCTTTAGGTGTAAAGAACATGGCAATTGTTATGGGTAGCAATCATATAGCAGATATGCAGAAACTGATTGCAGAGAAAGAAGTGTCATATATTACTGTGGATCCTTTAAGGATCATTGAACAATCTTAAGATCATCAAACCTATATTTAGCTATCTCAGGGATAATCCTTCTCCCCTTCCAAGAATCTCTCATGGTCCCTTCTCTATTCTTTCTCTAAGGCAGTCTGCCTGGCATCCCTTGCATCTTGAAGTTCCCAGTCATAAGAATTGCCGAAAGGCTTAGGCATTCTCATAGGGCCTTCAGAAAGTCTTTCATGAGCTCTGCCTGGCTCCCTTTCATATCTTGGCTTGGGCGTCTCTCTCCTCAGGATCTCGTATCCTGTGACTGCAACGCCATCAAGACTTCTGTTTTGCATATCAAGGGTTGCAAATGCCTCATCAGGAAGGGCATTCTTGAAAGAAGGATGATAGCCTGAGAAAGAAAGACTTGAAGTATCATCATTCCATCTATGCCCGTCATAGAACGACCCTCCATTGAGATGGATCCTTACAAGATCACCTACTTTCACGTCCTGCGCAATGACATCCAAAGGTTTCATGGTCATCAACAATAACTTAGTTTATCTAAAGATTTAGCTTGGCTTAAGTGATCATTTAGCCAATCTCTGCATGTCTTTCCAAAGAAGCTCTTTCTCTTTATAAAAATCACAGTGGATCCCTATATGGAATCCATTCTCTTCCTGGTATTTCATGACCTTATTGATATATCCCCACCTGGATTTCTCATCTGTGAAGAATGCTTCCTTAAATGAGAGGTCCAATCTCTTCCCTAGAGTGATATAAGTAAGGAGCCTTGATACGAACCGATAGTGCTTATTATCCTTTTTCATATATTTATCAAGTGATCTTCTCCAGTCTTTCAGAAAGATGCCGTATATATTTGACCTTATGAATTTCCTCTTCGTTATTCTCTTTATCTCATTCTTTTTTAGGATGATAGTCTCGCATCTTGATTTGAACCCTATAGAATTGCCATCTATAGTTATGTTCGGCATTACATTCGCTAAAGTAACCCTGACTATGATAAGGATAATGAACAGGAATGACAAGAATATGAAGAGCGCAATGTCAAAGTAATAGATGAATCTGTCTATATAGAAAAACAGGATCAATAAGATAAACAAGATAAGCAAGAATATGTAGACGTTAATTAAGATATTATACTTGCGAAAATTAGGCTTATATACATGGAACTTATCTGATTTATTAGCCATAATCAAGAATAAGGCAAATCGGTTTAAATAATTTTTGTATTAAAGAACGGAAACTTTCCGGGCAGAGAGATTAGAATCTGAATAAAGATCTTTCAAGGCGCATGACTTTTCCATTAACTATGATTATGCCTTCTTTCTTGAGCATTTCTATCTTCTTCCCAGTCCCTTTCGCAAATCCGCCAACCCTTCCATCAGAATTAACAACCCTGTGGCATGGAATCTTTGGAGTATAGGGATTCTTGTTGCAGGCTGATCCTACAGCCCTATAAGCCTTGGAATTAAGTTTATCTGCTACTAATTTGTAGGTTGTGACTTTGCCTTTTGGGATTTGGGATAATAACTTGTAGACTTTGGATTGGAATTTAGTTACCATGAGTTAGAATAAATAATGAGATTATATAAAATTATTTACATCTGCGAAAGAGTATTAAAAATAACTTTGTCTGCACCACTGACAATTTGCCATTTAAATCTTAATATCTTTACTATGTAATAGTAATGATAAGAGATAAGTTTATAAGTCGATATTTACTTTCTCATGATATGACAGATAAATCCAATGAACAACAAAGATTGGAAGATCTACTGAGAGCAATTGAACAATCAGGCATTATACCTAAAACATTCGCACAATTATTATCGGGATTAGATGATAAAACAAAATATAAAACCAGCATACTTGATTATCTCAAGGAAAGCTGCAGAGAAATAGCGTGTGGGCTCGAGGAAAGATTGAAAAAAGAAAAAAGGATAGTTAACTGGGATGAGGTTTCAGATTTCCTGGTAACAACCATGGCAAAATATCATGATAAAGTAAAACCTAAACCTAAAGAAGAACCACTACTTGTTGATTCCGTGTTATTGATTATGCCATCTTTTTATGTTCCTGACAGCACTGATTTAAGTGTTTTTGGCCGTGATGACAGAAAAGTACCTGCCATTACATATTCTCCACGATTTGGTGACCAAAGTTTTGCAAGGTTTTTACAAATACTAGAACCCTGTCATGTAGATAGTGTACAATGGGTAAATCAAACAAAAGCACATTTTGAATGGTTAGAGAATTTCCGAACAGCTCATGTTGCAATAAATTATCAAAGGAGCAATTGTGTAGGTTCTTTTAATTTAGAAGAAGCCTATAAACTTGCACAAAAGAAGATTGCTCTTAAAAAAGGCGAAAGCAAAGACGATGTGGTGCTTGTCCCTTTTGTATCTCCAGACCTCTATGGAGTAAGGATAGATTTACGGGAACCAACCACTAAAAGAAATGTCGAGGCTATGATTGGAACGAGTGAAAGCGGTTGGATTTCTGAAGGACCAAGGTTAATAAATCCAGATAAGTTCACATATTATATAATAGGAGATGGTAAAGTGACCCTGCCCCTTTTGGAGCAAGCGGCAAGAATGGAAGGGGCATACGAACCTAGGCTGGTAAGAGTAAGGCAGGATAATAGTGTTTTACAGACTGTTGTTAATCTTGCAGAATCCATTACAGTATATGAGATTGATAGAATACATCAACCAAATGAATCTCTGTACCCATCGGAAGTCGCCAAGTTATGGCTAAGAAAGAATATTGGATTGCTTTCTGGTGTCGACTAAGTCATCAGTAAGCAGCATTCATCATCGTCTTCTAAGACAGTTTGACATATAATTAAATAAGGGACCTCCTTATTATGATCACTCTTCGATTTAGTTGTTCTAGGAAACTCAGAGTAAGAGCGCCGCATCCGATTGATTTAGTTGTGCAGGGGCTATAAATACAAAAAGATTCTGACTATATTCTAAAAGATATCAAAATTACTCAAAAAGATACTGACGATATAAAGCTAAGAAAAAAGCATAAAGCTAAAAATTAAAAAAAAGAATAAGCAATCACTGCTGATTCAGCTGATAGACTCCTTCCAACATGTCTTTCTCATAATTATAGATCACGATCCTGTCAGTATAGCTCAAGACGAAGTCTCCTATAGCTACCTTGCTTGCAAGATTAGGGTTCAATGCCTTAAGCTGGACTAATGAAGTTTCAGTGACTCGTCCGCCAACAGGCTGCACATTCTCAAGTCCTTTCATCTCAGGATGATTCAACAGCTTTGTGAAGAAATCCTTAGGCGCATTTGTGTCAAACTGGACCTGGTTCTGCTGATTCTGCTGAGCCTGAGGAGCAGCGTTAGCATTCCCTACAGTGAATGTATTCTTTATCTTGTCATTATTGTAGTCATAAAGGAATACGGTGGTGTCATACCCTATAAGATAATTGCCTATATCCTCATTGGTCAATCCCTGTATCTGGGTTCCCAATTGGGCAAGGTTGTCAGCTGATATGATTATGATCTGAGGCGTCTTTGACAAGTATGCCTTAAGCTCAGGATGCGCTGAAAGCTTTGCTGCAAAATCAGGAGGAGTTGCCTTTATCTCAAACTTGCTGACCAGCTTATTTGATTTCTCATCAAAGATGGCTGTCAATGAAGTATACTCAAGCATCAGGTTTCCCGGCTTTGCATCCTTAAAGAAAGCTGCATCAAGCTTTTTTCCATTGTCGATCAACTCTTGAGTTAAGTAAGTTATCCTTGGCTCGCCAGAAAGGTTATAGGCGCTAAGCTCCTTATTGGCTGCAATCTTATGGTCAATAGAGCTGTATACTGTCGAAGGCCCTACTGGAGTCACCTTGACTACAAGAATGACCAGTATGATCACTAAAAGTACGATGGTGACAATGCTCAACATGATATGACTTATCATCATTTTAGGCTTGGTAGTTTCATTTTCCATAGAAAAAATCCAAAAGTATTTGGTATATAAATATTTGTATAGTTGAGTGATATGTAAGACAGAAAATCAATAAATTTAAATATTGTATAATCCAGTGACACATATGCTTGATAAGAATTTCAAAGTCTTCAACAAAAAGAAGGGTGATAATATGGGAGAAGAAAAACAATTGGTGATAAGAGTCACTTCAAGACTTATAGAAAGGATAATATTCATAGTCATAATACTTGCGCTTCTGGCAATAATCATCTTCCAGGTGATGAACAAGCCGGCAGGAGACATCAACACTGCAGTAAAGACTGATGCAGCTGCTTCAGGCGCAGCAACCACTACAACAACGATTGCAAGCGCAGCTGTCACAACGACTGCTGCTGGAGCAACAACCACCACTCATGCAGCAACAACTACGACATTGAGCACAACGACGACAACTGCGGCGACGGCTGCAAGCGCGTCGGAACTTAAGGATAAGGTCACGTTAAGGTTTACGAGCGATCCTACAGTAGAGTCCACAGGAGTGGTCAGCAGGATAAGTTTTGAGATCAAGAACAATGCAGATGTGAAGTTTGTGCCAAAGATCGAGTTCTTGTGGTATGATTCATCATCAGATCCTAAGATTAAAGAAAAGGTCAGAGGTACATGGACTGATGATTATGGGCTTGATCCTGGCGCAATAAAGACTGCCTACCAAAGCATGTTCACTCCAAAATATGTAGAGATGGCTCTTCGTGAAGAGACATTCGTCATGAACATTTATAATGCAGGAGACGGCAAGCTGATAACAAGCGTATCAAAGACAATAAACACTGTCTACAATGACAATGCTTCAAGCTAGAGGCTGAAAATGGCAGATTTTTCTTTTTTCACTTCACTGTTCCAGATGAAGGAGATACAGATATTCTTTGCGATAATAATAATCGGTATCCTGGCTTATGTCGTTGTCGTCCTTATCACAGGACTGTTCAAGTGGATGTTCTCTTCTGGAAAGAATGAAGTGGCATTCAAGAACAAAAAGATGACCAAGGTAAAGCCTGAAGACCTTGACAAGATGGCTTTGGAAACCGAGTCAAAAGAGGCTGCGAAAGAGTTCAAGGGGAAGGAAAAGCCTGTGTCTGTCGAGAAGTTCGAAACAGATGAAAAGCCATTGCTTACATTTGCGATAGACATGGTATTTTTTGAGAGGCTGCTTTATGCCATTATCATAATCGCTGAAATAGCCATCATATTATACAATATCTTCAAGTGATAATCTATAAATATAACAGTGATGTCTTGTTCTGAGGGGATAATCATCAGAAGGATATATTTGAGCTTCAATGTGGCAGAATGGCCGCTCAACAACAAGATAGCTACAGAGTTCTCGTACAGGGGATTGGTCCAGCTCCTGCCCCTGCTTGAAGAGGGGGGATTAAAGGCAACTTTCTTTGTAAGCGGAGCTTTTGCCAAAAAAGAGAAAGAAATAGTCAGGAGGATCGCAGCTGAAGGCCACGAGATCGCCTCATACAGCATGTTCAACCAGCCGCATAAGAATTTCTCTCCAGAGAAGACCTATAATCATATCAAGGAAGCAAAAAAAGAGCTTGAAAAGATATATGGCGAAGCGATATCAGGATTCAGGATGCCTTTTTTTGAGGGGAACAGGTATTATCTTGGGATATTGAGCAAGCTGGGATTCTCTTATGACAGCTCGTCAAATCCAATCATAACCCCGTTCATGCACAAGAATTTCCTTAAGAGAAAAAGGCCTTACATGATAAAAAGCCTAGACATCATGGAGATCCCGATAACTGTGTCCCCTTTCCTGAAGATGCCGATATGCTCAGGATTCATGCGAAATCTTGGAAACTTCTACAGCCTTGTTAACATCGAGATAAATGGCATAACAAAAGACAAGATGATATTTTACTTCTACCCCTGGGAGTTCATAAACATACAGAAAATGAAAGGAAGCATATTCATGACAAAGAATACTGGAGCGAGATTCCGATGGCAGTTTGCAGACTATGTTGAATACCTAAGAAAGATGCATTATAGGTTTGATGTGATGAGAAACCTAAAACAGTAACATCTATATTTATATATTAAATATGAATTAAGAATGATTATGGGTGATGAAAAAGACAATGAAAAGGCAGAGAAAGCACCATCAAAAAGCTTTCTTAAGACCATATTGGAATACAAATGGGTATTTCTTCTTATAATAGTTCTTGCAATAACAGTCATGGTCAGGCTTGAGCCTATGAAGCTTGTGCCTCTTGAAAAGAGCGCAGAATCAAGCCTCAACAGCGCATTGATGAGCCAGGTCAATGATGATGTAAGCAAGCAATATCCAAACCTCCCTGATGCGCAAAAGACTGACATGGTCCAAAAAGAGTTTGACAAGCTAAAGGCAACAAAAGACTATCAGGACCAGCTTGAGCAGGGCAAGAAAGCAGTCAAAGAGAAGTTCCAGTATCAGTCAGGGAGCAAGACTTATGTCTATCTTGGAGATATAGATTCATATTACTGGCTCAGGATGGCCAGGAGCATAATTGAAAAAGGCGACCAATGCGACCTTAGAAAAGATGGAGTATGCTATGACACATACACTACAGCGCCTGTACCAAGAGCAAAGCAATTTGATTTCTATCCTATCGTGATTGTCGATGTCTACAAATTCCTTAAGATATTCGAGCCTGATATGTCCCTAATGCAGGCATCTTTCTTGACGCCTCTTATCCTATCATTGTTCATTGTTGTCCTTGTATTCTTCTTATTGAAAAGAGTTGCAGGAGACTATGCAGCTTTTGTCGGAGCATTGCTTGTCAATGTAAACCCTTATGTCCTCAGCAGAAGCCTTGGATCTGACAGCGACATATTGAATGTATTATTCCAGGCGCTTTTCTTATTCCTTGCAGTTGAATGCTTCTACGCAAAGAAACCTTTATGGAAATATATCCTTTCAGGATTGACAGGAGCATCATTGATATTATATTCATTATTCTGGCCAGGATGGTGGTATCTTGCTGACCTGTTCATAATGGCTCTGTTATTATATGGATCCTACCTAGTGATCAAACACTGGTATTATGACCCTGAGAAAAAGCTCAAGATAATGGAGCTGAAAAAGCCTTTGATCAATATAATATTGCTATTGCTGATATTCTGTGCAGTCGTCGGGATAGGATTTGCCGCTGTAAAATCGCCTTCCCAATTATATGGCATAGTCTTCAACCAGTTCAGCATCCTTAACTTCAAGGTGGCTTCAAACTCAAACTATTGGCCAAATGTGCTTACAACAGTCGCTGAATTCAACGGAATCGGACTGTCTTCAATCATATCAAGCTTCGGCACGTCATTTGCAATACCTATTTTCTTAATGGCAATATTAGGGATAATCATGCTGATATTCCCTAATGCAAAGATCATAAGCAGGAATTGGATGGCTTTCACCCTTCTTGTGATATTCAATATAATAGTATACCTGATACTAACCTCTTCATCTTCAGGCATGCTCATTATCTTTTTGATACTGCTCGCATTGATCGGCGTATTCATATTCACAAGGATAAAAGATGAAAGCGACCTTGATTCTGCATTCATATTGGTCGTCACATTACTGGTGCTTATATTCAATATGGTCCCTGCATCGCACATAATATTCTTCATCGGACTTCCGATCCTGATAATTGGGGGGACAGCATTCTTTTTTGTAAATAAAGATATGATAAGGGCAATATTGTTCCTAATATTCTCCATTGCCCTCTATGCAGTCCTGCTGTCAGGGCAGATGATATTCATGTTCATCATCCCCTTGATAGTTGGAATGTATATACACCTGAAGACAAAGGAAGAAGAGTTCTATCCTGACATGGTGTTCTTGCTGTCAATAATGATATGCCTGATAGCATATTTCACGACAACTGGAGTAAGGTTCCTTTTCCTAATGGTAATACCTGTATGCATTTTCGCAGCAGTGTTCCTCACAAAGGCAGTTACTATCTTAATTAACATGGCCAGAAAATTACTCGGGCTCCCTAAGGCCTACAACCACATATTCGTCTTCCTGATAATTGCGTTGTTCATGATAGCTCCTGTCAAGGCCGGAATCCAGACTGCGCAGGAATACATACCTCAAGTGACTGATGAATGGGTCGCGACCCTTCAAAAGATAAACCAAGAGTCAAAGCCTGATGCGATAATAAATTCGTGGTGGGACTTCGGGCATTGGTTCAAGTATCTTGCTGACAGGAGGGTGACATTAGATGGAAGCTCGCAGAACAGCCCTCAGCTGCACTGGCTCGGAAAGCTCCTGCTTACATCTGACGAGAAGACATGCGTGGGAATACTGAGGATGCTTGACTGCGGAGGAAACAAAGCATTCGATGAGATAAACAAGAGGATGAACGACACTCCCCATTCTATCGATATAGTCAACAGCATAATAATATCAAATAGGCAGAATGCGACTGAGATATTGAAAGAGCACGGGTTCTCTGACAAGGAAGCTGATAATGTGCTGCAATACACCCACTGCGACGCACCTGAAGATTTCCTGATAACTTCTGAGGACATGGTCGGAAAGAGCGGAGTATGGGCACACTTCGGAAGCTGGGATTTCAAAAAGTCTTATCTAAGCTCAGTCGCAAATACCATGAGTGAAGACCAGATAGTAAGCAAATTCAAGAATGATTATGACACGACGCCAGACCAGACAAAGAAAATGATCAGCGAGCTGAAGTCATTGAAGAACGAAGATGACATCAATGCATGGATTGCACCATGGCCAGGATATTATTCGACAGCGCTTTCCAGATGCACAAACCAGGGAAACATCTCCATATGTTCATTTTCCCACCAGGATATGAAGCTTTCTGTTGAAGTCGACTTTGACAATATGGAGATGAATATAAGGCAGCAGGATGGAATATATCACCCAAAGAAAGCTGCGTTCATATATAACAACACATTCCAGAGCATGACATATGTGCAGAACCCAGTCGATCTTGGAGTTGTCGCTGAGAAGAAAGGGGATCAAGTAGTAGTATTGTTCACTTCGCCTGAGCTTGCAGGAAGCATGTTCACTAGGCTGTTCTTCTTTGATGGAGCAGGATTGAATAATTTTGATAAATTTTATGATACAACAACTGCTTACGGCGATAGGGTAATCACCTGGAAAGTAGTCTGGCAAAAGGAATAAGTTTAGTTGGGGATATAGATGAAGATTGAGAAAGATCTTGAATTTTTGTACGAAATCGGCTCTCTTAGGAATGTTGAAAGGACATGGCAGCAGTTCTTTGGAAGAGGGGTTGCAAATGTATCTGAGCATTCATTTAGAGTCATGTGGATAGCTTTGATAATAGCGAAGCATGAGAATGCTGATTCTGAGAAAGTCTTGAGGATGGCTTTGATGCATGACATAACTGAGTCCAGGACAGGCGATGTCCATCATGTCTCAAGGATGTACACCAAAAGGGACGAGGATGCTGCTTTCTCTGACATCATGAAAGGTACTTCTATGGAAGATATGGAAGAATTGTGGAAAGAGTATGAAGAGAGAAAGACTGTTGAGGCAAAGATCGTAAAAGATGCTGACAACCTTGATGTCGACCTTGAGATAGAAGAGCAGTGGTCAAAAGGCAACAAGATGAAAGATGCCTGGCGGCATATGAGAGACAACATGTATGAGAACAAGTTCTATACAGAGACTGCAAGAAAGATATGGAAAGCGATACAGGAGTCTGACCCTAATTCATGGCAGGTGAACTGCAAGAACCGGTTTAATGATGGGGATTGGAAGAGGTAAGAATTCTGCTGTCTAAATAAGGGTTTTATGAATTAAATTGTTTATTACCTCACTCAAGTCTTTAGATCCCCTGCTTCCATGAAAAACTTCCTCTATCGTATTATAATCTGCCGCAGGACATTTGCCCCTAAGAAATCCCAGAGCTGTCTTAAGCTCTGAAACTCCTTTCTTTCCTTCCTTGACTCCTGTCAATATCGCATGGCTTTGCTGAAAGGCTGGAGAGGGAGGCACAAGGCCGTACAAAAAATAGACGTAAAGCAGCTTTGTATATTCTGATGGAATGACACCCCGATATAAATGTGGGGCACAATCTATAAAAGGATGATTCTCCCTATCATCAAAACCCATCTGTGTCAAAAGGGTCCCGCTTTTAGCGGTTTTATCAACATATTCTGGAGATGGAAATATTAGTACAGCTTCCCATGCCTTTTCACCAGGATTATTCTTCTCTCTTTTCGGAAACAAACCATGACAAACTTCATCACTCTCGTGAAGGATTAATCCACAATCATAACCGCAAAGGTCCCAGGCATCATTGGTATACCCTCCCCGAGATTTCATAACAAAAGCTTTTCTCTTGGATGGCTCGATGCCATTTCTTGCTTCATCTTCTGCTATTTTTCTATAACAGTCATACATACGGGTGTTTGCAGTTACAAATTCAACTGTACCTGAAGCAATAGCCGCTGATGCTTTTTTTGCCAATTGAGGCTCTAATAATGGCGAATCTACGACAATCAAAGGGTTTTTTCCTTTAACAGCAATAAATCCATGCCTTGTGATAGGGCTTCCGAAACGGGCAAATATGCTGCTGTGGGATCCTACATTATATGAGTTTGGCCAATAGGTAGGGTTGACAGGTTTTGCAGAATATATTGTCTCCAAAAAAAACTGGCTGTTATAGCTCCTGAGAGAATCTATGCAGTAATTGGAATCCATCGCATCCTGGATGCTAAGTGGGCTTGCTCCATATTCATCTAATATCCTCAATGCTTCGGACCAGGTAAATGGAGGATTCTTTCCATCAGTTGTTCCAATTCGCACCAATCTCCCAGAAAGAGGAGAATTTACAAGCACCAATGCATTTCCTTGCTTTTTCCTTTTCATCTTGTCCTCATTTGTTTACTGTATAGTGGTCATAGACCGAAATATTTAAATACTTGTCCTCCATTTTTAGTGGATAAAATGGAGATATTGGAGGACATTGGACTAACCCAGGGAGAGATCAAGGTTTATCTAGCCCTGCTAGAACTAGGGGAGTCAAGCGCAGGGCCTGTCAAGAAGAAGACAAGGCTGCAGAATTCTGTCGTCCATCTATGCTTAGGGAACTTGATTGAGAAAGGATTGGTCAGTTATGTGGAAAAAGGAAAAAGACGATTCTATACTGCAACGGATCCAGAACACCTGATAGGTTTTCTCGATGAAAAACGGAGGAGACTGCAGGAAGCGCTGCCGGAATTATTAAGAAAGCAGAAGGAGCAGGCAAAATATAGGGTGAATATTTATGAGGGCAAGAAAGGGCTGAAAGCGATACATGAAGACATCCTAAGAGACCTGAAAAGAGGAGAGGAATTCCTTGTCTTGGGTGCGCCGAAAGAGGCGAATGAAGAGTTTGAGCCGTATTTCCTGGATTTTCACAAAAGAAGGGTAAAGAATGGAGTAAGACTAAAGATAATTTACAAGAAAGAGGTCAGGAAATATGCCAAGGCCAGAGAAAAGATGAGATTTACAGAAGTCAGGTATCTGCCTGATAAATTAACGTCTCCTATGTGGATAACTGTCTATGACGGAAAAACAATATTGTTTGTGGTAGGAGACATCATGTTGGGGATTGTCATTGAAAATGATGCGGTTGCTGCCAATTTTAGGGACTATTTTGATTTAGTCTGGAGAGTATCGAAATAATAGGTAGGTGAGAATATCCTATTTGAATTAAATGTGAGATTCTATTCAGAATAAACTGCAGATTTCACTCAATCTTTTTTATTTCTCCCTTCCTTATACGTCCCATTCACCCTCACTTCAGCAGTGCCGATCCTGTAGTTGAACGGCCCTATCAGGAAAGCCATATGCAGCGGCTTATCAAATCTGATCATTGTCAGCCTATGAGGATTTACCTCAACTGCAGTCTTATTTTGCGCATCCAATTCAGATGCTACCCATTCTCCTGTGCATTCTTTTATAATTGCATAATGTTCCTTGCTTGCTAAGGGATGATGGTGGCGAAAAGTAGGATGATAACCATAGATATGGGGCAGCCTATAATCAGGCATCATTGTTCCCCCTCCTGTCCACTCGCCCTGATAAAAATTATCCTGCCCTGGATCAAACTGGGCCAACAATGGATATCTCGCAACAGCCTTGAACAGATATCCTGGACCTGCCCTATCAATCCGCCCTACACTGATTTCAAGCTCTGATTTTAGGTCGTCAAGCGACTGGATCGGCCTCTCCATGCATAATGCCATCTGCCTTCTGCCTAATTGCCGCTCTGATTCGTCACGAAGGGAAATGATTGGTGAGATAATTTGACGCGCTTTAACCATGCCAATAGAGGAATCAATGATGCAATATAAACTTTTGCAGAGGAGATGCTCATGCTTTCCATTCGAACCTATCGCTATATTTATAAACAGGATGCGAGTATTGTCATTCATAAGTTATATAAAAAGGTGATTTCTTTTGATAGTCAATTTGGGGATTATATGGAGACTATATGGGAAGAAAACCTAAATTCGTGAACGAGCATTACTTTGAAAGGGAATCAAAGAGCATGTGGTATGTGCTAGGTGCTTTCTATAGATATGGGACTCTTTTTGATGACATGGGGATCATGTTCAAGGCCCCTTCTCTCGACTTGGTGCAGATTGTCAAGAGAGAGCTAAGCAGCGAACATGCAATAATAGAAGACAACAGGGACAAGTCATCCTATTGGCTGATGATGAAGAGCGCGCCTCATCTTTATGATGAATTGCAGGTCATGGGTGTCAAGAGAGACGAATCAAGAAGAAGGCTTCCAAAGATGCAGCCTGAATATGCAAGCCATTTCGTAAGAGGATTTCTAGAATATAAGACCAGCCCACGTATAGGGGAGAGAAACGACCGGATAGACATCACATACAACAATATATTCTTAGTCGGCTTAAACCACCTATTGGCGAGGCATGCAGGAACAAAGAGGGCAGATCCTGAAGATGATTCCATAGATTACTGGCACAAGGATTCATTAAAGATAAAAAGGTTCATGTACAGGGACTGGGAAGATGTCAAGAAGTATGGAATCTACATCCCTTCAATGAAGAGGGAGTATGATGAGAACTATACTGAAGCGCAAAGAAGATCTATCGCAAGGCTTGATGTGATAAGGAGAGTGGAGACTGCAAAGGAACTGCTTCAGAGCGGGATGCCTGATCATGAGGTTGCCCGTGTCGTAGGATACAATAATGTCTATGCATTTGACCGTGCATTCAGCAAAGTTGTTGGGTGCAGAGTGGTTGAATGGCCTGGAAAGCAGGCAAAAGAAGTTGTCTAGATAGAAAAGTTTATATATCAGTTTGATATAAGAATTGATAAAATAAGATATTCAATTATAATCTATATCAAATTATATCAGAAGTACAGCTGTTATGCATGGTAAAAATACAGATAGACCTTGACGAGCAGGAAGACTATATAATAGACATGTTCAGGGCCAAGAATAGACTAAAAAGCAAGCAGATGGCTGTCAAGGAGATAATAGGCCAATTCTCAAAGAAGGGGAAAATATGAATATATTCGGAACTACTGTCAACATAATGAACAATCTTGGGATTTATGCATTTGCATTCCTGATACCATTCATACTACTATATCTTATAAGGCCAAAAGTCGTCACAAAGACAATCCCTTCTCTCATGTTCATGATGAAAGAAGAGAAGAAGAACACGCAACATTCATTCTTAAGGAAGCTCATGAACAACCTGATATTCTTCCTGCAGCTTCTTGCGATATTGCTCTTGGCTGTCTCAGTCTTAAATCCAGTGATACTCACAAAAGACAAGGCCACCATGAAGAACACATTCATCATCGTAGACGGCTCTGCCTCTATGCAGACAAAAGACGGAGACAAGACAAGGTTTGAGAAAGCAGTAGATATTGCAAAAACCAAAGCAGAAGGAAATGTCAACCTGATGGTTGCATACAACAATGAAGTCAAAGTGCCTGTCAGGGACGGATGGGCAAGCGAAGCAAGAAAGAACCTTGATGCGATCAAGACTGAAGACACAACAACAAACATAGAGGCTGCGATGCAGAAAGCAGACCAGCTGCTTGACAAGAAGAATGCAAAGATAATAGTCATAAGCGATTTCGTGAATGTCGCAGGATCCTTTGACGATCCACTTAAGGCAAAAAGGATATTGACAGGAAAAGGAAATGAAGTCGATTTCATAGATGTCAGCTCAAAGGCGGACAATGTGGGCATAATAGACATGATACCCAATAATGACAATACCCAAGTGTTTGTCAAGAACTTCAACTCAGAGAAGAAGGCTGTCAAGATCACAGTGGTCCAGGGCACAAAAGAGCTGTTCTCAGAGACAAGGAACATGCTTGAAAAGTCCACTGAAGTCTTCACTTTCCCGACACCTCAGGGAGAGTCTTATGTGCTGCTGAGCCCTGATGACGACTTCCTGCTTGACAATAAGGCATATTTATCAACACCAAATAACGAGAAGATAAAAGTCATCCTGATAACAAGCGAAAAGAACAGCTATCTCGAGACTGCGCTCAAGTCATCAAAGACCATTGACCTGAGCATAAAAAGCCCTCCTTTCACGATCGAGGAAGTCAGGGCGATAAATCCTGATGTGATAATAGTGGGAAAAATAAACAAGAATGAGATTGTAGTGGGAGATTTTGAGAATCTTGCAAAATATGCAAAAGAGGGAAAATCAATAATAATAACTGCGCAGGAAGACATGGCGCAAATAGACTATAACGGGCTTCTTCCGTTGAAGATAAGCGGAATCGGCGGAGCGAGCCCTGTCGTCAAGAACATGGAGAACCAGTTCACAAAGGATGCTGATTTTGGGACTGTCGACAAGTATGTAAAAGGGACAAAGCTGAACGGGACAACAGTGATGCTGACTGCCTCTGATGATTCTCCGCTTCTTTCTTTCAGGTCAGTTGGAAACGGCACTTCTGTCTATTATGGCATAATAGAAGATATGTCTGACTTCAAATCAACACCATCATATCCTATCTTCTGGAACAGCATAGTAAAGTTCCTGGTGAAGACTGAGGACATAAAAGACTACAACAAGAAGACAACTGAAACAAGCGAAGCTAAAGTAGGGTATATAATGGAGAACGGAAGAAATGTCGCAGTGAACCTGCTTAATGAGAAGGAGTCGAATGTAGGAGACACCCATGAGGATTTTACAGAGGAATCAAAGAATTTTGTTGTCGAGCAGAAAGAGAGGTTCAAGGACATACCTATCGAAATGTACCTGATAATCGCTGCGCTAGTGATCCTGGTCATCGAGCTTTTGGTCATCAAGAAGAGAGGTGACTTATGATCAACCTGATCGATCTTGCACAGAAGAGCATGCAGAATGTGCTTTACCCTTACGTACTGATAGGCATACCGATCGCGTTATTCATAATCATAATATTAGTAAGAATGAATTTTGTAAAGTTCAAGGATTCCCATGAGAAGAAAGAGTTCAACAAAGAGAAAAGATTAGACAGGATATTCATGATAATCTCAAGAACATTGATAGTCGGGCTGCTTCTGATCGCCATCGCGTCTCCTTTCATATATGAGCAGATAAAAGAGCCAGGAGACCCTTCATTGAAGATACTCATCGACAGGTCCGGAAGCTTCGGCATATTTGGAAATGACATAGACAAGCAGCTGAAAGACAAGATAGGCGACAAGATACCAGTGACAATAGTAGATATCGAGCCGGGAAACAGGTCTGCATTAGGCAATGCGATAAGGAACAATATGCAGGGGAATGACAATATACTTTTAGTCACTGACGCTTACAGCACAGAAGGATGGTACCTGAGCGATGCAATACTTTTTGCAAACCAGCAGAATACTGTGGTCAATGCGCTTGATGTCGCGCCAAAATACAGCGACCAGGCAGTTGTCATAACTGGACCTTCCCAAATATTGCAGGATGCTGAAGAAGAGTTCTTCATCACAATAAACCAGGTCGGAGATGTGACAAGCAACCTAAGGATAGTGGTAGACGGCACAGAGATTATAAACAAGAAAGTCGACAAGCAGACTACAATAAGCTTCAAGAAGTCATTCAAGGAAGGGGACCACAAGATAATAGCCTCGATCGATGCAAATGACTATTTCCCTGAGAACAATGTGTTCTATAAGACAGTGCATGTCGTAGAGAAGCCTAAAGTCCTTCTTCTGACAAAAGAGTCTTCTCCTCTCAAGACTGTGCTTGGAGAGATATACAACTTAGATGTGCAGAATTCGCTTCCAAATGACATCAGCAATTATCATGCCATTGTGATAGACAATATAAATGAAGGAGAGCTTAATGGAAAAGTCGACCAGTTGAAGGATTATCTTGAGAAGGGCAATGGAATACTTTATGTCGGAGGAAAGAACACTTTTGAATTCAATGACCAATGCAACCCTGCAAAGACTCCTGACCTCAGCAATTGCCTGGTTGATTCGCTTCTTCCTGTAAATGTAGGATATGGAGGAAACGAAGAGTTCAAGGATGTAAATGTAGTTTTTGTGATTGACATTTCAGGCAGCACTGGAGAACAATTCTCAAACAAGAAAGAGGACGAGAAGGTCGCTGTAGAAAAAGCGCTTGCAATAGAGATGCTTAAAGGGATGAAGCAAGACTACAAAGTAGGAGTAGTTGCGTTCAACCACATGTATTATCTGATATCTGACCTAAAGCCATTATATGACAGCCCTAACCTTAACATGACGATCGCAAGGCTTGAATTCAAAGGAGGCACTGTAATGGTACAGGGGCTTAGGAAGGCACAAGACATACTGAAGGACGCAAGCGGAAGCAAGAATGTGATAGTCATATCCGATGGGCTCACACAATTTCCTGATGATGCCTTGAACAAAGCTTCTGAGATGGCAGGCGATGGGATCAACATATATGCGCTTGGAGTAGGATCAGACACTGATGCTACATTTATGCAGGCTCTTGCGCAGAGGGGCAATGGAGTGTTCTACCAGCCAAATGAGCTGCAGAAAGTGAAGATTGCCCTTGAGAAAGGAGATGACACCAAGCTTGACAAGTTCACTATCCAGACTCTTGACACACAATCTTTCATCACAAGCAACATCGAGCTTGATGCTTTTGTCACAGGATTCAACCAGGTAGTGCCAAAAGGATCCGGAAAAGTGCTTGTAAGCACTGAGAAAAAGAGCCCGATAATAACAACATGGAGATTCGGCCTTGGAAGAGTCGCTGTTTTGAGCACAGACAACGGAAACAAATGGGCTTCGCAGATGTACTCTGCAAAGAACTCCAAGCTCATAACAAGGACTGCCAACTGGCTGATCGGAGACCCGGACAGGGTGAAGTCATACAGCGTCAAGGTAAAGGACACCTATGTTGGAGAGCCTACAGACATCGCAGTGATGTCTGACAAAGTCCCTTCACTGGCAGGATATGATTTCTCAAAAATTGAACTAGGCGAAAAAGATTTATATACAGCGACATTCAATCCGACATCCGCAGGAATATTCAAATTTGACACGACAATCGCCGCTGTGAATTATCCTGTCGAATACCAGAGGATAGGCCTCAATCCTGAACTGAAGAACCTTGTGGAAGGGAGCGGAGGAGGCTTCTTCAAGATTGAGGATGCTGACAAGCTCGTGGAGAAAGTCAAGAAAGATTCTGTAAGGGTAAGAAATGATATGAAATTTTTCAGATGGCCTTTTGTGATAGCAGCGCTTGCCATATTGATGATTGAGATCGCCTTCAGGAGATTCAGGGAGAACTACCTGATGGCAAGGAAATAGCAAGGGATAAGTATGAGACAAAAACATAATAATAAGAATACACGAAGGTGAAAAACATGGCATTCCTAAGAAACAACGTAAACACGATATTGCTCTTCTTGATAGTCCTGATAATAGCTTCATTCACAAGCTTCACAATATACTACAACAACAAGTATGAAAACCTCACCAAACAGTATGATCAGACTTATGACCAATTGAGGCAAGTCACTGAAGAAAAGGCCTTGAGAGAGATACAGCTGAACAATACATTGACTGAGTATGAGTCCAAGATAAACAGGGAACAAGACCTAACCTATAAGTACTCTGGAATAAGGGACGTCAACCAAAACCTTTCAAATGAGCTCAACCAGAAGATTGTAGAGATACTAAGCGTAAGGACAGATCTTGCCACAAAGAAAGCCCAGCTTGCCCAGGCAAATGATGACATAAGCGCCAAGGCAAAGGTGATCTCTGACCTGAATGCAGACCTCACCAGCGCAAACAGCAGGATAACCCAATTAAAGCGTGATCTTAACAGTTGCCAGGACCAGCTTGCGGCATCGGGCTCTTAAACATATCTTGAGCAGGATAAACTAAAATGAGAAACTTCAAAAACGTATTAAGGGAGATCAACTTCAGCCTGAACAGGTTTGTAATCTTTCAGGAGATGCTCACTTCAATACTTGTCTTCCTGGGATTCTTCCTGATATTCACATTGATAAAGTTTGATTTCATAGACCCATTATATGCGACGATACCTGCAGGCATATATCTTGGAGTGGAACTTTATTTCAGGATAAGGAGGGACAAGCTGATACTTGTCGAGTCAAAGTTCGCTTTCCTGAATGAGAAGCTTAGGACCGCATCTGACAATCTTGATGCTGACAATGAGATAATAGAAAGCCTTCAGCAGGAGATCGTGAATGACCTGAAGAAAGTCGACACAGGAGCATTCCTTGACATGAAGCATACGATGCTGAAAATAGGGGCCATATTGGTATTATGCTTCCTTGTGATATTCTTGAATACATTCCATATAAGAGGATTAAGCATAAATATTGATGACCTCGTGAAGAAAAACATAGTCGTTCCTTCCGTAAAAGGCAACGGGGGAGACCTTGCCGCAGGAGGCGCAGGAGGAGTCAGCGACATTCCTGGAGACCAGGATATCTTTGGGATGCAGAATGTCGCGAAATTAGGGGACGAGCAGCTTTCGCTCGGAGTGAAGACGCTTGGATACGAGATAAACGTGCGTGACTCAAAAGAGGCAGAGAAGAGGGAATATGACGAGATGTTCCCTTCAGATTCTGACGTACAGGCCACATCCGCATCTGCATATGAGGAAAACATACCAAAAGAGCAGCAGGAGATAGTCAACAACTATTTCAAGGAGCTTGCCAAATGATGATATCACAATCATGTCCTGCTCATAGGAAATATTTATATAAGAGCATAATCAACATAAGCGCACCGAGGTGTTAAAATGAAAACATACAAAGAAGTCTTTGACATACTGAAAAAAGAGATCTCAAAGGTCATTATCGGCCAGGATGAGATGATAGACCAGATCATTGTAGCGATGCTATGCGACGGCAATGTCCTTTTGGAAGGATATCCTGGACTGGCAAAGACATTGACTGTAAGAACTATATCTGACCTTATGGACCTGAAGTTCTCAAGGGTACAAAATACGCCTGACCTGATGCCATCAGACATCACAGGAACATACATAATCGATGAAAGCAAGGGAAAGAAGGAATTCAAGTTCCAGAAAGGCCCAGTCTTTACAAATATACTTCTTGCAGACGAGATAAACAGGGCAACACCAAAGACGCAGTCTGCTCTTCTGGAAGCGATGCAGGAGAAACAAGTGACAGTAGGAAACCAGACGTTCAAGCTTGACACTCCATTCTTTGTGCTTGCGACACAGAATCCGATCGAGCAGGAAGGAACATATCCTCTGCCTGAAGCTCAGGCTGACAGGTTCTTATTGAAAGTATTGACAAAGTATCCAACTGAAGATGAGGAAGAAGCAATCGTAGACAGGTTCACGTCAGGAAAACCGCTTGACAAGGTGAAGAAGATCCTTACAAGGGAAAGACTGATGTTCTTGCAGGCAAGAGTCAAAGAGGTCCCTATTGCAAATGACATCAAAATGAAAGCGATAAGGATCGTGACAACGACAAGGAACAGCAAGCAGATGCTTGAGTATGGAGCATCTCCAAGAGCGTCACTCGCCTTGATAATGAGCGCAAAGGCAAGTGCGTTGATGAACGGAAGGAACCATGTCTCTATGGATGACATAAAGCAGATGGCATATCCTGTCCTAAGGCACAGGATAATACTTAATTTTGAGGCAGAGAGGCGCGGAATGACAGTTGATGATGTTATCACAGAAATCATCAAGAAAGTGAAGTAAGCAAAGATGGTCCATCAAGGATATTTGTCACAATGATCGACTCGTCTTTTCTCCACCAGCTGAACAGGTTCTCATTAGTAGTCAGGAAAAGAATCACTTCAAACTATGCCGGCTCTAAAAGGAGCATTGCAACAGGAGGGGGAATATTATTCAAGGACTATAGGATCTATGCGCCTGGCGACGAGATAAAAGCTGTTGACTGGAAAGTATATGCAAGGACTGAGAACCTCTATCTTAAGACATATGAAGAAGACAGGAACCTTGAAGTCCATATAATAATAGACCATAGCAAGAGCATGGATTATGGCAAGAAGACTACAAAATTTGAGTACGCAGGAATGTTAGGCCTTGGGTTTGCGTATCTTGCCCTAAAAGACAATGAGAAATTCCAGCTAAGCACTTTTTCTGATTCAGTCGACATATACAAGCCAAAAAGAGGCATGAGCCAGGTCGCAGTCATGATAGATTACCTGAACAAGATGAAGCCTCATGGAGAGTCAAAGATGTTTGATTCCATAGCCCAATACAAGAAATTCATAAGGACAAGATCCCTGATAATAATAATCTCAGATTTCCTGATTGACATTGAGGAGATAAAGAATACGTTTTCAAAGCTGGGCAGGCATGAGATAAAAGTCATACAGGTCCTTGACAAGGCAGAGAAAGATATCGATATAACTGGAGACTATAAGCTGAAGGATTCTGAGACAAATGATGTCATGAAGACCTACATCAGCAGAGACATGAAGAACAAGTATACAGAGATGATGGCAAAACATACAAGCAAGATAAAAGATGAATGCTCAAGGCTTGGAATGGGATTCTATCAATGCACTACAGATGTGCCTATTTTCGATGCTTTCTATGAGATATTGAAGTAAAGCTGTGATATATATATAACTGCAAATTAGAAAAATATAAAAAGCGTGATTACGGAGCAATCCATATGAAGAGCATGAATGCAGTAGAATTTGTCGATTGGCTTAAGCAAGAGAATCTGTTTGACACTGTAAACGCAAACTATAAGAGCTTCCAGCCGCTGATAAAAGACTGCCTCAACATAAAGAAGGAGACTGTCCTGATATTAGGAGATGTCGGATATCCTACACGAAGGATACCAGCGCTTCTTCTTGGATGCTATCTTCTTGCTGCAAAAAGGCTTTCTGTCGATTACAAGCTTGTGATCCAGGAACCTATACAGAAAGGCCAGCCTGCATCTGATGAAGTGATTGATGCATTGCTCAACCTTCATGAAGAAGGAGCAATAATATGGGCATTGTCAGGAAAAGTAGGATCGATGGATGTGCTTGGAAACAGCTTCAGGAGATTTGTGCATTCCCATAAGCACAGGTTCATGTCAACTCCTGGACTTGGAGTTCTTGAGACAAAATCATTCCCTCAGTTTGTTGATGCCATAAACATCGATTACAAAAAGATGCAGGAAAGAGGAAAGAAGCTGAAGGAAGCACTTGACTCTGGAAGCGAAGTAAGAGTTACAACTGACAAAGGCACTAATGTCGTATTTGATGTAAAGCTTAAGGCGTCTATATCTAATGATGCCAACTTCCAGCTGCCTGATTCTGGAGGGAACATCCCTGCAGGAGAAGTCTATATCCCTCCAAGAAAGAAAGGCGTCGATGGGACAATAGTGATAGACGGCAGCAGCAAAAATATGGATGGGACGCTTGTCGTCAAGAAGCCGATCAAATTGACAGTTGAGAATGGGATGATAACATCTATCGAAGGAGGAGATGAGGCTAAGGCTCTTGAGAAATCCCTCCAATGGGCTGAACAGAAGGCAAAATATCCTTGGGGTATAAGAAGAGTAGGTGAACTGGGGATAGGGATAAATCCTGGAGCAAAGATAACAAACTCAACAATAATCAGCGAGAAGACTCTTGGTACTGCTCATGTAGGGATAGGCAGCAATTATTGGTTTGGCGGAACTGTGTATGCAATAATCCATCTCGACCAAGTTTTCAGAAGCCCTAATATCTGGGTCGATGACAAGAAGATAGAGATAAAGTGATCATGAATTGATCATGACTTTCTTACATGCAATGAATCGCATTGGTATTTCTCAAGCATATATGCAAGGTGGCCTGCAAGATTTGCTACATAAACTCCATGGATCTTCTTTACAAAATGCCTTGTCTCTGCAAATGGAGGAATGCCGTCGTATTTTAGGACATTATCTCTGCCTGCGTTATAGGACGCCAGAGCGTTTCTAACATTATCAAAGAACTCTGTCTCCCTCTTAAGCTTCAATGTCCCATATTTTGCATTTGTCGGAACATCATAAAGATTTATCCCTTTTGATGCAAGCGAAAGAATTATCCTGTTGCCCCATGGCTTATCTTCCTCGCCTTCTTTCCTCAAAAGAGACCTGTATTCGCTCGGAGTATAAATTCCCTGATCTCTTGCCATGTCAAGGACTGCCTGAGGCATAAGCTGGAAAACACCTACAGCTCCTGCTTTTGATCTTGAATACTGCCAGAATCCTGACTCTTTCTCAGCGACCAATAAAGCCAAATTGGGATCAACTCCCTGTTCATCTGCAGCTTTTATTATCGTATCAATAATAGTCTCGGGATGCACAAAATGCACCGGCTTAGACCTATATCTGAACAGTTCGTTCAATGATTTTGAATATTCTTTTGCTTCGTCTATGGATTTGAATCCATTGTAGAACAATACAGCCATCTTGTCATCTTCTTCCCTGACTTCGACCCTGCCTCCTGAAAGCGAATTTCTTTTTGAAACGTGATGTGCATATCTTATCGCATCTTTGACGTCTCCTTTGAAAAGTTCTATGCAATATTGGGTGCCTTTCAATGACGCGTGTGATGACTTGGATATGCTTATTTCAGCTCTTGGCTGGACATGCTCCAGAGATGCTGTCGCCATCTGCTGTTCATGATATTCATTCATCATCTTGTTTGCTATGCCTAATATTTTATCCCTAATCTGTATTGTCTCGTCAACCAAGAATTTTGCCTGCTCAGCTTGTAATGATTGATCAGCTTCTTCCTTAGCCTGCTCCTGAAGTGACATCAGGAAGCTTAGATCAAAAACCTGATGTTCAATTGCTTGATTTTCTTGTGGTAAGCTTGCCACCGCTATATTTTCGAGAGGTCTCGATTCAAGAGGTCTTGTCTCGTGAATTGGTGAATTGAATCCAGCGTATAATCCTCCAAAGAATGCTATCAATCCTGCAGCTGCAAATGCTTTTGCTGCTCTTGAGAATCTTGATCTTGGTGAATGATTTGGCCTTAATTGAGGGATATCAACAACATCTTCGGCTTGCGCAGCCTCTCTAGCAAGATTAAGCCTGTAGATATTGTCTTTTGGATGATATTTATAATCGTTGACATTAAAGTGGGAAGGAGGATCATGAAGAAATTCTCTGGGGAATTCAAACTCATCGAATATTGGTTCCCCTGATTCAGCCTGTCCCCTGTATACTTTGAAATGAATAAGGCCTTCCCTTACTGCAGATTCAAGAGTAGCCTCTTTCCTTATGGTATTTGCATTCATTTTTACCCCAACTGAACAATGATATAGGGTAAAGTGGCCTGGATCGGTTTATAAAGGTTTCGTTTTTATACTACTAGCTAGTAACTACACCACAAGACACTGGACATGTGCGCGTGAGATATATAAATGGGCAATCCTGAACAATTATTATGGACGTGAATCCCAAGCAAGGGATTGCCGAATCACCCCTCCACCTCCGATCCGGCAATCCTTGTGCTTATTTCATGTGCCAATGAAAGAGGCGATGAGATGCTAAAGACAGAGGAACTGAAAGGAAAGACAATACTGATACATGGAGATGCAGATAATCTCGCTTCAATGACTATCAGTTTCGCCTTGAGGATGCAGAAGGATGAGAAAGTCTTGTTTATTGATACAATCGGGTGCATGACTCCGAAATATGTTGAGCAATTTTATCATAAGAAGATTGATGAGAGCCTGGATAAGATATTCATATCAAGGCCTGCAAACTACAATGATCTTAGCCTGTTTTCCTGCAAACTTGATTCGCTTTTCAGGAAATCCAACATCAAAGTCCTTGTGATATCCTCTATAAATAGCCTTTTTTTCGATGTGCACAAGAAAGAGGTAAAGGAGATCTTTGGAGAGCTTGTAAGGAATATCAATTATCTTACCAAGAAGTATGGTGTGATCACTGTGATAGGGAATATGAATGAAGCCAGCGAGAACACTGCGATAATGAACAGGATACTGAGCAGGCATTCAGACAGGGTTTATGCGGTTTGATATCTTTGTTATGGGGACAATCAGGAGTTAGGACAATAAAACTAAAAAAGAGGTGAGAATATGAAAAGGAGTGTAAAGAGAGGAGTAAGGTCGATTGTAGTGAAGGAATAAAGAAACTATAAAGATTATAAAGATTAATTTTATATATGATTAGTATTTTCTGCTGTATTATGAAGAGAACTATGTCTGGAGTGATATTCGGATTGATATTCTTTGTAGTTGTCGGACTGATGATCCCTAAAGATGTAGGGATAATTGCAATAGGGATGTCCCTTGGTATTGCGTTCGCAGCAGGATTCATAATAGGAGACACAAAATACGTCTCTGAACACGTCTCTTCCTTCCTGAAGCATATTGATGAGAGAAGAAGGAAAGAAGATTCTGAGTTTGCAGCATACAAGAAGCAGGAGAAAGAAGAGAAGATGAGGCAAGCCCATAGGGTTGATGTCCTCAGGCATAATGAAGAGCCTCATGTCAAGATCACAACAAATGCTGAGTGGCAGGATGGGATGCTGAGATAATAAACAATCTACTTACAACTGGACTTTCTTCTTTTTAGAATTTCTATAATTTCAAGCAATTTAGGGTCTTTTACCTTTTTCTCGACATAAAGCCAGAATTCAGATAGGTCAATATCCTTACCTTTATATTTTTGTTCGTATTCAAAGGCCTGCAATAACATCTCAATCTTGTCTAATTCGTAGACAAACTTTGATTCAGGGGTTTTTCGTTCTTCATATTCATCCCACAATCTTATGACCTCTTTTCCATCTACCCCTTTAAATAAAGAAACTATTGCTTTTTTCTCGATATTATGCTTCTCTTTCTCACTGATATCATCATGAGGAGTAACGTCACCTGCAAGAGACTCGCTAAGATCATGGATCAAGGCAATTTGAATACATTTGTTTTTGTCGAGATCAAACTTTTCTGCGAGCAGAAGCGCCATAACTGAAGTCCTGAATGAATGGTCTGCTACTGACTCTGGATCTGGAACTTTTCTTAGGACCCAGCCTTTCCTCTTCAGAGATTTTAATTTCCCAATCTTATGCAACAGGTCGATAATATCTTCCATCTTACTTAAATTAAATGGACTTTATTTAAATCTAACGGATAACGACCAGACGAGAGGTTTAGAAAAACATCACTTCGTCAAGAAAGGATTGAAATCAGTCTTGTAATCATAATAATCTATATCTTCATGCTTCTTCAGGAATGCCACAACCTTGTAAGTGACAGGTGTCATAAGCACTTCTACGCCTACCTTAAAGACATAATTAGATATGATTATAGGTATCAAAAGAGATTGAGGCATGACCCCGGCAAACGCGATAATTACGAATATCAATGTGTCGAGAAGCTCTCCCACTAAAGTGGATCCGATAGTCCTGACCCAAAGATATTTTCCTTTTGTCATGATCTTCAGCTTTGCCAAAATGTATGAATTAGAGAACTCTCCTGCAAAGAATGCTATAAGAGATGCTATTGCAATCCTTGGGACGATGCCTAGAATATTATTGTATGATTCCTGGAACTGCCAGCCGTCTGCTGCTGGAAGAGCCCCTACTATGAAATAAACCAAAGACATCAGCATAAGAGAGAAGAATCCTATCCAGATCACTTTTCTTGCCCTGCTGTAGCCATAGACCTCTGTAAGGATATCTCCGAAGATATAGGATAATGGAAATAAGATAGTTCCTCCGTCAAAGACGAACCAGCCGAGATTCACTATCTTTGTGCTTACAGTGTTCGATATCAGGAGCACTGCTACAAATATGCCGATTATCCAAGTGTAATAATGGAACCTGTGATGAGGTGAATTATCCATCTTATGGGATTTATTCAAACACTTATAAATTTATCATTATATGGGTTAAATGGGCAGATATTGTCTTAATAATACTATAAAATACAAGATTATTGGCAGCAATATTTAATAGCTGATTGAATATTTATAATAATTAGTATATGTGGTAAAAATTACGTATGACTCAACAAAAAATAACACTATCAGAGAATAAAAGGCTATTGATGAGAGAAAAGGCAGCTTTGGAGCTAGAACTTGACCCGATAAATCTTAATGGGGACAACTCGCTAGTCAACATACATTATTCTGGCGATCACACTATAAATTGGCTGGAGTACAAAGGCAGGCTTGTCTGCGCCTTCCGAAGAAATGCGCCTGAAGATGGCATACAGCAAGACAGCTGCACAATATATCTGGGAAATAAAATGATGGGATCATGCTCACTTACAAATTCAGGAGACAATCCTGAAGGTGTCTTCAGATACACTAAGATGTTTGAATGCGAAAGGAAGATAATGAGAAAATACCTGGCATTTACGCGACTTCTTGGAGAGATCGACAGGGAGAGCCTTGAACAAAGCTCTGAGCTGGCGGAAGAGGTCCTAAGGTCTGCTGATATTGCAGGCCCATTAGAAAGAGAGATCCGTGATTTCAGGCAAGACAGGATAATCGTAGCTGAAAGCAGGATGGATAATATTCCAAGGATTGCCCAAGCAAGATATTCTTTTTCTGTTGATTATAAGTGATTATTTTCTTGAGCTTTTTACAGAATCCTTTATCTCGCTAAGTATCAGGTCCCTTAACTTGTCTGCATTATCTTTCTTGAGCCCGTCTACATGCGCAGCAAGGCCTGATGCTTCTGTAGCTGTAGAGAAATGGACGTCGTATAATCCGAATATCCTATCGAATAAGTCCTGATCGACGTAGACATCATTCAGCTTCTCAAATGGAAGAGTGGTCTCCTTTGGAAGGATGACTCCTTTCTTTATTATCAAAAATCCATTCTTTGAATCGTAGAAATATGTCTTGAAATACTGCAGCTGATATATGTATGCTGCAATTATTACAATCACTATCAGCGCCAATGCACCTATTATTATATACCAAAGGAAATTGAGAGCAGTGCTCAATACAGGCATCAGAAGCAGGATTGCAAAGAACAGAAGTATAAGGACTGTTCCGCCTATCGATGTTATTGTCTTCTTTATGACCTTGCTCTTTTCAAGAGGGATGGATTCCCTTAAGGGGATATTGTCTGCTGCCATAGGGTTGTGATTGGGGGATTGGTATAAAAATGTTATTAAATCTGTTGCAATACAAGTAATATCTCCGGACGTGATGTATATACGATATATACCCTATTGATAAATTCTTAATACTGACTATCCTTAATGACTAAGATGATATCTGAAAATGAAGAGTTAGAACGTTTAATCAGGAGATATAAGGTATTAAATGATTTTATAGCTGAGATTCCACCTCATATGAGGACATTAGATTATAGAGATTCTTCAAAAGATATATTGGGAATGCACTCGTATTATAATGCAGATGATGATTATGGGGATGATGATTTTTTTGATGGGTGCTCTTATGCGATGATGGAGAATGAGATGATCAATCTTGGTCAAATAGCAAGATCATTAGATAAAGGAGAGTATCGTACTATCAGAGACATATTAGAATATAAGAATCTGAATCCGATACTGATTGTAATCTCCAATTATTTTGTATATGAATATAGGCATACAGTGTCGGTCTTCAAACACAGAGATAGCATAGATCCGTGAACCTGAAATCATCGCCTTCTTGATGTATCATTCCACAAGTTATTTAAACTAGAGTTTTAGATTTATTCATGTGGCAAACGAAATAATCTGCGTAAAAGACCTTCGTAAGAACTATAACGGATTTACAGCAGTAGACAGTATCTCATTCTCTGTAAAAGCCGGTGAGATATTCGCTTTTCTGGGGCCGAATGGTGCTGGAAAATCAACAACAATAAAGATGCTTACGACAATACTTAAGCCTACTTCCGGCTGCATAACGATGGACTGCCATGATCCTGGCAAACACCCTGACCTTGTCAGGAAGTCATTTGGAATTGTTTTCCAGGACCCTAGCCTGGACGATGAGCTGACTGCCTATGAGAACATGGAATTCCATGGGGTGCTTTATGCAATGCCAAAAGAGCTTAGGAGGAAAAGGATCGAGCAATTGCTTAAGATAGTAGAGCTTTGGGACAGGAAGGACGATCTTGTCAAAAAATTCTCAGGCGGGATGAAAAGAAGGTTGGAGATTGCACGTGGACTTTTGCATCATCCTAAGATACTGTTCTTGGATGAGCCTACGACAGGCCTTGACCCCCAGACAAGAAACCACATGTGGAAGTATGTCAAAGAGCTCAACAAGAAAGAGGGAATCACAGTATTCTTCACAACCCATTATATGGAAGAGGCTGAAAAGATAGCTGACAGGATTGCAGTCATTGATAATGGAAAGATTGTAGCAGAAGGCACTTCCTCTGACCTTAAGAAAAAGACAAAGAAGAAGACCCTTGAAGATGCTTTCATCAAGCTTACAGGGCATGAGATAAGGGCTCAGGAAGCGACAAGCCTTGACAATATGAGAATGAGGCGCAGGATGGGGAGAAGATGAAAGTCATAGGAATCCTCTGGCTCAGGCAAGTGAAGAGATATTACAGGTCGAAGGCGAGGATGATCGGATCGCTTGGACAGCCTATACTTTTCCTACTGGCGCTTGGATTCGGTTTCGGGCCAATATTCCAGAAAGCAGGCGGGGGAAATTACCTGCAGTTCATCGCTCCTGGAATAATCGCCATGAGCATCCTTTTCACGTCAACATTCATGGGAATCGAAGTCATATGGGATAGGCAGTTCGGATTCCTGAAAGAGACTTTAGTTGCGCCTGTCCCAAGATGGAAGATCATGCTCGGAAGGACTCTTGGAGGAGCGACTGTCGCAGTAATCCAAGGACTTATAGTATTATTGATATCAATGATCTTTGGCCTACATATAATCAACTGGGCAACATTGCCAATCGCACTCGTATTCATGTTCCTGATAGCTGTACTTTTCACTGGACTTGGCACGATGATCGCATGCCTCATAGATGATATGCACGGATTCCAGCTGATAGTCAATTTCCTGATAATGCCACTGTTCTTCCTTTCAGGAGCATTGTTTCCCTTGAATGGGTTGCCATCAATAATAACAATTATCGCAAGGCTAAATCCATTGTCTTATGGAGTGGATGGGCTGAGAGGGATACTTATAGGCGCAGGATACTTTGGCGCTGTGACTGACTTTGCAGTCCTCGCTGTAGTGTCTATGATATTTGTGTTTATAGGAGCTTATCTGTTCTCGAAGATTGAGGCTTAGATATTTTTCTTTTTTAGAATAAGTTGGATATTTTATGTTGTAGCGAATATTGCCCATCCTGACCTATAGACAGGTTTGTGACAGTGTCTAGGTAGGTCTTATCTATCCCTGGAAATCCCATTGCAGAATATAATGCCAAATAGAAATCTCTTAATCTTGGATGCTGAAGATCCTCTTTCAATCCTGAATGTCCAGCGCCATAGACGAGGACGATCTTTGGTTCCCTGCCTAGCTGGTGCTGCAATTCTGGAACGACATATTGCTCTATCTTTCTTGCAGATATCGCATTCCTTAGCTCAAATTGAGGCGTCGGTATCAAGTGCATCCTTAAAGAATTCAATCTTGCCAGAAGTTCTGGATTGTCTCCTGTCTGCATCGTGTAATGCTCGTGAAGAAAATGTGACCCTAAATAGGCCCCACCAATTGTTTTTGCTGATTGCGCACCCCAGAATCTCAAAAATTCTCTCCTATTCATCTTTTTCTTCTCATCAATCTGCTTTTTTGATTTACTTATCCCATCATAAACGCCAAAGAATCCTAAGATATCAAGAGGAAGTGTCGCAACATCTTCAAACTTTCTTGCTCCTGCAGTCGTCAGGACATCAACGACATAGACTGGCTTTCCTGTCCTTTGTGCGGACTGAAATACTGCCTCATGAGTTTTCTTGAATTCAGATTTCCATAATTTCTCAAACCATTCTTCACTGTGATATGCCTCTAAAACCACTGCATCGACAGAATCAAAATTGCTGCCTTCAAAGACAGGGTCTTTTATAGGCATAGTATGGACTGCATAGATCTGCCTGTATTTGGCATTATCTGTCGAATACTCTACGCTTGACATGCGTCTAAAGAATGAATCTGAGAATATAAATGTTACTATCCTATAGTTACTAAAATTAACTTGATTTACTTCCTTTCTTCAAGCGCTTTCACAATCGCCTTATACTTGTCATGTATCACTTTCTTGTCAAAATCGTTGAAAGAATTAAGCATATTGTCCTGCTCTCCTTCTGTAAGATAATCCATGACTGGCAAAAAGAACTCTTTGTCTTCAATCCTGATGTGGGGCGGATACAGTTCTGAAAGGTCTTTCATGATCGATGAAGCGTCTTTTACGGCCGTTTTATCGCCTTTTGCGTATCTTTCTTTGGCATCCCATAAAGCTGCGACTTTCTCCCTTGCTTTGATATGATCGTCAAGAAGCCCAGCCATAGTCTTTCTGTGTGCGTCTGACATGTTCTTTGCAGAAAGCTGTGCGAATAGAATATCTTCCTCTTTTCCGTGATGAGTATGGTCTGCGTAAGTCCTGAAGAAGTCTACTGAAGCGCTTATGAATTCTGGATCTAGCGTCTTTGATTTCTTCATCCTGTCTGACTCTTTTTTTATCAGTTTTACCATTCTCTCTATTGTCCTGTGCTCTGCCATTAATAAAACTACTGGTTTCATGATGATTATGATAAATAACAAGTATATAAATTGTACGATGATTTGATTAATGGATTCAAAATATAGCCGAGTATCTTTAAGATAATAATATAAGGGGTTACCACCCCTTATCAACCCCATTCGAATTCCTTTCTCTTTGCTTATTGCACAAAACATTTATTAATGCCTGAATTTCTTTGGATAATATGACAATCGAAATAAGCGATTTCAATGATGTCGTAAAAGTCCCTCCGCAGGGAATAAGATGCAAAGGGGAGAGGGTAAGCGCATCAGACCCAAGGATAAGCCTGCTGATTAGCGAGACTTGCATTGAGAAAAGGGTTGAAAAGATAGCTGAACAGATAGCAGCAGACTTCAAGGAAGACATAAACTGTGTCGTAGTCCTGCAGGGAGGGATGATATTCTTCTCTGACCTTTCAAGAGACCTGGCCAAGAAGACAAAAAAGCATGTCTATTACAGCTCAATAAAGGCCAAAAGCTACAAAGGGACTGAAAGCACAGGAAAGGTGACTGTCGAACATGACTGCGGAGATGTCGCCGGAAAGGATGTCTTTATCGTCGAGGATATCATTGACACGGGAGTCACTATGGATTTCCTGATAAGATACCTGAAAGATGTGAAGAAGGCAAAATCTGTCAAGGTATGCGCTGTGCTTGACAAGCCTTCGAGAAGAGTCAAAAAGGTAAAGATAGATTATCTTGGGTTTGAGATACCGGATTTATTTGTTGTAGGATATGGGCTTGACTACAACCAGCAATATAGATGCCTTCCTTTTATAGGTGTCATCAATAAGTTGTAATTAGCGTCTTTCTGGATGATAAGGTTTAAAAACTATTAAGAAATTAGGTAGGTTTTACCCGGAATATTTACGATAGAAGGCGAAATAGATGGATTACCAAAACAGGGAAGATAAACAAGCTGTTATTATTACACCAAGTCTACTTCAAGATAGGAAGACTTATGGGAGGAAAGGATGGGGGAGAACTGATTCTTATTTCACTAGAGGACAAAGGCAGGCGCCTATAGTAGATACTTCAGATTTTATTGTTGAAACACGAGAACCTGCTTTTCAGCCAGCTCCTGTTTATTCACCAGCGGGAGTCTATATCTTTGGTGAAAGTGACTTCGGCTCTATAAAAGAATTGCCAGGAGTCGGATTCATGCTTGGCTGCTTTCATCAAGAAGCAGTACTGCGAGAACGCGATGCCCTTCATCAGAACGCAAGGGAATATCGTGCATTTGAGGCAGATGTATATCGGGAAGAATGGATACGCATCGAAGGAAGAGACTATGCTCCTAGAGATCCATTGAAAGCCTTGCGTGCGCCTAAAGATTATGGCAAGGAAGCTGATATAGTTGAAGCATTATACGGCCCTTTCGGACTAGAGAGCCCTAAAGCTCGTTCATGGGTTGATTTCCATAAGAAAGTAGACAATGAGAGGCATGTAAATCCGCATTATACTAAAAGGAATGCAAGAAGAAAAGAAGGCCCAAATCATTATATGAGATGGGAAGCGAGAAATGATAGGACAATTGAAGATGATGTCTCTTCAGATAATGCTGAAGTTGAAGTCTTACCTAAAGATCTGCCTAGGTCAGCAAAATTATATGATGAGAGCAGGGTCGAGGGATTAAGGTCAAATCCATTTGCCAATAACCCTATGCTTGTAGGCCTGCAAAATAGACTTATATATGAGGAAGATCTAAGACAGATCGCTTCGTCCCTTGCGACTGCAAGAGATTACAGGGGAGAAACTCATGTTCTTGAAGCTTTATTCGGCCCATTGGGACTTGAAAACCCTAAAGTTACAGCCAGAATACCTTATAGAAGAGGGGCTGACAATGAGAAGCATGTTGATCCTCATTATACTGGAAGGAATGCAAGAATGAAGGAAGGCCCTAGTAGACATCTTAGCCGTGCTGAAAGAATGGAGCTTAGTGAAAGAGGCGTTGGTTTTGTTAATGCTGAACCTGATGAGGCCTCACCTGCAAAGAGAAAGGGCAAGGCCATCAAAGAAAAAATAAGAAGAACAAACAGAGAACAAGGTGATGACAGGTTCTTGACCATCGGATCAAGGCTTGTCCATACAGATCTAGTACGTGTAGCATATGCTATATGCCCGATATTGGGGCTGCTGCCTGAGAATTATGTGCCTTATAATGGAAATGGGAGATGTGATAATGGTGTTGAGGAAGAAATAGAGACCCCTCATACAATTCCAGTCAAAGAACACAATCACAGGTTTGAGAATGATGACACTTCCCTTCCCCTTCATGAGTTCTTCGGACAAAGGTTTGCCAGAGCAGAAGTCCCTGATCCTGCATTAAGGGTATGGGATATTTCAAAAGGCCATAAGTGTATAGTAGTCACGCCTGAACTTTTTGTAGTAGGACATTATGACACTTTGGAAGGCCATAGGGATGATCCTTTTGATAGCTCACATAGTGGAGAGCATGATATAGAGATGGCTGAGAGAAAGGTAGTTTAGATATAGTTCTTATTTGTATTATTAGTATATTTTGTCATTTATCTTCCTTATAATTTGTAGAATTGAGTTTATAATTTTGTCATTTATATTTGTAATAATTCAGTAAGGGAGAGCCCTTACCAACCCCTATAACAAACCTTCTTCTCTAATAAATTGATAGAATATGATTAGAAAACAGATTATAAGAGAAAAATAAAAAAAGATAAGCTATGCTTATCTGCAGTAGCTATCGAACCTGTCTAGATTTCCGTTAAGGAAGTCATAATTGTCTGCTCTTGTCTTGACGGTTGCTTTCAATGTGTTGATGCTTGATTTCACATTCTTCACATCAGTCTTAAGAGTCTTCAGGTTGTCAACGACTTTCTTTGCATTATTTGAGTTTGTGTCAAGGCTTGCTGAATCAAACTCGTCTCTCAAGGTGTTGACATCGTCCACTGTGTTATCAATATCATTACTGACAGTGTCGCATGCATCTGCTGCATCCCTGAAGTTTCCTTCGGCATCTCCGAAGTTGCTTGAATCAGTCACGCTGCTTGATGCATCATCAAGGTAACTTGTTATGTCCTTCATGTCAGTATTAATTGTGTCAAAGCTCGAGAATGCTGATCTGAAATCAGCAGTGATCGCTGTTGAAGCTGTTCCTGCTGTATCGTTGATCCTCTTTAGCTTTAATCTATAGTTCTTCAGGTCAGATTTTAAGTTATCAACATTATCCTTTATATTAGTGATATCGTTGTCTGAGTCTTGAACTGTGTTGTCGAGTGTATCAAGATAATCGCTTGCTGCATTGACTAGTCCTGCCCTGCAGTCATCTTTTGTGAATACGCTGAAGTCTTTTGTTGATACATAATTCTCCATCTTCTGAGCAAGTGTCATCTGCGGCTGAGTTGTAGTTGTTGTAGTTGGCCTTGTTGTGGTTGTTGTAGTAACAACAGGAACTGTAGTAGTAGTTGTCGGCCTTATTGTAGTTGTAGTAGGAGTCAGGTCTGTTGGATTCCCTGTTGGAGGGACATAAGTGCCATTTCCCCAGCCACTGCTGGCCTTCAATATGACATATATTCCTGTGATTCCCACAATTATAACGACGGCGATCAGTACGCCCAATAAAATTTGTCCTTTCTTATCGATTTTAACCACCCCGGTTGTATCAATATATAATCAAATGTATATAATGATATTGGTATTACAGGCTATAAAATATGCTTGTATTTATAAAGTTTTTGCTATTTAGCAATGGTGAAAAAGAGGAAAATCGATTTATCGGGCATATTGGGCCACAAGGAAAGCCAACATCTTCGGCATATATTGGTCTGGAGCCTTGTTCTTTTGCAGCCTTCTGAGGGACCATCTCTGGAAGAAGCCCATGCTTGGTTGGATGCTTTCAAGATAGGATTCAATAAAACCAAAGACTTGGTTTTTATCCTGTGCCCAATCATAGTCTCTAAGAAGATGCCTTAAGTCACAAAAGCTATCTTTTGAATCCCTTTCTTTCTTCATTATTTCGGATTTGATGGCTTCGATCCAGAGTGTACGCTTCTCTTCTACTTCGCCTAAAGGGACAAAGTCTTTTGTCGATAGGGTTTTTCCTGCGAGATATCTTGCACTATACCATTTTGAATTATTATAGGTGTTAAACAGCCAATCTTTAGCGTATGGGCGTGGATCACTAAGATATTCATCACCTGGTTCATATCCTTCTAATATCTCTTCTTCAACATCCTGTGTCCACTGTTTATACCTGATTATCGGCCTAGGTGGAATAGTCACAAGAGATGGCTCTTCAGACAGCCGATCCTTATTCATACTTATTTCAATAATAGTCAATTCAAGGCTTGCCATATGTATGCCTCCAAAATTTCAATAAATCAAAAAAGCACCAATACCTGGCTTATTCAACGGAGTGAAGTTTGTATCCAGCATCCCGCCGTCATCCTTCCTTGGATTAACGTTCCAGATATAAAATCCGCCGAACCATGGCTTCTGGGAAAAGACTTCATATGCTGCCTGGAAACATCTTCTCTGCAAATCAAGATTTACTGGTCTAGCTTCCTGATACTCCCAAGGCTCTCTTGCTGCAAAGTCTGTGCTCCTATAGCCTATCTCTGTGAAGTAGACTTTTTTTCCGACAGTCTTCTGGAAGTCTTCAAGCTCCTGCACCCAATTCCTCTGTCTTGGAGACGCATCATTAGGTCCTTGCCATTCAAAGCTCTGCCATCCTGCTTTCAGCTGCTCAAGCGAAGGATCTCTTTCGTTGCTCAAAGGATGATATGCGTCTATTCCAATTGCATCAACCAAATCCCAGATGACTGCATTCTGGTAATTGTCCCAGTTGGCCGCATAGATTAGCTGGCCTCCAAATGTGTTTCTGATTGATGAGATCACCTGCTCCCAGTTCTGCCTGTTTCCTGTGATCAGGGATTCCAGCTCTGTCGCAACCACAAGAGAATCTGCACCTTCCTGCTCTGCCAATGCTGCATAATGAGTCATAAATCTTGTGTAGTCATTGAACCATGCATCCTTGTCTGCCTGTGATGCAAATGCCAGAGTACCTCGCCATTCATCTGTCGCAACATCGACATGGGGCTTGACCATCAGCTTCATCCCATTTCTTTTTATCTCCCTCATCAGTGCAACAACTTCATCATCGCTGTGCGATTTCTTTGAGACAGGATGGATTGATGTGCTTCCGATAGTATCCATATACTCTGTCTGGAGCACAGATGCTGCATTGAAACGGTTGCTTGCAAGAGCCTCTATTGGATTCTTCACATAATCGAATGAGAACAATGCATCATGCGCATGAGATTCGTCTGCTATCCCAAACTCATCTATATATATAGTTGAATCTACAGTGCCGGATGCATCCTGATTTAAGCCATATTTTATCCCTATCAAAGCCACATGCTCTGGATTGAATCCTGGATCCACACTTCCATAACTAGGATTCCTGCTCAATCCTTCGGCAGTAAGATGAGGAACAATCAAGTCAACCATAGACCATCCTCCTGCTGTCAGATATCCAAGCTCAGGATCTGCATTCTGGTCTCTTATTATCCAGATGTTCTGCCAGTTTCCATAGTAGCTCTTCCATGACTCATTTCCGTTTGCATCTATATCTACACTCTTCAGGAATATCTGTATCCCATTTGGAGCATGCTGAGGGCCGGCTACATTCAAAGGACAGTTAAGCCAGAAAGACAATGTCTTGTCTGAAAGATCAACTCCTAAAGGTTTTCCATCGCCTGTCCTTGCAATATCAAATTGAGCATTTGCAGCATATGCAGGGGGATATCTTAAGTCAACAAAGACTTCTCCGTTCCTATAGTTTGATGAGTTTGCGACTGCATTTATCTTCATCTCAAGAGATCCTCTTCCTTCCTTTGGATTATTTTCATTCATGTCTACTGATGAGACAGCCTGTGAGTTGATGTAATCCTGCCTCTTGAAAGAGATCGACCATGGATAATCCCCTTCTGTCCAGTTTCCGACGACAGCGCCTATATCTATCTCAAGAGGAGAGGGTGGGATCACCGGAGGCTCAGGGATCACTTCAGGAGGAACTTCTGGCCTTACCGGTTTAGAGCAACCTGGCAACGAACTCCCCAATACAAATGCTGCTGTCACTGCTCCTGTATATCCTAAGAAACTTCTTCTGCTCATCTCGGATCTGTTATGGTACATATTTCCACCCCGAATAGTTTTATAATATCTCTTGCCTAGGTTCTGGCTTCCTAAGCTTCTGATATGAATAAGATTTAAGCCTGTGCGAATAGTCTGAGGCTGTCACCCCTATTGTGATCATCGTGAATATGGATGCAGTAAGTCCTGCAAGCGATGCTGGAAGAAGAGTAAGGAAATATATCATATCATTATGATATCCGCCTACTGGCCAAGCGTCATAATGCTCGCCTTTTCCGACATACTTGTCCAGCAGGTATTCGGTGCCCATATAAGATCCAATCGTAAGCCCCAGCCCTGATGCAGCAATCGCAGCTGTCCCTATAACATCAACAGCTTTGGAAGCAAAATAAGCAGAATATCCTTTCGCCCTGTCGAGACAGCTTACATCATCTACGCCAGGATGCCTGATTTCCGTAGTTTTTACGATGTTTTCAAGCCCACTCATCAGAATAAAGAATATAAAGAATAAACTATATAATATTTGCAATAGATAAAATATACTAGTATATACTTTTCTGTAAGTATATTAATTATAGAAAAATTTAAATATCTGATATGATAATGATAGGGACATGAGACGAAAGATCATCAAGCAAGGGCATAACACCCTTACTGTATCTCTTCCAAGGAACTGGTGCGACAACCACAGCCTAAAAGACGGTGAAGAGATCGACATATCTGAGAAAGGCAACTGCCTTGTACTCTCAAAAGAGGCTTTCAAGGGGACGAGAAGCGTCACAGTCGATGTCACAGGCCTTGACCGTTCTACAATCATACTGCTGATCCAGAGCCTTTATACATATGGCTATGAGATAATCACCATAAACACAAAAGATTCCAAGGCAAAATACCATCTGAAAAACAAGGATGTCAGCATGCCGTCAATAATCCAATATGCAGCTAGCAGGCTTATCGGCGCAGAGATAATAAGCTCATCGAGAGAAACCTATAGCATACAGGTCATCACTGAAGAATCAAAAGAGAAGTTTGACATGATCCTAAGGAGGATATTTCGAGTCATGATAGAGATGTTTGAGGCATTTGTCGAGAGATACAGGAAGAACGATTATTCCCTTATAGAAAATATAGAGATGAAACACGTGCAGCTGCGAAGGTTCATCAACTATGCACTCCGGATGCTCAACAAATATGGGCATGAAGAGGCTGACAAGACGACATATTATTATTCCATATTATCCCTTCTGGCAAAGGTAGATGAAGCGACAAAGAACCTTGCAGGTCCGAAGGACAATAAGATAAAGATAAGCCGCCAGGCGTGCGATATCCTTGAAAAAGCCACAAAAGAGTTCAGCACATTCTACGAGATGTTCTATAAGTATGACTTGAAGAAAGTAGGGGAGATACATAAGAACAGGGACATCTTCAGAAGGAATCTTTATGATATATATCCTAAACTCAGCAAGGATGATGTATTCCTTCTAGGGGGATTCATTCAGGTCTATGAGATAATCCTTGACCTTGACGAGCTGAAGATGGCAATTGGGTATTAAAAAATAATCAAAAAGATAATTAAAATTGAACTTGAAGGCTAGTCTCAATCCTTGTATCAGGCTTCTCTCCCATCGACTGGGTTGCCCTGACGCATGCTTCAAGATTCTTATGCTGCGCATAGACAGATGTCCCGACAGTGTTATAGCCTTTAAATCCTGTCTCTGCATTTCCTGTGTTGTTGAAATCATATCTTCCGATCAAAGTGAATCCTAATTTTGTGTCTTTTCCTGGTGCAATGACATATCCTGCTTCCAGTTCTCCATAGCCTGAAGTCACTCCTGCATTATTAATGACTTGTGTGTCTAGGTTGCATGCAAATCCTCCATTTGTCCTCTGGGTTATCCATGTCCTCTCTACTCTCAAGGTTGCCGGAAATGTGCATTCTCCGATCATGCCTGACTTTGAAGGGACATTTGATACAAATGCATCATAAGGCCCGTCTCTTGACATTGTTGGATTCTGTGCGAGCAAAAGCTGGAATCCAAGCTTGCCAAAATCTATCTCTTCATTCCAGTCATATCTTGCAATCGCCCTAATTCCTACGTCGACATTTCCTGTCCTTCCGTATATTGCAGTCAATGTCTTGGTCAATGATCCATCTTCATCAAGCACTTTGAAAGCTATCCCAAACTGGTCTGTCTCGCTCGGGAAATATCTCATCCTCAGCATCAATGCAGTCTTGTCAGTAGTGCCTTGTACAAAATCTATCCCTGCGCCAAATACAAATTCGTCTGTCTTGTAGTCTGCTGCAAATCCTATATGAGTTGCGTCTGAAGATGATTTCTTTATGTAAGGGAAGCTGAGTTTTAATGGCTTTGATCCTGTCAATTCTTTAGGTATCTCGACGTTGCCTTGTTCTACAGATCTCTGCCTTTGATTTGATGTGTCTGCCATCAAAGAGAATGCATAATTCTGCTCTTCGATAGAATATTCAAGGCCTATCCCATTATTTGATGTTGATAATTTTTGCGAATCTTTTGAAGATTGCGCTCCATAGATCATCAAGGAATCTTTTAGCCCTGTCAGCCTTGTCAATGGCCTTTTTACTCCTAATTCAATATTATCTATATCAAAACCATTCTCTTCTCCAGTTGTCCAGTATGCCCTGAACCATTCCTTCCCTTTTGCGGCTCTCTCATAAGGCGTCCCTGATCCTAGGCCTAATGTAAGCTTGTTTAAGTCAACAGAATCCTGCTGGGATGTCAATTCGTGCCTTGTCCTTATAGTCAGGTCTTCCTTTTCTTGTTTCTGCTCTGTTACAGCAGGCTTTTCATCTGCAGCCTCTGCTGAATAAGCAGGCGTAATTACGCTGTATAATCCTAATGCCAATGCGCTAAAAGCTCTTCTTATTGATTTTCGTGATATTTCCATTTTAATCACCCTCCAGTGAGTAAGAAAGAGTTGACAAGATAGATATAAACATTTTTATTAAACTATATATATCAGTATAAATGTTTATATTATTAGAAAAGTTTAAATATTGGACTTTATTCTTCATGAATATGAAAAGAAAACTTGTGAAGCAGGGATCTGCAACACTGATGGTGAGCCTGCCTTCAAAGTGGATCAAGAAGAACAAGCTGGACAAAGGAAGCGAAGTGGATATCATCGAACTTGATGATAAGATAACTATATCTGCCATGCCTTCTGAAGTGAAGAGCGAAGTTGTCCTTGATCTTCCAAACCTTTCTGAGACATTGATCAGCATGCTCCTCACAAACACTTACAGGAAAGGATATGACAGGATAATCGTCAACTACAAGGATGAGAGACAGTTTGCAATTATGCAGCAGGTGATAAGGGATCGTCTTATAGGCTTTGACGTAATAAAGAAAGGAAAGAACCAGTGCACTATAGAAAATATCACTGAACCGTCAAAAGACCAGTTTGAGAACATATTCTCAAAGATGATATTCTCAATGTCAGAACTTTTTGACCTTACCAAGAAGCGAATGGACAAATCAAAAGAAGATATCGAGAGCTATAAGGAAGTGGATGGAAGAGTAAGAAGATATGACAATTTCTGCAGGAGGATGATCACAAAGAGATACTTCTCTGAGAAATCAGAGCTTTATTGGACAATGCTCACTACTTTCCTCCGTGCAGAAAGAGAGATGTATGCCCTGAATAAGGTGCTTGATGGAAATATCAAGCCAGGAGAAAAAGTCAAGGAACTTCTGGCTTGCGCTAAGAATATGTTTGACATCTCTGTGAAAGCCTACAACAAAGACCTCAAGTCATTGGAAGCTATGCATGATCTTGAGAAAGAATATGTCTATAAGAAAGGATATAATTTACTTGAGAATTCTAAAGGGAAGGATACGATTTTAGCGTATCATATCATCGGATGCATAAGGCAACTGTATCTTTCAAGCAGCCCGATCTCAGGGATTGTCATGTGACCTTTCTGAGTACTGCCTTATCGCCTGGATATCTGTAGATAATCCTTTTCCTGGAGAATATAATGCCCAGGCCGGATATTTATCATCTGGAAAAGATCTCTTTCCTTTGATCGGAAGATAATCCTCGCTAATCAAAGAGCCGTCTTTTGCCCTATAAACCAAATGAAGTATGCATGGCGAAAAGCAGGGATTTTCTGGAATAAGGTTTCTCATTGAGAAAAATTGCTCTTGGGCTTTTGTCTTGGTGCTTTTTCTGCTCAATACATTGAATGCAAATCCTGCATCAGATGCTGTCTTCTCAAATATAGTCGCATCAATATCATAATCATCCTCTTTTGGAGCATATATAGTTCCAAGAGTCTTCAGCCCGATATTTCCTAAGTATCCCAAAGTAGGGAAAGATATGCTTTGCAATGCAAATCTCTGCTTAGGGCTTCCGACAGCAACAGGTATCCTCTTCCTGAATATTATCTCATCACCACTATTATAGACTAAACCCTTATCTTCTCCTTTTGGAGGATAAAGCTCGACTGCAAATATATATACCCCTTCATTCATATCAAGAGGGACTGTGACCTGAAAAAAGTCTCCGCCATACTTTGAATTATAACCATCCATCTCACGCATGTCGATGCCATTGCTTGGCAGCACTGTGAATTCCTGCCCTTCAAATCCTTCGAAGTAGGCCTTTCCTTTGAAAAATGACCCCAATGTCCCAGGAGTCTTGTTTGGCCTTGGCAATTCACGGCATAAAATGTTGATATTGAGCTTCTGCCCAGGGGATGCATCAAAGTGATCGTCGTCCCCTGAATATAATTTGGTGCCGTTCCCATCTTTTGTTGTGCTTACTGAGACGCCGAGCTCAAGAAGATTATTTGTGATGGTAAGGTCATCCCTATTCCATCTTGTCGATATGCCATACTCCTGTGATTTCTCTTCTAGAGTCCTATTGGCAGACTGAAGCTCTTTGATATGTGCACCTGAATAGGAGCTTACACCTAAAGCGACTGCTGAACCGATGACTAAAGAGGATATTATCGGCAAAGAGTATTTCTTCAACTTCTTGAAGAATCCCCTGTTCTTCTTGTGTTCAAACTCTTTCATGAATGATTTTACAGTTCCATCTGCAGGGTGGCTGTATGAACCATCTTCAAGCTGAGTTATCATCAGCCTGTCTGCAAGCATCTTTCCATATCTTTTCTTTGCTGATGGTGGAAGCGCGTTTATGCCTTGAGTTATCGCAAGGTTATGCTTTTCTACATCTAGTTTTCCGTCTGTGAGGACTGATTCTAAAGTATGGATGCTCGCTCCCAACCCATTATCCGGATCATACTCGACAGGATACCTTGCTGTCAGTGAGAAGAACATGTCCATAGCGATTGCATAGCATTCGTTTGATTCGTCGTATGACCTTTCATGGCCTGTGAAAACTCCTTCGATTATCGGATCTGTGACATAATGGCTTCCTGCTGACGGCATCATCTTCTTCGGAAGCTCGTTCTTCCTTCCTGCATTGCCAAAGTCTGTGACCCTGACTTCGATATTGTCTCCTTCTCCCCTTACTAAAATATTTGAAGGCTTTAGGTCCCTGTGATAGAAACCGCATGAGTTGATAAGGTAATTTTCAGCGTCAAGGGCCATTGAGAATACTCTCTCGAATTCATTCAAAGAAAGAGGTTTTAGTCCTGCTCCTACCCTTTTCTCAAGTGAGACAGAACCATCAAATCTTGTCTCGACAGATATTGCCATGCCATCGACTTCGTAATAGTCGCATAATCTGACTAGGTGATGCCTTTCAGGATCTTTTATCCTTGATAGAACTCCAATGTCATGCCTTGTCGTGTAGCCTTTTTCGAGATATACTATCCCTCTTGGGCTTGTCGGGATCCTGTCGACCTTGATTATCCTTGGCTCTTCTCCAAGGCCCCATTCTGTGTCAAAACACGATCTCATCCCGCCCTGCTCTTCTGCAGGCCTTATGTTCTGGTATTTATCAGGAAGAATCTTGCGGAGCCTGCTCAATAAAGCAACTTCTAAAAATGATCCTTGTGCAACTGCCATTTTTTAATATGAATACCTCTTCAATTGAACCCATCAAAATCCATCAGTATCGGGATCGTGCAATTCTTCCAGTAGATCCATCTCCCAAGGCTGAACATCTTCTAGCATTGATCTAATCTGATCATATGCTGGAATATCATCTTGGTCAAGAGTATTCATAACACGACCAGAAAATCCCCTGAAAGATTGTTTTGCATATTGAACCTCAGTTGCGCTTTGTCTTGACCCATAAGATTCAGGCTTTTTTGTCCTGATCGGCTCTTGTGAATCGACATCAGCAGCCAATGCATCCTGTGAACTAGATTCTGGTTGAGGATCTCTACTCGCAATGTCTTCTAATCCAGAAGATGTTGAAATAGGCGATCTCAAATTATCTGGAATAGGCCCAAAAACAGAATTTTCATCACTAATTCCGCCACTTATATCCATACCTCCGCTGACCCCTAAATCTATTTGAGGAATTGGAATAGGCATAGTTATGCAATATGGCACTTTGATATATTCAACCATTCAAAATACTAATATATCATCATTTATAAACTTTTCTTTATTTATCACTAATAAGTAACGAAAATGATAAGATTTAAATAGTTCCTATCTTCACCATCTCATATGGGAAATCAGACTGAAGATAGAAGGGATGATCATTATAAGATATGCCCTACGGCTAAGCTTGTATCCTATTGGAGAGCTCAATCAGATATCCCTTATTCGGCAGAAATCTCCGAGGCGATAGGAGCAGAACAAACAGCAATACAAATCTTAGGGGGCAGAATTCCGATAATCACTTCCATAGCTGCTCCACTTCTCGAAACAAGATATAAATGCATCAATCAGGGCTTAAGGAAGATGGGACTTGACAATGTCCTGGAGGTTGCAAGCGGATTATCGCCACGAGGATTGCAACTCGCTGCAAATAATTGTGTGTACGTAGGAACAGATTTGCTAGAGATGTCAGCAGAAAGTTCCCCTCTCCTAAAAGATATAGCCTTGAGACAAGGAATACCGACAGAAAATCTTTATCTGCAACCTGCAAATGTGCTGGACAAAGGACAATTAGAAGATGCTGTCAAACATTTTAAGGGAAAACGATTTGGGATCTGCAATGAAGGACTTATGTTGTATCTATGCAGAGAAGAACAGGCAACAATGGCCAAACATATCAGGGATTTGCTTACTGGTGCTGGCGGTTCCTGGGTTACACCAGATATCACCGACAATGAAAGTAGAGAAAAGATGATTAATTCATTTGGGCCTGAATTTAGAAAACTGGCAGAATCAGTTATCGGAGGCATCACAAGCCAGACAGAGAGAAATATAGTAGATAATTATTTCCCAAACGAAGCTGAAGCTATGAAGTTTTTCCAAAATCTTGGATTTGCAATAGAGACTTTTCCCATGTATGATAAGAGTTATGCACTCTCTACATTATCTAGAATTCCAGAAAACATGAGAGAGACGATTATTGATCTTCTTTCAGCAAGGAAGGCATGGATTCTAACTCCAAGACAATGATTATTGAGCAGTGGAGTTGCGCGTTAAGTTAATTTTGGGTTTTCAATATAAGAATCTTTAAATAAAGAGGCATATACCAAAACTGCATGAAAGACACGCCATTGTCAGTCGCGATATCTGCGATAATACAGGATGGAAGGATCCTCCTCATAGAAAGGACAAGAGGAGACTATGTAGGATTATGGGGATTGCCTGGCGGAAAAGTCGAGAAGCTTGAGCACATCTCTGAGACAGCGATAAGAGAGATATATGAGGAAACTGGCATCAAATGCACATTCTCTGAACATATTGGTGTCGTATCTGAACATCTTGTTGAGGATGGAGAAGTCAAGATGCATCTTCTTCTGCATATATGCAGGCTTGAACCTAAATCAGGAGACATTGTGCAGACAGATGAAGGAAGGGTCAAATGGTTCGACATGAAAGAGATCGAAAGGAGCAAACACCTGATAATACCGAGCGACATAATGATGATAGAGAAGATGATTCGAAAGACAGAGAAAAGATATTATGACTGCATCCTTGAGAAGTTGGGGCAGAAGCATGTCCTCAGGAAGTTTGAGTGACTCTTTATTTATTATGGACCAAAGTATTTGTAACAATCTCTTTCCATAATCCTGCTGCACGCCTGTAATCGTGAGAAGTATCATATTGGAGCGTAGCTATAAGGTCACAATATAGCATCTGGACATCTTCCCTAAGATGAAGGTCGCCTAAAGTCATATTTATTATGAGATGATTGACAACAGGCTCAGCAGGGTTCCCTACAAAAGCATCTCTAAGCTCAACGTTAAAGCCAAAAACTGAACTTATATTTCCAACCAGCATCGAATCTGACACGGGCTTCATATAATTATCCTGGAGATACCATGTCAAGTCATAAGGCATTGCTGAATATGGCTTATTGAAATTGACTACTGTCTCGACTATGCCTTCTTCGGCATAATTTGCTGATTCATCTTCCAGCTGACGGACATATCCTAGGTGATATACTCTTGCGCATTCCCTTATCACTTCAACGCATTCTTCATATGAAGGATAAACACCTCCTGCATTCACCAGATTGTCTTCTTTGTCATTGCATTGATAAGGGTGAGTCGGACTGTCTGAAGGCAATTTTGAAAGATAAAAAGAAATATCTTCTGAGGGGAAAATCACCTCATCAGTCGGATGCAGCTTCAGCTCGATCGATTCCAAGTCCTCTCCACCTTCAAAATCAATTATCCTGTCCACAAAACCATCTCTGACCGGCTTATCCGAGAAATCTGTGATGTCGCAAGTGCCATAGAATACTGCTATATTGATCATTCCATGAGAGAAATAAAGGCCATAAAAGAAGCTGTTGCCTAGATAATGTTCTGGATCGCCTTTTTCCAGTGTTGGTACTCTTCTTTCATTTTCCATAATACCTGAAGTTCATTTTTCATTTAAAAACTTTTATATATTAATCAATGTAAATATGAGGTATGGTAGGAAACATATCGAATTTCACAAGATATGATGTCATAAGGTGCTTTCTTGCGATAAAGGACAATCCTTCGAGGCAGAGCCTTACAAAGAGGCTTGACATCGGAGAAGGCACTATAAGGACAATCCTTGATAAACTTAAAGATAAAGGATTGATTGAGTCAAAATATCAAGGGCATATATTCACAGACAAAGGAAAAACAAGATATAAGGCAATATCTGATTTTATTGAAATAAAGAATAATGTTAAGATAGATGTCTATAAGGAGAAAAAGCTGAAGAACACTGCCCTATTACTTAAGACAAACAAAAAAGTCAAGTTTGACATATTCCAGAGAGATGTTGCGATAAAGAACGGGGCTGATTCTTGTTTGATATTTGATTATGAGAAAGGTAAGCTGAACCTGCCATTGTTGAAGATGAATATCGGGTTTGATGGACTAAGAAAAGAGTTTGAGATGAAGGAGAACAATATATTGATAGTCACTTTTTCTAAGGAGAATAGGTGGACGGAGATTGCTGCGTTGGCTGTGGCTGAGGAGTTGTTGAATGAAGAAAAAATAAGCATATTTAAAGATATTATCTAACAACCCTTGCTGAATAATGCCTCGACCTACAATAAGTTTTAGCAATCAATCAAAAGTCCATAGTAACTAGCCAGTCTGAAGCCTGAGGTTGTCCAGTCACTGTATATTTAATAGGGACGCCACCATATTCTGATGGTATGTCAACGCCTTCTGGAAGAGATTCCCTCAAATTTACTGCGACACAATAATCTTCTCCCTGCCTACCGATGCCTGTGCCTACAGCTAATCCATGCAGCGGTTCGGTAGCTAATACATCATCGATGACTCCTTGCTTTGCTGTTCGTGCTTGTTCAATTGTTATTGCCATCTTATTTCCTCCCACCTCTCTGTAATTGAGAATATACTTTGGTTTTTAAGATTTTGCTTAATATACAGACCATAACCTAGCTGATAGCATAATCCAAAATAATAGATGAAAAGAGAAGTAAAAACCCTGTCTAATAACTCTTGCTAAAATACGTCTCAAACTTCGCATCCTTTCCGCAATGGACGCACTTACCTTTCACAGGGACAGGATGGCCTTTCTTGTCGAGGACAATGCTCCTTGAGCTGGCACCGCCTGACTTGTCCTTTATCCAGTCTTCGCACTCAGGCTCTCCGCAGAAATTGCATCGCACAATCTGCCTGTTGTTTATGATATGGACAAACTCGTCCCAGCTCTTTGCTTCTATGATGTTGCTGTCAAGGAACTTCTTCGCCTTTGTAAAAAGGTCTTTTTGCATGCCATCTATGGCTTCCTTGACTTCAAACAGGACTTGATCTTCTTCTATCTTCTTTTTCTCTGCATTGTCTCTTCTTACTAAAACAAGCTTTTTATGCTCGACATCTTTTGGGCCGATCTCGATCCTAATTGGAACTCCTTTCATCTCCCACTCATTGAATTTCCAGCCAGAACTGTATTCTTCCCTGTCATCAAGTTCAACCCTATAATATTTCTCGAGTTTAGTCTTTATGTCTAAGCATTTCATCCTGACTATCTCTTTTGAGCTTTCAAAAATGATTGGAACAATCACTATCTGCACTGGAGCGACTTTCGGAGGAAGCACTAGTCCTTTCTGGTCTGAATGAGTCATGACCAATCCTCCTATCAGCCTTGTTGATAATCCCCAGCTGTTCTGCCATGGAAGATGCTGCTTCTCATCTTTTCCTAAGTAACTTATGCCGAATGCTTTTGCAAACCCTTGGCCTAAAAGATGGGATGTGCCGCACTGCAATGCTTTTCCGTCTGGCATAAATCCCTCTACAGAGAATGTTGCAACTGCTCCTGCAAATTTCTCTTTGTCAGTCTTCCTTCCCAATATGACTGGCATTGCAAGCAAGTCTTCGCATAAGTGCCTGTATAATTTGATATAATTGAAAGTGTCTTGAAAGCATTCGTCTTCTGTTTCATATACACAATGCCCTTCCTGCCAAAGGAATTCCCTTGACCTCAAGAATAATTTTGTTGCCTGGGTCTCCCACCTTACTACATTGCACCATTGGTTTATCTTGAGAGGAAGATCCTTATAGCTCCTTATCCAGTTCGCATAAGATGCATACATGATCGTCTCAGAAGTAGGCCTTACAGCCAATCTTTCTCCTTCTCCTGTGACTGCTTTGTCTAACCATGCAACTTCTGGAGTAAATCCTTCTGCATGCTCTGCTTCCTTATGAAAAAATGATTCTGGGATGAACAATGGGAAATAAGCATTCCTCACTTTTGTAGGCTTGTTGATATTTTCATTGAAGTAGTCTGTTATCGACTGCCAGATAGCATATCCATTCGGCCTTATGATCATGCATCCTTTCACAGGGGCGTAATCAGCAAGTTCAGCTTTCAGGCAGACCTGCTGGTACCATTCTGCCATATCAGTATCTTTCTTTGCAGTAATCCCGATGTCTTTCTCTTCTTTTGGTTGCTTTGCCATTTTATCTTAACCTATTCCCTTTGTTATTTAAACTTTTCTCTGTGGAAATCCTGTCATGCTGTTGTGGATTATTGTCCTTCTACTATTATATAGCAAATCGTTCAATGAAAGGTCCTGATGGCCTATTATCGTGTATGCTCCCATATGCAGGCATTTTCCTCCAGCAATCAATTTTGATTTCATGCCTCCTTTTCCGAATCCATTTGTGCCATTGCATAAGTCAAGCACTTTCTGGTCAACTAAAGTCACTTCTTCAACTAAAGATCCTTTGTCCATCAATCCGTACTGGTCTGTCATTATCACAAGGCCTTCAACCTGGATGTTCCTTGGGACCTTCTCCCCTAGGCATCTTATGCAGCTTACTGCTGTGCTTTCATTGTCTGCGTCTATCTCCCTATAGTTTGCAGAGTCGTTATAATTCACCAAGGTCTGGTCTCCATCTGCCATGCATTGATAGACAACATCTGCTATATTATCTGCATCATGCCTTAAATCTTCAAAAGTGTACAAAAGCTGGGCGACATTGATCCTTCCGAATGCATTCTGCCATGCCTCTGTCAATTTTGGCTGGCCGATAGATGCGCATACCTGCCTTTCAACAGGCTCGTCAGGCACTTTTGAATATCCTTTAAGGAACATCCCTGTCCTGATAGAGCCTGAGCTGATAAGGAAAGTGTAGATGCCTGTCGTCCTTAATGCGACTATCTCTGACGCTATCCTCTCCAGCCTTTCCTGATAGAATGTTCCATCTGGAGCAACCACTGAGTTTGTGCCTAGTTTCAATACTATCGCATGCGCGATGCCTTCCTGATCGATATATGATTGGTTCATTTTTATCACCTTGTATTGTTTAGAGTGTTGTTATTTTGATAACTTGAAAACAAGAAAATAACTTTCAGATGTTTAGACGATGAGAAATATATCTATCTCGGGCTGGGTAAGCTGATTGAGACAGTGTTTTTTGACATAAAGAGAAGGAATCTGGAGGAATTTATAAGTTTTGGGGTTTTGGATTATGGTTTATTTTCTTCATGGACGCTTAATTTCCAACAATGCCTTTCTTTGAAGCTTTCTGGCGTAACAGGGTCTAGGCTTTCTATACCACTTGGCCTTATAATAATATAGTTCATGCCATTTAGATGCTGAGGCAATGTCTTATAATGCGCTGATCCGTATATGAGGATGATAGGAGTGTTTTTCTGCTGCTTTGCAGTCCGGCATATCTGAGCATACTGCTCGTCTCTTTGTGTTATAGACAAATCATAGAATTCTTGAGTCTTTTCTGGAGTAAGGACAGCGTTGACTTGAGCCCTGATATTGCTGTTCGCTCTCGCCATTATCTCTTCAATCTCGAATTTACCTTCTATAGGAGACCTATCACCATATTTTTCAACAACTTTTGAAAGAGCATCATTCGCTTCAGCAGACACCCTCTTATATATCGCCCTTAGCTGAGATGAGATATTTTGTATCTTGATCCTATTTTCAATATTCTCTCCTGATCTTAATATCCATTTCCTGCCATTGATAAGTTCTTCTAGCCTATCGATATAACCGCCTGAATCACGCACATCAAAGACTATCTGCTCGCCCGTCTTCTTACTTTCCTCATAAGCCTTCTCAACATCAGGGTCAAGCCCTTCCGGCAACAATGTCCGAACTCCATACTTGTCGTAAAGAATGTCGCATATTCTTGTTATCGTCTCGATGCTCCTGATATCACTGCAGACACCTTGTTCACTATAGCTTTCATCAGCGTGCTCCTGCAAGATCACTATCACTTCAGGAACATCATTCTTATGATCGACGATTGACTCAACCCCTTCCAAAGATGACAACTGCTGATAAGAGGGCGTATGTCTTTCTTCATATGCACTTAATGTGTACCATGCAGCAGCTCCTGCAAATAATGTAAGTGCTCCAGCCAAAATAATCTTTTTGGCAAGGCTTGGCCTATGGGATTTTCTCTTATTTTTAGGGTTTTTTACCATTGTGCAGGATAAGAATGCTGAATATATAAAACTTTTCATATGTAACTACTATTAAGTTATAATATTTGTCCAACAAAAAGATATATATACTCAAAAATATAAAATCGTCGTAATGCCTTACAGCAACAAGAGTTTGGCGGAATACTCTAAGCTTTCACAGAAAGATTGCTTGGATGAGCTGAAGACTTCTGCAGATAAAGGGCTGTCAACAAAAGAAACTGAAAGCAGGATCTCCCAATTCGGGCATAACAAGATCTCTGGAAAAAAGAAACTGAACATCATTCTTGAGTTCTTAAGCCATTTCAAGAGTCCCCTCATTATAATATTGATATTGGCCTCGATAGTATCTGCAGTATTTGGAGAGGTAGCAGATGCGATAATCATAGGAGTAATGATTTTCCTAAGCGTTGCCCTTGATTTCTTTCTTGAGCATGATGCGCAGAAAGCAGCTGAAAAGCTCAAAGAGATGGTCCAGACAAAGACTGAAGTATTAAGGGATGGAGCCAAGAAAGAGATAGTATATACTGACCTATGCGAAGGCGACATAATATTCCTCAGCGCAGGGGACATGATACCTGCTGACTGCAGGATAATCTCTGCAAAGCATTTCTTCATAAATCAATCTTCCCTGACAGGAGAATCATTCCCATGCGAGAAGAATGAGGATGCTGTAAAAGGCAAGAACCTGGCCATGACTGACATGACAAACATAGCATTCATGGGGACTAGTGTCATCAGCGGTTCTGCGACTGCTATCGTCATAAAGACAGGAAAGTCCACTGAATTTGGAAAGATAGCTGTCAGGCTGGAGTCGGCGCCTATCGAGACTGAATTTGATAAAGGCGTCACAAAATTCGGATATCTTGTCACAAAAGCGATCATCTTCCTTGTGCTTTTCATATTCCTTTTCAACTCAATAATAAGGCATAATGTATTGCAATCTTTCCTATTTGCATTGGCTGTCGCAGTGGGACTCACTCCTGAACTCTTGCCGATGATAATCTCGATCAATATGGCCAGAGGATCCATGAAGATGGCCAAGAAAGGAGTAATTGTGAAAAGGCTTGAATCAATCCCTAATTTTGGGAGCATGGACGTCCTATGCACAGACAAGACAGGGACCCTTACAGAAGACAAGATAAAGATGGTGGAATATGTTGGTGTGTCTGGAAAACATTCCAATGAAGTGCTTCTCAATGCTTACCTGAACAGCTCCCTTCAGACTGGAATAAAGAACCCTCTCGACAACGCGTTAATGGATTTTCGCAAAGTCGACACAAAAGGATACAAGAAGATAGATGAGATGCCTTTTGATTTTGTCAGGAAGAAGATGAGCGTTGTCGTCGAGAAGAATGGGAAAAGATATATGATAACAAAGGGCGCTCCTGAAGAGATATTCAAATGCTCAAGCAGCTATGGGTGCGACGGGAAATCAGCAAGGCTTGATTCAAGGTCGATTGCCAAAGTAAAGAAGCAATATGATGACCTCAGCAGCAAAGGGTACAGAGTCCTGGCTGTAGCAGTGAAAGATGTCAAGAAAGGAAAGAAATATTCAGACAAAGATGAGAAGGACATGAAGCTCCTAGGATTTGTGGCTTTCTTTGATCCTCCGAAAAAAGGGACAAAAGAGGTCATAAAGGAACTTAACAGGATAGGCGTTGAGGTTAAGATAATAACAGGAGACAATGAGATTGTCACAAAGAAGATATGCAAAGACCTTGGAATCAAATATAAAGGAGTCTTGCTTGGAAGTGAAGTAAACGAGCTTTCAGATGAATCACTTAAGGTAAAGGTTGAAGAGACGACCATATTTGCAAGATTCTCTCCCGACCAAAAGAACAGGGTCATAATGGCCATAAAATCAAACAACCATGTAGTAGGTTACATGGGAGACGGTGTAAATGATTCCCCTTCTCTTCGCACTGCTGATATTGGGATATCTGTCGACAGCGCAGTCGATATCGCAAAGGAGTCTGCTGACATAATCCTGACAAGAAAAAGCCTTAGGGTCCTTAAGGACGGAATCCTTGAAGGAAGGAAGACTTTTGCCAACACGATGAAATATATTATGATGAACCTTTCCTCAAATTTCGGAAATATGCTCTCAGTCGCAGGAGCGATATTGTTCCTGCCATTCCTGCCGATGCTCCCTATACAGATACTGCTGAACAATTTCATCTATGATTTCTCCCAGATAACGATCCCTGGAGACAATGTGGATGAGGATATGATTAAGAAGCCAAAGCGCTGGAACATCAAGTTCATAAAGAATTTCATGATATATTTCGGGCCTGCAAGCTCACTTTTTGATTTCCTCACTTTCTTCATTGCGCTGTTCGTCTTCCATTTTGCCGCGCCGCAGTTCCAGACAATGTGGTTCATAGAATCATTGACTACACAGACTTTAATAATACATTTCATAAGGACTAGGAAGATACCTTTCCTCCAGAGCACTGCAAGCAAATTCCTTTTCCTTAGCAGTTTCGTATGTGTAGGGATAGGCTGGATACTGCCATTCACACCAATAGGGAAATTCTTTGGGCTAGTTGTCCTTCCTTGGTATGCATTGCTGGCAATAGTGGGAATAGCGCTGCTCTATTTCGTGATGGTCCAGATAATAAAGTGGATGTTCTATAAGCACCACGAATTCTAGATAAAGATAGAAAACAATAAAAACAGAGATATAACTACAGATAGCATGTTCCGAAGAAGACACGAACCTGCACTAATAAGCGATATAGGCGGAGTCATATTGATAGGCAGCCCTGATATGACATGCGAAAAGCTTTCTTCCTATTGCGCGCTTGATCCAAAAACAATAAGGGACAAGATATGGAACAGCATGCTATTTGCAAAATATGAGATGGGACTGTTAACAAGGCCTGGAGAAGCCCCTAAGCCAAGAGGCAACGGACATTATGAAGAGATGGACCATGTCTTTTATGAAGAGGTAAGATATAGATTAGGCGCTGACATGACTTTTGAGCAGTTCAGGGAGGCATGGAACAACATAATAGGCGTAAACCCTCCTGTAGTCGACATTTATGCAAGGGCTATGAAAAAAGGGCATAAAGTGGTCCTCCTCTCTGACACAAATCATATGCATGCTGAATATTTCATGAACCATCCTGAGTGGGGATTCGTGAGGAACTATCATGGACATGTCTTCTCATATGAGGAAGGGCATCTGAAGCCAGACCTTGTGCTTGTCGACAGGGCCCGCGAGAAAGCTTACGCGAGAAGAAAAGATGTACTTGTTGTTGATGATAATCCTAAATTGATTGATGGATTCAGGGCATGCGGAATAGATGCACATCTGTACGATGGGAATGATGATAAGCTTGCCGAAAGGATGATAGAGAGAGGGTTCAGGATATAGAATACTAAGTTTTTTATATACTTCTTTATTTTTAATTATCATGGCACACGACCACAGCGAATGCGGAAACCATATCAGCAAGGATAAGCTGGACCATTATTTTGACATAACCGGCCAGGCTATCAAGAAAGTCAAGCTTGCTGAGGCAAAATATGTAAAGGTACATTTCAGCAAGGCTGCAGAGGATTTCTTTGACATGGCCAAGAGATATTTTGAGGATGCAGAGCATTTCAGGGAGAAAGGAGATGTCGTGAACGCATTTGCAGCCCTAAATTATGCGCATGGATGGCTTGATGCAGGCGCAAGACTAGGATTGTTTGACGTCGACGGCGACAACAGGCTTTTTACTGTAGATAAAGAGAGCATGAACATATTCCAAGTCGCTGATGATGATTCTGAAGAGAAGATTTACACTGAAGAAGATTATGATTCTGATGTAGAGGAAGAGAAGCCGAAGAAAAAAGATGATCTGGATGAAGAAGACGAAGATCCTGACCCTTATGGGCTGAGGGATTGATAATCAGTTGACTTTTCTCATCTGCACCTTAGGATAAGTCCCTGGAAGCATGAAGACTTTTTCTGTGACGACTGCAAGGCCTTTCTCGCTCTTGATTATATCGCTTGAAATCATCTTTGCTGTGCCTAGCGCGACAAGCTCATTTTTGAGAGTCAATACTGCAACCTTATCGTCCAATTGTATGTCTGTCTCGACTTTTGATATGCCTGGGACTTTCAAGTCGGCACCATGACACATCGTGTCTACAGTCGTGTCAAAGACCCAGATCTTTGGAAGGTGCTCGACTGCTTTCTCTATAGGCTGTATCAATGATCTTAAGTAGGTCTCTTTTCCTTCATTTTTGTAGTACCAGAACGCATCAGCAACATCTTGAAGCGAGACAGCAGTAGATTCATTGAATGGGCCTGCCTTGGTCCTTCTTAATTCTGACATGTTTGCACCGACCTTAAGGCGCTTGCCTATATCATGGCATAGTTTCCTGATGTATGTGCCTGCCTGGCAACCTACCCTAAAAAGGACATCCTGGTTTTTGTATTCAATGATATCAAAATAATAGATCTTCCTGTATCTTTCCTGTCTCTTGACAGCTGATTTTATAGGAGGAAGCTGCTTAATCTTTCCTGTGAACTCTACCAAAACTTCTCTCAGCTCTTTTTCATCAACTTCGTGATGCAGATGCATTATTCCGACGTATTCCTTTCCTGCTTTAAGGAGAGCATCAACTACTCTTGTGCCTCTTCCTGTTGCTGTAGGAAGCACGCCTGTGACATTTGGGTCAAGAGTTCCTGAATGTCCTGCTTTGCTTACCTGCAGAATCCTCTTAAGATAATCGCTCACCTGATGAGAAGTAGGGCCTCGAGGCTTATCAATGTTAATTATTCCATAATCTATCAGAACATCCATAGGCCTATTATTTGGATCCCCCCCATATTTGGGATCTGTATCTGCCTCTTTCTTGACTAGAATTGTCCTTTTGATCTTCTGGAAAGGCAGTTCTTTCTCTATCTTCTTATCTTGTGCATGTTCTTTCATCATACTCAAACTCAATTAAATATTGTGATATATGTAAATATATGGGTCAAGGACAGATAACGCCCTATTGTTTAAAAAGCTTAGCTAATACCCACTAATTAGTAGTAACAAATAGAAAGGTTTAAATACTGAATATGCAACCATTATCCCAATACAATTTGTACAATTTCGATCATAACAACTTTATCCATATAAAGGGGGTCAAAATGGGAGAAGCAGCAAGATTACTCGACACTTCAGATTCAGAAAGATACACAAAAGTCAAGAATCCTAATGATGTCGCAAGATTATATGAAATTCTGAGGGAAAACCCTTCATTCAGCGACGTTCTTGCAGTAAAGAGGAAAGGGATCGAGTTAGGGCATAACGGCGTCCTTGGCATGGCATGCGAGACTCTTGTCAGAGGAGAACAGGAAAGGGCTTTGACTTTGTCATTAGGCAGGTCTTACAGCTATTTTTCTGAACAGCCTATAGACCAAGAGATTTATAGCGCCCTTGAATCTGTATGCAAGGCAGTCGGCAGGGAGATAAGCCAGACAGAGCTGGGAGCAGCGACAACAGGTATATTCGAATATGTATCTGAACCAGTCAAAGAAAAGACTTATGGCGCGATTAGGGTATTAGACAAATATCTTCGGGCCACTGAAGGGCCAAGCCAAGTCAGGGCAGCAGCATCTGCTGCAATGCAGGTAATAAAGAATGACCCTGCAAGAAGCAAAATTGTCGGAGCGCTTGAAAACCTAGGTTCGATCCTTAGGGATAATCCTATCGAGGATGAAAATGTCGTCCTAAAACTGGCAGACGCTTATGATGCATTAACACCAAGTAAGGAAGAGGTCTTCGGACTGTTTACTCATACTGCAAGGGCAATGATAAGGCAGCCTACTGACAGGGAATGTCATGAGGCATTGTTCAATGCTGCCAGGGAAAGAGGATGGTCTATCGACGATCCTCAGACTGCTGTCGGATATTTCTATCAGAGGCTTTATGGAGAAGATTTCAGGGACGTATCATTGAAGACCACAGAGAAGCAAGGAGAAGATGGAAATGAATATATCAAAGAAGTGCCTTACAACCTGCTTACAAGAAATGTCCAAGAACAGATACATCTAAGTCTACTCGTAAAGAAAGGATATATAACAGAAGACCAGAGAAAAAAGATAGTTGAAAGGATGCAAGAGAAAATACAAAGAAGAAAACGTTAGGCTATCAATTCTTCTTTTCAAATATTTACGGGTCGATAATAGAATTCTTTGATAGAAAATAGGGTACGCCGCCGCCCGGACTTTCATCCAAAGCACAAAGATTTGGTCTTTGATTTTGAACCGGGATATCCTTTCGGAAAACGGCTCTCAAGGCCGTCGCATTCGGTTTGCAAGGCTAGTTGCCTACGCTATGTACCGGATTGTGCCACGGCGGCATAAGATATGGAATTTCTAGGATAATTTATAAAAGTTGTCATTTAGGATAATCAGCTAATCTATCCCATATACCTCGTTTGATTTTGCAAACCTGACAGCATGGTGCAGCTTCTCCTTGCTGCATGAATAGACAGTATAAAGAGGCTCTCCTTTCTGGACTTTTGCACCCACATGCTTATAGATGTAGAGCCCTGCGTCCTTGTCCTGCGGAGCGCCTGCGATCCTTGCCACCTTTGATATGAACAGGTTGTTGATGTGCCTTACCTTTCCAGACTTGGCTGCCTTTGCCTCAAAACTGAAGTCAGCAAGCCTCATCATGTCAGGATTCTGCATCTTGCCTCCCTGGGCTTCTACAATCTCGACCATCTTGCTGAATGCTTTCCCTGAATCAAGGATATCTTTTGCAGTCTTGCCTGCATTCTTCATCCCAGCCATCTCCAACAGCTCTTTTGCCATAAATAGTGCTTTCTTCCTGAGGTCATCAGGACCTTTCTTGTCGCCTTTCAGTATCCAAAGAACGTCCCTTGCTTCAAGCAAAGGGCCTACACCATTTCCGATCGGCTGGGATCCGTCTGTAAATATGACTTTCATCTTCATGTTGATCTCCCTTCCGATGGAAAGGAATTCTTTCTTCAGGATTTCAGCCTGATGCCTTGTCTTGATCTTTGTATGATTGCCTATAGGCAGGTCTATCAGCACATGAGACGCATGGACTGCCCTCTTCTTTGATATGATGCTCGCAAGAAGAAGCCCTGTCGGATCCAATGAAAGAGGGTATCTTATCTTTATCATCTTGTCGTCTGCTGCTGCAAGGGACATCGATCCGCCCCATACGATGCATCCGTTCGTCTTCTTTATCACTGATTTCATCTTCTGGATAGGAAGGGTGACTGGAGCAAGGACTTCCATCGTGTCAGCTGTCCCTGCAGGGCTGGTTATGCTCCTTGAGCTTGTCTTCGGTATAGTTATCCCTGCTGCAGCCACTATCGGGACAATCAGCATGGTCGTCCTGTTATTTGGGACGCCGCCAGAACAGTGCTTGTCCATGACTATGACCTTTCCGGTGTCCAATTGGCCCCCTGTCTCAACAATCGCCTTTATCAGGTTAAGCGTCTCATCAGTATCGAGGCCTTTGGTGTAGCAGCCAGACACGAAGAAAGATATCTCTATCTGGCTCAGATTGTTGTTCACTATATCCTGTATTATCGCCCTTATCTCATTCTCTTCAAGATGCTTGCCGTCAAGCTTCTTCTTTATGTATGAGACTGATTCCGGCTTCTCTACAAATGATATTTGGACATAAGCTCCGCGGGCGCCGTTCTTGATATTCAATACGTCGAGGATCTCTTCAAACAGCCCTATCTGGCCTTTTGGGACTGCTTTCTCTGATTCTGCGATGTCGACTGCTGCAATCACTTCTTTTCTTCCTTTCTTTATCTTTATCCTGTCCAATGCAAACAAGTCGAGCTTCCTTGCATCTTCCTGGTTTATGATAGCGATGTAACTTCCGCCGCTTGCGATGTCTACATCCTTTACTTTGAGTGTTATCATTTTTCCGCCTCCGAATGATTTTCCTGTATCGAATATATCTTAGTGAAGATTATCAAAGCTGAAAGTATGACTTGGCCTATCAGCATTCCTAGAAATATATTGTTGTCAATTATCTTTTCCATATGTCCTCTTTTTAAAAAATGGTGGGCCCAGCCGGGATCGAACCGGCGACCTCCACCTTGTCGAGGTGACGTCATAACCACTAGACTATGGGCCCGATGTATGTAAATATGATTACTATGGCATATATAAACTTTTCTTGAAAGGATGATTTGATGAGTTTAATTATATTGCCAGTATTTTAATTGTAATTTAGTAAGTGGCTCCGCCCCTTATCCTCACTAACGCTCGGGACTTACAAAGCGTTGTAAGTACCAACCCCTTTCGAATTTATTTCTCTCTGCTTTTGTACTTTCCAACCCCTAATGATATCTTTTTTCGCCACTCATGATCCTCATTTCGAATTCCATTTTCTATTAATATACTAAACCGTAGAAATCTCAAGCAGATTCCGAATCTAGTAATCAATCAATCGATTGTATGAGAAACTTTAAAAACTCAAATTTAACAATTATTCCCATCAGATTACGGAAAAAGGTGGAATGATGAAAGGAATTATCGACGATATCAGCATGGCAAAATTGAAGGCCCTGAACAATCCTCACGTGATAAAGATAGTTGAGGAGTATGCCAGGTTATGCAAGCCTTCAAAAGTGACGGTCATCACTGACTCTAAAGAGGACAAGGAATATATCAGGAAGAGGTCTCTTGAAAAAAGAGAGGAGAGACCGCTCAAGGCCAAAGGGCACACTTATCATTTTGACGGCGCCAATGACCAGGGAAGGGATACTGCAAACACAAGGATACTCATACCAAAAGGAGTCAAGATAAGCAAATTCATCAACACATTAGACAGGGATGAAGGAGTCAAAGCGGCACTTGCCCTTCTTGATGGCATAATGAAAGGAAAAGAGATGCTTGTCTCCTTCTTCTGCTTAGGCCCTGTCAATGCAAAATTCTCTATACCTGCTATGCAGATAACAGACTCGTTCTATGTCCTGCACAGCGAAGATATACTTTATAGGAACGGATATGATCATTTCAAGACGCTTAACGGATCAGATGAATTCTTTCATTTCATACATTCGACTGGAGAGCTTGAGAACGGTGTCTGCAAGAATGTCGACAAAAGAAGGATCTATATGGACCTTATTGGAGATAGGGTGTTTACGATCAACAATTCATATGCAGGAAACAGCGTCGGACTAAAAAAACTGGCATTAAGGCTTGCTATCCATAAGTCAAGCAAAGAGGATTGGCTGTGCGAGCACATGTTCATATCAGGATTCAGGTCATTGAATGGAAAAAGGACAACATATTTCACAGGAGCATATCCTTCGATGTGCGGAAAGACCTCGACTGCGATGGTCCCTGGAAACACCATTGTCGGAGATGATATCGCATACATCAGGCCTGGAGAGGATGGATTTGCGTATGCAGCAAATGTCGAAAGAGGCATATTTGGGATAATTGAAGATGTCAATCCTATAGATGATCCTGCTATATACAAGTCATTGACAACAGAGAGGGAAGTGATATTCTCAAATGTGCTTATCAATAGAAAGTCTCCTTATTGGTCAGGGATGGGAAAAGAGATACCAGAAGAAGGCGTGAATTTCTCAGGAGACTGGAAGAGGGGGATAGTAGACAAAAATGGAAAGACAGTCCCTCCAAGCCACAAGAATGCAAGATTCACATTGAGCATAACTGAGCTTGACAATGCAGACCTAAAATTGGACGATCCAAATGGAGTTCCGATCAGCGGATTCATATACGGCGGAAGGGATTCAAACACTTCAGTTCCTGTCATGCAGTCACTCAGCTGGGCCCATGGAGTGTTCTTGGGAGCATGCCTTGAGTCAGAGACTACTGCTGCGACACTCGGAAAAGAAGGAGAGAGAAAGCATGACCCTATGGCAAACATAGACTTCCTTGTAATACCTCTTGGCTTGTATATAAGAAATCATCTGAAGTTCGGAGAGGATCTTGCAAAGGCACCTTTGATATTCGCAACAAACTATTTCCTAAAAGAGAATGGAAGGTACCTAAATGACAAGACTGACAAGAAGGTATGGCTTACGTGGATGGAAGGCAAGGTGCATGGAGAATATGATGTGATTGAGACTCCTATCGGAATGATTCCCAAATATGAGGACATAAAACACATCTTCAAAAAGACATTCAAGAAGGATTTCTCCAGACAGGACTATGAAAGGCAGTTTTCTATCAGAGTCCCAAACCTTTTGTCGAGGCTTGAGAGGATGGAGAAAACATTCAAGGAAGAAGACAATATCCCTGACATGTTCTTCAAGCAGCTGAATGAGCAGAGAGAAAGGCTGCTTAAAGCGAAGGAGAAATTTGGGAAGGAAGAGATCAGTCCGTTTGAGTTTGAGTGATCACAATCAAAGAAAAGTCAGAATTATCCCTACCAAGAAAACAACCAGAGATATCCTTACATTCCATAACAATATGCTGAATTTTTTATCTCTTTTTACTTTATTATAGAATATGGACTTGAACACTACAAGAGCTCCCATCGTCTTCTCTTCTAGGGTCTTTGCGTGATTCTTGATATAATGCCTCCGAAGCATCCAGACTGAAATGAGATACCATACTGCTCCGACCAAAGCTATTATTGACGCATAAGAGTTTGGGCCTGTCCAAGAATGCGCTATTATCATTTTATCATCTTCTCTATATAATCCCTTTTTGTGATCACTCCTTTTATCACACCTTTTCCTGTGACAAGGACCATCGGGAAATGCCTAAGAAGGTTTGAGATGATCTCTTTGCCTGACTTTTCTGATATGACTGGAGGAGAATCCTCCATAATATCCCTTATCTTAGGCTCCTTATTGTTGTTGAGAAGGGCTTCCAGCAGGTCTGATTCAGAGACCATGCCTATCGGCTTGTTGTCTTCGATGACTGGCATCTGGGAGATCTCATACTTCTTCATCTTTTTCAGGACTTCTTTTATTCCTTCATCTGGAGAGATTGAGATTATCTTCGGCTGCATTATGTCTGATGCTTTCAGGTCACTCTTCTCCTGAAGGCTTTCCAAAGCCTGAAATATCTTTATTGCGTTTGAGTAGGTGGGATCTATCCTTCCTGCCTCTATCTTTGCGATAAGGCTCTGGCTTACTTGTGCATGGTCTGCAAGCTCTGTCTGGGTCATCCCCAACCTTTTTCTTATTGTCTTTATCTCGCTCAGTTCGTATGACATTTTATGAGGAATAATCATTACTCCTTTTTATGCTTTTCGGAATAAATGATAAATATCAGTTTAATAATATTTAAATAGTTCGCAAATCATTCGGAACTACATGAAGTTTAAAGTATATAGGACAAATACATTTGAAGAGGAATTCAGCTTATTGTCAAAGAGTGAACAAGATCGAGTCAAGAAGTTTGAGATCAAGCTTTCAGAGAATCCTTTTGTCGGCAGACCCTTAAGCTATGAATTCTTCAGAGAAAAGAAGCTGAATGGAAAAAGGATATACTATCTTATTTATGAGGAATATATAATCATATTAATGACTGCCATAAGCGATAAGAAGACGCAACAAGCTACGATTGAAGCCATAAGGGATAAACTTGATGAATATCATAACACTATCAAAGAAACTCTAAAGAAAGCTTAACAGACTCTTTTTATCCTTCCGGATTTTATGTCCTCAAGGCTTTTAACAAACTTGTTCAATAAGACCTCATCTACTTCGTCAAGCTTTTTCAGCCTCAAATACTCTTCTTTTGGAATAGTTACAGTTTCACTTGCCATTTTATATGAATTATGCAATAGATTATAAATAATTTTCTATTTCATCTTCTGCAGCTGTTGAATGGATTAGAATATGTCCTGTACTTTTCGCTGTCTATCCTGCCGTCGCAGTCGTCATCCCTTAAAGTAGTCTCTTGTGTCCTCTTTATCCTCTGTCCCAGATCATTCAATGCTGTGGACTCTTCTGTGATCCTGACTTCTATAGGGTTCTGTTTCCATGATCCTGCCTTTCTCTCATAAAAAGCCTTCACAGTTATCCTTGGAAGTTTTTTATCATAAAAAACATTTTCTCTTATGCCTGAAGCATATGGGCAGAATCCATTTATTATTGTCTGAGACTCTTCAACGCATTGCATCCCTGCAGGGAAAAGATATGCGTGATTCATAGGAATATCGTCCTTCCTTTCTGGGACATTGACATTGAAAGTGGCGCAGCCAGCCATGTACAATGCTGATGCCAAAGCAGCAATTCCCGTCGCTATGCTTGAGTATCTGCCTGATGCCATATCAATTGGAAATAGATTCCTATTTATAAATATTTATAATTTATATAATATGTAATTGTTAGGATTGTAAAGATTTAAGTGTTATATATGTTAGTACTTATCAGTGACAATATACCGAAATGTTTATAAACTCGATTATATTCTATTATACTAATAGGAATGATCAAAATGACGATGAACAGAAGAGATTTTTTGGCGAAAGGATTGAGTTTAGGATTGGTCTTATTTGGAACCTCATGCGGATATGATACAAGCATTGCGAGTCCAGCACCAGCAATAATCCATCCAAAAGTGAATTCTCATGCTGATCTTGAAGAGCATATGCGTGAAGAAGAGTCTGAAACATCAGCTGCAGCACAGGCTCCACAACAGGAACAGGAACCAGCACAAGCGCCTAATCCTTATAATTATTCAGAAGCAGAGACAAACCAAAAGAGAGAATTATACAATAACATTCTAGAAGGCATCCACTCAAGGAGACTTGAGCTAAAGGGAAAATATGATAAAGCGTCTCCTGAAAAAAGGAGAGCAATAATTGAAGAGGCAAGAGATTTTGTGCTGGATTCAATATCAAAGGAAATATTCCCTGCATGGTACGGAACAACATGGGACTTCTACGGATTTACAAATGAGCCTGGAAAAGGCATGATAGCATGCGGAGCATTTGTCTCAACAGTGCTTAAACACGCTGACTTCAATCTGAGCAGAGGCAATTATTCAGCCCAGCCTGCAGAGCATATAATCAAGAACCTTACAGCAGCAGAGAACATCAAGAGATACAGCAACAAGGATGTCGCTATTGTAAAGGGAGATGTAGAGAAGTCAGGAAAGGGGCTTTATATCGTCGGCCTTGACTGCCATGTCGGATTCATATTGAATGACGGAAAAGAAGTCAGGTTTGTCCACTCTTCATATTACAAGCCTCCTTTCTGCGTAGTATCAGAAGCCATAGACAGCTACAACCCATTGTCAAATTCAAAATACAGGGTCGTAGGAAAGATCCTTTCTGATGAGATGATGCAGAAGTGGCTTACAGGAGAGGCATTCCCGCTGAAATTCGATTATTTCAAGGGAAGGAACTGATCCTGGGTTTTACTCCTCATTCTTCTTTTGACCTATATTTCCATAAATTTGTGGCTCTAGGATTTTACAGTTGCAGGCTTTTTCAGGCCAGAGAGGTCTGCTGTCTTGGGCAATACAACAATATAGCTTCCCCAATCCCAGTTCTTCAGAGGAGTTAGGGCTATTGTTGACGGGCTGTCAGGTCCCTTGTCCCAATGGGCTTCTGCAACCTTCAATGTCCCATCAGAGTCCCTCACCAGTTCAGCAGTGTGGAAGCCGTCCCTTGCGACGACCAATCCTGCCTTGACTGTAGGATTGCTCTCGAGCATGTCAAGCTGGGTCGTGTCTTCTGGAGTCACCTTCTCTTGAGGAACAGGCTTATAAATATATTCTGTATGTGTAACTCCATTGCTGTCTACTGTCTGCTGCTTTGTATTCATCTGTTCAGTAGTAGGATAATAATCAGTGACGACTGCATCGACCTTTAGGTTTAAAACGCCATAAGTGCCTTTTGTCTCAGCTTTAGTCACAGTCCCTGCATAATCAGGGTCTTTCTGGCCCGTATTGCTAAAATATTCATTCGGTGCAGTCGGATTGACTGAATCAGGAGCCATGAAAACTGTCTGCCATCCCTGCCTCTGAAGCTCCTGTGCGATATACGAGCCTCTTGCCTGATTCTTGTCTGACACCGCCTTGAGCCTGTTGTATTCGTCCGTCCTGCCTGCCCCTTCATATGATTTCTTCAGAAGATCGTTAATCACATATCCTACGCAGTCCTGCCTTACAGGAGTAGGGACATCTTCTGGCTGGAAAGTCTTCCTGTCAAGAGCTTCTGTAGTCATTTTAGCATAGAACTTATCAACATCTGTCTGTGTCGGAGGCGATGGCGGCTTGGTCAGGAACGCCTGCTCGTTTTCAGCCTGGTTTTGGTCATAGTTAAGTATTTTATTGACTTGACTCATGGAAGTTATAGGCTGCTGTTTTGGATCGTTGATAAAATCCATGGCCTGCTGGTCTGTATTCTTCCACTTGCCATTAGGGTCTGTTGTGAATTTATAGAGTATCCCTTTTGCCATGTCTGCTTCCTGCGAGGGATCCCATCCTTTCTGCTGCATCATATTGTAGAATTGGGATTTTTCATAAGTCTGCGCGACAGGATACAGGTAAGTTGCGACTTGAGCCATGTCCTTAAAATTATTATCCTTAATCTCCTGCATTGCCTGCTCGTCTGTGTATCCATACTTTGTCAGGTAATAATAGGTGACTCCATTTGCCATGCCCTGGGCTGTATTTGTGCTCCAGCCTTTGTCAGACATTATCCTGTTGAAATCAGAGTCTGCAAATGATCCGTAATATTTTGCTATCCCTGTCGCAGCCAACTGGTCCTGGTTGCTTTGGACATCCTTGACAGCATTCAAAGAGATGATATCACCAAGATCCTTTGACCCTGGCTGCGGCGCAAGATCCTTGAGCTTGGCTGCGTTTTCCTGCAATGAATCGGCAGCATCCTTGTTGTTGAAGCCTGAAGTCTTATCTTCCGAGGCATAGGCTGAAGACATCAATGAAGGCAGGCTGTCCCATATTGAATTCAGTGTGCTTGATGCCATATCTTTCCATGCAGCCTGACCAGATTTCTGCTCTGCATTGCCTATTACATTTCCGCTCTGGTCATATAATGAGACCTTTATCTGAGCAGTGCCGATAGGCGCCTTCTGGCCTTCAAGCAGAACAGGGTCTACAGGCTTGAAAAGATTTGTCCCGTCTGACTTAATCTCTGTATTTCCTGAAAGCACCCTTGCGTTGCCATAAACATCGAAATTCTGGACGCCATTATTTGCACTATATACTGCCCTTCCTCCCTCACTCCTCATCGTCACAGACGAAAGGTCCTGAAGATATTTGCTCATCTCTTTCTCTCCAAACTGGCCGGTAGGCTCAAGATTGTTGTCGACCTGCCATTGCTTGACTTTCTGCTCTGTCGTAGCCCCATAATTTCCGTCGAGGTCCTTGCCCGTGAATCCCACAATCCTCTGGATTGCAGTTATCTTGCTGTAATCATCTGTACCTTGCGTTGATCTGTCTCCAACGCCAAAATATCCTTTTTCAGGCGAAAATACCTTTGCGTCTATCGGAATGGAAACAGCCTGGTATTTCACCTGCGCAACTCCGCTGGCTTCAACTGTGCCTCCATTATCGCTATTGAACCTGACAAAATTGTCGTTTTGCATTCCCCCCCATCCAACTTTCTTTTCGATACTCTGCGTGAAGGTGTCCCCTCCAAATATGAGGGCGACATCCCTGTTTTGAGTGCTATCTTTTGCATAGCTTGCAGTGACTGTAAACTCGTTTACCTTTAGCGAGTCTCCGCTCCTGACAAAAAATCCTGGAGGCATGCTCTCATAATTATCAACTTTCATGGATCCCTTCAGATATTTTGCCTGTGCAGCGGTATTGTCATAGCCTATTATCTCAGCTCCGTCCAATGAAACAACCTTGTTTTTTGCATCATAATCAACTGTAGTGAGGTCCTTGAACTCTATTCCGCCAAAATTCTTGAATGTGCCTGAAACGCTGTTGTCATCCCTTATCTCAATGCCAGACCCTCCAGTGATGAGCATGCCATTGATTGTTCCGTCTGTAAGCCTTATCTTTCCTGTGCCATCATTCAGCAAAGTCCCTGTGAATTTCGTCTCCTGCCCACTCCCTTTATTATGAAGAATTATCTCCCCATCCTTAATGGAAACATCAAATCCTGCAAGAGCCTGGCCTTCCTTGAACTGCGCTATGTTTACAACCTGGTCGCCCTTCCCTGTCAGCACCCCTTGCTTTGACAGGCTTATCCCTTGCGCCCCTGATATATCCTTGATATCGACTCCTTCTGCCCCTAAATATTTCTTGAAGCTGTCAGTATTGCTGTTTATGTTGTCAGGGCTACTTGAGAAATAGTCCCTCGCTATCGCCTTGTTCTTTACGCCTAAGTCACCGCTGCCGTAATCAGATATCTGGCTTATGTATTTTGCCTGGTCTTCGGGGCTTAATTTTCCAAAGTCCTGAGGATCCGGATTTTTGGCAAAATCCTGATATTGGTCTGCCGGCTGTTGCGGCTGTTCAGGCTGAGCTCCTTGTTCTCCCTCGGACTGAGCCAATATCATAAATGATTGGAATGAAAACACAACAATGATTATGATGAGCAAAGTGAGCATCTTTTTTTTCATATAATCACCTGACTATTATGTATCCCTCTTCTGTTGAATACCATCCTTTCGAATCTATTGCTGTGACATTAAAGCTATGAGCCCCTGCCATAGCGGATGTCGGAACAAAATCTATCAGTCCTGATCCTGATCCTATCTGAAAAAGCGGAGACGAATCAATAAATGTAATGTTCAGTCCGATAGGAGATGACGCCTTAACCTGATAAGTGAAATTCTGGCCAACATTCGCCGTAAGGTAGCCAATAGGCTCTATCTCAGGATAGCTACCTAATTCCCTGATGGAAAGCAAGATATCCTCGCTTGATGTTGCGCCGTTTATGTCTTGTGCAGTTATTGAGACTATATATTTTCCCACTTGATTATGGGTCGGAGTGAATTCTATTATTCCTGTGTACTTGCCTATATCAAATAAAGGCGAGTTGTCTGAAAATGATATGTTTTTCCCTGCAGCCTTCACCTTGTATGTGAACTTATATCCTGCAGTCGCATTCAAGGATCCTGTGCCTTCAATGATAGGGATTATTGGCGTTGCTGTCTTCTTTATCCTATGGACAAAGTTATAAGGCGGCTCATCCCCTTTCATAAGAGAATACAATACATAATAATTCAGTCCATTGTCAGCTTCAACAGTCTTGATCGTGATGTTGTATCTTGTCATCCACACAGGCATGCATGACATGCATACCTCATTCCCAAATCCTTTTTGGGCCTCTGTGATATTATTGGCAGCTTCATAGAATGTGCCCATTGAAGAAGGCGCCTCAACAATTATCTTGTCAAACTTGAACACCGCATTGCTTGTCCTCATCTCTATGGGGACATCGATCTCGACAACAATCCTGTCCTTAAGTATATTGACATTAGAGCTGTAATTGCTGATTTTTGCGCTTGATTGTATGTTCGGATTGACTGCACTGAGATTAGTGCATGACACTGCTGCTTTCTTCACCTCAAATCCTATCTCCCTTTCGACCATGTCCAAAGGAGGCATCACATTCTCGCCGTCATAAAGGTAATATGTCAGATGGAAAGGATATTGTATAGATTCAAATTTAAAATCCACATCATAGTCGGGAATACCTGTATATCCCCCTTGGATCGATACAATGCTGATGCTGTCGACCAGCTTTTTTTGGAAGCAGCTTTCGACATAATCCTTCATCGACTGGGAATCAAGCTTGATCTCTATCGGCTGTGCAGGGCTGCCCTTGTATGAGGATGAGATCGCATAATAGAATACAGCACTGATTAGGATTATTATTCCTAACACTATGAAAAAGCTTACCTGTCCCTTTTTTACCATCAACCCATTATTTTGGATTGTTAATATTTAAACCTTTCTTGATTGGCGTGTCAATATTTGAGAAAGAAGTATTGGGAAAGATTTAATAAGATTAAACATATAATATGATTAAGGTGGTAAGATGGATGATCTTGAAGGTGGAACATGAACTTTCGGCTTACTCTTCCAGAACATGGGGCAGAAGGAAGGACTGTGATGGACCTGATAGTGTCAATCCTGTCTTACAAACATCCTCTTTCTGCAAACGAGATCCTTGATGAGATCAACACGCAGTATAAAGTTGAAGTGACTTATCAGGCTGTGTATAAGGCATTAGGAATACTATTGAAAGAGAAAGTAGTTTCAAGGGATGGAAAGAACTTCAAGCTCGATATAGAATGGATAAAGAGCCTTGAGAGATTCTATGAGACACTGACTGTCAGCTATTTCTCAGATTTAGAGCAGAAAACCGAAACAGATTTAAATAAAACAAAATAATAATGATCCTATGGACAAATTCAAAGACAAAGTCATTGAAGAGGTTTCTAAGGCAACAGGCCTGAAGAAAGAGAACATAACAGTAGAGATACCTCCAGACAGCAATATGGGAGACTTTGCTTTTCCTTGCTTTGTCCTTGCAAAAGAGATGAAAAAATCTCCTGTCGAGATAGCAAAAGAACTTGCTTCGAAAGTCAAGACAGGCGGAGTGATAAAAGAAGCACGCGCAATAGGGCCTTATCTTAATTTCTTCATAAACAATGAGGACCTTTCTGATACGATAATCACAAAAGTCCTGAAAGAGAAAGAGGATTATGGAAAAGGGAAGAAGACCCACAAAGTTGTCTTAGTCGAGTTCTTCCACGCAAATACCCATAAGGGAATCCATATCGGACATATAAGAAACATAAGCTATGGATCTGCAATCGCAAACATACTTGAATTTCATGGAGACAATATCAAAAGAGTGAATTATGAAGGAGACATCGGACCGCACGTCGCAAAATGCCTCTGGGGATACCTGAACTTAGGAGAGAAGCCTCCAAAGACAGGAAAAGAGGAGTGGCTTGGAAAGATCTATGCAAAAGCAAACAGCAAAGAGAAAGAAGACGAAAAAGTCAAGGAAGAGGTAAAAGAGATAAACAAAAAGATATATGCTGGCGACAAGAAGCTTACAGAATTATGGAAAAAGACCAGACAGTGGTGCCTGGATGACTTTGATAAGTTCTATAAAGATTTTGGAGTCAAGTATGATAGATTCTATTTTGAAAGCGAAGTGGAGAAAAGAGGGGCTGAGATTGCAAAAGAGCTGCTTAAGAAAGGCATTGCAAAAGAGAGCGAAGGCGCGCTCATTGTCGACCTTAATGAGTATGGCCTCGGGGTATATGTCTTATTGACAAAAGAGGGGAATCCAGTCTATCACACTAAAGATCTTGGATTGGCTGAACTTAAGACAAAGGAGTATAAGATTGATGAAAGCCTTCATGTTGTCGGAAAAGAGCAGGAACTGTATTTCAAGCAGCTTTTCAAGACATTTGAGCTTATCAATTCTCCTCTTGCAGGGAAATCAAAACATCTTATCTATGAATTAGTCATGCTTCCAGAAGGCAAGATGAGTTCACGTGAAGGTAATGTAATACTTTATAATGATCTTATAGCTAAACTAAAAGAGCTTTCGACTGCAGAAGTCGTGAAAAGGCATCCTGACTGGAGCAAGAAAGATGTCGAGAAAGCAGTGCATGACATTTCATTTGGAGCTTTGAAGTTCGGGATGATCTGCAAAGAAAGCAACAGGAAGATAATATTTGACTGGGATTCTGTCCTGGATTTTGAAGGAGACACAGGACCATATATACAGTATTCGCATGCAAGGATCTGTTCTCTTCTTGCTAAAGTCAAGACAAAGCCAAAATCTGCTGATTATTCGCTCTTGGAAAAGCCTGTTGAGAGGAAGGTCGTCAAACTATTGGGAGATTATCCAGATGTGATTGCAAGGTCTGCACAGGAGTATAAGACTCATATAATCGCAAACTATCTGCTTGAGTTAGGCCATGCATTCAATGAATTCTATCATGAGTGCCAGATCCTAAAAGAGGAGAAGGATCTTATGAATGCAAGAATTATGCTTGTAATGGCTGTCAGGGAAGTGCTAAAGAGCGGATTGAATGTCCTTGGCATTAATGCGCCTGAGAGGATGTAATCATTTTTCTTGAGCCAGTATACTATTTTGTATATTAATAATTAAAAACATTTAAATACCAAAAAAAATTCTTAGATATATTCTATTTAATTTAGAAAAAAATTCAAAGGAGTATCAACATGGGAAGAATAAAGACAAAATTGGTTAAAAGGGTAACACATGAACTGATAGAAGAGTATGGAGAGCACATCAAGGACAATTTTGAGGAGAACAAGCTCGTTGTAGCGAAGTATACTAATGTTCCTTCGAAGAAGATGAGGGATGTCATAGCAGGATATGCTACCAGGCTGAAAAAGACCAGGAAGTATTAGGAGGGATAACATGGGTGAAGACAACAATATCTTCGTCGGTGGCAAACCTTTCATGAACTATGTAACAGGCGTAGTCATGCAGTTCACCACAAAGAACGCGGATAAAGTGATCGTGAAAGCCAGAGGGAAGTTTATCTCTAAAGCCGTCGATGTCTCAGAAGTCGCAGCAAAGAGATTCCTGGAGAACAGGATAGGGCTGGTCGATGTGAAGATCGACTCAGAAGAGTTCCAGAACCAGGAAGGGAAACAAGTCAGAGTATCAACAATCGAGTTGACTCTCGCTAAGAAGTAAGCTTTTGGTTTAATTCTAGGGTAAAAGGTTTGTTAGTGGGGAATATAAGATTGTCCCGTTTAAATAGTAAATATTTATAAATAGAAAGATAACTAGGATAATATGGGAAATCCAGTAATCATGCTTGACCTTGATGGGACCTTGGTGCAGACTAATCCTAAATATACTTTAAAGCTGCTTAATGAGATATTATGGGATTTGAGATTGCCTCGCGCAACTCCTGAACAGGCAAGGATCTTTTTCTATGGGAAAGACAGAAGCAAGATTGTTGCAGAACAGTTCGGAGCAGATCCAGAAGAATTCTGGGCAGCATATGACATTCATGATACTCAAGACCTTAAAAGGCCTTATGTCACAGCATATTATGATGTATCAGCGCTGCAAGACCTTAAAGATGATGGATATAGGCTCGGATTAGTGACTGGAGCAATGCCTCAAGTGTCTGATATGGAGATCGATCTTGTCGGTCCTGAGCTGTTTGATGCTATTGTAATCACCAATAAGAGGATGGGCTATGGAGAGTACAAGCCTCATCCTTGGGGGATACATGAGTGCAGAAGAAGGATGAACACAAACGGAAGCCCTATCATCTATGTAGGAAATGGGGATGAGGATGTCGAGTGCGCATTAAGGGCCGGAGCTCTTGATGTGCTGATTGACAGAGGAGAGCATCAGTTTCCTGACTTAGAGCCTACTCATAGAATAAATTCTTTGTATGACCTTGCTGATCTCGTCCGGCAAGAAGACCTTTTCAGGTAAATTTATAAGTTTGTTTGTTTTCTGATTTTGATAAATATTCCGTAAGATTTCTATAGAATCCGGAAATTATCACAGGACACTGGACATGTGCACGTGAGATATATAAACCAGTTATTTCTGTTTTTTTAATATGAATGATGAAATACTAAATTATGACAAAATAACCCCTGAATTGGCAGAGATATGTGGGATACACGCAGGGGATGGGCATTTAAGGAAGAATGGAAGAGAATTTGAGCTTAGTGGATCTTATGAAGAGCGAGTATATTATGATAATCATGTGATCCCTTTATTCAGAGATTATTTCAAGATTGATATCCAGGGAAGGTATTTCCCGACGAAGGGTACTTATGGTTTTTGTATATGCAATTCCTATGTGGGGATTGTATTAACTAATTACGGATTTCCAAGAGGAAAGAAAAGCACTATTGTTAAGGTCCCAGAAAAAGTAATCAAATCTGATGATTGTTCAGTAAGGAGATCTTTTTTAAGAGGAATATTTGATACAGATGGTTGTGTTACCTTTGACAGGAAGAAATGTAGCAATCCACTAAAAGTTGGGAAAAATTATTATCCTCGCATATTCTTTGCATCAGTCTCAAAAGACCTTGCAGAAGGAATAGTGTTTCTCTGTAAAATGGAGGGATTCAAATGCAGGATCTATACTTATAGATCAGATAATCCACGAGAAAACCTTAGGTATAAGCCGCAAATTGTGGGAAGAGAGGCTATTGAAAGATGGATGGAAATTATCAATCCGAAGAACCAAGCTAAGGTTTCTAGGTATCTTGTCTGGAAGAAATTGGGGCATTGTCCCCCGAGGACAACCTATAAAGAAAGGATAAGTTTATTAAATCAAGTGTGCTCTGAAAACAATATGGGCCTGTAGCATAGCTTGGATTGGCTAAAGCCAAAAGCAAATAGTGCAGGTGGCTTCGGACCATCATACCGGGGTTCAAAACTCAAGGATACAAGTGTATCTTTGGTGAAAGTCCTCGCAGGCTCATTTATTATTTTATTCTTAATCGCAACAACCTTTTTAAAGCTAATATTGTTCTCTTAATAAAATGGCCACGTCAATAGAAAGTATAATCCTTCAGACACCACTGCAAGATATGGGGAAGATTGTAGCTGCAGAGTTAGAAGAGTATACATCAGCCAGGCCCGAATTGATAGTGGAAGGTTACGAGCAAGTGGACAGTTATAAAGCACATTTCATGAACAACTTTCACTTGAAAGTTTTTAGGGTCGGAGGAAAGAATCGTATGGATTTCTTTTTGCAGCCTGAATACAAAGACAAAACTTTCCTAATGTTGGTGGATGATGGGATAGTCAATCCTAATGCAGGGCACAGCGATTTCTACCTCAGCAGAACTCCGACACAGTTCAAGGAAGACCTTGATAAATGTGTATCTGCCTGCCATTTCGATGTCAAGTCTATTGAAAGACAGGTTGCTAAATGCATACCCACAAAAAGTCCACTTCCACTGAAGCAGATTGCTGAACAGCTGCTTCCAGTTTATACTATGATGCGTGCCATAGGATATAACCATATAGATGTAATTTGACAGACCTTTTGCGCAGCCTAAAAAGGTGACTTACAGCTCATTCTTTTATCATCCCCTAGGACTCAATTAATTCTCCAAAACAGTCTAATTCATATAGTCTAGAGTTTTTAATCTACATTATGGACCAAAAAAGGTATAAACTAGAGCGTGAAAGGATAAACTTCCAGATAAACATCGTGCAGAGCCACATAAACCATGGCAATGGAAACATAGACAAGCCTTACACAGAATCAGAAAAAGACCTGTTGTCTACAAGGATGGTTTCCCTGGAAAAGTCAAAAGTAGAACTTGAGTCAAGGATGAAGAGAGGGTATTAGATACAGTTTCTTATTTTCGCAAGCTCCTCTTTCTTCAGATAAAAGATTACAAATTTATTAATCATTAGATTTAAATAAAGACTGCAACATAACAATCGATATGATCCTTTCCGACAAGAAGATACGAGTTGGGATACCAAGGGCATTGTTGTATTATAATTACGCTCCGCTATACGAGACGTTCTTCAAGGAGCTTGGAGCAGAAGTCATTGTAAGCCACAAGACAAACAAGCAGATAGTCGCAGATGGGATAAACGCAAGCAACAATGAGCTCTGCCTTCCGTTGAAGATATTGTACGGACACATAATTGACCTGAAAGAGAGGGTGGACTACATATTTTTGCCTTATTTCATATCGACACATAAAGGGTCTTACATATGCCCGAAGATAATGGCGGCTCCTGACATCATAAAGGCAAGCATCGATTTGAAAATGATATCTCCTGATTTTGACATCCACAGCCCTTACAGTTCTATGTATTCTGCGCTCAAAGATGCGGCACTTATCATAAACCTAAATCCTGTAGTGATATACAACGCATACAAGAAGGCAATGAAAGCCCAGCAGAAATTTGAAGCAAAGATGAGGAAAGGGATGACATTTGATGAGGCTATGAAAGATTCTCCAAAGCCGAGACTCAAGAATCCGAAGATGACTCTTGCAATAATAGGGCACAGCTACGTATTCAATGACGAGTACATAAGCTCAAGGATATTTGACAAGATCGCAAAGAAGAACATCAAGGTGGTCACATCTGATATGCCTGCAGATGACGAGATATATAATCTTCTAGCAAAGAAGAGAAGGACGCACTGGAACTTTGGAGACAGAGTGCTAGGGTCAGCTATAATATTTTCGAAAAAGAAGGATATTGATGGAATAATATACATGACTCCATTCTCCTGCTCATCTGATTCTCTTGTCACAGAATTTATGAGAGAGCACAAGAACAACAAGAAGCCTTTCATGACAATAACTGTGGACGAGCATTCAGGAGATGCAGGACTGGTAACTAGGCTTGAGGCGTTTGTAGATATGGTTGAAAGGAAGAACAAGATGAAAAATAAGAATAATCCAAAGAAAGGAAGGACAAAATGAAGGCAGCATTCTACAGGCTGGGCGATTCGTATATAGGGACAAAGGCTTTCATGAAAGCGATAGGACTAGAACCAATCTACATCCCTCCTCCAAACAAGAACATGATCTCTGAAGGTGTCCTTAACGCGCCTGAATTCGCATGCTATCCATTCAAGGTCTCTCTCGGAATGTTCTTTTATGCCCTTGACCAAGGCGCTGAAGTCTACATAATGCCTTCCCCTAATAACCAGCTCTCATGCCAGCTGACAGATTTTGCCCAGGTCCAGGAATATATTGTGAAAAAGAAAGGAGTGAAGTTTGACATACTAAGGATGAATACTCTTCATCCGCAGAGGCTTCTCACTAAATTCAAGAAGTACAATCCAAAGCTTACATTAAGGCAGTTGACAAAAGCATTGTATCTTGGAAGGCAGAAAGTTCTCCTTTTAGAGCAGACAGAGGAATGCAGAAGAAAGATATTCCTTTCTGAGGGAAAAGCAAAATCAGAATTATTCAAGAAGAAGTGGCTAAAAAAGATTGATGAGACAAATGGGGTTGCAGAGCTCTATTCTCTTGGAGTCCAGATAGGATGGGATTACTCAAAATACAAGAAGCTCGATGTAGATAATATGATAAAGATCGGATTAATAGGCGACATATACTGCTTAAATGAGAATGCTGTCAACAATAACATCTATGAAAAGCTTCTTTCGATGGATGTATATGTCAATCAGGGAATAAAGTTCAGCAATATGTTAGGGGGAGGACTGAAGCTAAGCATGAGGGAGATGATGCTACAGAGAAAAGCAGACGCTTATCTGAAGCATAATATAGCAGTCTATGCTAAGGAGACCATAAAGGATGCAATAAGGTATGCAGAGCATGGATATGACGGACTGATACAGATATATCCTTTCAACTGCATGCCGGAAGTCACTGCAAGGAACATCCTGCCAAAAGTAAGCAAGGATTTTAATATACCTATACTGTACTTGGCAGTAGATGAGCAGACAGGAGATGCAGGATTCACAACAAGGCTTGAGGCTTTTGTCGACCTGCTAAAAATAAGGAGAAAAAGATCAAAATGAAACATTACATGGGAATCGATGTCGGATCAGTAAGCACAAATATTGTTGTCATTGACGAAAATATGAAAGTCATCGATAAAGTGTACATCAGGACCCATGGAAATCCGCTAAGTTCTGTCAGGGAAGCGCTCAAGATCATAAAGATGCCAAAGAATGTGAAGATAAATGGAGTCGGAGTCACAGGAAGCGCAAGATACCTAATTTCTGCAATGGTCGGAGCAGATGTTGTCAAGAACGAGATAACATCACATGCAGTCGCTGTAACTCATTTCTATCCTGATGCAAAAACAATAATTGAGATAGGAGGACAGGACTCGAAGATAATGACACTTGATGAAGGGATTGTCACAGATTTTGCAATGAACAATGTCTGCGCTGCTGGGACAGGAAGCTTCCTTGACCAGCAGGCTTCAAGGCTAGGCATTCCTATCGAGCAGTTTGGAGATATGGCATTGAAGTCAAAATCAGAGGTTCATATAGCTGGAAGATGCACTGTGTTTGCTGAGTCTGATATGGTCCATAAGCAACAGCTAGGATATACAAAAGAAGATATAATCAACGGCCTTTGCGAAGCTCTTGTAAGAAATTACTTTTCCACTGTAGGAAAAGGAAAGGATGTGAAAGAGCCAGTGATATTCCAAGGAGGAGTCGCTGCAAACAAAGGCATAATAAGAGCTTTTGAGAAATATCTTGGGCACAGCATTTTAATACCTGAATATTTCAATGTTATGGGTGCTATAGGCGCTGCAATTTTAGTCTTAGAAGAGGGCCCGTCAAAATCAAAGTTCAAAGGATTCTCGATTGTTGATATCAAGTATAAGACAACAAGCTTTTCCTGCAAAGACTGCCCTAACAACTGCGAAGTCGTTGAGTTCTGGGAAGGAGAAAAAGTCATAGCTTATTTCGGGGATAAGTGCGGGAAGTATGATAAGATGAAGTCTGCCTGATTCCAAAATCCGTGATTCTCATAAAAAGATTTTTATATTCCAACGATTTTCTAACCATTTATGAGAGCTACTTTAATGTGTGGATGTTCAAGTTCTTCAGTTTGCGGTAGCTCATGCTCCGGATGTGGATCATGGCTGTGAGCCATGAAACAACAAACCCCCGGACCGAGCACAATTTCCCTATAAAAAGCCAAAAGATTGCATCTTTATTTTCTTTTATCCAAAAAACCAACAAAATCAGAATCCATGGAGGTAAAAATGACAAGAAAAATACTCGTTGCGACAAAGGCTCCTTTCACTGCTGCAGCTAATGCAGAGGCTGAAAGAGTCATAAAGGAAGCCGGTCTTGAATACCAGTTCCTGCTGGAACATAATATAGGGAAGCTTGCAAGCGATCCAGAACTACAGGAAGCTCTTCATTCTACAAATGCGCTGATAATAAGAGGAGATAAAGTGACCCAAGATATTGTAGACGCAGCGCCTGGACTTGAACTCATAATAAGAGGAGGGGCAGGAACTGACAATGTACAATGCATGGATTACTGCACAGGAAAAGGGATAACTGTGATGAACACTCCTGGAATGAATTCCAATGCTGTTGCAGAGCTTGCGCTTTCGATGGCTTTAGACCTTGCAAGAGGAACTCATGTGCTTGACCAAGACACAAAAGACGGAGGATTCTCAAAAGGAAAATATGAAGGAAGAGAGCTTGCGGGAAAGAGGATAGGATTCCATGGATTCGGCTATGTAGGGCAGTATCTTGCAAGAAGATTAAGAGGATTTGAAATGGAGATGGTCGCCTATGATCCTGAAATAAGCGCTTCAAAAGCCCAGGATTTTGGAGTGAAGATGGTCAAGAAGCCTGAAGAAATGTATGAGGGCAGCTTCGTTGTATCACTTCATCTTCCTAAGAACAAGAAGACCATAGGACTTGTCGACATGAAGCTCCTTGAGCTTATGCAGAGGGATGGGATGCTCATTAACACTGCAAGGGCTGAAGTTGTCAATGAAGATGACGTCTTTGCGTTCATGACGCAGAATGAAAGGTTCAAGTATGGGGCAGATGTCCATGCCGGAGGAGATGACAAGAATATTGTCGATGGAGATCAGAGGAAGAGGAGATTTGAGGTATTCGGGCATAGGGCAATATTGACTCCTCATATAGGTGCAGAAGCAGAGGAAGCTAATTTCAGGACTGCACAGGCTGCTGCAAGAGAGGCTGTAGGGTACTTCTTGGGAGGAGACATCACCTGCGCAGTCAACAAGGATGCTGTCCCTCCATGGATGAGGGATTATGCTGACCTCGCCCAGATAATCGGAAGGATGGAATGTGCATTGAATCCAGGACAGTTGACTGAACTTAAGCTCGTATGCTATGGCGACCTTAAGAAGTATGACAGGCCTTTTGCAGGAAACGCACTTAAAGGAGTCTATGGCGATGCAGGGATGAATTCCCTCCAGGCATTGAAGAGGGCTGAAGAGGGCAACATAAGGATAACATATATCGAACCAGACAACACGAAAGGAAGAGGAAACTCTGTAACTATAGACCATGTTATCGGAGAAAATGGAAACAGGAGAATAGAGAGCATAAGGGGAACTATAGTGGACGGAGAGAAGGTCATCGCCAGAGTGGGGCAGTTCAACAATGTGAACTATGCATTGCCTGAAGAAGGAGTGGTAGTGATCTTCCAGTACAGAGACAGGGCAGGCATGATCGAAGAGATCAGCAGGTACTTCAAGGACGCAGGGATATCCATCGATGCAGGAAACTTCAAACAGAACAAGGGCAAGACAGATGCGATGTGGATATTCAATACAGACGCAAAGAATGAGCAGGGCGTGAGAGACATATTAGGAAACATAAAAGTTGAAGGATTGTATAAGGCAGCGGCAGTAAGGATTGATTGATTTTTTATTTTTTATCCTTTCCTTTTGACATCCATCCGAAGTACTTCCTTTTCCTGGCCTTTATGCCGTCCATAAGTATCCACCAGAATATCCTTATGAAGAGCCATATTGATATAGTGGTCGACTTTATCTTCACTCTGCCTTTCCTGATTGCGGCAAACACTGATCTCATGTCTTTCTTTGCATCGATGTAGGAGAATGTCAACCCTATCTGGTATAAGTTGTGAGAATCGCTGTTGCCTATCATCGGCTTGTTGTATTCTTTTGCAATCTTTTCTGCTTTCCTGTTGAAATTGATCATCTTTGTATGAAGATGGCAGTATTCGATCGCTTCAAAAATGTCTATATTCTTCAGTAGCTCTTTGTTCAGGCATCTTCTTGTCTTGAAGTATGGATGCGGAGCGACTATCAATATGTTGTCTCCTCTTTTTTTCTTCAATATTCTCAGGTCATCAAAAGTCTTGATCTTTGCAAGCTCTTTTGCATCAGCATTATAGACTAGCACATCTCTCCCGTAGATGGTTATCTCTGATCCTGGGATCAGGAGTATCCCTTTCTTCCTTGCGTATTCCTTGAGGTCTTTTGGGTAGTAGAAATAATCATGCAGAGTGAGGGCAAGGACATCATAGTGCATATCCGCAGCCTTGTCTATCAGTTCCTTCGCTGAGTATTTTATGAAATCATACTTGTCTTCTTTTGCGTGCAGATGTATATCAGCTTTCAGCATATATATTTCCTAGAATAAGTAGTATAAAAGGTTTTGGATTAAGAAAATAAAAAATAAAAAAGATGCTTACTGTATCTCATAGACCAAGCTTATCGTGCTCTGGACATTCACTTTCTGAGGCGAGATATAATTTGACTGGACAGCTGCATCTTTTGCATACACTCCTGCATTCATAGGGGCATACTCATAAGGCGTATAGTAAAAGTTGCTCTCCTGTATGCTTACGAGCTTTCCAAGCTTGACATTCAAGTTTGATACAATGCTTGTGGCCTTGTCTTTTGCAGCAACTGTAGCTTTTGCCAATGCCTGGTCCCTTACGTCCTTCTCTTTTGCCTTTGTCAGGTCAAATGTAACCCTGTCAACTCCATTTGCTCCTGCTGCTATCGCTGTGTCAATGAGCTTTCCGACATTTGCCGTGTCAGTTGTCGTGACTTTCATCGTATGGGTAAGCTCATATCCTACATCGACGCTCTTCTGCTTATCATTGTCCCATTCTGTCTTTTTATAAAGATAATAATTGCTTGTCTCTATATCTGACTTATTTATCCCTAATTTCAACAAAGCATCTTTTACGTCAGAAGATATCTGGGAGTTCTTGTCCTGAGCGTCTTTTGCCTCTGTCGCATCTGTCAATATTGTCACGTATGCGACCGCTTCATCAGGCTCAACAGTGAGCTCTGCCATCCCAGACACGCTTATCTGGTTTGTTGTTGTTGGGTTTACGTTTACAATCGGCCTGTTCACCAGAACAAATGCCAATAGAACCACGATCAGCCCAACAACGCTGATGATTGCAATCACATTATATTTTCCTTCCATTCTTATGCACCTCGTGAATTTGTTGTGTATCTTCCATTTAAAGTTATGATGCAACTATATAAATCCATTGGATGCTTCGATTTGGGTTGAAGCTATCAAAACTTCTGCATCAGGCTTTTTATCTCTTCTATATTCTTTGTATGCGTCAGTGCGTTGATTGTCTGCTGTGAGTCTGGAATTCCCTTGAGGAATCCTTGCATATGGATCTTTATGTGCTGGAATCCGACATCGTATTTCTCTGACAGCTCGAAGTATCTTACTATGCATTTCTTCTTCTCTGCAAGCCTGTCTGGATTCATTTTTTTTCCTGTCTTCAGGTAATGGTCCAGTTCTTCAAAGATGAATGGGTTGTAGACAGCGCCTAATCCTATCATGATGGCAGGGCATTGTTTCAGCATCTTCTCAGCTGTCTTCTCGTTATGTATTCCTCCATTCCCGACAACTGGAATGTTGACTGCCCTGACTGTCTCTTTGATAGCTTCGAAATCAGCAGGCTCTGTATATGCCTGGGATGCAGTCCTTGCATGAATTGTTATATAATCAATGTTCTCCTGTTCTGCGATCTTTGCTATCTTCAGATACGGCTTTGACTTCTTGTTCTTCATGTCAACTCCAAGCCTTATCTTTGCTGAGACTGGAAAATCTGAATGTTTTACCATGACTTTGAAAAGAGGCCTGACTTTCTCTGGATTCAGAAGCAGCGCTGCCCCTTTTCCTTGTCTTATGACTTCAGGAGTCGGACATCCTACGTTAAGGTCGATTGAGTTTATGTTTTCTAATCTTGGATAGAATTCCCTATTGTTGATCATCTCTATTGCTTTTTTCAGCTCAGCTGGATCTTTAGTGAGCAATTGCAATCCTAAATCTTTTTCATAGAAATCAAACCTTTTTTCATTGTCTTTCTTTGCGATGAACTTGTCTGCATGGAAAAGTTCTGTAACTGCGTAAGATGCCCCATAATCCCTGCAGATCTGCCTGAAAGGATAGTCAGAGTACATGGACATAGGCGCCAATATCAGAGGATTCCTTATCTTGAGTCTGCCGAGGGTTATCATTTTTGCACCTTCCGAGATTTTTTGTAGACAAAAGGCCTGCTCCTGCTCCAATAGTCGTTGAAATATGCCATGAACGTGTCTGCAATGTCCTGATTGATTATCTCGACTGCCAAAGGCTCCTTGCTCTGAAGGAATATGATAGAGACATCCTTGTATAACATTATCCAGGCAGGAGTCGCTACATCTCCCGGCATATACCTCGCTTCTGCCCCTTTATAGCTGTTCCTGTTCTGCAGTATTGCAGGATCAGTATCCCTATTGAAAAGCATCTTGACTGTGATCCCTAATTTTCCTCTCTTGATATGGTCTTTCTGCCAGTAGATATGATATTTCTCTTCCTGGAAGGAATACACTCCCAATGAATACATCTCTTCCCCTCTTTTCAGCCTCAGATAGACCTGTTCATATGCTGTCTGCAGTCCTTTGAATCCCTCAAATATCCTTACACTTGTCTTTCCCTTTGCCATGCCTAGTCCAATAAGCTGAGGGATGAGACCTGAGAGCTTTTCCTTGCTGTCGTCTAATTTCTGCTTCCTCTCTTCAATATAGTCAAGTATCCTTTTTGGGTCAGCTGCCTGGAAATACTTTGTCTTCTCCTTGATTATATAGGATGCCAGCCCTTTCTCTATCAGCCTTTCGAGAATCCTGTAGATGATCGAGTTTGCGACCCCTGACTCTTCTATCAATGGGCCTGTCGTCGTCGATCCCAGCTTCAGGAGAGCGAGATATACTTTCGCCTCCCCTTCTGTAAGACCTGCCTCTGTTATCAGCATGCTTTCCATAAAAGCTGATATTGGCTAGGACTATAAAAATATTTCCATTTATACCACCATCAGTGGTGGAATAATATTTATAACTGATTCCTTATTTCTTAATTATCAAGTAGTAATCTTATTTGGGGGTTAAAATGAGAAGAACAATGATAGCGGGAGCTATAGCAGTAGCATCTGCACTAGCTTCAATGAATGCAACAGCTGCAGGATTTTATGAAGGATGCAGGGTACAGTCAGACAACCAGATTGAATTGAAAGTGAAATCAAGATTTGATGATATCACAAGCGAGAATCTTACAAGAAAACTTACGCTTAAAGGATTCAAAGGCCAGACAGAGGAAAAGCCAAACGGATATTGGTGGTTCCTAAGCGTGCCTTATTCAAATGTCACGACAAACAATCATGAGTCAAATGAAGGAATTAGCGACGTCTATTTAGGCGCAGGATTGATGGGAAGATTAGGAGACATAAATTGGATATCCTATGCAGCTGTAACGCTTCCTACCGGAGACACTGGGTACCAAAGGCCTGCAAAAGATTATTCTCTTGAAGGATTTGCAAAAGATCTTGCAGGAGCAGGAGACAGGAAGGGCAGATTAGGCGTCCTACTCGATTATGCAAAGAGAGTAAGCACTTATGAGAGCCTTCCTGAAAATAGGCCAGCACTAGGCAATGGAAGGACTGACGTGTCTCTTGGCATTGGAGCTACAAAACTGTTCTGCGATGGAAAGATAGGATTGAATGGTTCTCTTGATTACACAATAACAGGGACTGACAACAGCGGAATTAATGGCCCTGATGTGTTATCTGTAGGATTATTCTGCGATACTGCTGTCTATAAAGACAAAAGAGTAGGCTTAGGCATTGATTATTGGCATGACACAACTTCAAATGATGGAGCATCTTTGACAGGCGGAGCATTCATCCCTTTCAAAGGATGCAAATATGTTGTTGAGCTTAGGGTCGATAAAGGCATAATGAATGATGAGTCGACTACTGCAACTGCGACGTTCAAGTATAATTTTTGAGGTATTAGGATGAACGAGAACAGGTTCACTGGGATAACTGCATCAGATTATGACCTGACAAAGCTGATCATACCTCATCATGATGAGTTCCAGGATGCTGTCGCTTCTGCGCTTTTTTCTTATTTTGACAGCAGGCCAGACTTGCCTTGTTTCAGGGTGCTTGAGATAGGGTGTGGAACTGGGGAGACCACAAAAAGGCTGTTTGCTGATGAGAGGATCCATATGCTTGCTGCAGTGGATGCAAGTGCTGAGATGATAAGGATCGCTCTTGATGAATATCAACACCAGTGGAAACATATGGCAACAGCAGAGCATCAGGTGCATTTCTTTGATAAAGATGCATTGAGCTATCTCAATCAGCCGTATAGATGGAATACTCACGCGATAGTATCATGCTGGACATTGCATAATATCCACCAAGATGAAAGGGCTAAGATAGTAAAAGCAGCGTATGACAGGATTGATGAAGGAGGATGTTTTGTGTTAGGGGACAAGATAGCTCCTGATGACTCAGCTGAATCTGCGAGGATATATCAAGAGGTCCTAAAGAGATGCGATATTTATGATGAAATAAGCAGGCCTGATTTCAAAGAAGAATGGCTAGAACACTTGAGAAAAGATGATCAGCCTGAATATAGATGGACACAGAGAAATGTTGAGGGTACATTAAGAGATGTCGGATTCAAGGATGTAAGGATGAAATATAGAAAAGAGTTTGAGACAGTATATGTCGCAATAAAATAAGAGATTGATACCTACCCAAAAAAGCTCTTCAGATCCCTCTGGTCATGCTCTGCAACAAGGTCTTCTTTCTTGTAACCGAGGACTTCAAAGAGTTTCTCGACTGCAGGGATGATCTGATGATTAAGATAATACTCTGCATCGTACTCGTCCTGAGTTATCTCGTTAGGAAGCTTTGCCTTGTCCCTGATAAGTCCAGGGCCTTTCGCAATCACATACCTGATTGTTGATCCTGCTGAGACATTAATCCCTTTCTGGATCATCTTCTGTGCGACTGAGACATGAGGGCCGACATTGCCATATCCGCCTACATCTTTTGTCAATTGAGTAGATATTATCAATTTGTCTACGGGGATCTCATGGTCCCTGAGCTGTTTTATCTTCTCTTTTACATACTTCAATGCTTTTTCCTTGTCATTCTCTTTCAGGATTATCTCAAGGACTTTCATCTGGACCTGTTTTCCGATCTTGCTGAAGTTTCTCCTGACTGTCTCGAATCCTTTAATCTTGATCTTTCCATCTTCGCTTATTATTGCATACCTTTTCTTTGCTCCGCCTGTGCCTTCTGCTTTAGCTGATACAAATATTGCTGAGGGATAGAACCCTTCATATTCCAGTTCCATTATCCCTGGAAGCTTGCTGTTTATCTCGTCCATGAAATCTATTGAATCTTTCTTCTTCTTGTCGCCAAGCTCTAAGAAGACACTATCAGTGTCTGAGTACAATACATTGAATCCTTTTTCCTTTGCCTCATGTATGACTTTCTTTATGTGGAACCTTCCGAATGCTGTCACAGCCTTTGCGCATTCTATCGAATACCATCTTGCCATCGAGAATCCAAGATAGCCATAGAAAGAATTTGCAAGAAGCTTCAGGCTGTTCTGCCTTGCGTCAAGAAGGGGGTTATCCTTGTCTTTCTTCATCATCTCTTTAACACGACTTCTTCTTGTGATTATCTCTTCTATCAATGATGAGAGGAATCCTTTTTTCTTTGTCGAGAACCAGAAAGTCTCTCCAGTATCCTCTAAAGTTATAGTGTTTGGATTGTTCTCCCTGTGCTCTTCTGCATTCAGTGTTCCTATGTCAATATTATGGCTTGAGATGATCGATGGGTACAGGCTTCTGAAATCAAATATGACTACATTCTTGTATAATCCTGGCTTTGGCTGGAACACAAAAGCTCCTGTATATGACTGGGAATGCCTTTTCTGCAGATCAAAATGGCTTGGCTTATTTGGAGCAATCTCATTATGCAGATGGGCCTGCCTCAATAAGTACCATTCTACCAATTGGGAGAAGGACATCCTGCTCAAGCTGAAAGGGGCCTGGCCTACAATCTTGATCATCTCTATCAATTGAGGATAAGCCTTATCAAACAATTTGTAGCACAAGGCTGCATCCTGAAGATTATACTTGCAGAATTCTGCAAGCTTTTTCTTGTCGTTTGTGTCCCAAGCAATATGAAGGTCCTCTATCTCTACCTGATCCTTCTTCTCTCCGATAAGCTGCGCTGCTACAGTGTTTAGCTTGTAGTTCTCAAAATTTATCCCTCTTGCCATTATCTTCCTTATGAATTTCAAGAGATCTATGTGAACGATTCCTGCAATCTCTGCTGCAGACTCTCCTTTCTTATCAACGCTGATTTCTGAATAGTCTAATCCGATGTCAAGCTTTATCTTATATTTATGCGCCCTGTCTTTTATGTAAGGAAGGTCAAACCCATCTGAGAAATACCCTGTTATTATATCTGGGCTGTATGCTTCAATATGCTCTTTGAATTTTTCTATAAGCTCTGCTTCTGAGTTGACATGCTCTATCGGCAAATCTCCCCCCTCTATCGCTTTCCAGGTTATCACTTTTGAGAATCTCTTGCCATACATCGCAAGCATTATTATCGGATTCTGCTTGCTGTCAATGATATTGTCTGGGGGATTATATGTCTCGATGTCAATCGCAAGGACTTTTGGAGAATCTAACGCTTCATCACTTACGCTTTTTATCGATTCTGCCCTGAATGAGGGAACCCTTAACCTATAATTTGCAAACTCCCCTTCTGCTTCTGTCAAAGTCATAGGGATTATGCCTTTGTCAATCAGATAACGCCTTGTGAACAGGATATCATATTCATAGACACCTTCAATTATGTTCCATTCCTTGATTATGTCCTTTATCTTAGGGATATGGGATGGCAACTGGGTGTATACTTTGAGGATTTCTGCCTCTTTTCCGAACTTCTTCATCTTTGCCTTCTCTATGTCAAGGACATTTATTGTCTCTTTTTCCTCTTCCAAAGAGATTTTCCTGATCTTTTCAGCCAGTTCAGTGATGTCTATCTTAGGGATCACTATGAAATAAGGCCTAAATGACTCATCAACGACACAAACTTGCTTCTTATCGATAGTCTTTCCGAATAAGAATATGACTGGCTTTCCCTCAATTATCTTGTAATTTATGTCCAAAGGATAGAACTGCATCTTCTCAACCATTTTCTATATAAGCAGGATGATGATTTATATAAAGGTTGTGAAGAATTCGGCAAAAGACTTGTAACTTTTAAAACTGGCCAGTAGATAAATTGTACAAAATATATAATATAAAAACAAAAGCTTTAAATATATGATTTGCAAATAAGACTATATATTATAAACTAATCAAAATATCAGGATTAAAAGGTGAATTTGAAAAGGAGGCGCAAAATGGGATTCTTCAATAAAATAATGGGTAAAATTGGCATGAAAGATGAGGAGGAAGAAGTGGGTGGAGAGGACTATGTCGAACTGGATACAGAATCAGAAGCGCCTAAGTCAAAAACAGTTGTAAGACCTTTCGTACTGCACGACTTTGAGAACATCAAAGAGATCCTTGATTCCATCAGGAAACAGAACACGATCGCGATTGTCAATATGAAGCCTTTGAAGGACAAGGACCTTATTGAGCTGAAGAGGGCAATCAACAAGCTGAAGAAGACAACTGATGCAGTTGAAGGAGAGATTGCCGGATTTGGCGAGGATTACCTGATCATAACACCTTCGATAGCAACTATTTATAGGCCTGGATCAGCGCCTCAAGCTTCTGTTGTCCATGATGGTGCGAATGAGCCTCAGCCTAGGATAAAAGAAGTAAAGGATGACGATTAAGGTTTTCTTTAATATATTTTTATTGATTTAATTTAGAATATAGCCAGTATTTTCTTGGTTATTCAGTAAGGGGATACCCCTTACCAACCCCGATCGATGATTTGATTCAACTCTTTTTTAATATCTTAACTAGACCTTTATCTGCATCGACTTCAACCAAGTCTCCATCTTTTATCGATTTTGTCGCTATTTTGGTCCCAATCACGCATGGCTTCTTCATCTCGCGGGCGAATATTGCTGCGTGAGAGGTGATTCCCCCTTCATCTGTCACAATCGCTGCTGCCCTTTCCATAGAAGGTGTGAGATTTGGAGTAGTCATTATAGAAATCAGGATATCCCCTTTCATGACTTTTGCATTATCCTTGTCAGTCTTTACGATCTTAGCTTTTCCGACTGCGTGTCCCTTATAACCAATATTTCCGGAGAACTCTTTGACATCCTTGGCACTGCGGTCCAAGACAGGCCGTTTCCTGATATATTCTGACACTTTTCCTGCTTCCAACACCATATCCTTATCATGATCAAATAATACTAAAAATCCTTCTTTTCTCCTTTTGATGCATCCAACATAATCAAATTTTCCATCCAAAGATAAGATCACTTCCTTAGCACTCAGATAAAGGAGATCTGAATAGGATATCTTGAGCTCTTCTGCTATCTTGTCAAGAAGAGGCTGCACATAATATGAAGATTCCTGGAAGAAGTCTGTCCTTTGGGTCCTTAGATAGACTATGTCCCTGATAATGCCTACATATTCCTTATCCTCTTTGGTGAAACCCTTGATTGCATTCTTGATATCTTTCTCAATCTCTTTCTTATGATCCTTCCTTTTGATGAGCTCTTCCTTAGCTTCAGCTGCATCAACAGATTCCAACCTTCTTATTACATCTTCTTTTTTCCAAGGCCTTCCTACAAAGAATCTTATTGATAGCCATCCATATTTCTTTGCATGTTTGCCACAGAGATCATTATCCCTTTTTATGCAAAGCTTAAGAAAGTCATCATGCTCTTTCTCTCCCTCTGTTTCCCTGCTCGGGACAGTTATCAGGCTTAGCAGCCTGTCTGCTTCTTTGGAGTCTTTGGAGTATCTTTTGACAACATTTTGTGTCAATTCTGCAACAGGATCCTCAAATAAGGCGATATTCTGAAATACCATGTATCTGCTGCTTGCGAAAGAATATCTTTCCAGAAGATCTCTCATCTTCTTTCGATCAAGATTTTGGTCATTTGTTTCCTTTGCTATGTTCTTTGATATCTTTATGAGATTATTTCCATAATCCATGCAGTTATTTATCAGACCAGAGACATAATCTTTTCCTTTGTCCTTAAATTTTTTCCTTAAAACATTCTGCGCTTCAGCCAGATCATTTTTCAGCATGAAGAAATAGTCATTGGTGTATATCCACCGGACTCCTTTATTCCACTCAAGCGCTTCACTCAGGTTCTTTCTGTCAAGCATGCCTCTGATGATGATAGAAGAGGCAAAATAAGGTTCAATCCTCTCTCCAAAATAGATTATATCTTCGTTCTTGATATTATCAATAGTTGAATCTGAGAAATTTTTCTTGTCTGAAATTTGCTTTTTTACCATGAGCATTATCTCGCAGCTAAATCCTTCGCCACTTCTGCTGCCTTATCTAAAATCGCTTCTTCGCCTTCAACTTTACGGTCATGCATCAGAATCTTGCCATCGCAGATTGTTGTATTGACAACACTGCCATTCGCTGAATAGACTAGATTTGAGATAAGATTGTGGCATGGGACCATCTCTGGTGTCTTTAGGTCGATTAGTAGCAGGTCTGCAAGCTTTCCTTCCTTTATCTCGCCTGCATCTATCCTGAAGGCCTTTGCTCCATTGATTGTTGCCATCCTGAATACCTCTTCTGCTGAGAGCGCTGTCGGATCATTTGTGACATATTTCTGCTTGATCGCTGCAACCTTCATCTCTTCAAACATGTCTAAATTATTGTTTGATGAGCAGCCGTCTGTTCCTAAGCAAGGATGGATGCCGGATTTTGTAATTTCTTTATAGCGGAAAAAGTTTCCTCCTGCCAATTTCATGTTTGAAGTAGGATTATGTGATAATTGCACCTTGTTCTTTGCAAGTATTGATATTTCCTTGTCATTCAGCCATACGCTGTGACAAGCTATCACATTTTTTCCTAAGAATCCTATCTTTTCCAGATATTCTACAGGCCTTAGCTTGTTTTGAGCGATGCAATCATTTACTTCCTTTTCAGTCTCTGATAGATGGATGTGGATCAATAAGTTATTCTTTTCTGCAAAATCCTTTGCCCAGATCAAGCTTTCTTTTGAGACTGTGTAGATTGCATGAGGGCCTAATTCAAATTTTACCCTGTTGCTGTAGGTCTTGAACTCTTTGAAGAGCTTCTTGTTTAGCTCTATCTCTGATGCTGCCTTTTTCTGGTCGCCAAAATCGATCCATACTGGACTTATCCCTGCTCTTATGCCTGCTTCTTCGACTGCTCTTGCAGTTCCATGGATATGCCAATACATGTCGTTAAAGAAAGTTGTTCCTGTCTTCACCATGTCAAGGCAGGCAAGCTTTGAACCCCAATAGATATCTTTTTCATTCATCTTCGCTTCCAATGGCCAGATCTTTGTCGTAAGCCACTGATGGAGCTCCATGTCATCTGCATATCCTCTTAAAAGAGTCATTGCTGCATGGGTGTGAGCGTTGAATAAGGATGGGATTACTGCCTTGTTTTCTGCATCTATCTTGTGTTCTGCTTCTCCTTTGATAGAATCTGCAATCTTCCTTATCCTATTTCCTTCTATAAGGATGTCTTTCTTCTTTCCGTCCAATAACCCTCTTTTTATCAGAATGCCCATATTAACAGATATTGTCTATAATCTTCAGTATATCTTTTGAGTTTGCCTTTGCCTTTTCTCTTATCTCTTCGAATGAAAAGGTTTCTTTTAATATCCCATTTCCGTAATTGTCCACTGAGCATATGGCTGCAAAGTCCATCTTAAGCTCTGCGCATAGGTCTGCTTCGCTCGCCATTGTCATACCTATTATGTCTCCATAATCCTTGAAAAGATTTATCTCTGCCTTTGTCTCAAATCTTGGACCACGAGTCTGGACATAGATTAAGTTATTCTTTGTCTCGATCTTAAGGTCTTTTGCTGATTTTATCAGGCCTTCCATAAGGTGCTTGTTTATTCCTGTAACTGTATGCACTATCTTCTTGTCATAATATGTTGAGATTGAGTTAAGGCTCATGTAATCAGAAGGAATTGCTATAGTCCCTGGTTTTATGTCTTTCTTTAAGCTTCCTGTCGAGCAGATGCTTATTACATCTATGACTCCTAATTTCTTGAGGGCAAAGATGTTTGCCTTGTGGTTTATCATATGAGGAGGGATATCGTGATGGATGCCATGCCTTGGAAGCATGAATATGTTTCCAGACCTGTACATCTTGACAGCTCCAAAAGGAGTGATTACAGTGATCATCTTTGCTTTTGCAAAGTCTTTTGTCCCGTGAATGACTGTGCCCCCTATGATTGCTATGGCCATTACTGATTGAAGTGGTTTTGAGTTTAAAAAATTATTGATTTATTTGTGATAAAGTTTATATATGGTGATGCCTGTGTTGAGATGATGAAGAACAAAAAAAGGATAATAATCGCATGCATAGCATTGATTGCAATCGTTATCCTTGGATCCATCATCTACTATGTGTTCATCCATAAATTTAACTTTCGAGGATGCCCCCTCACAATGTATGAGGCAGCAGCCGGAAAAGTAATTCCAGAATGCATGCTTATCAATGACACCTATTTCATCCAGGCAAGCTATCTTGATCCTATCACTGCGCGTGATACAACTCTGGATATAGGGAAACAAAAGACATTAAAGATAGGCTTTTACTGCAAAGGGCCTTACGACTGCAAAAATGCAAGGCCTGCAATAAAATATATCGCAGGGTATGTCAATAATAATCTGCTTTTATTCAACCAAAGCAGCCTTAATGAGAGCGGACTGACATTCACATCCTCAGAGACTGATGTAAAGGCGAATCAAGATACTATATTCGAATCGACTATCTCTTCATCAGAGAGCATGACGGCTGGCGGATATATTGTCCTGATAGAAGTTGATGATCAAACAAGTCCAGGCCAGGATTGGGCGCAGGAGAAACAGATAGTTTTGACGATAAGATAAAAAGGTGAAAAAAATGGATAAAAGAGGAGGGGTAAAAGTTTTGGTGATTGTTACAGCAGTAGTTGTTGTGTTAGTAGTTCTCGCAGGAGTTGGTTTCTATCTTTATGATAAACAGCGTAACGAATATCTGAAAAAGATTAATGGGGACATCATTACCTCTCCAGTGATCAATCCTGCCTCAGCCACCGAGCCAATCACTGTGTCCGATATAAGTATACAATCAAAGTCAACAAAGTCTGAAAAAGTTCCAATTGGATTCTACTGCAATAGCTCAAAAACATGTGAGAATGCAAAACCTCAGATAATAAGGTGTTTGCAGTCTGATAACTCAATTATTGATTTAAATGAGAATGGTATATCATTTAGTGTACCAGAAACTAATGTTAAACCACACGATAGCTTAGGATTCATGGGAGTGATTAAAATCTCAGATAATACTCAACCTGGCAATTATTTATGTAAAATGGATGTAGATGATTCCAATAATCCAGGCCAGAAGTGGGCTGTCAGCAAGCAAGTAATATTGACGATAAAATAAAAAGGTGAAAAAACATGACAACCAAACATAAAGCACAAAGAGTCGGCGTATTCGTAGACGTACAGAACTTATACTATTCTGCAAGGGCTATGTACAATGCAAAGGTAAACTTTAAGGAAATACTTAAGGAAGCTGTAAAAGGAAGAGTCCTGGTGAGGGCGATCGCTTACGTAGTGAAAGCGGACATGCAGCATGAGAACATATTCCACGACATGCTTGAGACAGTAGGATTTGAAGTAAAGTCAAAAGACCTGCAGGTGTTCTATGGCGGGCAGAAGAAGGGAGACTGGGACGTAGGAATAACTATCGATTGTGTGGAGCTAGCGCCTAAGTTAGATGTAGTTGTGCTGATATCAGGAGACGGCGATTATGTCCCATTAGTTGAGCATCTTGAGAAAGCGATGGGATGCAGGGTGGAAGTGATTGCTTTCGGAAGGTCTGCAAGCGCAAAGCTGAAAGAGGCTGCTTTTGAATTTGTCGATCTTGACAAGGACAAAAGGAAATACCTGATAAGCTTAGGACATAACGAACAAAGGCAGAACAGGCCAAGGTCAAGAGAAAGGACAGATAGCCCTAAACAACCATCACCAGAACAAAAAAGTATATAAACCATCATATATATTTCTGTATTTGAGTTAACTTGGTTAAAGAGGTGGCTAGATTAAGGAGCGTGATCATTGTTTCTTTTATAGCCTTAGCCATCTTCCTGAGCGGATGCGCAAGCGTAGAGATAAACCATAAGATAAAGACCAACGGCAATTCTGACATCGATATAACTATCATACCTAATCAGGAGAACAAAGACCTTTTCAACCAGGTCAAACATCTGGTCTTCATCGATGATTCCCTCAAGAACAAGGTAAAGATCAAAGACAATGGAGATTCTGTGACATATTCTTTCTCTGACTTAAGCCCGGATGAACTTAAGACGATCCTTAATGAGCTGAACAAGACCAAAGAGGCTGCAATGCCTTTCGGGCTTGACAGCCTGAAGTCCAGCCTTAACGTCATGAATTCCTTCAACAAAGACAGCTTTGAGTTCACAAGAGAAAAGACCCTATCAGGAAATAAGTTTACCTATAGGATCAAGACAAAGCCTACTGCTGTCCTGGAAAGGATAAACATCTATGATGAAGGGAATATGCTAGATCCAGATTCCAAGAACTATATACAAAGCCTGATGAAGAACGCTTACGCAAAGAGCAGGGTTGAGATCATAGTCATAACAAACAATCAGATCACGACGAATGACTATAACGGCTACAGGCTCAAGATAATAAGGGACATCAAGTCAAGAGACAAGAATTCCAACTATGTGTTCATATTTGAGTCAAATGCAGACGATGGGGCTTGCGTGATTGAAACAAACCTGTGGAGCTCAAGCATACTTGCAAAGCTTGATCCTATAATAAAGGATTTCTCCCAGAACTGCAAGGATGACAGGGTAAAGCAGATAAAGACTGCTGTTGAGAATATAGAGTCGCTTGCAGAAAATGGGGACCTTCGCTTCTATGTAGGGCAAAGCCCTGTGATGATAAACCTGACAGTCGAGGCATTCGGAAAGCTTGGTGAAAACAATGGAGAGATTGTCGGAAAGAATAAAGTGAGATTTTTGATAAACCCTGATGAAGAAAGGGAGTATTATATGACATTTGAACAGCCTTCATTCAGCTTGCCGTCAATGGGCAGCATGCTGATTGTGGCAATAATAATAGTTGTAATCATTGTGATCGTATTCTTAGTATTGCTTTTAAGGAAGCCAAGACAGCAGCATGAAGGAAAAGAGCACAAGGCAAAGGTTGACCATAGGCTTTTGGAATATGTGCATAAGGCCCGCAAATTAGGCCTTAAAGATGATGAGATAAGGCATAAGCTGAGGGAATATGGATGGGACCATGATGAAGTTGATTCTGCGCTGAATAAGTAAGTATAAACGAAAATATTTATAAACCCCAAATAAATTAAAGCCATTTAATGACTGAAATAAACTTTTGCCCATTCTGCAGCGCGCCTTCGCATAAGGTGACAGACTTTGAGGAGAAACTGTTCTTCTGCAGGGAGTGCAACAAGTTCTTTGAGCTCAAGAAAGTGGAAGTCTCCTGCCCTAAGTGCAAGTCAGTGAAAGTCGTAGACTCTGATTTCCCTACGCCTGACGGGCAGCTTGTCATACAGTGCCAGTCATGCAAGAAGATGTTTTCTGTGAAAGATTTCCTGGCGAAGAATAAGGTAATTTAGATTGTTTCTGCTCTGAGTTACCCCTACAAAAACGATACATTTATATAATTGTAGGGGTAACTAAACATCATGGTAAGCATCAAGAGGAAGCGCATCAAGAACAAGAGCTATGAGTATGCTGAATACTCATTCAGGCTGCCTGATGGAAAGATAAAGAAGCTTTCAAAGATGATAAGAGAAAAGAAAGATGCCAAGGGACAAGAAGTGCTGGATTATTTTGTAGGCAAAGAGATCGAGGCGAATAAAGAGTTTGCGTCAAAGGAATATAAGCCTGACACTATACTTCCTATTGAAAGGATAAAGAAGATCGAAGAATCGAGGATCAGATATAAGCATATAATGAAGAGATTGAGCAAGCCTCAGATCCAGGACATATTAGACAGGTTCACAATAAATTTCACCTATGAGTCAAATGCAATAGAAGGAAACTCATTGACATTGAAGGATGTGACTTTCATCTTAAGAGAAGATATGATCCCGTCTGGAAAGAACTTAAGAGAGATCTATGAGACAAGAAACACAAGATATGCTAATGAGCTTCTTTTTGACAGGAAGATAAAGATCGATAAAGAAGGGATAATAAAGATCCATTCAGTGCTGATGAAAGATACTGGAGTCAAGAAAGGATTCAAGGAAGTCCCAAATTTCCTCCTGATGAGAAATACGAAGACAACGCTTCCAGAAGATGTTGAGAAAGAGATGGATAATCTTGTCAGATGGTATGAGAAAGTCAAGGGAAAAGAGCATCCTTTGAGGATAGCTGCAGATTTTCATGGAGAATTTGAGAGGATACATCCATTTGAAGATGGAAATGGAAGAGTCGGAAGAATGCTAATCAATGCAATACTTATAGATAATGATTACCCTCCTTTGATAATAAGAAAGACTTCGAGGATAGCTTATTTCTCTGCGCTTGAGGCTTCTGATAATGGACATAAGGATAAGTTAAGAGGGTTTATCTTTGAGAAATACCTAAAGACTTTTGATAATTTCTTTATGATATATTCAAAATATGCAAATAAGGTGAAAACATGAAGCTAAAAACGCCTGTAATAATAGTCAACTTCAAGGCATATGAAGAGTCGATCGGAGCAAATTCACTTAAATTGGCAAAGATATGCGAGAAAGTAGCCAAGAAATATAAAGTGAGCATTGCTGTGGCTGTGCAGGCTGCTGATATTTATAGAGTTGCTAAGGCTGTAAAGATTCCAGTGTTTTCCCAGCATATAGATGATGATGACTATGGAGGGCATACTGGAAGCGTTCTTGCTGAAGACGTAAAAAGCAATGGTGCTATAGGCACGCTTCTTAATCATTCTGAGAAAAGGCTCAGGCTTGATACTTTAGAGAACTGCATAAACCAGGCTAAGAAGAACAAGCTGATCACTGTCGTCTGTGCGCCTGATGCAGAGACTGGAAAAGCGCTTTTTGTGTTCAAGCCTGATTTCATTGCAGTCGAGCCGCCTGAGCTGATCGGAGGGAAGGTTTCTGTCAGTTCTGCCAAGCCTGAAGTAATAACTAAGTCTGTGAAGATGGTTTGTGGGATAAATATGAAGAAATGCCCTAACCTGATTGTAGGAGCTGGTGTGCATAATTCAGATGATGTGAAGATTGCTTTAAAACTTGGAGCAAATGGAGTTCTAGTCGCTTCTGGAGTTGTAAAGGCGAAGGATCCTGAGAAGGCTTTGTTGGAATTGGTCAAAGGATTGAAGAAATAGAATTCATTTATTACGAAATATTGCCAGTATCTTTTTGAAAATTTAGTAAGGGAGGGCCCTTACCAACCCCTTTCGATTACCTTTCTTTGATAATAAAATTAAAAAGAACTAAGGTATAATCACTGTTATCTTGTGGATGGTGCTATCATAGAGTTCCTTCCTATTAACATTTCCAGCAACTGCATTATCTAATCCATCACAGATGCCATCATTAAGTTTATCATCCCTGCAAATATAGATATCGCATTTATAGCTGCCTGCTGCAATTCCTGTCTTCTTCGGCTCAATCTGAAGGAAAGTTGTTTTCTTTTCATAGTTCTTTATTGTCTCTTCTGAGTTATATAGCATGTTGAAGCAGCCGTTGTAATTTGAGGTAGATGTATCATAACATCCTGGAAAAGTAGCAGGAGGTGAAGCATGAGGATCGTCCATAAACGCCTTATCATCCTGATCAAACCCCTTCAGGCATTGAACATTAATAAAAAAAATATTTTTATCCTTACCTTCAAGATTCAGGATTCCAATGCCATAAATAGAATGCTGGCCAAGATATATAGTCCTTGTCGATTCGGGGAGGGCTACCATGCTCCCTGAGGTCAATATCGTGTCAATCTTCTCAGTCAAGTCTCCCCTCATCTTTTCATCCAAATCCTTTGCTCCCTGAAAGAACTTAAACGTAAGGACCAAGGCAGAGCTGAATATGACTAAGACTAGGATGAGAGTCACTACAAAGCTTATCTGCAGTTCCATACCATTCTTCTGCATCTTTTTTATCTGGCTTCTGTTTGGCTTATCCTTCATTTCAATGCTCATTAGTCAGGCCTCACAAAAGATGTCTTTCCTGGATTCAATATTATAGAAAGAGGAGCTGTAACTGTAGCCTGGCCCTGAACCTTCTCACTGTCACATCTTAGCTTGATAGACACTGTCTTTGCATCTTCAACTCCAACCATCGCATAGTCCGGCTTCATCGTTGTATCAAATATGTCCCCCGTTTTCGTAAACTGGAGGTTTATAGCTTTCTCTCCGATAAGCTCCTGCTGGTTCATCATCTCCATCTTGTCGCATTTGACTGAATTTAGTCCTGTCGGGAAGCTCAATACTTCCATATTGATCTTGAACTCTGAATTATCATAGTTAAAAGGTATGTCATAAGTGGTCTTTGCCGTGACACTTGCTGAAGCTACGCTCAGCTCTTCAACTTTGGTATAAGAAGTCGCGTCAGCCTTAAGCGAGCTTGAGCATTTTCCCTTTATGCATGAATACTGGATATATTGCCCAAAGTTCTTTTCACAGCTTCCGCAGTCAGCAGGGCATGAGCACTGGTCTTCTCCCACATCGCATACATAGTTGCCGCAGCATTTTCCTGTCTTTAATGTATGCTCACAGAAGAAATCATCATTGCACTGGTCATTTGTGCACGCATTGTTATCATCGCAAGAGGCTGGGCATTGCCGAGCAACAGAAGGATTTACAAAAGTAAAGTCAAATGGGACTTCACCGTCCACAGACCCAGATGTTGTCCTGTCTCCAGTTGGAGATGGAGTTATCGTATCAGTCGTTATCTTCATCAATATCTTCTTCTTAAGCTCTTTTTCAACAGGGAAAGTGAAATAGAACTCTTCGTCTACCTTGTCTTCACTGCTGAACAATACCTTATTTATGTCTTTATCGCCTAAAGGGCTTGTGTCTGTCTTTCCTGCGCTTTCATAGAATTCCATCTTCTTCAATACCACTTTTGAAGCTCCTGCAGGCATTGTATCTACGCTTATCTTCATCTTAAGGGTTGACCTGTCTATGTTGAAAGGATTGTCTGCTGTGAATTCAACAGTCAATGCCGGACCGCCCCTTGCATTCAATTTCCTTGTTATAGTCTCTGACTTCACCTGAGACATGTTCATCTGAGTGACGCATTCTTCTGTCTTTGTACAGATGACCTTGAGATATTTTGATCCTGAATCTAGATTGCATGCTCCGCAGTCTTTCGGACAGAGGCATTTGGTCTCGTTTGCTGTCTTTTCGCATATCAAGTTTCCGCAGCAGTTAGGCCTTGTGGTGTATTTGCATTTCTTGTTTATGCACATGACGCTTGAGCATGCTTTTGAAGTGCAGTCTGAATCCTTCTTGCATTCTGGTTTTGAGCATCCTGAAAGGAGCAGCAATAAAGAAAATATTAGGATTATGATAATGAATGATATCTTTTTGATCTTATTCACCTCTTTAGCGATAATAGGCTGTTTTAGAGAATACTGGTATAAAAATGTTGCGGAAAAGAAAAATAAAAAAATAATCTACTTGATTATCTCATACTCTTTTACTATGATGATTACGAAGAGTATCAGTATGACTGCTCCTGCGATTATGAAAGTCAGTCCGTCCCATAAATTAGACACACCTGAAAGCATCTTCCATAGACCATATGCCATGATGCCGAAACCAAGCCATAGGAACTTGTCCAAGACTAGTTTCATTATCTCAAATTCTTCAGTAGCAGTAAGCCTTTTTTTCATTTTATTCCACCTCTTATTTTTTGATTTTGATTCTTATATTATGTCGATGAAGACCTGTTGGGATTCGTAGGGTTCTTCATGGGAATCATAAGTTTTTCCATCGTTTAAAGTCTTAGCGACTATTATGTTGCAGTTGTATTTGCCTGCATCTGTAAGTTTAGTGGTTAATATCACCTTGAAACCAGTAGTCTCATGAGCATTTACTTGAGTTGATACGGCAGACAAAGAGATTCCTCCATCATTGACTGTACCATCTGATTTGACTGACAAACTGCCTGGAGTGCCGTCTGCTTTGATCCCATTGCATTTACTTGATGAAATTACACTATTTGATGTATCCTCTGCAAAAAATGGCCTGATTTTCTTGTTAGGGTCAAATTTGTCTCCACAAACCTCTCCGGAAGGTTTATTACAATAAAATGCAATTTCGACCGCCTTTGTCTCTGTTGCCTTTATCGATATCTCACGATCGACTACCAATGGAGTGTAAGAGTCAGCTTTCTTGTCAAGGTCGCCTGATTTCATTATCGAAGCGACTCCTGCGTCAGTCTTTTGAGTAAGGGTTCTGATAAACATGAACCCTCCTGCCAACAAAGCAATGCCCAATATCAAAAAGACGACTGCACTCATTGATATCTCAATGGCAGCTTTCTTTTTGATGGAAATTCACCTAAGCAATTGTCACAACAATCTGTTTTGATTTAGTCCAGTCAGTAGCAGTACCGTCTTGATCAACAGTAATAGTACAAACTTCGCTTGATGCGGAAGTAGCAGATCCTGTCGTTATCAATGCATCATATCCTACGTTGCCGTGTGCAGGAACAGTTATTTTTGCAGCCGAATCAAATATTTTACCTGAATCACATACAAGTTTAGGTTTAGCATCAGTACATCCTGAAGGGCTTTCACAGTAGAACCCAATTGGTACTTTTACAGATTTTGTATCTCCTATCTTTAAACTGATATCACTGACTGTTATAGGAACTATCGACGAAGCAGGATTTTCCACTTCAACATTTCCCATGATGTCCGAAAGCTTATTGCTCCCTGCACCTAAGAAATTCCTGATGAACATCAAACCTAACCCTAAAAGAGCTATGGCAAGAATGATAATGACTATAGCGTTTACTGACAGTTCCAAAGAACCTTTTTTATGAAATCTCATATTATGCACCTCTCTTTCCTTCTTTTTTTGATAATCAATATGATTTCTACCTAATTATCACAAACTCTATATTTACTTATATATAAATGTTACTGATGATTAGCAGCAGACATTAGTAATCTATAATAAATACTGCTGCTAAGCTGAAAACGACAGTTTTCTGGGTTCAGGTGAAATCGTGTTCAGATAAGGGATAAAGCTGCTTTCCATATATAACTAGTTTCCCATAGCTCCAATGGTTTTGGCTATTATATAATATAGATTAAAGGATCGAAGATGATTAAAGCTATGGAAACCGGGCAAAAACTGATAAAAAATTATCCTTACTTCCAAGTAATGAAAAATAGTAAGGTTTTTAAGCAGCCACAGACCTTCAAAAGTCATGATAAGCCTATGCGACATAGTCCTTGCGACTGAAGAGGAAGTGGAAAATACATATAAGACAGAGAATGCCATGAAGTTCTACGCTCCATTACTTGAGCATGGATTTCTACCTATTTTCACAGCAGAGACTCTGACAACAGCAAAAGGCAACCAGCTGATGCACCTTGCGACATGGGTGTACCTCTCCGGAAACATAGCAGGAGAGAATTTCGCTACAACCTTGTCTCTTGATGATGAAGCAATGAATCATCTTAAGGAGAATTATCTTTCTGATATATTTGATTTCACCCCTCACAATCACGGCAAATTCTCCCTTAATAAGAACTGTTATGGAAGGCTGATGTATGCATTAGGGATCCCAAAATCAAATGGTGACGGAGATGAAAGGCAGACAAAAGCTGATTATAGGACTTCACTGCCAAGATTCTTCAAGAGATTGCAGCATGACAGAGAAGGAAAGCCATACAAGATGACTCCAGATGAGCATAGCAGAAGAAGATGCATAATGAGAGAGATTGCAGGAGCTATCGTCAAAGACAGGCTAAATTCAATGGAGAACAGGAAGAATGGATACCTGACTTATTCCATTGACTTAAGGACTCACAGCACAGAAGAGCAGGCAAGGAATTATGGAAAAGAAGTTGTCGATTTCCTGAATGAAGCATATAGCGGACCAAATTCAAAGTTTCCCAAGCTTGATTTTGACCAAGTCAGGCTCCACCACAGGAATGACGGCAATCAGATGCACCTCTGCTGGATAACACTCAAGCCTGAACAGATAGGATATCTTGCAACGACAGGCGGAAGATTGTTTGACATAAAAGTCAGATATTAGAATTCTTGAATATCAATGATAACTGTATATCGGGACAATTATTCCCCTTTTTTCTGAAGACGTCTGGCTCAATATCGCTTTTGCATAGGGGCTTGAGTATCCTGGGCTGTTCTTCGCTATAGCATCATAATTCCCAGGCCCCATGTTATAGGCAGTGAGGGCTGCTGCATAATCACCACCATACTTATCCTTAAGGTAAGCGAGATATGCTACTCCCCTATCGATTGAATCTGCATTATTCATCCTATCAATAGTGCCTGCCAGTCTTTCTGCTTCCTGAGGATCAGAAGTCTTACTCTTTATGAAATCACCAAAACCGACCGGGTTATCCTTAGAAGGAGGCTGGACATCATTTCCTTTACCTGCTGTTCCTGGAAGCAGCTGCATAAGCCCGATGGATCCTCCAGAACGGTCGTTAGGATTGCCTGAGGATTCCCTCTGGATAAGATTATCGACTATCGCAGGATCTATCCCATACTTGTCTGCCTTCTCCTGGATGATATCTTTCAATTGATACTTATCAAAGTTTGCCTTTACCTCAGGTTCATTAACGGACAATGGATTTGCGCCTAGCTTTGCCTTGAAAGCTTCGGGATCATCCGCCAATTCCTTCACAGAATAAACTCCATTGAGCTGTGCATCTGCTCCTCTTGAGTTTTCCATATCGCCTGGCTTGACTATCCCTTGCATGTATTTGACTTCCCTCACTTTTGGATCAAGCAACAAAAGGCCTTCAGAAGAAACTAAAGATGAAGAGCTTAGCCTCTGAAGCTCCTGCAGGTCTATCCCCATCGCATCAGCAACGTCCTGCTTTGCGATATTATTCCTCTCAGCAATATCATTGATCTGCCCAAGCAGGTCATTATTGTTTATCCTTCCATCTCCGTTGTAATCTTTGATCAATATAGATTCTCCCTTGAATGATGCAGACTTTGTGCTTGACAAGTCGTTGAACTGTATCAATGCAGTGTGATGAAGAGAAGCGTCAGAGCCATAGCTCAATTGGAACGTGCCCTTATTGTCCTGCTCCTTGAAGTATTGGCCGAGACTTCCTTTGTCAACAATGAGATGAGAATCTGGAAATTCCACTGTGCCTGCATCAACAGTCACTTTTGGGCCATACTTCTCTGCGAATGTATTCATCGTGGCCTGATCAAACTCTCCTGTTGCAGGAAGGCCTGCGCTCTTTTGGAATATAGCCACTGCATTCGCAGTATTTGGCCCGTACATCCCGTCAAGATTATAGCTTCCTTTTGACTTATAGAATCCGTTTGCATCGAGCAATTTCTGGAGTGCAATGACATCGTTCTTGTCGTTATTCTTTGAAGCCCCCAGCGATGTCGATGGTATTGCTGACACAGTGACTCTTGAGTTCTCTGATGTCATATACATACGTATGCCTTCTGGAGTGGTTATCGAATATCCATTGCCATCTGCAAGGACTTCATTCTTGTTGATCACGACAGAATCCTTGACATAGCTCTTGCCGTCAAACAATACTGAAAGGTCCTTTGATCCTGTATTGAGTATCTCATATCCATTTATCATGCAGTCATCATTAGGCATTATGGAAAAACTGCCTTTGTCATAGACCAATCTTCCTGACGCTGTGAACTGCTGGCCTGTCGCAGGAATCTTCATGGTAAGATCGCTGTATTCTTTGACTCCGCTTGGATTCATTGATCCTGTGTCTATGAGTATATTATCTCCCTGAGGAAGATCCATGCTCGTTACGCCCTTATTTGGAGTGAAGACAATATTCCCATCCTTGTCTACGTTTAAGCTCCCTTTGTCCTGGCCATAGGCTGGATTTGACAAGCTAACCTGGCCCAGGGTTGTCTTCAGAAGACCATTCAGGATATTCACCGGCGCTCCAAGAACATTGCCTAAGCTGATCTTTGTGTTGTATACTTTAGAAAGCGCCCCTTCGACTGCTGTTGGATTGACATCTTTCCTAAGATCAAGATTTCCCATCTTGCTCAGTAGCTGGCCATTCCCCTCAGAAAGCTTGTCTGCGCTGAGGGATTTCAATTTTTCAGGAGACTGCGACTTGATCTTGTCAGGATCGATCTTATCACCTGGGACATCATTCATCCTATCAGCAGGCATCTTTGACCAGTCGACTTGGTTCCAGTCTGTAATCTTGCTAAGGTCTGCTGTGGCAAGGTTGTTATTGACCCATTCAGGACTTGAGTAATCTTCCTTAGGCTGAGTCACTTCAGGAGTTGAACTAGAATCATCAGGCTGTGCAATTGCAATGCCAACTAAAATGATTACCGCAATCCCAATCCCGATACCGATGAATATATTCTCTTTTTTCATTTTTTTCAGCGTCTTATCCATAATTCTTAGTCGCGAAAGTGAGAGACAAAGGCTCTCCGTCAAAATTGGATTTTATATCTTTTATCATGTAGAGTACATTTCCGTCTTTTCTCATGAAATCGATAGTAAATCCTTTCTCATCAGCAATGCCTGAATAGCAGGTTATGCACATGACGTCAGGATTATCCTTCTCCATCTGAGCTATCGAATTCCCTGCATCAATGAGCGCCTTTACTCTCAATCCAGGAACAGTCGCATCAAAACTATTTTCCTTATGCACAATATCTTTCTTTGTCATCTTAAGAGGCATATTTGCCTTTACTGCCACATCATTGTCTTCAATTGATACGACAAAGCTTGCCTGTCCGTCAGGCTCCACCAATATCTCGCTCTGTTCTGCATTCGTATCATTTATGCAGACCTTAGAATGATCCTTCAGGTAAAGGGCGAGCTGCTCTTCCACCTTCTCTTTTGAAGGGGCAAGGTTCTGGCCTTCATAAAAATAGTAAGCAGTGTCGACCAAATATTCTCTTGTAGCTATTGCCGGAAGGACATAATAGCCTCCATGAGGAAGAATTGCCTTTGCTGCAGAAATGGTCTCTCCCTGTATGCAAGACTTCATGTAATCATTGATTGCGGCAAAGTCTCTTGGTGCTGTCTGGATCTCATTGCTTAGCCTGTTATTGGTCAACGTAATGATCCCTATATAATATACTACTATAAATATCGCCAATCCTATGAGTATGAATACAGTGACTTGCGCTTTTTTACTTTTATTTATGTCTCTGGTTATGTAAATCACACTCTTTTATAGTATATATTTTATAGTATATATTAGAAAAAGACATATCCTCAATATAAGTTGTATGTCTTTTTCAATATTCTTTTTCAATATAGTAGCGGCAATATATTGATTTATTATTAATGTCCGCTCCTATATATGCAAAACTAAATATTTGTACTTATAAATTTTGCTAATTTGTATATCATTAGACACTAATCTAAGAGCTAGTCACGCCCTCAGGGAAATATGTGTTCTTATGCTCCTCAAACATCATGAGTATCTTATAGTCATCAAGATTCTCTTTAAGGTTACTCTTGATATCAGATATTATCTTCCTCAGGTCTTCCTGGTCTTTAGCGAGAAGAGTGATGCTGAAGTCCCAATTGCCCACGCATCTCTTTATGTATTGGGATGAAGGATGAAGCTTCATGAATGTCAAGAGGGAATTGTATGACTTGTCGTCGAGGCTTTTCATCTTGAGCACCAGCTTATATTTTCCGTATCCAAGATGGGATTCGTCAATGACTACTCTATATCCTTTTATCACTCCTGACTTCAGCATGTTCCTTATCCTGTAAATGACTGCATCAGAGCTAAGCTTTGCCTCTTTTGCGATATCAATCACATTCGCCCTTGCGTCTGAAGACAGCCTTCTTAATATCACATAATCTTTATCGTCAAGAGATATGCCTGATGTATCCTGCTCTTCAAGCAGTTCCTCTTTCCTGTATCCTATGCACTTCAACGGGAAACTGTACTCAGAGATGACTACAGAAGAGTCTATTGACCTTATGCATGACTTGAATCTTGATGTCATGTCCCTTATTATGCTCTCATATTCTGAAGGGTTCCTTACGTAGAACTCTGACAATATGTCCCAGTCTCCGAGCGAAGATCTCACCCATAATGACATCGGATGGTCCACTAGATAATCAATCAGCTTCTTCTCAGCATCCTTGTCAGTGTTCCACAGCCTTATGAAGACCTCATATCTGGTGAATCCTAACCTTTCTGTGTCGATCAAAGTTATCAGTCTCTTGATGATCGACCTGCTTATCATCTTGTTTATGGAATAGACTGCAACGTCCTTGCTTATGCCTGCCTTCTTTGCGATCTTTGCCGCTGAAAGCCTTGCATCCCTGCTCAATTCGTACAATATCTTCCTGTCTTTTACATTAAGTTCCATTTATTCCATCATAATCTCATTTTATATATAAATATTACTATTTTGATGTACTTTTTGCTGAATAGTTTAATCTATATCCGGCTTCTACCTTATATGCAAGATAGCGCAACAAAGCGATATCTTGGGGGTAAACAAAATGACATACGATACAGGATTAAAGGCGATAGACGATGTGACCAGGATGGCTATGCCTACAGTGCATAAAATCAAGTCGATAGCGCCGCCATATAAGATGGTCGATGTGCCTACGATGGACTTGAGCCCAGACACGCCGCCAAGCTACTTCACAACAAAAGTAGGAGGAAGCCTGGCAAGCGCAATAGCAAAAACAGGAGCATCATACAGAGATCTGCTGGATTTTAAAAGAGACCTAGCAGACATCTTCTGCACCTTGGCAGATCCGCCATGCTTTCCGACGACTGTGGCAGGAGCGATAAGGCCTCTTACCCATATGATAAGCGACCTTCGTGCAATATCTGGAGACCCTAGCGTCTCGGCATATCTTAGCTCTGCAGCAGCTCCGCTAAGATATCCAATAGACGGAAGAAGGGATTACTACAACATAGCTTCAGACTTTGCAGGAGCTCTCGGGACAGTAATGGTAGACCATATGACACCAAGAGGAGTGTTCAGGGACATGATGATGAATGGCAGCCTAGGAGATACAGTGGCCTGCTGCCTAGCATGCGCAGCAACTCACCCAGACACTCCATCGATGGCGCTGGGAGACCTGAGGGCAGTCTACTCGATGCTACATCCGGATGCAAAGTAAAAATCCCAACTGGAGCCTAGCTCCAAGGTATTTTTAATCTTCATGGCTTAAACCCATGAAGAAATAAAGCTCTTTCTTCCCTTCTTTTTTATTTTTTTATCAATTTCACATAATTAGAACGCGACATTAATAAATAATGATTCTGTCGCGTTCTAAACCCGCAAAAATCTTTGATTTTTGGGGCCCCAGAAATGCATTGCATTTCTTAGGGTAGTAAACTACAGGGAATTATACAATTTTGCCCTATAGTTTACTAAATCCAAATTATTTCAAAGCAAGATTTATATAGTAATAATAAAATCTAGGTAATAAAATATTAATCCGGTGAATATTTTTTTATGGAGCAAAAGCAAACAACTGAACCAAAAAACTTTCTATTCGTTTCCATCGAAGGGCTGATAGGAGACATTGCATGGCAGGTCGTCAAGGAAGGCCACAATGTAAAATATTTTATAGAGAATGCAGAAGAGAAAGAAGTATCTGACGGCTTTGTGCCGAAGATAGATGACTGGGAAAAAGAAGTCGATTGGGCTGATGTCATAATCTTTGATGATGTTCTAGGGCACGGCACAAAAGCGAAAGCCATGAGAGACAAAGGAAAGTTTGTAATCGGCGGAACGCCTTATGCAGACCTTCTTGAAGATGACAGGGCTTTTGGGCAAGAAGAATTGAAAAAACATGGAGTTCCGATTATCCCTTACAAGGATTTCACTTCTTTTGATGATGCTATCGCATTTGTGACAGAGAATCCTGGAAAATATGTGATAAAGCCAAGCGGACAGGCTGCAAACATCAAAGGGCTTCTGTTCATCGGAGAAGAAGAGGACGGAAAAGATGTCCTTCAGGTCTTGGGCGACTACAAGAAAGCATGGGCTAAGAAGATCCCTCAGTTCCAGCTGCAGAAGAAGATAACTGGAGTGGAAATCGCAGTGGGCGGATTCTTCAACGGAAAAGAGTTCATCTATCCCATAAATGTGAACTTTGAGCACAAAAAACTATTTCCTGGGAATCTAGGGCCTTCGACAGGAGAGATGGGTACTGCAATGTTCTGGAGTGGGCCGAACAAGATATTCAACCTTACATTGAAGAAGATGGAAGAGACGCTTGCAAAAGAGAATTATCATGGTTATATAGATGTAAATTGTATAGTCAACGGAAACGGAATCTACCCATTGGAGTTCACAGCAAGATTCGGATATCCTACTATAAGCATCCAGCAGGAAGGGATGATAGATCCTATCGGAGAGTTCCTGTATGAGCTTGCAAAAGGGACTGCAACAAAGATAAGGGCAAGAAGCGGATTCCAAGTCGGCGTAAGGATTGTCGTCCCTCCATTCCCATTCGAGGATATGGAAACATTTGAAGTCAAATCAAAAGATTCTATAGTATATTTCAACAAGGGAAAGAATGGAGAAGGGATGCCTGGAGTGCATATAGAAGATGTAAAACTTGTTGATGAAGAATGGGTGATCACTGGAACATCAGGAGTCATACTTATCGTCTGCGGACTTGGACAGACAATGAAGCAGGCGCAGAACCAGGTATACACAAGGATAAGCAATATCATAATCCCTCACATGTATTACCGAACAGATATCGGAGACAGGTGGTATGAGGACAGCGATAAGCTGCATAATTGGGGATATTTGAGAGAGAGTTAGAATAATCAGTAAAACAACAGATTTCTTGGCATATTTTTCAGTTAAACATATTCTCTGTGATAGATAAGTTTAAATAGTATTTCTGGGGATTTTAGCATGTAGAAAATTGATCGATAAGCGAAAAAAAGAGGAAAAATGCTGACATTCATACAGGACTTTGGAATACTGCTCTTGATCATAGTTGTGATCTCTTTTCTTGTAAAATTATTGAAGCAGCCTATCATCATAGGATATGTCCTTGCAGGACTCTTCTTTGCCTATGTCTTTCAGGGAGGACAGCATACAAGCGACCAGATAATAGTATTGTCTGAGCTTGGAATCACATTCTTATTGTTCTTGATAGGACTTGAGTTTGACCTGAGAAATCTTAAACATCTTGGAAAAGACCTGATAATCGCCACTATTGTGCAGTCTGTCATATTCTTCACTCTTGCCGCTGTGCCAGCATACTTGTTAGGATTCACAATGATGGAGAGCGCATATATAGGAATATTGTTCATGTTCTCTTCAACACTGCTTGTTGCAAAGTGGATAGAGGACAAGAAAGAGAGCGCTACATTCAGGGGAAGGGTCATCCTAGGGATATTAGTCATACAAGATTTCATTGCAATAATAATGCTTACAGTACTTAGCGTAATGCAGGAGAAATCCCTGATAAAGATCGTGATGATACCTCTTGGGGGCATCGCACTGTTTATGATAGCATTCGTATTTGCCAAGTACATATTGAATTTCCTGTTCAAGTTTGCAAAGAGGTATCCTGAACTCTTGTTCATAATGAGTTTAGGGATATGCTTCATGTTTGTAGAGATATCTCCTTTATTGGGATATTCAACAACAATCGGAGCATTCATAGCAGGAATAGTCCTTGCAAACACTGATTACAGGAGCAATGTCTCAAGCAGGCTCAAGCCTTTGATCATATTCTTCAATATGCTTTTCTTTGTAGGGCTTGGATTCCAGATGGTATTTGTGCCTCAGCTCAAAGTTGCTGGAATAATAGTCATATTGTGTGTGCTCAGCATAATCGTAAAGCCATTTATAGTATATTGGACATTAAGATGGAGAGGATATGACATAAAGACGTCATTCATAACAGGATTGAATCTTGCGCAGTTAAGCGAATTTGGAATCATAATTGTTGCAAGCGGAATACTTATGGGAGTGATATCAAATACACTCACCACGATAGCTATAATTGCTGTAATACTCACTATGGTGCTTTCTTCATACCTGATCAAATATGACCAGCAGGTATATGCATGGCTTGAACCGCGCCTTCAAAAAAGAGCGAAGCCCAAGAAGAATGAGCATAAGGCAGAAGAGCAGGATGCAGACCTGTTCAATGTCATATTATTCGGATATCATGAGCTAGGGAATGATATTGTAGAAAGGTTTGAGAAGATGGGAAAACGCGTCCTTGTTGTAGACAACGATCCTGCAAACATAGACCAGCTGAAGAAAGAAGGCAAAGCGTATGTGTATGATTCTGTGTCAAACCCATATTTCTTCCATGAGATGAATTTTGAGAATACTGATATTGTTGTGAGCAATATCACTGACATCGAAGATAACAAGGCTATACTGAAGAAAGTCAAGAGCGAGAATCCAAAGTCTACTGTGATTGTGAGCGCAAAGAGCTTCAAGCATTCTCTTGATTTATATGACCACGGAGCTGATTATGTCCTTTGCCCTCATTATATCAATGAGCAGCAGGTAAGCGTCATACTTGATGATTATACGACTGATATAGGGAAGATCCTCAACAAGAAGATAAATGACATATCAAAGATGAGAGAATTAGACAAGAAAGAGGATGAGAAAGAGGACTTTAGTGTGGATAAGTTCCTGGAGACTTTGGAGAATAAGTGAGGCAATATTTAAAAAGCGCCGAGAGTTCTTGACCTTGTGATATTATGGTGTTGGGGTATGATCAGGCCAGGCCTACTGCAGAGAACTATCAGGATTTCATGACTAAATTAACGAGAGGCTTAGAAAGGCTAGGCAATGATGGATTAAGTTTGATGGTCTATGGGTCTTATGTCAGGAAAGACTTTATGCCTGGAAGAAGCGACATTGATTCTGCATTGACTTTTCCTCATGATGTAGTCGTCCCAAAAGATTTCATGCATGAGATCTCGGTTGTTGTTCATGAGGCCTTGAAAGGTAATAATGTGCCTTTCCAGGTCTGCCCTCTGGATGTCACCATAATGAGGGACGGAAGATTCAATTCTTTTACAGAAGAATTTCGCGATTATTTCAAATTAGAAGGGCAGATAATAGTAGGCCCAGACTACAGGGATGAGATGGTCTGCTTAAGTACAAAACCAGGGGAAGAGAGCACTTTAAGCCACAATCTCAGGAAAGCAAGGCAGGCATTATTGTTCGCTGAACATTATAGAGAAGAGGATTATCACAGATTCCTGGAAAGCTTCAACGCAACCCTTAATGCAGCCAGCAGGGGATCAAAGCAGATATTGTTTCTGGTTGACGGAGAATTGAGAAGAAACAGGTTTTCTGCATTGCAGGAATTAGGGATGCATTTTCCAGCAGTCGATGTCAAACCATTGAAGAGGATAAAAGATCTTTATAGCAATTTAGATAAGTTAGACAGGGTTTACAGAAACCATGATGAACTGATGGATGTCTGGAATTCCGCCGTTACATTCTTTGAAGAAGTCATCAGGGAATATGTGCGTAAGTTTCCAATGAAGGATAGGCGTTGAGGTTTAGGTATGGTATACAGACTAAGGCCACACCATATCGACTCGCTAGTTTATAACGTAGCAAGGAAGAAACCAAGTCCAAGAGCAAGAGCAAGAATAATAAAAGCTACTGCTAAATTATATGATGATATTGAGAGTGCAATCAGAGTCAGAGAGTTCTATGAATCTGCAGATGAAGACACATTAGTCAAGGTAGTCCTTGGAAATGATTATGTATGCACAACATTAAGATGTCCTTTTAGGAGGCAATGCGCAAAGAAGGATTATCAGGCAGTTGCTGAAGTAATGGCTAGCAAATTGCCGCCTGGAACTAGAAGAGACCTGACTCTCCAGATGACTCCTGAGCTCTCAGACAAATGGTCAATGAGAAGATATGGCTTAGAAGTGGGGAAAACGTATAGGCTAGGAGATCTTTTTGTTGTAAATGATAGTGATAGGATTGATGATCTTTAGGAAATAAATAAAATTTTAGTTCCGTACTCTTGCCAAAACAAATATGTCATCTTCTTCGAAATGCTTTCCTTTGAAGTGCTCTATACCTGTCTCTAATATGCTAAAACCATTGGATCTTAGGATCTGGATAATCTCCTTCTTAGAATAACCTGAGCCATATAGCTGCAGTTTCTTGCCGTAAAACCCGTCAAATAACCCTTCTCCTTTTCCTTTCACCATGCCTAACAGCAGGAGGCCATCCTTATCCAATGTTTTTCTGCATATCTTTATAGTCTTCTTGAACTCTGATTTTGGGATGTGGTTGAGAGCAAAAAAAGAGATCACGGCATTGATTGAGTGTGGCTTAAAACTTATATCTGTGAATTCCTTCTTGTAAAATCTTGCATTGGGGACATTCTTTTTTGACAGACTTAACATCTTGTCAGATACATCGATACCAATACCTTGGAACTCCTTATCGACAAGATATTTTACTGCCCTCCCATTGCCGCAGCCTAGGTCTAATATAATATCTCCTTTATCAAGTCTTGAAGCCAATAAATCGAGCCATTGCTTATACATGATCTTTTTGTAATTGAACTCTTCGTGGTGTAGCTTGATGATCTTATCATAGAATTCCTCTGCTAATTTGGAATGTAACTTATTCATAAAGATATCTTTCCTTGAATTTATTTAAATTTATCTTAATATTATTCTAGGAAAGTGTATTCATCCCCTATTCTTATTCCTGCTCTTTGCAAGCAGAATCAACAGGACAAGAAGCACAACTATATAGGATACCATCACCCATACCTTAGGCATGATCATTCCTAAAGGAGTCTGGTAAAGCTCGACCTGCCTGAAAAGGAATTCTGTCAGCACAAGAGGATTGTAAGAGCTGATGAAGCTGATGATCGGCGGCATCGATTCTATGAATGAAATAGTGTTTCCAAACAGGAAGAATATCAACGCCAGGAAAGTCGTCACAAGGATAGAGCTCTGGACAGACCTGAACAGATATGCAAGTATCATTCCGAGAAGCACAAAGAACATGATTAAGAGCGCTCCAATAAAACAGACTTCCCAGAACACTGAGCTTATAGATATCCCAAACCTGAACTGGGCGACTGCGAAAAGGACCAGGACCTGTATGAATATCAGGACTGTGCTTGTCAGGAACAGGCCGATCACATAGATTATGTCATTTACTGGAGCCACAAGATTTCTCAAGTAAGCTTTGTTGTTTATCTCGATCAATGTCGCAACATTCGAGAAAAGCAAGGCTATAAACATTATTATTATGACTGAAAGCTGAGGGAATGTCAGCTGGATGTTCTTTAGATCCTTCAAAGTCATGTCATAATTGTAGGATATAGGCTTGACGATCTTCTGGGCCAGGTCAGGGTTCACCTTGTTCAGCTCAACAAGCTTGGAGTCAAGCTCTGCTGTCGCTTCGTCTATCTTGACTATGCTTGAATCTATCCTCTTTATGTAATCATCATTCCTTACAATCTCTTCGTCAAGGAAGACCTTGATAGTGTCGATCTTCTCCACTATTGAATCGATCTCAAAGACCATGTCATTTATGTTTGATGTCGCTGACCCAATATTTCCTGATAAGTAATTCAATCTTGACTTAAGGTCTGAAGATGTTTTCAATATCTGCGATTTCTGCGGAAATCCTGCTGTTATGTTCGTGACATTTGTGAACAATGAGAAATTAAGTGGGATCACTGGATTTAATGTATTGATGATGTTATCCATGTCTTTTAGGGCAGAAACTGTTGCGTTTATCGTGCCATTGATGTTGCCTGAAGCATTGTTCATCCTTGACTGATAGAGATGGATCTCTTTCTGGAGCATCTTGATCTTGACGTAAGACGGCTCAAAATCGTCCCTTATGCCTTCAAGCTTTGCTTTCCTGTCGACAAGGTCCTGCCTTACAGCCATTGATTCATTCTTTATCGAATTTATGTTCTGCTTGCGATCATTGATGAATACAAGAAGGTTCTGGATGTTCTCAACGATCGCATCTGCCCCTCCTATGCTTATCTGCTCTGACTGAAGGCCAAAAAACTCCTGCATCTTCTGCATCAATAAGAGAGAGACTTTCTTCCTAGTATTGTCATAATAATATGTGACTTTTGCTGAAGGAACTTCGCCTAACTGCCCATTATTTATGATTGTATCAATGTTCCCTTCAATCTCTATGCAGATATGCGCCTTCTCAAGGATCATGTCTGCCTTGCATGCTTCAACTGTGTCATACTTGACAATCGTGGCTCCGCTCCCTATCTTGTCAGCAAGGGGTTGAAGTGAAATGTTTGATCCTGAGATGATGCCAATCTTAACTCCATTCACATCCTCGCCGCTGAATGCATATCCCACAAGAAGTATAAGGACCAATGGAGCTATTATCAATAATGAAAGGGAGGTCCAATTCCTAAACATTATCTTGATGTTCTTTATGAATTCGTTATACAGCTGTTTTATCATATCAATTCTTCTCCTTCTTATTGTCATGGCTGTCATGGCCCATCATCTTCCTGAATTTCTGCTCAAGGCCTTTCATGTCATGCTTGCTTAAGACCTTGATGACTTTGCCTTCATCAATGACTGCAACTTTTGTGCAGTATTCCTCTATCTCGGGAAGTATATGAGATGTCATTATGACTATCTTGTCTTCTTTTGATGATATGTCTTTTACTATGTTCCAGAATTGGTCTATAAGCAAAGGATCAAGGCCTGTTGTCGGCTCGTCAAGTATGAGTATGCTAGGATCATGCACTAAAGATATTGCAAAATCAAGCCTTCTTTTCATTCCGCCTGAAATCCTCTCTCCTAAAGTGTCTTTGCTTGACAAAAGGCCTACCTTATCGAGAAGATTGCTTATCCTTTTCTCCCTGTCTTTTATCGGAACACTGTAAAGCCTCGCATAGTATCTCATGTTTTCAATGACAGTAAGCTTCTCATAGAAAGAATTCTCTTGTGTAGTATATCCGACAAGCTTTCTCATATCTCTCATGTCTGAGAGTATATCTTTTTCGTCAAGATGTATCGAGCCTTTTTCAGGCTTAAGATATCCTACCAGTATCTTCAATAATGTAGATTTTCCGCATCCGCTCTTTCCGATAAGACCAATTATCTCTGAACCTTTTGCTTCCAGGTTTATCTCTTTCAGAACCTGTTTTTTTCCAAAGGATTTTGCAACTTTGTCTATCTTAAGCGATACCATGGTATATATTTAGCAGAACTAATATTTAAATCCACTTCTTTCTCTTGAAGTAAAATATCAAAGAAGTGATGATTATGAGCATGAATACCCATAAAATAAGGTAACTGTATTTCCACTTAAGCTCAGGCATATAATCAAAGTTCATGCCATAGACACCTACCAAGAATGTCAGCGGAATGAATATGAATGCAAAGACTGAAAGCACTTTCATGACTTCGTTCATCTTATTGCTCACGCCTGAAAGATAGATGTCTATCATGACAGAGACCATATCACGATAAGTCTCGATCGATTCTATTATCTGGACAGTATGGTCATATATGTCCTTGAGATACATCTGGGTATGCTTCTTTATGAATCTTGAATCGCCCCTCTCCATCTTGCTTATGACATCCCTCAAAGGCCAGATATACTTGTGCATGACGATAAGCTCCTGCTTGAGATTGTATATCTTTGACAATACTTCAGGGATGGGGGTCTTTATTACAGAATCTTCAAGATTCTCTATCTCTTCGCCGATGCTCTCAAGTATCTCAAAATAATTGTCTGTTATCGAGTCAATTATAGAATATGCCAAGAAGTCGGAGCCTAATCCCCTTATCTTTCCTTTGCTTGTCTTTATGTTGTCAATAAGCCTATTGAAGATATCATTGTCCTTCTCCTGGAAAGTTATCACAAAGTTCTTTCCGAGGATCAATGAAACCTGCTCTGGATTGATCTCATGCTCTTTTTCGTCATAGAATAAAAGCCTAAGCACAATAAAATCGTAAGTGTCAAACTGCTCGATCTTCGGCCTTTGGTGAGTGTTTAATACATCCTCAAGGATCAATGGATGGATGCCGAACACTTTTCCTATCTTCTCAATTATGCTTACGTCATGTATCCCTGACACATTAAGCCAGCTGATCCCCTTGTCAGAAAAAGGGATGAAATCATCAACATTATAAGAGACCTTCTCATTATACTCTGAAGGAGTATAAGTGATAAGCTTAAGTATCGCTTTCTCTACTCTTTTCTCTCCAACATATACCAAAGTCCCTGGAGGCATGCCTGACTTATTGGATCTCTTTGAAACAACTCCCTGCATGCTATATAATATAGCCGATTCTCATTTAAATCTTTCTGAATAGCATATTGGGCAATATATATTCTGCATTATAACAATTTTTATAAATACATTCTGGCATCTCAATACAATGGTGGTTGGGATGGCAAAGAAGAAATCCAAGAAATCTCTAGAAAAGAAGAAGATCCTGATTGTTGAAGATGAAGCGAACATAGCGAAAGCTGAAGAGATAATCCTCAACGGAGACTATGAAGTCGCTGTAGCAAATGATGGCGATGCCGGCCTAAAGATGGTAAAAGAGCTTCGGCCTGACCTTATAGTCCTTGACCTTATGCTTCCTAAGAGAGGCGGATATGATCTTTGCTTCAATGTAAGGCAGGACAAGGCCATAAAAGACACAAAGATACTTATGGTCACTGCAAAAAATCTTACGACTGACAAGGACAAAGGCATGCTTGTAGGAGCAGACGACTACCTTACAAAGCCTTTTGCCCCTGATGACCTGCTGAACAGAGTGAATAAGCTCCTGAAATAAAGACCAGACATCAAAATCATATTTTAATAAAAAAGAGTTCTTTAGGTGAATACCATGATATTTGACACAATAGCCACTTCAATCAACCCAGACACTTACCATAAGTTCTTCTTTTTCCTCGGGACAAAGCAAGGCATACTGTTTGAGAGAAGCATTGAGCTTGTGATCTATTCCATACTGCTTTACATGGTCTTTTCTGAGTATCTAAGGACAAAGACAAAAGAGATGAAATATTTCATATTTGCATTCGCTTGTTTCCTGCTCCTGAAATTGTTTTCTGTCGTGATAAATTTCAATGTCATATTTGGATCTCTTAATTATGACCAGTTTGACCTTCTGATCCCTGTAGGAATACATTTTTTTGAGACTCTTGCTATAATATTATTGGTGAATGCATTCATATATCCTATATTGAAACAGAAGATAAAGAACTTAGACAGGTTCTTCATTTACCAGATCATATGCCTTGTGGCCTTGTCTATAATCGTCCAGATATTCTGGATGATGGACATTGCTGAGGATGCAAACGCAGGATTCGAGTCAAACCCTGCAAACATGATGTTTGTCTTATTGAGGATAGTGATAGTGGTCGTGGCATTATTCCTCATCTTATATTACAGGAAGATCAGATTCAGATACAGGGTAAATGTGTTCCTTGCATTCTTATTGTACCTGACAGGGCAGTCTATAGACATATTCAATATAATAATGTACGGCGGAACAAATGTCAAGCTGATGCTCATAGGCATACCCTTTCCTCTGCTGTCGATGCTGTTCTTCACAAGGATAGTCTATCATAAGCTTTCTGACAAGGCTTATCTGAAGGAAAGGCTTGAAGAATCTGAAAAGAAGTACAAGGCTGAGAAAGAGATAAGCAAGATGAAGGACGAGTTTGTATCTGTAGTAAGCCATGAGCTCAGGACGCCGATAACTTCGATGAAGCTTTACTGCGGATTGATCCATTCTGAGAAATTCGGCAGGATGACTGAAAAGCAGCATCAGGCAATACATGTGATGGAGAGCGAGCTTGACAGGCTCAACAATCTCATCAATGACATACTCAACTTATCAAAGCTCGAGTCAGGCAAATCAAAGATAAATTGGGCAGAATTTGAAGTCAGCGATATAAGAGATATCATGATAGAGAATTCTGCCAAAGAGAAAGGCATAAAGATAAAGGTCAATATCCCAAAAGGCCTAAAAGTAGTTTGTGATAAAGAGAAGATCATGCAGGTCTATGTCAATCTCCTAAGCAATGCGATCAAGTTCACTGAGAAAGGCGGAAAGATAGATGTCAACATATCTGATAAAGGCGAAAATTGGGAGATCTCTGTAGCAGACACCGGAAGGGGCATACCTGAAGATGAGATACCAAAGCTGTTCGACAAGTTCTATCAGGTCGAGAGCCATATGACAAGAAGCGTCGGCGGAAGTGGGCTTGGGCTTGCAATAGTAAAATCAATAGTAGACCTTCATAAAGGGATCATCCAGGTCAGCTCTATGCCTGGAAGAGGTTCGACATTCACAATAACACTTCCCCGAGACATAAGAGATAACCGCTGAAATCCTAATAATTAAGATCTATCCTGAGCTCTGTGAGATTCACAAGGAACTTGCCTACCTTCTTCATGTGATGAAGCAGTTCCTTTTCCTCATTATTGACATGAGGGTATATCTTCTCAAATATCTTATAGCCTTCTTCATCCAGCTTATACACCTTCTCTGCCTTCTCGTCTGAGAAATTATAGTAGCAGTCATAGAATACCTTCAGCATATTGTCTACATGGATAATGAAATCCTTGAGATTCTTGCTTATTACCTTCATCTTGACCATATGGATGCCCACTTTCTTGTATTCATCGCCTACCATCTCCAATATGAAGACTATAGTGTACATCGTGGGAGTTTTCCTGAATTCCTTATAGCCATTCTTGTTCAATATCCTCAAGCAGAAGTCCTGGAAGCGGTCAAGGTTCGTGTCCATTATATGGATCCCCCTCAACTCTATCTTATCACCTTTTGTCGCACACATTATAGCATCAGACATCGTCTGGATCAGAAGAAATATCCTTCTCAAGGTATTGTCAAATTCTTTGGGACTGGTCTGGCCAAGATCCTTTATTATGCAATAGTTGGATTTCTGCTCTATTATCTCAAATCCTATGAAACGGTTGACCATGGCCTGGATCGCCTCTAAAGGACTCAACTCCTTCTCCTCGCCTTTCAATGCATATATAGTATTATAGGTGAATGCAGTATAGAGGTCCCTGAAACCTTTGTTCTCAAACACGATCTTGATCTCATCATACCCTGCCCTATATGGAGAAGACATAAGACGCCATACTATAGGGATTATCAGTCCAGATATATCAATGGTGACAGAATCTGACTGAGAAGTGTTCTTGTTGGTGGTTATCCTAAGGTCAGAACCCTGCTCGATAAGCTCGACCTCATCGCCTGCATTTATGGCAAACCTTTCAGCCCACTTGCTAGGAAGAGTCATTGTCAATGTGTTATGCCCCTGCTTTATTATCTTCCTTTTCATGTCGATAAGTAATAATTACTTAGAAGTATATAAATTTTTCTAAAGAATATATATTTTTCACAGATATTGTGAAATATATTGAAATATTGTGAAATATAGTGATATATTGTACAATAAGCAGACCAATGCGTGCTATTGCTGCCTAGTATCATTATTGTAAAATTATATATAAACCCGACGATATTACATAAGTACAGATAAAAAATATGTGGAGAGTGATAATATGGCAGGAGCAATTGCGATGGCGTTGCCAATGGGGAGACATTTTATGGGAGGAGCAACAGTCGACGATAAAGCAGAGCCTGTAAGGGTCACGACAGAGCCAAGACCAGGAACAGTGGAGCTGCACTGCGGATATGGATGCTGCAACCAGAGCCTGTATGTGCCTGAAAATGTAGTAGGGAAGCATGGAAGGCTGAAAACAGACCATGTACAAGGTGCATATGCATATGGCGGATGGCTATACTGCAGCAAGGATCACTTGGACCAAGCCAGTGAAGATTGATAATCGATAACGCTCGCAAAGCTCCTTGTAAAAAAGGGGAGGAGGAACAGATGATAACAGAGAAGGACGCAAGGATAATATCTTGCTTAAGGAACAATGCAAGGGAGAAAGTGACGAAGATATCGAAGAAAGTGAAGATGCCTGCAACGACTGTCTATGACAAGCTGAGAGCGCATGAGAAGAAGTTCATAAAGAAGCATACTTCTTTGATTGATTTCGAGAAGATCGGATATAATGCCAATGCGTTCATCAAAGTGGAAGCAGGGTACGACTCGAGAAAGGAGGTGCAGGAGTTCCTCCTCTCAAACCCCAACGTCAATTCTTTGTATAAAATAAACTTAGGGAATGAATTTCTTATCGAATGCAGATTCAGGACGAACATAGACTTGCATTCATTCAAAGACGAATTAGAGCATAGGTTCAAGGTAAGCGACGTGAAGCTGTTCAGCATAGTTCAAGAGCTAAAGAATGAAGAGTTCCTGACAAGACCAGAGCATCTTGCAGGGTTGCATAGCGATAGTGAATAATCAGTGAAAGCGAATCAGCATAGTAAAAGCCATTAGCATAGTGAAAGCAGAGACGCATAGTGAAAGCAAAGAAGCTGTAAAAGGCTTCTACAGAAACAAAGCGACAGGAGGGATCTGAAATGGCTAATAGGAATATAGGAGATAGGTTGAATGCAATGCAAGTCGGATATACTGCAGAATGGGCGCTTTCGAAAGCGATACCCGGATTCGAGGATGATGGAGTCTTGAGGAGATGGGTCCTTACAGCGGTCTGCGGAAGAGAGAACACTCCATTAGATGCGATAGTTAGGCTGACAAGAGATATGTATGCAAGGAACAGGGCTGTCGCTTCAACCGGATCGGTAAAGAGAAATGTGGCTGCCCAGAATGAGAGCGCTGCTTATCTAATAGCTAAGCTGCAGAAAGGGGAGTTGGATTATCATAATATGAACCAAATACCATCTCAGGCATTTGATTCTGTAGATGCTTTAATCATACAGACCAAGAATACTACACATGTCGATTGGATAACAGAAGCAATACAACAAGGGAAGCACGCTGTCTGCGAGAAGCCTCTTGTAAGGACACTTGATGACTTAGGAAATCCTACAAGAACGCAATATGATGCATTGATGAGTACCTTGGCGAGTGTGCCTAAGAGCCTTGTCTTGATGGATGCTGAGCACTATTCATACAAGGCAGCTTCGTTGACTTTCTATGAGAAGATTGATGACATACTCAATGGAAGGCAGATAAGAGCGATATATGGTGAGGTCATGGAGAAAGATGATCCTTTCCACGGCAGGACCATGACAATATTGAGTCCAGGCAACGGCACAGGACTCATGGGCGACACTATGTGCCACCTTCTTGCTTTCATCTCCAATCTTGGAGGCACATCAAAGCCATTGAGCTGGAGCTATTCCAGATACAAAGGGGATTTCAAAGGACAACATGTAGATTATGAAGTCGACACTTATGATGTAGCAGAGTTTGAAGTCAGCGGATCCAAGAACAGGAGAAATGGTCCGCAATATATCAAAGATAGAGCCAGGGCAACATTTAGGGTCGCAAAATTCATCGGACTTATGAAACAGCCAATGCAGGATGAGTCAAAATACATCGAATTTACGCTTGATGACAACTCTAAATTAAGGCTTGATTTCAGGAACGGCTCTGTTGTAGAGACAAGGGGAAATGATGTAAGAATGTATGTCCCAAATTACCCAGTAAACGGAAATGAATATGCAAGCATAATGCATCACCTATACAGGTCAATAATGAATGGGGAAAAGCCTACAACTGATATGCTTAATTCGATGATGACTATGCGTGCGATAATCGGAGCATATGAGCTTGGCGGAAAGAATGTGGAGATATATAATTGATGGCTGAAACAAAACTCAACATAGGATGCGGAAGAAAAGTGATGGAAGGGTATGTCAACATAGACAAAGTCCCTCTCGAAGGCGTTGATGTCGTGTGGGACCTCGAGAAGACTCCTCTGCCATTTGAGGACAACAGCGTCGACGAGATACTTTGCGAGCATATCCTTGAGCACATCCAGAACTTCATGCCTCTCCTAGAAGAGTTCCATAGGATCTGCAAACCAAATGCTTCTATCATCGTATCAGCACCTTATTACCGTTATGAGGGATCATTTCGGGACCCTACTCATGTGAGGTTCTTCACAGAGCACAGTTTTGATTATTTCAAAGATGGAATGACATTCTGCCACTACAGCCACATAAGATTCAACGTCAAGAAAGTCGAGCTGAAGAACCATTTCTTCAGCGGCGTCAAGAACACGCACAAGAAGATAATCAAGTATGTGCCTTTCAAGAAGTTCCTCAACATGTTCTTCTGGAACATATATTCAGAGATAAATTATTCGCTGGAGGTATCAAAATGAGAGTTGCAGGAGTATATCCACAAAAGATGAGCATTGATCCAAAGATACAGCATGCAGTGAGCGAGCCATATGGACTCCAGATGATACTTGCAGTCGCAAAGAGGCAAGGACATGATGTCGAGATGTTCATGCCTCTTGTAGATGAGAACGGAGAGCTTAGGGAGATAAGCGAAGATGAGATGATTGAAAGGATAATCAATTACAAGCCTGATGTTGTAGGATTATCGATGTACACTGCCCAGTATCCGATGGGGATGAGGGTTGCATCTGCGATAAAGAAGGCAATACCTAACGCAATCATTGTAGGAGGAAACAGATACCCTACTTTTGTCAAGGACAGGATTGACGCTCCATTTGATTACTTTGTCGAGAAGGAAGGGGAGAGCACTTTCAAGGAGCTCCTTACTGTGATTGAGAAAGGAGAGAATGTAGGATCAGTCAAAGGGATATCTTTCCGAAGGAACGGAGAAGTCATATACACAGGGATAAGGGAGAGGAATTTTGATCTTGACTCATTGCCGAATGCGATGAGATTTGGTGTCATACTAAACCAGACATACAAAGGAATATCAATTCCTCCGCTGTCAACAAATCCCCATTATGCAATAGTCGAATACAGCAGGTGCTGCTACAACAACTGCAAATTCTGCGACAATGAAGGGTTCTGGGGACATAAAGTCACATTCAGGAGCCCAAAAAGAGTCGTAGATGAGATGTTTGAGCTGAAGAAGAAAGGAGTCAATATATTCTATTTCATGGACCTTAATTTTACAGCTTTCCCGAAAAAGACAGAAGAGCTATGCAAAGAGATGATAAACAGGAAACTGGATGCATCATGGTACTGCATGAGCAACATATCCACTGTTGATGGCAGGGAATATCTCCTTGACCTGATGAAAGCTGCAGGATGCTTCAAGATAGCTTGGGGGATAGAATCAACAAATGACAGGTCTCTTGAGATAATGGACAAGAGCACTGGCGGAAAGATGCTCAAGAATGAGCAGGCAAACAAAGTGCTTCAGAGATCAGTCGATGCAGGCATACTGAACCAGGGATATTATATCATAGGATTTCCGTGGGAGACCTATGAATCGATTGCAGAGGATGCAAAAGCGATAAAGAACATCCCTATACATCAGCTTAACATCGGCATATTCACTCCGATACCACTTAGCAAATTCTTCAATGAGATGAAGGTTGATGGATATGTATTTGACCAGAACCTCGAGAACTATGACAGGAACAGGCTGGTATTCAACCATAAGCATGTGAACAATGCCCAGCTAAAGCAGCTGCAGTCAACCATCTATCACGGATTTTATGATGCCCCTGAATATTTGGAAAGGGTAAGGAAGAGCTGCAAGATCGATCCAAGATTCAAGAAGGCATTCAACGATTATTTTGAGTTTTTAAATAAAGAGATGAAAATCTAAAGATTGGATTACGTACGTTCATGATCGCTTGAACTATGCAAAGCATGGTGTAAGGCAAGCCAAACACTCTTCACGAGGCTTGCTTTATGCCATGCCAATCCAACTCTTACCATCAGACTATCAAGCTAAAAATTGCATTATGAGGAGGTTATCATGGGAAAAACAGCTGTAATAACAGGCGCCTCAAGAGGCATAGGGAAAGCGATCGCTGCAGAGTTTTCTGCAGCAGGATATAATGTGGCAGTGATATCAAGGCACTATGATGAGGTAAAGGAGACTGCAGACGAGCTTGCATCATCGCAAGTCTTTGCATATGAGTGCGATGTCTCAGACAAGGATGCTGTCGTGAGGATGTTTGAGAATGTGATGAATGAGTTCGGATCCATCGACATTCTTGTGAACAATGCAGGAGTAAATTCTAGAAGGACACTGAACACTGCAAGGCCTGAAGCGTGGTTTGATGACTTCAATAAGAACCTTGATGGATGGAATGAGGAGATATCTGTCAATCTTACAGGAGTCTTCATATGCTCCTACATAGCTGCAGGATACATGATAAAGCAGGGAAGAGGATCCATAATAAACATAGCTTCCATCAAAGGAGTGGAGCCTACAACAAGCCCTGGATACGGCGCCTCGAAAGCAGGCGTGCTGAAACTTACAAAGGATTTTGCAAAAGCCCTTGCTCCTTATGGGATAAGGGTGAACTGCATATCTCCTGGATTCATCGACACAGGCATGACAAGCGAGCTTCCTCCTGACAAGAAAGACAAGTACAGGGCAGTGATCCCTATGGGAAGGTTCGGAGGAGTTGAAGAAATTGCAAAGACTGCTGCGTTTCTTGCATCCAACCAATCAAGCTATATGACTGGAGCGACTTTGGATGTAAACGGAGGATACCTGATGCGATGAAGACAAAGATATTATTTTTGCATCCTCCTTTTCCAGTAAACCATAGGCATAAACTAGTCATACCTATCTCTCCATGCCAGATAGCATCGTATCTAAGAGAGAAAAACAAGGATGTTGAGATCAAGGGTTTGGATGCGCATATCGATGAGCTTAGCGATGAAGAGGTCCTTGACAGGATAAATGATTATAATCCAGATATAGTGGCGATAGGATATTGGACATGCCAGGCAACTTATGTCTATGGAATATCCAAGAAGATAAAAAAGATGAATGACAAGATAATGATAATACATGGAGGGATACATGCAACATTTATGGGAGAAGAAGCCCTGAAATCCTGCGATGTTGTTGTTGTAGGAGAGGCTGAAAAGACTTTTGCTGAATTGATACGCGCAAAACAGAAAGGGATATCTTTTGACAAGGTGGATGGGATACTCTACAAGAAAGACGGAAAGATCATAGCTACCAAAGAAAGGGACCTTATAGAAGATCTTGATGAGCTTCCATACCCAGCATTTGATATCTTTGACATGAAGAAGTACATTGAGAGCGACAGGCTGAGAAGGCTTCATGTCGTCGGAGGAAAGAGGATGCCTATCCTTGGTTCGAGAGGGTGCCCTTACAACTGCTCATTCTGCCTGTCTCCTGCAATGTGGAAAAGGAGAGTGAGGTGGAAGTCTCCTGACAATGTGATCGGACAGATAAAGAGGATGAATGAAGATTTTGGGATTACAGACTTCCAGTTCTATGATGACAATTTCCTGCTGAACAGGAATTTCCTTGACGAGATATGCAACAGGATGATGAAGCTTGACTTTGACATAAGGTGGGTGTGCCTTTCAAGAGCTTCGCATGTAATCAAGGAGAAAGACATCCTTCCAAAGCTGAAGAAAGCAGGTTGTATAGGGATAGAGATGGGGCTTGAGACTCCTGACAACAAGATACTTGAAAAGATAAACAAAGAGCAGGATGTCGATCTTATAGGAAAAGCAGTAAAGCTGCAGAGAGAAGCAGGGCTGAATCCATTGTTTACGATAATGGTCTTCAATCCGGGCGAGACAATAACTACTATAAGAAAACAGAGGGAATATATCGAGAAGAATATCCCAGAGTCATTGAAGTATGACAATTTCGGATCTGCATCTTACATGACACTAGGACAATTTGCGACACCTCCCCCAGGGACTCCTTTCTATAGGGAAAGGAAAAACGAAGGAGTATTGCTCCTTGATGACTGGAGCGACGCTTTCCATCATCAGATAAACTTTTTGCCTAACTCTTTTCTTGCGAGCAGGCCACTCGCTGCAAAACAGCTTTCAAGAGAGTCTATTGACCATTGTATCGATGCTGCACAAAAATCGCTTTTCAAATATTTCCCTGGAGACAAGGATGTTGAGATAGAGAATAAGGCAGTGATGAGGCAGATCGTTCCTAAATACTATTCATTGTCTGACGGGAAAAGAAACATAAAAGAGATTGCAGAGAAGATCTCGAAAGACACGAGAGGAGATTCTGCAAGGGATTTAAGGTTCATAGCTCTAGCGACAATAGTCTTATCGCAAGATAGGACGATAACAGAAGCGTAAAAGGAAGAGAAAAGAAGAGAACAAAAGAAAACAGAAACAAATGGATGAAGGTGGGAATATGGTAGAACAATATGTTGTAGGGACAAAGTTTGTAAGGGGCGGAGCTTTAGAGGCAAGAGGATATAAGTTCAATCCGAGATTTGTTGATGAGCTCCATAATATAGGTGGCGTTTTTGTCGATAACATCGCCGCAAGAGCAGGAGGGCTGAATGAGATGTATGACGGAGGCGTAGTCCTTTATGAAGGCGCTGTACATCAGCCAAAAGATCTTTCACAGAAATTGCCGAACATGCTAATTTTAGGTCCTGTCCATCTGAATAATGGTACAATGTTGTATGGAAGCACATTTGGACATGAGCATACAAGAAAAGGGGGCGAGACTTACCAGGAGATATATGAGTTCACAGACGGATATAGCGCATTGCTTACGACATCAAGAGATGGGGTAAGGATAAGCTGGGCAAATCTGACTGTAGGGGCTCCTGGAACGAAAACTCCTGTCAGCGGAACAAGCACAATGACTCTTTTTAGTCTAGAGCCTGCAAGATGCTCGCTCCTTAGCGATATGGCAAATCCTTTGGACAATCCTGCAAGCAAAGATGTCATGAAAGCGAAAGGTGCGATGATGGCATTGTATAAGAGCAGGGAATGCCCTCTTGAGATATACCTTAACTCAAAATACGCAGTTTTTGGCATCGATAATGATGTAGTCATACCTTTAAGCCCTAAAAGTGAAAAAGCAGAAGACATTGCACAGGCACTTATTGAAGCAAAAGACATGCTTTGGGAGAAATACAAGATACAGATAAGAGAGGCTCAGCCTTCGATAAGATGCGTAGGGCCAAGAGGCAGCGGTGATATCATCCTAGATGGGTCTCTTGAAGAGATGGCAAGATCTGAGGCGAAGAAACTCCATAAGCTTCTTGGGCTGCCCCTGACAACATTGTAGGTTTTCATTTTTGTTTATTTTTTCTTATCTTTTTCTCATTATTGTATCCTGAAAAACAAACCTTTAAAAATGATAAATGACCTCATGCTACTATAACGCTACGCCTCTGTAGCATAGTAGCTATTGCGCCACCTTGGTAACTGCATCTTGACGATGCGGGCAATGAGGTGGAGGTCGTGGGTGCAACTCCCGCCAGAGGCTTTTTTGCAGAAAAGACGCTTGGCGGTCCCGAACGATAGTGAGGATATCGCCAGAGGCTTACCTTTTCCTATACTTACTCTTTGGGATGACTGCGTCTCCGGAATAAATGTAAACATCTGTAGCCCTTTCTTCGGGTCCGCCGTACTCCCTTTCATAGGTATATACACTTTCCATGTGATGCACTGAAAAATTGACAAGCGCCTCTGCATTTGAGGGGATGCTCAACAACAATTCTTCCAATGGAGAACCCATGTAAGTTTCAGGAACTATAGCATGCACGCCCACACAACGAAAATCGGTCATCCTCTTCCCATACATCTCGACATACTCCCTGAAAGACATGCTCAAGACATCCTTAAGTGTAAATTTTTTTGTTACCATTATCTGAATAATATCCTACACATTAATTAAATATTGTTACATTTGAGTAACATTTTTAATATGATTATCATTATTCTGTTACATGATAAAGAATTTTGACAAGAGAAGGATCGTCGCATGTTCATATGACCTGAGACTGGGGGAGATCTTCAAGTACAAGAAGACAGACAAGATAATCGACATAAGCAAGCAAAAACCTGAATTGACAAAGCTTAAGCTTCCTTATGTGCTTAAGCCAGGAGAACATATTGTAGGAAGAACTATGGAGGAGATTGAGATGCCCATGGACTTGATGGGAGTCTGTTATCCAAGAGGCCATGCTTATCGTATAGGAATAAATGTACTTGCATCAATCACTCCTCCTGGATTCAAAGGCCAGCTTGTCTTCAGCATGCAGAACATTTCCCAAAATAAGATCAAGATAGACCGAGACTTCAATCTTCTTCAGATAGCATTCTATGAATTAAAAGGCGATCCGATCCCATTCGAGGCAACATACACTGGAGGAAAATTATTATGATATTAGGATATTCTGAACTGCTCAAAAGAATAACTGGAATCGACCAGAAACGGCTGGAAATGCCGATGGTAATCCTGAACAGAAATAACACGACAAAAAATAGGATGAATATCTTAAGGGATTTGGTAAAATATGAACCAATCACAGTCGGATTATTGCTCCAAAAGGCAAAACAACCAAGAGGAGGGGGCAGTTACATCACTATCAGAAAATACTTCAAGTGCCTTGAGAAAGAAGGGCTTCTGAAAAGCAAAAAGATGGGGGCAAAAACCCTCTGGTCTATCTCGGACGAGTATTCTGACATCAAGAAGTTTTTTATCTTCTCTTAAGGAGCCAGAGGCTTATCTTAACATTAAATTATTTCCAAAAGTATTAAATATCTATATCAAGAAAGATATTGTACGAAAATGAAAGCTAACCAAATCATCATTGGGCTTTTGATCATATCTGCCCTAATAATGTCTGGATGTTCGGAGAAAGATAATAAAGACAATAAAATAGTCGTCCATGGCATATCAGACTGCGCAGGCAACGACACAGAGTCCATCAATTATTGCCATTGGGGCAAGGGAGTGCAGACATTGAACTTATCAGAATGCGGAAAGATATCTGATGATTACCTGAAGGATAACTGCATCTCTGACATCGCAATAGGCTTAAATGACTCAAGCATATGTGGAGGCATATCAGACGGCAACAGGACAGAATATTGCATGGACACTATCATTGCCGGCACTGCATTTAGCAAGATGGACGGCAGCATATGTATGGAGATAACAAGCGAATCTGATAGGGGAACTTGCCTCATAAATGTCGCAATACTCACAGAAAATGCATCTTTATGCACAATGACGGATGACAATATATTCAAGGATGACTGCCTCGTAAGTGTCGGAGCAGCAACAGCCAATGAGACGCTATGCGGCATGGCAAATGATGAAGGCCAAAAGGCAGACTGCTATTCTTCGGTCGCTGTCTCTTCTCTCAATAAGTCCTTATGCGACAAGGTGGCAGATCCATTCAGGAAAGCAAATTGCATATATAATGTCCAATCAGCAATCAATACTACTATGACGGATACTGGATCTGATCAATGATTAGATGTATCTGATAGACCAAGTTGATTAAGAAAGATTATTATATAACAAATGCAAAGAGTTTGACATGAAATCAAAAAAAGGCGGATTGTTCACACTGCTCATCTCTATAGGTATAATAATAGGCCTTCTCATAGCATATATGATACTCAATATCTGGGCGACCTACAAATTGGAAGTCGACACTTCTTCAGGAGAGATGATAAATTCGATCAATAAATTGAACATCGGCCTTGATTCCGGGAAGACTATGCTCAACACTACAATCAAGCTGACTAATCCAACGCTCGTGCCTGTAATGGTGACTGGAGTAAGCTATGATGTAAGCTATGGCGACATCAAAATCGGGGAAGGGAAGACTGGATTCATATTCATGATGCCTAAATCCAGCAAAGAAGTCCCTGCAAGCATAGAACTTGATAATGCAAATGTAAGGAAAGCGCTGTTCTCAGGGATTATTGACATATTAAGCAAGGATGTGAAGAAGATAAGCATGAAAATTTATGTAGGCATAGGAAGCTTGAGATTGTTTGTCAGGGAGATTTGAGATCATCGTCCAACTTCTTTTTATTTTAATATCCTGACCACTCCATTTGTTGCATCCACTTCGATGACATCGCCTGTCTTGATGACTTGGGTCGCTATCTTTGTGCCGACGACACATGGCTTCTGAAGTTCACGTGCTATGATGGCTGCATGACAAAGGACGCCTCCCTGGTCAGTGACCATCGCGCTTGCCTTGTATATTGCAGGCATGAAGTCAGGGTCTGTCATAGGACATATGAGAATCTCACCTTTGCTTATTTTCTTTATGTCATCTTTTGAGTGCATCACTATCACTTTTCCTGTAATGATTCCAGGCCAGATTGTCAATCCAGAGAGTGAACTTTGATTTTCTGCCTTTGATTCTGCGCTCCTGCTTATCTCATCTGCAGAGACTCCGCTAAAGACATGTATCTCATTGAGATTAGAGTCTGCGTATAAAGCCAGAGACTCCAGCCTATTATCAATCTCTTTCTTTGTAACAGCCACCTTATCATTTATCAGGCTGATCATCTCATCAGTTGTGAGCATCATCACTTGTTCGTAATCCAGGTCATTCTTTGCTGCCAATCGTGCAAAAAGTGGCCTCATCCTCACTCCTGCCCGCGACACAGCATCCCAACCATGTGACCTAAGGTCTGCCATCTCACGTATCATATCAATATAAGAATAGGCGAGAGGGTATTTTGTCTTGATGACCCTGAGAAGCTTGTTCGCTTTAGAATATTGTTCAGCCCTGCTCTTTTTAATGGACTGCAGCTCTTTTTCAGGTTTTCCTTCTGCAGCATCCATCACCTCATTTCTGTAATGTTCGACAGAGAATGGAGCATCCCACCAGCAGATTGAATTCATCCAACCAAATTGTTTGGCATGATCTGACAAGTCTTTCTCTATATCTTTATTCTTCCTATATGATGATGCAATCTCTAAAATCCTATTCCGTTCAGCAACCATCGGCGCAATCTCTTTTGGCAGGCCTACAAGCGCCAACAACTTTTGTGGAGTAAATTCCTCTTTTCCGATCGTGAATTTTTGAGGCAGGCTCTTGGGATAGACTATCTCGAGAGCATATCCTAAAAGGATGAACCTCAAAGATTGCCAAGCAGCAATCTTGACAAGTTCGATATATCTCATCAATGACTTTTCATTAATTTCAGAAGGACTATATTTATCGGTCATGGCGATCGCCAGCTTTACCTCATCACGTATCCTGCTAAGGACCTGTCCAGGATCCTCCCTTAGGTCACGCTGCATCTTACGCAAGATGTCATCGTATTCTGACTGAAGGATATACTGCTTGAATCCTGCAAATAGATAAACTGTCGTGGTGTATGGAAGAGCAACATCTTTTCTTTTCTCTATCTCAGCCTGAATAATTATATCCTGCAAAAAGCCAGGCTCTTTCCATTTCCCGATCTTGAACCATTGGCTTCTCTTGACATTCAATTTTACTTCTTTAGACCCTAACCTACCCATACAAACTGAGAATCATCGTCATTTAATAAAACTTAGTGTAAAAAAATAATAGAGACTAAGCAGCCATCCTATTAAGCGCCCTTCTGAAGAATCCTTCCTTGGATGTCCTCATCTCCTGCATTCCAGGAGGGACATCAACTGATACTGTTGAATATACCTGAGGGAAGTCACCTTCCTGTTTCTCAAGATAGACTTCGTGAGTTCCATCACCAACATCCCTCAACCTCAGCTCATAGCCTGGATTAGGGACGTCTGCATAGACCTTGCCATTAGCGACACGGACACCATACTCGTCGATGAGTTGTTTTGACATCCTGACATTATCCTGTATGACCTGCAATCCTTTCAATCCCTGCTCTTTCTTAGCGATGTAATCGCTCATCTGCTTGTCAGATTCCTGCATTATATAATGCTCGAGAGTGGCCTGATACATAGGAAGGGCGTCTGCTGCTGTCCCGAAAGGAACAACATATTTTGCAATCTCTGAGAGAGTCATAGCAACTGTGCCTTTCAAGTCCCTTGTCTTGGCTGCATAATAAGCTGTGTAAGGCAATTTAAGAAGACCGTAATGGAGCATCTTTGCTGCTGAATATATGCCGAATCCGACTGATCCGAGAGGAGAAAGATAACTAAGCCCTGCCTCTGCTGGCCCCAATATCCTTCCGACCTTGTCGTTGAATTCAGCCCATTTCACGAGATGGCTATAATTATCATAAGAATCCTGCACTATCCCTGTAAGCTTGTCCCGCAATTCAGGATGCTCCTGGATAGCCTCTTCCAATTTTGGATTTTTCTTCACAATCTTGTCAACTGTCGATTCGAGATCCATTTTGCGCACCTCTTATTACTATTAACTAGTAGTTATATTTAAAGTTTTCTATGTTCTTTCTGGTCTTATTTGGATTTTTTTGATGATTTTGAAGGGGATTTTGAAGCGGGTTTTGAGGCCTTCTTCACGCCTATCTTTGCGAAGTTCTTCATTATCTCATGCGATGTCAGGACGCCTGCGATCTTATTGTCCTTAAGCACAGGAAGCGCTATGAGATTGAACTTTGCCATCTTCATGTAGACATCAACTATAGGATCATCATAATTGCATGCGTGGATCGGAGCCCTCATTATGTCCTGGACTTTTGCCTTGTCCGGGGATTTTCCTTCTGCAACAATCTCATCGACTATGTCTATAGATGATATTATCCCCATAGGCATCTTTTTCTGTGTGACATATACATATCTAGACCTCTCTTTTTTCATGACCTTTGCCGCATCTGTGACTGATTTTCCCATCTCAATCTCTGAATGATTCATAAGACTGCATTCCTTGACCTTCATCTTCTCACCTTCTTCTTTCTTTTTAGCTTGCCTGCCAGATAAAATATGTCTTTAATGTAGTTGACAACAAACCATCTGAAAATAAGTATTGCCCATGCAAGTGTGCCTGTAAGCAGCATAAGAAGGCCAAGCACTGCGGCTCCTCCTCCTAACTTAAGGGTCATTGCTCTTAGCTCTTCAAAATTCTGCTTTGCCTGGCTTGGATGTCTTATCGTCTTTATCGCAGTATCTGTGACTGCATTCCATATCGTGTTTGGGATGTTTATGCTCTCTTTCACCGCATTCACTGCAGGCTCTAGCTGGGTGTTTAACTCTTTTCTTATCATATCCCTCAATACCAAAGAGGATTCGAGCTCTCCTGCTCCCCATCTGATATGCTCAAACAGCTTGACAAAGTTTCCCTTGCCTATATCCTTGATCATCTCGACTGCCTTTGGCAGCTTTCCGTCCATTATCTCGACAATGAAATAATTCCTGAGGCCTTTTGCAATATCCGCCTTGACCTGATCAGGGCTTGACATTCCAAATCCCCTGACAAACTCTATCTCTACCTGGGATCTTGGCTTGACCTTGAAATTTGATATGTTCAGCGCAGTGTCTTTCCCTGCATTTCTCCTTAAGTTGTTCAGGATATTCAATTGAGACTGATATACCTGGTCGATCATCATAGTGTAGAAATCATTCGAGTATGCAGAAATCAGCTTGTTTAGCTCCTCTTTGACAATATATTCCTTGTCCTTAAGATAAGACTCAAGCATTATCTTTTTCTGTTCTTTAGTCAGGTTGTCTATCCATCTCTGCACGATCATCCGATCGTTCATCTGAAGCTCTATATTTCTTATCGTCTGATGATATGTAGTTGGCTTGAGGAAAGGATTGACATATTCGATATAGAACCATAATGCAAATATGTATATGATTGTCTTTGAAGTGACTGACCCTATTTTCCATGCAGTCTTCATCTTCTCTTTTACTATCTTAACAGCGTTTTTGCTTTTTATCAGAATAAGCCAGAATCTCCTCATATATGATTGATTGCTGATAAGATTAGGGTTCTCTTCAAGCTCTCTCACTACCTTATATATAATCTCTGCAGAGACTGATTCAGAAGAATAGATCCTTTTTTCGAATTCAAGCAATTGGTTGTCAAGAGCATACCATGCCTTTATTGCCTGCTCGATCCGCGGAAGAAGGGATGATAAAGCGTTCCAATCCTCTTTTGCAAGCAGTTTAGGAACTTCTCCTCTGAACCTTGAGAGATCATCCTCCATCTCTGCCTCAAAGACATTCATCTTGCTCTTGATATATTCAAATAACTTTGAATCTTGAGGAGAGAGTCCTTGTTTTTCAGCGATCCCTATCGCTTTTATGAGGCGCTTGTGATATGCATCCAGTTTCCTTTCGTCTCTTGCCATCAGCCGAAATACCTTTTCAGCTGATTTCCTATCTTTTTCTGCGACAGCTTTCTTGAGTTTAGCAAGATGAGAGAACTCGCCCATAAGCCAGTCTGCTTCCCTTCTGGTTATCTTATCCAGTTCTTTTAAATTCTTATTATTTGGCATCCAGCCTGATTTCAGGACTAATGGTATATAAATTTTATTGTCATTACTTTATTGTCATCTTACATAACAGCCTATCTGCCTCAATTCCCTCATCTCCTGAGGTGATGGAGTTTTTTCACGAAGCCAGGTAGTATGGCTTATCTCCTTCTGCCGCCTAATCAATGCATCGCTTATCTTGCCCATAAGCTCAGGTCCGAACACTTCCTTAACAATGTATCCTGAGATATCGCTTTGTTCATATGGTTCAATGAGTTTATAGGCCCTTGTGATCTGTTTTATATCTCCATGAAATAGTTTAGCAACTTCCTCGCAAGGAACAAAGTATTCATTTGCGGTCGAACTGTCTCTTGACTGCGCCTCGATAAAAGCACAGTCTCTTACCTCTTCATCAGTCAAGACTTGCTTCTTCTTCCTGACAATCTCTTCTAATTCTATCATCTTGACTACCTCATTTAGTGAAAGTCAGGAGATAAGCGCCGTCTTCTTTTGCTGCTATGAACTCTAATGTGTCATTTTTATGCACTGGGTCTGACACTGCAACATATGGTCCGAACACTTGCCCTCCGACAACTAAATGAGATTCCGGCCTGAATATGTTGCCTGTGCCTACGACTACGTTCCCTGCGAATGGCTTGCTGTGCAGATGCGCATATGAATGATAAGCCAACGGAATCTGTTCTCCTGATATCTGACCATTTATCATAGGAAATTTCCTTTGGCCTTTCTCAGGGACTATCATCCCTCCAATAGCCCCATCGATATCTACGATGTCATGATCTATACTATGGGCCTGGAATGCGAGCCTGTCTTCTACATAGACTCTGCATTGCTCATCTTCTCCATAATATTCCAGCTTAAAGACAGGCCTTCCACCGATATTGTGAAGATATCCTTCTCCTTGGACAGTGTAATCTATTGTAGGCTGGCCGTCTCTCATGATTACTATCCTGGTGTTATGATTTTTTGGATCATTGTCTCCTATCTTGTTGTTTGATTTAAGGGCCATTACAAATCCGCCTTCGACTTCTTCGAATTCTGGACCGCTTGCTTTTCCGAATCTTTCTCCATCTATGAAGATCACATGCCCATAATCTGAAGAGAGATCATAAGTAGGCTGGTCTCCTCCTAAGATTGGTATATTGACTGTGCCTGACTGGAAAAGATAACCTTCTCTTTCTACTGTTACCAGCTTTCCGCTTAGGCTATGCACCCAATATTCCAGACCAAGCTTTCCGTAAGGCTCATCATCATAGATCACACCTTCATACCTAAATCCTTTCTCATGATTCCTTCCTATGATGCATCCTATTTTACCGTTGTGCTCAAAGAGCTTATGCGCTCCTCTCCATTTGCCATATCTTTCATTGTTCAGCATGACGTCCATGCCTTCTTCTGTGAATGCTGTATATCCTATGCCTCTTGATGTCAAAGTTATGTCATGAATAGCTTCGCACATCGGTCCTTCTACTCCATCGACCCAAAGTGTCTGATGATTTCGGTCTCCATGTAGTTTTACAAATACTAATTTGCCACCCATGACCTTAAAAGGATGAAGATACCATGAAGGAACGTTCAGTCCGTCTTCAGAATGGACAATCATATCTTCACCTGAGCCTCCTGACCTGTCTCTTTCTCCCCAATACATCCTTCCATTTATCATCTGGAATCCGCCTAACCCCTTCATCACTTTTCCTTCTTTTACTAGGAATGTCTCTGGTCCTTCCAGGTTATCATGGAAGTATTGGCTCCCGCGATTTCCCAACTTTGTCTTTCCTGAGAAGATTATCCCTCTCAGTTCATCGTCTACAAAGCTGCCTAATGAAAAGTATTTCTTTTCTGATATTTTTTCTTCTGTCATGTTTACCATTTTCTTTACCCCCTACTTAGCTAAAGCTATAGTCAAAAACTTGTCTGCGCAATATTTATATTGAGTCAAAGGCTTATAGCCTATGTCTGCAAGATGCTCCAATGAGATGTTCCATATGTTCTTGTGCAGCAGCATGTCTTTTGCTATTGGATCAAGGTGCTCCCATGTCTCTCTTAGCCTGCCTACATCAATGCCCTGGACATCTCCTGCTTCTGATATCCTTGCAAAGTAATCTTTCTCGTCCATCTTTGAGTATTCTATCTGGTGCAATGAGAGTCCTCCCCTTCTTGTGACCTTGAACGCCTCTTCCATTATCGGACCTGCATCATCTCTTGTGACTGGCAAAGAAAGGAAATCCTTGCTTATGACTACATCATAATCTCCCTGGACCAATGATGAAATGCTTTTTGCATCGCCATAAACTATTTTTATTCCATTGCATCTGTCCTTGTAAGCATCATTCATCTCTACTCCTGTCACTTCTGCACCTAGATCATGAAGCATGTGAAGGAAGAATCCTGGTCCGCAGCCAAGCTCAAGCACCCTTTTACCTTCAAGGGCCTTTATGACCTTGCCTATCGTCTGGTTCTTTGTCTCATTCCCTTCGAGATTTGTCATATGCCTCGTCATGTGATATAGCATCGACCTGTAGCTTATCGCAGGTGAGTAGGTGTATTGTTCCAAGCACGCAGCCTTAATCCCTCCGAGATCTATCGGATTCATCGCAGTGTACTTCGCCTCAAAGAAATGCTTCTGCGCTTCCTGGAACATCGCAAGGGTCTTCTTATAGAACTCCATCTGCAATAGACCGTATTGGACTCCAGCGAGGCCTATAATCTTAGTCTGCTCAAATAGCTCACTGTCTCCTTCCTGCAATGCTCTCCAGAATTCAGTAGTGTTTACTTCTGCTCCTTTTTCCTTTGCAAGGGCCACTGCCTTTGCCTGTATCTCGTCAATCTCCTGATCATCAAAGAGAGGAAGATAGGTGAAAAGCTCTTCTTCTATCGAGGATATCGGCCTTCCTTTTCTCGGCATAAGGAACTCTAATGGGTTTGAGGCTCCTAATTGTCTGTATGTTGCTTCAAAAAGATCCTTCATCCTTTGTGCCTGATCCGGTGTTTTCATTTTACTACTCCCACTCTCTCGTCCTGCATTACATCAGGGAAATTATGAGGACGCTCGATATATTTGAGGTGAACTATTTTGATTGCCCCTGACAGGTCTCTAAGCATTGTCTCTAATTGCTCTGCCTTCTTCCTTTCATTCTGCCATGATACATCAGGAAGAGCTTCTCTCGCTTGAGCCAACCTTGTATCCAATGTCTGGCAGTCAGTTTCCCATGCAGGACTGCTTCCATCCAGGCTAAACACTTGGTTGTACATGGCGCTTGCATAGCTTCCTTGTCCGCTTGGCCCATATTCCCTTGCCCTATGCAGGACTTCTTCTCCGAATCTAATTATCGCTTCTGAACTTTTGCACCAGTTCTCTATTTTCTCATACTTCTGCATATCATAAAACTTGAATATAGCATTCGCTGCGTCTGCCAGGAATGTCGAAGGGTTCCTCAAGCAGACAACTGCTGGCACTGCTGGAAGTTCCATGTATTTCATGTCGTGCGCGACAGAACCATGCCCTTGAGGGTGCATCATTGTTGTCGAGTCTAAGACAAGACCATACTGGTTTTCCATAAGGGCTTTCTTCAAGTCGCCCCTTAGGTCTATCGTACCTTTCTGAAAGACTGTCTCAACTACCTGTCTCATCGAATTATAGATAGGTCCTTCTGCCCTCTGCACATATATCATGACCCTTCCATCTTTCTTGAGAGGGGCTTTTGATACAGACAATCCTACAATCGCGCCAAGCTGATCCTTGTCCAGGACTTCCACTTCCAATTCTTTCGCCTGTCTCCTTATGCCTGGTTCGTCTGCATTTCCTGTCCAGAGTATCTTTCTCGCTTCAGTCGCATATCCTCTTCCGACAAGGGACCTGAACATGTCTATTCCGTTCATCCATCCTTCTCCATAATCAAAGTCGCTGATGATCATCGTGTATGGCTCTAATCCGTCTGCCCGAGCAATCTCTACTCTTGACACTATCTCTGCCGGATTGTCTACATAATCTATCGTTGAATCCGGAATGTAAGGCATAGCCCTCTTCGCAAAATCCAAGTGATCGTCTCCCAGTATTATTTTCTCGATTGCCATTTTCATTCACCTCCTAAAAGTTTGTATAATGCACTCTGCACATGAAGCGCTTCGTCCAATGTGACATCTTTGTATTGCTGCGCATCAAGCTTTGAGATGAAACCCTTTACAACAGAATCATTCCGAAAGGATTTGTCATAGCTGCACATCATCCTAAAAAGATAATTAGCAGACAATCCAACATTCTCAAAGTTTAATAAAGACAAAGGATCAACCTTCGGATTCAGCTTAATATCCAATCCTGGAATCGGCTGAACACCATTCTGAACTTGTGTGCCTAAAACAAATCCCTGGACCAAGACATAACATGCAGAAAGATCAGGAGCATAGTCCCTTTCCTGCTCAGTCTTTTTCCTGTATTCTTCCTTTGGATTTTCACTTTTCAACAGAATTTCCAGAGCTTCCAAGTAGTCCCTGTTTACAACGGATTTTGACATCCTTATGTCTACAAATTGTTCATCAAAATCTTCCGGCACTCCTCCTGTTATCCCTAATACCCTTATCCCTACCCTTATCCCTGGAACATTCTGTTTCGCATACTTTGCGACATCATTTCCAGATCCGTCTGGCATGTCCTTGTCTGTGACAACTGCATCAGGATGCTCTGAGACAATCTTTTCAATGCCTTCTTTCACTCCTGAAGCTAATATAATATCATGCCCAGCCTGCGCTGCAAGCGATGCATACTTCATCCTGTCCTTTTCGGTGTCGTCCACTATCAGTATTTTTGCCATTTTTGTTCACCTTTTGTTATCTTATCACAAGTTCCTTCTTCCGACGACCATGTCCCTGGTCTCTTTCGTATTGCAGCTTAATGCAGTATGCAGATAAGGAGTCACCAGCACTGGCTGATCAAGCGCCTGATTCAGCCCGCCTATCGCGTCCACTATCTTCTGCTCATCCCTTGCAAGTATCCCTTCAAGGAAAGGCTCATGCATTAGCAGTGCCTTTGCTGTCGCTACTCTCTTCGGTATGTCTATCGAGTAACCGCTCTGCTGCGGATAGTTACCGCTGTAATCGCTCCGGTACTTGTAGAATATGCTGTATCTTGCGACGATAAGGCCTGTGCCTTTTGCCTTGATCGCTCTCTCTTCCATATCTGTATAGTTACCGAGCAGCGCAATATCTGCATGCACCAGATTCCCCTGTTCATACGATTTAGCTTCCTCGAGAATCACCCTGTATCTATCAGTCTCAAGGAACCTTATACTTGTGAAATCGCTCGGATTGTAGAGGTATGCCTTTCTCATTGCAGCGAGCCTCTGTTCTGAATCCTTGGATCTGGACTCATAACCATCCTTCTTATCGGATACAGCGCCGATCGACAAATTTTCCCGCCCGTATTTTGCTTCGAACCACTTTATTGGTTCTGTTATCATCAAAGCGACGTGCACTTTTTCCTTCCTGTTTATTTTTGTCATCTTGAACTCCTCCTCAATCCATGAAAGCATTCCTTTTTTCACAAGCTCCTTCTTCCGACTACCATGTCCCTGATCTCTTTTGGTACAGAGAGCAATGCTGTAGCGAGATATGGAGTCACTAAGACAGGCTGTTCCAATGTCTGGTTCAGGCCTTCAATCGAATCCATTATCTTCACTTCATCCCTCTCAAGTATCGCTTCAAGGAAAGGCTCGTGCATGATGAGAGCTTTTGCGCTCGCTACTTTCTTTGGTATGTCCAACGAGTATCCTCCTTCCTGAGGAGTGTTCCCCGAGTAGTTGCTCTTGCTCCCATAGAAGATGCTGTATCTTGCTATGATTAGGCCTGAGCCTTTTGCCTTCATGGCCATCTCTTCTTTCTGCATCGTGCTTCCGAATATTGCAAAGTCTGCAAAAAGAGGATTCTCTATCTCATGCTCCTCTGGAGTCTCAAGCATCACTATGAAATTCGGAGTCTCGAGATATCTTGTGCCTTTGAAGTTGTTCGGATCGTAGCCGTATTTCTGCTTCTGTCTCTCGACTTCGGCTGCTACATCATCTACAGATTTTCCGCAGGTGCACTTTTCCTGACATCCCTGGCATGCTGATTTCTCTTTCACATACTCTGCCTCGAAATCGTCTGTCAAGTACGATGTCACAATCGCCACATTCACCCTTGCTTTTCCGTTTGTTTCTGCCATCTTGATTGCCTCTTCATATCCTGTGCTTCTCTATCGGTTGTCTTATCTGGTCTGCAGCCAATGTGTATCTTCCACGGCCTACTTGGCTGTAATCAACACCAGGCCTCTGCACTCCCAAGATTATGTCTGCGATTTTTCCAAGGGATTTCTCCCCTCCGCATTCTACCTCGACAAGCTTTACGTTTGAGCTTCTTTCCAGCCTTGCTTTCCTATCCCACTCACAGTTGCATACCATCAGGTATACTGGCATGTGGGCTGCATGGCCAATGCTAAGCGCTGCATTTCCAGGCTCGTCCTTGCCGTTTATTCCGTCGTAGATGAAGACATTCGCTATCTTGTCACGGTCTGCCCTGAAGTCGAAGTTCTTGTATATCCTATCGAGCTGCTCTCTTGCAACTTCTCTTCCCTTCTCTTTTGCATCCTTGCCGTATGATACTATCAGGAGCTTCCCTTCTGAGTATATCCCTGGCCTGTATCCTTCGACAAAATTGTAGGTCATTATCAGATTCAGAAGAGGCTCCTGTATCGGCTTTTCATCTGCGCCTTGCTTAAGCTTGATCCCCATCTCTGCAAGCTTTTCTAGCAGAAGATCAGTCCTTACTACCTGTACGCCACTCGTCTGGTATACTGAACCTTCAACCCATCCTGGCTGGTAGCTTGTGAAAAGAACCGGAACTTCAGGATTCTGCTGCCTGATCCTTGCCAAGGTCTCAGGGCCTTTTGCAGGATTCTGCATGTTTGCATCATTATCGATTATGACCAAGTCCAATCCTTCTGGCATCGCTGCTGCTCTTGCTCCCAACTGAGAAGTAGCTGCTACGCTGACTCTTTTAGGCAGCCTTGCCTGTATCTTTGCTATATCGTCTGTGTCATCATTTATTATCAACACATTTTGTATTCCCATTTTGTTTACCCCCTTATATTATTAGTTACTATATAGTGACTGTAGAATGCTAGATATATTTTATCGATATTAAACATATTAAGAATATTCTTTTTGATTAAAAAATAGCAATGTTTAAATAGCCGGACATATTCACACCATATATGAGGAGAAAGATCATAAGGCAGGGGAACAATTCGTATACTTTGACGCTTCCGATCAACTGGATAAAGGATGTAGGTGCAGGTGAAGGCGACGAAGTGGACATCACAGAGGAAGGGAACAGCCTGATAATAATGCCTGGAGAGGTGTCTGCAAAGAAGCTTGACACTGCAAGCATCGACGTTACTGGCGTCCTTGAATCAAACATAAGGACAATATTGGGAAACGCCTACAGGCTCGGATATGACAGGATAAGAGTGAGCTACAAAGGAGAAGACCAACTGAAGACCATCAAGGATATGGTGAAGATATATCTTCTCGGATTTGACGTCACAGAATCAAAGGAAGGGCTTTGCATAATAGAAAGCATCGCTGAACCAAGCATCGAGAGCTTCGACAAGATGGTCGAGAAGATGTTCCATGTGATAGCAGAGATGGAATCCCTGACAATAAAATATATGGAGAATGGGAAGACTGATGTGGAAGAGATACTTTCACTGCTTGCGAAAGTCCATCTCTACGACAACTTCTGCAGGAGAGCCATGAGCAAGAAGAAGATTGTCGAGAAGAGGTCACATTTCTACTGGATATTCCTGTCCTTGCTTGCACACATAGGAAGAGAGATCTATTACATGAACATGGCCATGAAGAACCATAAGATAAGGCCTTCAAAAGGATGCATAGACCTGATGTACAAGGAGAAAGAGATGTTTTCCCTGCTTTCAAAGGCTTATATGGGGAAGACTGTAGATCCTATAGCAAACATACACCTTGCTGAGAAGACTATGATATATGGAAAAGGATACAAAGAGCTAACTTCAAAGAACAAGGACCATATACTGGTGCATCACATACTGAGCATAATGAGAAACACTTATTTTGCCAGCAGCCCGATATATGGGATATTGATGAACTAGAATCTACGTTTACTTTCTTTGAGATAACAATCTCTGATGTCTCTCTAAATACAATTCATGGTCTTTCTTAAGTTCACTCACGCTATAATTGCTATCCAATGACAAGAGCCTATTCAGCAGCACTGCATAATCTCCTATCATCACTTCATCATTTCTTGCAACAGGGACAATAGCATCAGCTATCGCTTTGCCATACTTCTGCCTATCTATCGTGCCGTCTGCATTCAAGACAGATTCTCCTGTAGCCACTACAATTCCTGTCTTCTTGTCAGGGTTAAACTCAAAGATATATTTGCCAGTTATTGCGTAGTAAAGATTGACTCCTATCGCATAGAGCTCTGACCTTTGGTCATATGCTGCTTCTATTCCGCCATTGAAACATGAGAATATCATTGGATCGACTATCCAATGCCCTCCTATCGAAGGATGGTCTTTGGGAATTGTAGATTCAACTTCTGCTGCAAGGGCAAAATCTGTGACTCTGATATCTACTGTATTACCTCTCTTATAACCTTCTGCATTGACAAGGATGTTCTCAGGTTTTAAGTCCCTATGGTATATACCAAGAGACTCGTTCATGAACCTTACTGCGCCTATCAACTGTGAAGCGAACTGGTCCAATGCCCCTATATCCTCAAAGACACTCTTGTCAAGAGCTGCAAGATTAGGCGCATCAAAATGATCCTCGATAGTTATTATTCCTTCATATCCGAAGTCTTCCATTACAATATAATCCACAAGCCTTGTCAGATGATGCTTCTCTGGATTGACTATCCTCATAGCAATATTAAGCTCATTAAGGGTTGTATATCCTCTCTGCCTCATCCTCTCTGCGTTAGGATGTTCTGGATCTGTCACATCTTCCCTGTCTATCTTTATGACTCTCTGTCCGCCTGCAAAATCCGCAAGGAAGGTGTGCCTTGAGAAGCCTCCTTCCATAGGCCTTATGTTAGTGTAATGCTGGGACAACAGATGCCCATAAGCCTCCAAAGGCATTATGCCCTGATCAACAAAATCCGGAACTCTCACTATTGCAGTAAGTGCATCAAGAAATTTCTCAACTGCCTGCCTGTCATTTGGCAGCATCACATAAATGTCAAGATTCCCCAAGTCATTTGCTTCAAAGAATGAATCATATCCTGATTTCCTCAGATCATCCCTTATCCTTCTGATATGGTTGACCAGAAAAGCTATATTACCTATATCCGTCGCTTCTGTTGATGTGAATATCTGGGCCTGCAGAAGGTCCTTTCCGTGCAAAGAGACATATCTAGGATCAGCCATCAAGACATCTTGTGAAGATTGCTCCTCGAACCCGATACTAGGATTAGCATTAGCACGCAGACATGCATTGTCTGCCGACATAGGATAAAACCATATACTCAAAGGATCCCTTGAAGCAGCTACATTATTTTCTTCTTCAATAATAACTTCATAAGCAGGGAGATATCGGGCTACTGTATCTTTAGCACGAGAGACAGAATCTTCATCATCCATCTTCATGAAAGCCTCTGTGACTGGAGCTGAAGCTGCCTTGAAGTTCATCTCTATTATCCTGTCAAGATCCTTGCTTATCATGATACCCCTTATCGTCTAAGTAAATGGTTTCCCTTTATAAATCTTTCTCTTTTTATCACTATATAGTGACACTATAATCAGACAGAATTAGTCTCGAGGAACTTGATTATATTCTCCTTATACTTGTTGTTGGTGGAGAACTTCTCGCACAATTTCTTGTACTCGTCGATAAGGTCTCCTTTGTCGACCTGTTTCTTTCCCTTCAAGACATCGAAGATATCAGGCTGCTTCAATGCTTCAATGCCAATCATTGCTCCTGCAACGCCTGCTTCTTCTAAGAATGTTATATGGTCAGGATGATATATGCCTCCATTCGCTATTATCTTCTTTCCCGTCTTGACACAACCTTCATAGACTGAAAAGTCAGGATCATCCTCATAAGTCTGGTTTGCAGTCCTTGCATGCACGACAAAGAATTCAGCATCGACTCCATTTATGAGATTAAGGTAGACTTTCTTATCTTGTTCGTACTTATTTAATCCCAATCTCATCTTCACAGATGCCTTGTAATCATGATCCTGTATGACTTTTAGTATCTTTCCGACCTTGCTCACTCTCTTTATCATCGCAGAACCGTACCCTATATTCACCATGTCAGGGCTTGCGCATCCTATGTTCAGGTTAAATCCTGCAAACCCTTTCTTGGGCTCAAAATCTTTCAAGAACTTCTCGACCTGCTCTTCTTTTGAGCCTATCAGCTGTATGACAGTCGGAGTATCGTCTAAGATATTGATCCTGACAAGAGTGACTTTGTTTTTTCTGACCAATCCGTCAATCCTGGCCATCTCTGTGAAAGTAAGGTCTGCTCCGTGCTCGTGACATAGCTTCCTGAATGCATTGTCGGTGCATCCTTCCATCGGTGCAAGCATATATTGGAATTTTGTCATCTTATTTTCCTGTTATTACAAATTCTGTCTTTGGCTGCTTAAGGCTTGTTATCGAGTAAGTCTTTGCAAACTTGTATTTCTTTACCATGTACTTGACAAACTCGTAATACTCGTCAATGTCCTTTGTCCTGAGCTTTATCAGCACTTCATAGTCGCCTGTGACGATGTCTATGCTCTCCACATTCGGGTGTTTTGCAAGATCATCAGCGACCTCTTCAGGATTGGAGTAATGCTCTGGTCCCAAGTTTCCTAACAGATAAGTGCAGTGCCCCAACTCTATCTTCTTGTAGTCAAAGACTGCTTTATAAGCTTTTACAATCCCTTCCCTTTCCATCTTCTTTACATTGTACTGGATTGTGGTAGATGGCTCTTTCAGCTTCTTTGCAACCCTTGATATCTGCGGAGTGCAGAATCCTGATTTGAAAAGCTCGACTAATCTTGAGGTTATGTCTTTCATATTTTCGTATAATATTCAACTATTTATATGTTTTTCGGTTATTTCTTGAGTTTTATTCAATCAAATATATAAGCCAACCCCTGTTACCCTCTATGAACAAGACATGGGGGTGTCTAAAATGAGAACAAAAAGAAAAGAATGGAGGTGTCGGTACTGCAGCTAAGATGGCTACGCAGGCTGACCTTGACAAAGGGATGAAGATAGGAGGCACAGCATTGGTCGACGTGAAATGGATGGATGCGTGCTTCCACATGAATGCAGAGAAGATAGACTTAGGAGACCTGAAAGGCCTTCTATGCCCGACCCACACTATGGGCAGGGTGGTTGCGCAGGACGAGAAAGTGATCTGCGTTGCGACGAACATAAGCGAAGCGAACGGAGTGGACCTGATAGCGATCCCGATAAGATGGATCGAGTGTGTCAGGATATTTGGGGGCGAGTAAGATGGAAACAGCAGAAGAACTGGAAGGCGTCCTCAAAGTATCCGAGGGTGTGCTTGGAAGGCTTAGGGCAAAAATAGGATCAGGCATCGGCCCTGAAGCATGCAGCATGTCTGATTGGGGAGAGGATTTCTCCATAATAAGAGAAAAAGACTGCTATCTGCTCGAGACATTCATCTCTACAGCAAGAACAGCTATAGAGACAGAAGGTCCTGGCAGCAAGACAGCAAATATATTGGTTGACAGGGCAGAGAGGCATGCAGAGGAATGCGCAAAATCATACAACATAATGTTTGTAGACCTGATCTATACAGCAGGACTGAGATAGGAAGCGAATCAAAATGGAAAAAACAAAAAACAAAGGACTTGGAAGATTGACTACAATGATGGCATCTGGAGTGACGACAGGAGCGATACCGATGGCTGCTCTTGCAGGACTTTTCACACTCCAGAATACCCTTTTCATAGGCGCAGTCATGATAGCCGGAACAGGCGCAGTGATCACTGCAATAATGCTGGAAGGGTCTCTCAGCGAGAAGATAATAACAGCAATGATTGCAGGAGGAGTTGCGACGATGCTTGTAGTATTTGCAGCGGTTATGGGCCCAAGGCTTTTGGATATGATCGACATCAACATACTGAAGGTTGCAGGAGGCATATCAGTACTTTTGATAGGATTCCTGATAATGGGACTAAAAATACCTGACAATCTGCCTTTGATAGTTGTCGGAGTTGGGATAGCAGCGAGCATATTTGTAAAACTGATTTAGGTGAATAAAATGGAAATCGGAATAATTGGACTCGGAGATATGGGAAAATTATATGCAAGACAATTAGCTAGTCATGGCTATAAGGTAATTGGATGCGACCTTCCAGAGAGGAGGGACTTGCTACAGAAAGAATTAGGCGCAGGAGTAGAGATATTAGCAGATGGAGTAGAGGTTTCTAGAAGAGCTGACTTCATAATATACTCAGTTGAAGCAGAGAATATTGGAAGGGTAGTTGAAAGGTTTGGACCTTCTACAAAAAAAGGAGCGATAGTCGCAGGACAGACTTCTGTAAAGACTCCAGAGATTGAAGCTTTTGAGAGGTATCTTCCTCAAGAGACAGAGATTGTCACTTGTCATTCTCTTCATGGTCCTAATATCAGCACAGATGGACAGACACTTGCAGTCATAAGGCACAGGGCTTCAGACAGTTCTTACCAGAAATCTTTGGAAGTGTTCAGTGCATTAGGATCAAGAATGATAGAGATACCTTCTTACCAGGAGCATGACAGGATAACTGCAGACACTCAGGCTGTGACTCATTTAGGTTTCCTTAGTATGGGCACTGCCTGGAAGAATGCACAGGTCTTTCCTTGGGAGAATCCTGCCTACATCGGCGGAATAGACAATGTCAAAGTTTTGATGGCATTGAGGATATATGGAGGCAAGTCTCATGTATATGCAGGATTAGCGATTTTAAATCCTCTTGCAAGAGAACAAGTTGCGCAATATGCTCGATCTGAGTCTGATCTCTTCAAGATGATGATCCAGGAAGATGAGAACAGGTTCAGGCAGAGGATAAGAGAAGCGTCAGATGCAGTCTTTAATGGAAACGATTCTCAGATATTGTTAGATGACAGGATAATGGGAGAATTCAGTCTAGGAAGATTAGAGGAGAGAAAGCCGAATTCGCATCTAAGCCTCCTTACGATGGTGGACGCATGGTCTCAGTTAGGGATAAATCCATACAAGAACATGATCTGCCAGACTCCATTGTACAGGCTAAGGCTAGGGATAGCAGAATATGTGTTTAGAGATAATGCCTTGTTAGAGGAATCTATACAGGCAGCCTTGTTTGACAAGAGCATAAGAGGAGATGACCTAGAGTTCCATACAGCTGTCAGAGAATGGGCTACAATAATATGCCACGGCGACATGGAAGGCTACAAGCAGCAGTTTGATGCGACTAAAGAGTTCTTCAAGGACAGGATTCCAGAAGGAATGAAGAGGAGCAATGAATTAATCAGAAGGCTGTCGGGCAATAAATAATATAGTCACTATATAGTGGTATAATATGACAAAGTTTTTAAATATCACACTATTACAAGACAATATAGTTGGGGGAAATCATGCTAGGAATGATGATGGTGCAAAGGCAGGCAATAGAACAGAGACAGCTGCTAGTCCAAGGAATAGGTTTGGATGCCCCTGGCGATTGGGGAGGCGGATGGGCAGACGGCTCTGAAGAAAGCCTTGAAACACTTCTTACAAAACATCCTCAGATAACAGAAGGAGAGGAAGATGGAGAGGAAATACTCCATTATCTCCTTTCAGGAGGATGGTCTGCTGAAATGATGACTGGAAAGAAAAGAGAGCACCATGATCTTGACGTAATTACATTAAAAAGAGTCCCTTTCTCATTCAGATTAGATGAACAGAAGCCTACTTCTTACTTTGAGACGATCAGCATGACTGCTGAAGAGATGCTTGAAGGCTTTGTGACTACTGTCGATTGGGTGCCGAGCAAGTATAAGGAACAAAATGGGGAGCTGAAGAAGGATGCGAAGAAATATATTGTCTATGTGCCTGTCCCTGAATATATATTCATATCCAAGATATCTGGATTCATGAGAGAGCCTAGAGAGAAGGATTATGCTGATCTTGAAGCATTGGCGCAGGTAATCGAGAATAAAGGCGAATCTCTTGTAAGATATGATGATGTACTAAGGCACATGCCTGGTATCGACCAGGATATCACAAGGAACAGGAAACTCTTCAAGGACTTGGGATGTGACATCCATGATGAGCCTAGCGTGCTTGCTATGGCAGCATGGTACCTGACAGAGATTGTCGGCGAGTATAAAGAAGGGCATTCTGATTCTGCAAGGAAGAAGGCTGCAAGATTCCATTCTGCATTACAGGACATATATGAGAATGGATTGAGGAATACTCATTCTGCAAATGCATTGGGCATAAGGGCAGACTTATATGAAAAATCATGGTCTGAAGGAAGGCTCGAAGGATTCTGGAGAGGAGAGAATGGAAATATTGAGTTAAGGATATTCAACAACAGGAAGAATAAGGAAGAAGAGACTTTGCTGAAGGTTTGGCAGAGGGCTGAAGACATCTCTATAAACCATAAGATTGAATCTGTTGAGAGATATAATCTGACAAAAGGAAAGGGAAGCATACTGGTCGCAGAAGCAGCTTATGGTGAAGACCAGCCAAACAAGTTCCTGTTCTCTGCACGAGGCAGATTCATCGGGCAGTATCATAATTTTTCTGAGATAGACGGGACAATATCATATGGAAAGAGAGGGTTGCAGTCATGCGTCCATGAGATATTCCTCAGTAATGGAAAGATGGTAGGGTCATTTATAGACGCGCCAAATCCACAAAACCTTCATAATGTCGTTGATCTCTTCTTAGAGCGAAAGGATTACAAGGCAGTGCTTGCATTAAGGAAAGCATATGGCAAGACTTCAACACAAAGGATAGAGATAGACGGGGCAAGAAGATGGCATTACCAGCAATCAGTGCATATGATAAGACTAGAAGAAGCGGCGAAGATCGCAAAAGCGCTGAAGCTTGCTCCAGAAGAGAAGGGGGCTGCCATCGCTGCAGAGTATGACCATCTTATAAGGCACTATGGGCTTGAGATCGACAGGATCAAAAGATTAAGGGAATCAGGAATATTCGGAGATGAGATGGAATTGGCTGCGATCCCGCAAATCCATGCTAATATAGTCGACCAATACAGAAGAGGACTTAGCGTCGGGCATGTAGAATCAGCAGAAGAGATAGCATCATATTATAATCTATCACCTAAGGAAAAAGCAGAATCTGCAGAATGCGAATACAAAGATGCTGTCCAATACGGCCATTTTGATGCTGCAAGGGCGATAAGAGGCACCGGGCTTGTCGCAGATATTGCAAAGATACATTCAGAGCTTGAAGAGAAGATTAGCGCAAGATACAGGGAGATGCTGGTTGCAAGAAAGTTTGTCGCAGCAGAATCATTTGCAGACGAATATTCCATAGATGAAGACTCAAGGAGACCGCCAAGGGCGACTGTATACTCAAGATTCATTTCAGAAGGCAATTTCGATGCAGCACGTGAGATAAGAGGCATAGTTCTTCCTGCAGATTTAGCAAGAATACACTCTGAACTTGAAGAAGAGATTGAAGACAGGTATGAGATGAAGCTTCAGGCAGAGACTTTTGAAGAGGCAGAGGCTCTTGCTGATGAATTGTCAATGACTCAAGAATCAAGGTCATTGTCAAGAAGGAATGTATACATCGGCATGCTTCTAGAAGGAGAATTTGAAGCAGCTGACTTGTTGAGAGATGACAATCCTTCAATGCTCGGCAACATAAATGACCAGCATGCAGAGGCTTTGGCTTACCTGTTTGAAGACATAAGAGAAGGGATAGATGCTGATAAGCATATCGATGATAGGACCAGAGAATTGCTCAAGATAGCCAGAGGGATAAGATTAAGAGGCATAGATGATGAGGCTGCCCATTATTTTCCACGTGTCCAAGAAGTATATGACAAGATATTTGACCTCAATGCTGACTTTGATCTATATATCGCATGGGGTTCCAGGAAAGTTACTGAAGATCTTGGCTTAAGCCCGGAAGATGACAAGGGATATCGTGCAGAGGCTATGCATAAAGTGATAACCAAGATATCAAAAAGCCATTGGAAGTATGGAAGCGATGAAAAAGGGCCGTACCTATCAAAAGTCGCATTAGAGATGATAAATCATGCAATGAGGCATAAAATTCCGATTAGCGAAGATGATGCCTATATAATATTTTCAAAGTCTGACCGATGCAAAAGAAAGGTCGAATTCATGAATTCACAGCCAGAAGAGAGGAGAATCTCCTTATTCTGCAAACATCCAGAGATGTTAGGGTACACATCTATCAGGGATTATGATGTTCCTCTGACTCCTGAGACAAGAGAGGCGGGAAAAGGGCTGTTCAAGGCATATTTACTGAAACATTCGTGCACTTCTGCTGATGAGATGGCCGGAGTGCTCTTAGAAAGATTCGGCATAACAAGAGAGGAGCTGATGCCTATATGGACAGGAACATTATATGAGTGCCTTGAAGAAGGAAGGATGGGTCCAGCAAAAAACCATCTATGGAACATAGAACATTCAGGATGGTTCGATGATATGGGGGCTGTAAATGCAGAGATGGCAAGAAGACTATCTTTGATGGCAGATTCAGGAAAGTACAGGACTGCTGCGTATACCGCAAGGGACTTGCTGAAAGATGCTGATCTTGCAAGAAAATATATCATAATGCATTATGAAAAGGCCGGAAAAGAGATGACCATACATTCTAAAATGGCTTTTGGGATAGATTGATTATTATCCAACCAATATCCTTATAAACTTCCTGATTGCTCTTTTTTGCCATGAAAGCCTATTTTCCTTACGACGAGGTAAGAGAAGTCCAGCAGGAGTTCATGGATAGTGTGTATTCTGCGCTTGAGAGGAAGAAATCTGTCATTGCGCATGCTCCTACTGGGATAGGGAAGACAGCAGCTGCACTTGCTCCTGCACTTTTTTATGCTCTTAAGGAGAAGAAGACTATATTCTTTCTTACTTCAAGGCATACTCAACATAAGATAGCTATTGAGACTTTGAAACTGATACAGGAGAGGTTTGCACTTGACTTTTCTGTTGTTGATATAGTTGGAAAGAAGAACATGTGCCTTCAGGAAAGTGTAGGGGGGTTTTATACGAGTGAATTCTTTGAGTATTGCAAAAGGTTGCGTGAGAATGATGGATGCGATTATTATAAGAATCTCTATAAGAATAACCAGATGACTGTTGATGGAAAGCATGCTCTTAGCTTAATGATGGATAAAGGGATACTCTCTTCTGTTGAACTTGTTGATGAATTGAAAGAGGATAAAAAACCATGCTGCCCTTACGAGATAGCGCAGCAGCTTGCCAAAAAAGCAACAGTTGTGATTGCAGATTATTTCTATATGTTCAATCCTTCTATCAGAAATATGTTCCTAGGAAAGATGTCTAAGGAGCTTTCTGATGTCATCATCATTGTTGATGAGGCCCATAATATGCCTGGAAGGATAAGAGAGCTTCTTACTGTCAGTCTTTCTATGAAGCAGGTTGATCGTGCAATAAAAGAGGCTGAAAAGCATGAGTTCACTGACCTTCATGAGAAGCTTGGAACTTTCAAGGAACTTTTTTATGACTTGAATGATAACTTTGATCCAAATGAACAAAGAAAGTTCATGAATGAGCAGGAGATGATAATTGCAAAAGAGCCTGTGATCGAGAAAGTAAAGGCTATTGATGATTATGATAAATTTATTGATGATCTTGAGACAGCCGGAGAGACTGTTCTTGTTGAAAAAGACAATTCTTCGCTTATATCTATCGCCAGATTTTTACAGAGATGGGAGGATGATGGAGAAGGATTTATCAGATATATACAGAAAGACCATTTAAAGGACGACAATATCACGATAAGGTATAGATGTCTTGATCCTTCTGTCTTAAGTAAAGAAGTTGTCAATTCAGCGCATTCTGTCATTATGATGTCTGGAACGCTTATGCCTACTGCTATGTATAGGGATCTTATGGGTTTTGAGCCAGAGGATGTTATGGAATTAGAGTTTGACAGCCCTTTTCCGAAAGAGAATAAGTTAAGTTTGATCATTCCTAAGGCTACTACAAGATATGCACAAAGGAGCGAGGCTGAATTCAAACGGATGGGAGAGATATGCGCCGAATGTTCGAACCTGATCAAAGGGAATGTAATCATATTCTTTCCTTCTTACAGCTTGCTTTCTTCTGTTGAAAGGTTCTTTAATCCTCTTTGCAAGAAGACGACTATGAAAGAAGTTTCCGGGATATCGACTGCTGAAAAACAAAGCATGATTGAAAGGTTCAAGGGATACAAGAAGACAGGTGCAGTCATGTTAGCAGTTGCCTCTGGAAGTTTTGGTGAAGGCATTGATCTTCCTGGCGATCTTCTTAATGGAGTGATAGTTGTTGGAATTCCATTGCAGATCCCTGATCTTGAGACAAGGGAGCTTATGAAATATTATGATCTGAAGTTTGGCAAAGGACGTGATTATGGATATACGTATCCTGCTTTTAACAAAGTGTTGCAGAATGCTGGCCGTTGTATCAGAAGTGAAAGTGATAAAGGAGTTCTTATATTCTTAGATGAACGATATCTCCAAAGAGAATACTTCAGGTGTTTTCCGAAGGATTATCATGTTCAGATTTCTCGCGATCATAAGGCTGAGATTGTGGAGTTTTTCTGGTAGAAAATATTTTAATAATCCCTTAAATAAGACATAGGTATCTGATCCCTTGTCGATTCAATCGGCCTTAAGCCGGCTGGAATCAGTTTTTCATTGATAAAAGCCAATTCGATGACCCGCTCCAGATTCGGAAGACGTGCTGTTGAACGAATAGCAACAACTATCGGTGTGCCATCTTTGGGAATATCAACAGTGCAAGCAGTATCCATCAGATTTGTCAAAGGGTTATAGTATACTATCTTACCTGGTCCTTCTATAATATATTCTCCAGATATGTTTCTTGGTATCCCTTGTGATACTGGTGTAGATGGCATCCCTAATACTCCCCTAACACTTTTATCGACTCCGTCGAATTGCTCTGCCAAGTAAGCCATCCTGACTCCGCCTGAATTTAATTTTTGAGTGTGGATTGTCATTTTTTCACCATATCTTTTTTCGAGGGTATGCCCCCTAATATGTCTCTGATCTCTGCTGCTCTTTCATAGTTTTCCTCTCTAAGAGCCTTTGCAAGATCCATCCTCAATCTCTGTTCATCTGTGATCTTGATACCTGCATACCAAGGATTTGCCTGTCTCGCGCTTTCACCTAAGATCTGCATTACCATAAACATTCCTTTAGTCCTGTCGATGAATTTTGGCCTTTCTCCCTGATCTGTCACAAAACCATTTCTCATCAGCTCATCATAAGTTGTGTTGCTTGTGACAAATACCCTGCCCCCTTTATTGTGCGCATTCAGGACAACTCTCTTGAAGACATCCATCCCACCACCATAAGGGCTGTTCAAGTCATCTAACACCCATACTTGATTTGCAGCAAGATCTATATGCAAGTATCCCAGTTTAGCTGCATCTGTGTAATGAACATCTTGGCCTTTTTTCATCAATTCTTTTGTGACACCGACTGCTATATGGGTCTTTCCGACACCAGTGTCTCCTTGTATGAAAAGTCCTGCTGCCCTTCCGCTGACATCCAAATCAATAAGTGCTTTGGCATATACTAACATCTCTTCCTGAGTCTGGTCTCTTGGCTCATAATTATCTATCCTAGAACATAAGTTTTCCAAAGGAAGGAGCGGGTTTCTTGACTTGAATTCAAGATCAAGCTTAAGGTTGTCCCTCTGCTGCTGATCCAATGCATCCACCTGGAGGCGGATCTGGTCCTTAACTGTAGTCACTTCAAGCCCTGAATAATGCTTTCTTAGCTCTGTGATTACTGCATCTGTCCAGTATGTTGCTTGTGCTATCTTAAAGTAATCAGCCATAATGTTGTTACTGTTGAGGGGTTTTTAAATGTTTCTTCTTTTGATTATTTGACAGCCACTATAAACCTTACAGGATAATTAACAATTATATTATCCCCTGAGTCAGTTGAGAGGAAGTTTGAAGAGATATTGTCCCAATTGTCCCTCATATAAGCATGCCATTCATTTAATTTAGCTTCATCTCCTTTGAAGTCGCCTTTCAGCCTGTCTCTGGAACATGCCAATGCTCCAAATATCTGTGAACAGGTCGTTTTGTTGAATCCTGCTCCATACAGATAAGCCAAGGTTTCAAAATATGAGGGAAAATACCTGTTTTTTGCCATGTCATCTAGTCCGCATATTTTATCTTTCTCTATCACCATGTCATGGAAGGCTTTTCTTTCTTGTTCTTCTAGGTATACCATCCAGTTGATGAAACTTCCTTCTGGCTTTAATATCCTGTATATCTCTTTTGCAGACTTTTCTTGGTCTTTCAACTGCAGCTCATGAAGGCCCATCTTTATTATGACTGTATCTACTGAATTGTCTTCTAAAGGCATTTGCCTTACATCGCCTATGATTCTCTTAAAATGAGAAGGAGCTTTTCTTAATTGGTGCTCGTAGGCATCCATGACCAATAGGTTAAGATTAGGGTTTACCTTGTATAATTGTTTTGCGACAGCGCCTGATCCTCCCATAAGATCTAGGATCACTTGGCCTTCTTTTGGTCGGACTAGATCTATGAATGCTTCCCAATGAGCTTCTGTAACTCCATGGGCCTTGTCTAGATCTTCATCTCTTTGTCCGTAACCTGCCATTTTACCCCCTTTGCTTTGTTATGATACAGTAGTTACATTGCAGTATATAGATGATGTTTGTCTAAAAATAGACAACTTTATAAAGAATGAACTGATAATCTATAGTATGGATGAAAAAAGCCTAGAGAATATTGGACTTACTAAGAGTGAGGCGAAAGTCTATCAGAGCGTTCTTAAGCTAGGGTTATGCAGCGTACGTGATATCTCCAAGGATACTGGATTTCATAGGACAAACATATATGATGTCCTTGAGCAGCTTAAGGAGAAGGGGATAATGACGACTGTACGTGAAGGAAAGACAATGAAGTATAAAGTCTCTGATCCTTCAAATCTCTATAATATGCTGCAGGAGAAGAAAGAGATCCTTGACAAGATGTTTTCCTCTATCCAAAAGATGTATATCTCGTCTTATGACAAGATACAGGTTGAGGTCTTCAAGGGAAATGAAGGCATGAAGTCTGCTTTCAATGACATGATCAAAGAAGGGAAGCCTATATATGGGTTTGGCATCAAAGGCCAGCTCCGCGAGAAACTTCCAGTCTATGCTGCGCAGTGGCTAAGAGACGTAAAGAAGAACAAGATAAAGTATTATGCAATATATACAGAGAGGAATGTGCCTTCGTATTATACTGAGATAAGGTTTGTCTCAAAAGAGATGAACAGCCCTGTCGCTACTTTCATCTATGGAGACAAGATCAATATAAATATCTGGGATCCTGACCTGACTGCGATTGTGATAAAGTCTAAGTCAGTCGCTGACATGTATAAGAAGCATTTTGACCTGCTGTGGAAGGGGGCGAGGAGGAAGTAATCTTATTAAGTTTAGATGTACACAAAATGTGGACAACTGAAATAGTCAAAATTCTATTTTATAACCTTTAAATCCTTCCTCTTAAGATATTTCCTGACAAGTTCTGGGTTGTATATCCATCCTATCTTTCCTTCCTTATCAACTGCGATCTTATTGTGGTAAAGAAGGTAATCGATAATGATTGAATAACTCCTGTATGTGACTTTCTTAGGGAGATTTTTCCACAGACTCTTCTTCTTGTATTCTCCGGAATGATTATAAATAAATTCTTCGACCATCAAGAATGTAAATAGATCAGGGCATTTGAACAGATTATCTTTCTTGGATTTGACTTTTTTTCCTCTCATCTTATCACCTCTTGCTTATTAGTTATCATTTTCCTCTTCTCCTTCTCAGGAGCATCAAGATAGTTCACTTTAGTGGAGATTGGCAATCCTGTCTTATTCTCAAGCTCTTTTCTCGCATTACCTGCGACTGTCCCTCCTTCAACTGCTGCAACTTTGTTTTCAGGAAATCCCTTCGCATCCTTTGCCCTTGCTATCGCTGTTGTAGATGCTTCTCCTAACATGGTGAAAATAAGCTCCATATCATTCATATGGTCCCTTAATACCTCTTTCTTCAGGCCTTTGAATGATTTATACTCATTTGGGGTCATGCCGAATGTCGCTTTAGAGATATCTGCTGAAAGTATCCCATATTCTACGCCCTCTTTGACACCTCTCTTCCCCCATTCATCTGTCAGTTCGTCCCTTACTGCTATCCCCCTTACTCTCTTTTCTATCCACTCATCAGAATATCCTTTAGCCCTGTATATCTCTTTCATCCTTTTCTGTGCAAGTTCAGGATTCTGTATCTCTTGTATGCGTTCATAACCCACTTTAGCCAGCCATAGCTTGAAAGGTTCTGCTTTCTTCGAAGGTATTGACTGGATTATCCTAAGCAAGGATTTTGTGTCAGCACAATCGGTTTCCCTTAGTTTTCCATCCTCTGCAGGCAATTTCAACTGTACCCAAATTGGGGACAGTTCAAGTTCATTAAATTCCCTTTCTTTAACTTTACCCCAATACTGCCTAGGGGTAGGACTATCAGTCAATGCTTGAACTACATCGATCACCGAGTAGAACCATTCGTCATTATGCCATATTCTTCTTATCTTCTTTCCGTCAAATATAGCCAATGAGTTTTCCATATGAATCACCTCCATTTTAGAAAAAAAGTTTAGAAAGCTTGTTTATATATCTCACTCGCACATGTCCAGTGGCCTGTGGTTTTTTCCGGCTTGTTTTTCCGGATATCGTGGAGGATTTCCGGTTTTCCGTTGTTTTTTCAATACTTCTTTATAACTTTAAGAACGTCCTTGAAATCCTTCGTATTTACCTTGTAAGTGTTTATCTTAAGTCTCTTTGCTGCGTTTATGTCTTTTCTTATGCTATCTCCTACCATCAGGGTCTGTTCTGGAGTTGACTTCAATCTTTTTAATGCTTTTTCGAAGGAATCCCTGCTTGGCTTTTTGCTGTCTGTGATTATCAGGTCGAAATAGTCTTCTATGTTCATGTATGACAGCCTTAAGTAAGCCTTTATCTTTGGAGCGTCTGTGATTATGGCTAGCTTTAGGTTCTTGTTTTTTAGCTGTCTTAAGGTGTCTTTCACTCCAGGGTATGATCTTAGGTGGTTTTGCCTTTCCTTCCTGTAGGCTATTATGGCTTTTGCCAATTTCTTGTAGTCTATCTTCTTGTAGGCATGCCTTAAGAATTCCTGGAAGACTTTCTTGTCTTCCATGCCTTTCTTTTTGTATATTTTGTAGATGTCTCTTACCGCCTTGTCTTCGTCCATGTCCAGTTGCATCGCTTTTACCGCTTTTCTTATGGAAGATTCCTTTAGCTGCATGAAGTCTATTAAGGTGTTGTCGAGGTCGAAGAGGATTGTGGTTAGCATAAGTTTAATCTTAGACATTATTAGTATATAAGATTTGTGCAAAAGGCAAAAATAACAATAATGGCGGCAGACGGCCATTTGCTGCGCAAATGTCCTACGCGACACCCCGAGGGGGCATCCCCCGTCGCGCCTGCGCCATTGTTATTTTTGTTACGGAAAAATAAGGATTTGTTTAAATATCGCCTGCAAAATATTCGGATTTCTCGCAAGTCTTTCGGAAATTTCTTGGAAAATGTTAATAATGTGCATCGCTTAAGGATAATGATGTCGACGGAGAGTATGAAAATGAGGTGATGCATCATGGATGAGATATCGAGAAACAATTTATCTATACTAATAAAAGACATATCCAATATTATCAAATCAGCAAGATCCAATGCATTCACAGCCGTAAACAGAGAGATGCTAAAGGCATATTATGAGATAGGCAGAAGGATAGTCGAGGAAGAGCAGAGAGGAGATAAGAGGGCAGCATATGGAAAAAAAGTTCTTGAAACTATCTCTGCCAGGCTTGAAGAGGAGTTTGAGAGAGGTTTTGACACAAGCAATCTCAGAAGGATGAGGAATTTCTACATCTTATATAAGAAATGGGAGACAGTGTCTCCTAAATTGAGCTGGAGCCATTATTGCGAGCTCATAAAGATAAAAGATGATGTGAAAAGAGGCTATTATCAGAAGTATATTGCGGAAGGGAGCTTAAGCGTCAGGGACCTTAAGAGGCAGATGAATACCTTCCATTATGAAAGGATGATACATAAGAATCCTATCCCCCTGGATGCAGAAGATATAATCAAAGACCCTTATGTGCTTGAGTTCATCAATGCAAAAAATGATTTTAGGGAGAAAGATATAGAATCTGGAATAATCGAGAACCTGCAGAAGTTTTTGCTTGAACTCGGCCAAGGATTCACATTCGTTGCTAGGCAGAAGAAGATAAATGCTGGAAACAAGAGCTATTACATAGATCTCCTGTTCTATAACACTTATCTTAAATGCTATGTCGCTGTAGAGATAAAGAAGACTGACTTTGATCATAAGGATGCAGGCCAGATGAACTTCTACCTAAACCATATCAGCAAAGAGTTGAATGGAGAGAACAAACCAATAGGCCTGATCTTATGCAAGCATAAAGACAGGATCAAGGCTGAGTACGCCACTTTAGGGATATCGCATAAGGTGTTTGTCTCAAGATATATGCTTTACCTGCCTGCAAAGAAGGAGGTAGAGAAGATGCTATTGGAAAACTGACACATTGACATCAAACCTATCTATTTTTAACAACCCCCCAGTAACTACAAAAACATAATATTTATAAGCTAATAAACACCTTCCTCCTGTATGGCAGACGAAACACCTGACACGTGGGAAAAAGCAAAACCATTGCCTATATTCGACCTGATAAGGATAGTCGAAAGCGATGAAACAGCAAGAGAACTGTCAAGATTCGCCCAATACACAGGAATAAATTCTATCAGGGACTTGGTCTTATACTCAAGAGAAAGGCTTCAGGACTTAGGTATGACTTCTACTACATTAGATGCGATTGAACCTGTCCTAAAAGACAGATACCAATTAGCTTTCCCAGTCCATAAGGAAACTCAACTACCTGAACCTGCTGTTGAGATAAACAGGAATTACCTGATCGAAGATCACGGATCTTATCTTGTAGTCAATGGAGTAGAGATAAGGTTAAGCACAAAGTCTATGCCAATAGGAAAAGTAAAGACAATGTATGAGATGTTCAAAGCAGGAAGAGAAAAAGTAGATATAATCAATGAAGTGAAATGCGGGATGCTGACATTAGACAATTACCTCAGAAGAGCAAACATAATACCTCCTGCAAAACCACATGACCGATCATACAGCGGAAAATCACACGTAAACGCAAGCGGAGCTCCTCCACAAAGCGCATTCGCAAGAATAAGAGAACAATATAGGCGACCATGAAACCAGCGCTAAAGAATTCTCCTTTACAAGGCATGCCAGATAAAGAAGCAGACTTTCTTATTAACAACGCAGTAAGCATAGCAAGACGATCAGACGGATCTTTAGAAAACATATTGCAAGGAGTAGCAGACTTCAGAAAAGACCTAGGATATGGATGGGAAGAAGCTGTCCTGACTCAAGTATGGTACAGATGGCCAAGTGAAATACAAGATCAAATATTCTGCTCAGAGAAAGCATTAACATCTTACCTTCTATTAAACACATTAGGGATCAAAGCAAGATACGCAGTATTGCCAGATTATGCAGGATCAGGACTTAACCATGAAGTCATCTTAGTAAAGAAAGATAACGATTTCCTCATGCTTGACTGGCAACATGTACTTCCTACTGAAGTGAATGGAAACAATGTAAAAGTAGAAGGCCATGAATACAAAGACGTCCTATGGATACCTGATGAAGAAGTCATTCCAAGAGTACTGGCATCAAGATCAGGAGAGAAGTTCATGGAAGCGATCAAATGCGGCCAGATGCTTTTTCGAAAAGAGACAGCAGAAGGAGAGCTTGATGCTTACGTCCAGTTCAATGAAGACGATATGGAACTGAAGTTAGTGTACATATTCCGTTCTGCCTGCAATGTGCCTGCATTCTATTGCGACCAGAGATTCGCTGCAACAGAAAACGGAATAGAGCATAAATGCAAATTAGGCGTCGTCACAGAAGATAAAGGGCTAAAATCAAAAGTAATGGAATATCTTAATTTTGAGACAGACCCGATAGCCTCATTGACAGAAGAAGACAGGAGAGACGTCCATCTTTTTGTAGCATATGACCGCGAGACAGAATCAACAGGAGATCCAATATATTGGATGCCAGATGAAGAAAGGACAGAAAAACTTGACATGTACAGAAATAAAGGCCTTAATCCAGAATGTGATGCTGATATAGTTCTTGCAGAACTTCCTAAAGCATATGATGGGCTGACAAAACTTGCAGGCAAGCGCTTTGCAGACAGGTTTGTTGATTTTGAGCTGTTCAGGCTGGGATTCATCGCAAATTATGATTCAGATGCAGATATCAACCAAGAGGTAAGGAGATGCGTAGGAATAAACAACAATTTCCATCTCCAGCTGATGCATGTCGCGATATGCTGCCGTGAGATGGCAAAAGTAATGTCTTATGACACATCCTTAAGATGCCAAGAATTATTGTATAGACAACTTTCAGTAAAGACTGGTGTCTGGTATTCTGGAATTGAGCCTTCTGCAAGCGTAAATCTTATCAAAGCATTCCAAGGGGAAGACACGAATGTCTGGAACCATTAGGTGACTACCCAATAAGAATCATACCAACAGCTTCTCCATCTCCAAAGCAAACTCTTTTGCCCTCTGAAGAGATGTCCTTGCCTTCACATGCTTGTCAGAATCCAGGGTCTTATACTGGATCCTGCTTCTTTTGTCTCTCTCAAAATCAAATGTCTCTATGATAAAGTCTGCTTTCATCCCTGCGAGATTCAGGGCCTCTTCTTTTGCTTCTTCATATTCTTCTATAAGAGACTCTTTCAGCTTACCTCTGACAAACACAATTATTGCATCCGAAGTGACCTTATGGACAATCTTGTCATCAACCTTATATCCGAGCTTCAGCAAGACTGCATTTGAATAGTAATACATGGAATAGTAAGAGCAGACAATGACCCACAGGTCAGATGTCTCTTTCACAGATTCAGCCACTTTCAGGCTTTCCTTTGCGTTATTTAGGAATATCTTCAGTACATTGACATCTAACTGCTTCCTCTTGAGCAAGCCATCATTAAGATATGACTTGACATTGGTTTCAGCTTCCTTTATCCTTTTAGCATCCAGCATTTTTAAGCAACCTATAGTATTCTTCAATTCCTATAAGAATTATATTGTTCTTCATCGCCTCACCAACAACTGAAAACTCCCTGCTCTTGGCCATAGTGATGAAATCCTCATATGAAATCTGAGTAAGATGCACCTTGTCAGGCATCAAAGCGATCTCTGACCTTACTTTCTTTTCTTCTCCACCTATAATCAAGAGATCTATATCTGAATGCCTGTCTGCTGTCCCTTTTGCATATGAGCCGAATAAAAGCACAATAAAAGGAAACTTTAGTCCGGCGAGCATGCTATGGATCACAAGCAAATCTTTGTTCTTGAACAAATCTCTTTTCCTTTCATACTCTGCTTCGAATGCCTTATTGTTAAACATGCCTGTGAACTCACATATCTTTGAGTTTCCTGCTCTTGTGACCCTGATCAATCCTTCTTTCTCAAGCACAATGACCCTTTCATATGCTATCCTATAGTTTATCTTCAGTCTTTCAGATATTTTCTTGATGGTAAACTTTTCTTCTTTGTTGCTGAGCAACAATTTGAGTATCTTGGTGTCGCTTTCCATTATTATTACCTTTTGTAATAGTACTATTACTATAAGTAATATATAAATCTTTCTATCTTAATGGATATAGGTGACTACAAAATCAGTTATTTCTATTATAGGTGACTACATTTAGGGTTTTTTGTGGTCACCTAATAAATATAGAGTTTAGAAAAAAAAGAAAAAAGGACAAGAAAAGTATTGCCTTTTCCTGCTCTTGTGACCAAAAAGCGGAACTAAATTAGTATAATGATGTCTATATCAAAACCTACTTAGCGAGTATAGGCGCTTAAGAAATTAAAATAGAAGGAATCTTTCCAGGAAAAGCAGTCGACACTTTACCCCTAATATAAATTAAATCATTTTCTTTTTTTACAGATATCTTTTCCAATGTTTCATAACAACTTTCTTTCTGCCCAGTGTATTCTACGGTATCAGCTAATCCGAATTCTGTTGAACCATATTTATTTTTTATGTAGTTTATAACATCGGAATTCATAAAGGATTCATCAAGATCAATAATGAAGTATTTTGAGTCATCGTCTGGGTCCACTAACCTCATTTGATACAAAGAAGAATATTTCTGTGGGACTTCATTGCAAAAAGCCTTGCCTTTGATAGTATGGACTTTCCCTAGATTATTATCAAAATCCGATAAGACGTTAGAGACTGTAGTTTCCCCTGTTGACAATGTAATTTGTCCTGTCTGATTCTTTTTATTAGAGACATCTGTTTGTGTACAGCCAATAACAGTCAGTAATATAATTATTAATCCTAATGATAAGAAATGACTTGATATTAATTTCATGTTAATAAATAATAAATAAGTGTATATAAAGATTACTATTTGACTCATATCAAGAATGAGTTAAAAAAAGAAAAAAGGACAAGAAAAGTCGTCGTAGGCTTTTCCTGCTCTTGTTTTCGTATATCGTCTATTTCTTGCCGCTAAAGTTAAAAAACTTATCAATGCAAACGTCTTCTGACTTGAAGTTGCCTGTCCTTACTGCGGGTTGTGTCGAACTCTGTGGCCTAACTGGAGCTTGCGGCTGCTGCATCTGTGACTGCTGCTGTGGCTGCATCCCTGCCATTACGGCCTGCATCTGTGGAGTCATCTCTTGTTGTACCTGTTGTTGCTGCATAAACTGCTGATTCACTTGTTGCTGCTGCATCACTTGCTGTTGAGCCTGCATGACAGGTTCTTGAACAGCTGATCTTACGATATCAGATGTGTTAAACATAGGCCTTTCAGGCATCGATGATAACCTTTGATTCCGTTTTATCTCCAACACGTCATTGTTCAAACTCTTGATCATCTCTTGTAACGTCAGAAACTCTTTTGCCATCCTCTTGTTGTTTGCATCCATCATCATCTCAATCTGCTTCTGAATAAAATACGAATCAGAACCAGCTGAATTCAATGAATCGTGCATTGCTGTTTCCATTTCATCACCTCAATCGTGAAAATTCTCTTTTATGAACTCGACCATGACATCGTTTCCTGCCAGCCCATAAGCGTTCAATGCTTTCGAGATGTGCTCATCCTTTATGCAAAGATCGCCGACATGGTTCAATTTCTCCTTGTCGCCTGCGATCTCGAACGCCTTAATTGCATAATCGTACTCTCGCTGCTCGACGCATTTTACGCCAAGCTCAACAAGCTTTTCCTTGTCCTGTATCTTTGAGAAGATATCAAATGCATAATCAAATCTGTATTTGCTCACGCACTGGTTACCTACTTCGACAAGGTTCTCGTTGTCGCCTACAGCAATAAATGCTTTTACAGCCGGAGCAAGCCTTCCCTCTGAAAGGCACTGCTTACCTAGCTTCATAAGCTTCTCCTTATTGTTTGCAAGCTTATACACTTCTATGCAATTGTCGAACTGAGACAGCCTTTCATAGTCTGCTCCTACATCATTCAGCTTATCCCTGTTGCCTGCCATAACAAAGGCTTTCACGGCGTCGGAGAGGTTACCTTTCCTTCGGTATTCCTCCCCCATCGCCGTGAGTATGCCAAACTTTAATTCAGGACTAAACATCGATAAGTTGAGATTGTCCAGACCTTTCTTGATAAGGTTCGGAACTATCTTGCTGAATTTATTGACTTCCGCAGAAGAGGCGGCCTTCTCGTTATTCTCGACAATAGTGGTAACCATCTTCTGTATCGTCTTGTCCTGTTCTTCAGCCATCTTAATCACCTTTTTCCCAACGTCTTATAGGATTTTTAATCCAAGCTCGTTCTCCATCCTAGCTTTGCTGCTAGCTTCTTGCTTTGCGTCTTTCTTTCCTACGATCCATGGGGATGATACGCCAGTGATTATTGTCATGACCCTTATCTGCTCTCTCATGTTTTCGTTTACACGAGCGCCCCAGATGACATTTGCATCGTCATCCATGGATTCTGTGACTAGTTCGCCTATCCTTGCGACCTCGTCAAGAGTCATGTCTGGTCCTCCTTCTACATGTATCAAGGCACCTTCAGCGCCTTTGTAGCTTATATCAAGAAGAGGATTTGCTAATGCTCCGTTTACAGCTTCCTGAACTCTGTTTGCTGTATCAGAGAACCCTACTCCTATCGCTGCTACTCCGCCGCCTTTCATTATTGCCCTTACGTCTGCAAAGTCCAAGTTTACTAAGCTTGGCACTGATATTATTTCAACTATGCCTCTGATCATTGTGGCTATCAATTCGTTTGCTATTGCGAAAGCCTGTTGGACTGGAAGATTTCCTGCGATTTTGACTAATCTATTGTTGTCAATCACAATGACCGTGTCACAGACATTCCTTAACTGCTGCAATCCGAATTCTGCCTTGTCAATCCTTGCCCTTTCAATATTGAACGGCATGGTGACTGTTGCGATTACTATTGCATTTGTCTCTTTTGCTATGTTTGCTACGAATGGCGCTGAACCTGTTCCTGTTCCGCCTCCCATTCCTGCGCAGACAAATACCATATCAGAGCCTTTCAATGATTCTCTGATCTTGTTTACGCTTTCCTGTGCAGCTTCAGCTCCCTTTGATGGGAATCCGCCGCAACCTAATCCTCTCGTGACATTAGCTCCTATTAAGAACTTGATGTCCGCTTCTGTTATATTCAAATGCTGCTGATCAGTATTACATGCTATGATCTCAGCTCCCTTTATTCCTTTCTTGTAAAGCCAGCTAACCATATTGTTGCCTGCTCCACCGCAGCCAATAACTTTTATATTGGCCTGCCCTATCTCGACTCCATCCCCGGTTTTTGACGCTTGGGGATTATTCAGCGCGTTTTGGACAATGAATTCCATTTTGCTCACCTGTTTTTCCTCTTTTTTGTCGATTCTTGCTTCTTTCGAAGCGTAATTAAATTGATTATACTAATATATAAATGTTTCGTTTAGTATATGTTTTAGTATACTAAATTACAAAATAACCCTTGATTTAGTATACTTTTGTGTATACTAGTAGAGTATTATATACTAGAATATATGTTTTAGTTTCGCTATTTTCTAAACTATATGATATATTATATGTTTTTGATAATTTAGATGTAAAAAAGAGTGTTGGTCTACTATGCTACAGATCTAAGCAGAATAGACTGCCTTCCTAGAGCAGACCACCCAGGATCCAAGAATAGAAAACCTCAAGGAAAGTCTTCTAATCCTGATGGATGATAATTCCTATGTATCTCTGCCTTCAAATATTCCCTGAAAACAGGATCAAAATCGCAACTGTTAAGTACGCTCTCTGCATGAGTGAACTTACCATCTGCCAGATACATCACAAATGATCTCATCCTAGCAGATCCTGAATTTATGTCAGGCGTCCCAAAAAGGCGTTCTGATTCAATGTGCATTATTGCATGCGCATGATCAGAAAGCCGGTCAAGCCTCACCATATCTTTAGGTGACGATCCGTCTGGAACCAAAGATGTCCTTGAAGTTGGAATAGCTGCCCTTTTCCTAGCATACTCGGAGATGATCTCGACTTTTCTTATCATTTCCCTATCGATGACCGGAGCCCCATAAAAGATGTCCTTCATCTTCTGGGCAGTTTTGTACGCATCTCCAAATTCCTCTGCTGCGACTTCTACTGCATAAGTCGACAATGCGATTGCATAAGCGACAGTTGCATCAAGTGAATTATTATTATGAGGATTTTGTGCGGAATCAGGATTTTCATCCTTTGCCATCAATTCTAGCCCTGATGATGTTGTGCCTTCTAATGTATCTGCCAAACCTGTGGCTATTTCTGCTAATGCTGTTTCTCCCATATTAATCACAAATTAAGGGAGCTTTGGCATCATATTTATAGTTATTTGACATTTTAGTTAACAAACGTTAATATAATCAGAAATATTTATATAATTGTTAATAAACACTAGCTAATAACTTAATATATTTAACATTTGTGCCGTAATAAATGCGAAAAGGTGATATCATGGATATAGACGAGACAGACAAGAAGATAATCAATGCATTAATTGAAGATTCAAGGCTTTCATACAGGCAGATAGCAAAAAAGGCAAAGATCTCTGTCGTAACTGTCATGAACAGAGTGAAAAAACTTGAGAAAGAAGGCATCATAAAGAAATACACAGCACTTGTCGATTATGAAAAGCTGAATTACGGATTTTTTGTGATGACGAGCATAAGGATCTCAAAAGGAAAAGAGCTTGAAGTTGAACAGGCCCTGACAAAATATGAGAATGTGTTTGCGATCTATGATGTAACAGGAGACTTTGATATAGAAGTGATCGCTAAATTCAAGAACAGGGTTGCATTAGACTCTTTTGTCAAGAAGATCCAGACTTTTGAATATGTTGAAAGGCTGCATACAAGACTTATCTTAAATACAATAAAGGAAGAGCCGATAAGGATCAGCTAAGCTGATAGGGCTTAGTAGAAAACTCAGACAAAAGCGAGTCTCACTTCGTTCGACAAGTCACTCGTTCGGGCTAGCATCGGCTCAAGCTAGCATGTTTTCTTTCAGGCTGACTTTCCCCGTAAGGGACATCCCCCTTGTCAGCATCGATATTTCTTTAGAAAGCTTTCACGTTTTGATGCTAGCCTTACATTTTCTACTAATCCTTAAGCTACGTTGACTCTTTTTCTTCCTTCAAGCGCAGCATCATAGCCCAATTCCACTTTGACTTTTGCTGATCTCAGCTTCTTCACAAATCTTTCCATCTGAGCATCAAGCTGTTCAGGGGAATCGAACGGAACAATTATGCCTTTCCTGTACATCCTTTCAATAGGGGTTCCTGGGATCGGAGTATAGCGTGATGGAAGTATCTCAACAGGATCAAGCAAGCTTCCCAATGAAAGGTATCTTTCTGCAGTCACGTCAAGTGCTTCATTGCTGTCAAAGAATTGGCCATCAAGATAGAATCCTTTTCCTGTCACACCTACCTGCATTATCGTCTTCACCTTGAATCCTGCTGCCTGAAGCTTATGGAAAGCTTCAACCTTATCTGCAAAAGTCTCGCTCTTTCCAAGAAGCCTTGATGTGGGATCATGCAATGACTCAAATCCTATCAATGCGCGATTGACATATTGATGCAAATCCGCAAGGAATCTTGGATCTGTCTCATTTGTAGTAGGCGTGCCAAAGAAAGCATAGACTTTTTGCATTTCAGGGAATGTCTTATAGAACATCTTCCCTATCCTTATCGGATTGACTCCGCCATCAAGATGATACAATATATCAGAGCCATTAAGGAATCCTTCTGTCATAAGATCAAGATGTCCGCTATGAAATTCCTCTTCGAACTGCCTTGCGATATCCATGTTATGCCTTATCTGGTCCTCTGTGAAAAGATCAATGCCGCCAGCTTCAGGACAATAGACACAATGTCTTTTGCATCCTCTTGATATCGAGGCGATTATCATGTTATCATTATATTCTGGGATTATGTCTCCGACACCATACAACCTTTCAAACTGCTTGAACCTTGCAAGTATCCTCTCATAACGCCATTCAAACAGGCTTTTGTCTTTTTCAAATGCCTTCTTCTCCCATCTCTGCACAGGGACTGCCTCATGCTTGAATGTCATTGAAGCGATCGTGTCATAGACTCCATCGATGAGCTGGTCAACGCTCTCTCCAGGAGCTGCCTGATAATTGCCATATGCATTTGACCTGAACAATAAAGGAGAAACAACACCTTTCTTCTTTCTGGAAACAGACCTGACAATGCCTACATTGCTTATGTCTGCATAAAACCCGTCTTTCGTGACGAGGACAAAATGAGGATCAACATTCTCATCCATACCGCTCAGTTGGCATAGGTCTGCCTTCTCATTTCTCGCTATGACTAGATGTATCGGCGCATTATACCCATTCTCTATCCTGTTCAGATACGTGCTCTGGTCTTCCCATCCCATAGCTTGCGTTAAAAGACAACCATTTATAAAGCCTTTTGGCAGAAATATTTCTTATAGCATAATTATTCCGATAAGAATAATTTAAGCAGAATATCCACGACAATCAGTATCTTTATTCCGGATCATACTAACTGAAAAGACTGCCAGCCCATCTTCCTATGCCATTAAGCATTATCAGGAATCTCTGGAAGATATTGACATCCTTAAGATTTATAGACAATGGCTCAGTCTCCTGATAAGGCTTTGCATTTAAGTCGTAATAATTGACAGTGATGTTAAACTTATTTTCACCAATATCAAGATTCTTTCCTGACAATGAGACTATGAAGCGCTCATCCTTCTGCATATCACTTATTGTCCATCTGCTCTTATCGCCCTTATGCTGAAGGATTATCTCAACATTCTTCGGATTTGATTCAGATGATTTCTTGACAAGGAAGGATATGTTGAACATATCATCATATTTGACAGAATTGGGATTAATTGTCTCGCCTATCATGACCTTCGGCGTGTCAAGCACTTCAACATCAAGGTTGAATGATTTTGATATCAGGGAATTTGATGCAGAGATCACAAGATTCTTCGTGCCTGCCTTCTCAGGAATGAAAGAGAAGTTAAGCATCTTCTTTGATGCAATGCCAAGATCGATCTTTGTGCAGGACTGCTTGTCAAGGCAGACATCAAGGCCTTCCAATATGACATTTCCCTTGTTTTCGATGCTGCAGTCTATCTCAGGATTATCATAGGCATAATAGAAATCTTTTGCCTTTGCGCAGCTTATGCTGACCTCCCTTGAATAGACCTTCTTCTCCTCTTCTGCCTTCTGCTGCATTATCTGATCTATGTTGTCATTGCTGTAGTAAGGATCATCATATCTTGAAGTGAATTCCGTCTTTGCTGTAATATTTGTTGATGTGTATACGACTATCGGGATAGTATATACAAACTTGTCGTCAAGGTTCTCTGAGACCTTTATCTTCCAGTAGATCTTTTTCTCCTCATGAGGCTTAAGCACGACATTCCTCATCAGGTCTCCATATATTGTCATATCCTTGATGTGCGCAAGCGAGATTTCTGTTGAATAATAGAAATCATTGTTGTTCTTCACCAAGACTCCTATCAGATTTGATGATCCAAACCTAACCTTATCTTTCTCGACGTTGGCCTCAAGGCCCACATATTGGCTTGTATCCTCTTTCCTTCCGTTGTCCTTGACTTTCATCGAAAGCTTGTTCGTGTTCATCTTGACATTCAGCGCCTTCCACTCATAGTTTGTTGAAGACTCGTCTGAATCTATGCTGTACTTAAGGACGACATGGGACGGATCTATCCTTCCGAGCTGCTTATATGTGACATCATAAGGGACCCATCCATATCCTGGATAATAGACCTCTGCCCATGCATGAGGGCCCCAGTCATCTGCCGCGTCGTAATTAGTGTATGCAACTCCGCTGACATATCTTGCAGGAATTCCTACCGATCTGCACATCGCTATGAAAAGGCTTGACAGCTCGTCACAGACGCCTTTCTTGTTCTTCAAAACCCATGATGCCTTTTGGGATGAATCTGCTGTAAGGGAACTAAGCGAATATTCGATGTTGTTTTCTACCCAAGAGCCAATCTTATTCGCAACGATATAAGAGTCATCTTCGCCTGAAGCAAGATCAGATGCAATAGCATGTATATTCTCATCGCCTGAGTCTATATTATCAGAAGGCTGAGTGTATTTTTCTATGTCTGAAGGGATATCCCTCATCGGAAAAGAGATCTTGTCTTTGACTTTTCCTATCTGGTTATTTGTCTTTATGTCAGAATCTATCTTAAATGAATAATCGCCAAGGCTTGGCCTTAACCACTCAAACCGCGCAATATCCCCGTCGATCTGAGCCTCAGGGTCATAATTGATTGATGATATCTGCTGGTATTCAGACGCCCTTGGGATGAAAGAGACTTCTGTGCGTATATAATCGATAGAATAATCGCTTGATGACTGGTATATCTTAAAGCTTGAACTTATCACTACGTTCATGTCAACGCTTTGGTACTTATCATAGTCAACTGAAGCGAATGAAGATAAGGATAAGACCAATAATAAGGCCAATGGCAATGATAACTTTGAATAACCCATATCAAAATGTCATCCTGTAATATATATAATACTTTCTATAAATCAGAGAAAGAATAAGAAAATGAAATCACTTCTTTATCTCTGTCTCATATGTCTTGCCGCCTATATTGACGACTTGGTAGCCTGAGCCATCTTCCTTGATATACATATCTACGTTCACTGTATTTCCTTGCGCATTAATCACAGAGACCACATGGCAGTATCCTGCATATTTCCCTTCAGTCATGACCCCCTGGAAAGTCATATTTGTTGTTGCCTTAAGACCTGCAACCATATTCCATTTCTGGCCCGGCTGGCACCATCCGCCTTTCACATCTGATCCTGTGACTGTGACTTTCTGGCCGTCAGGTGTTGTGATTTCTCGCGTTATCTGGTTTCCAGGAGTCACTGGATTTGCAGTATCAACTGTTGCCTGATTTGTATTGTTTGCCTGATTTCCAGACTGGCTGCATCCTGCTGCAACAATGGCAAGCATTGCCAATACAATAAACATTTCTTTTTTCATATTTATCACTTCTTCAAAGGCAGGTCATATATCTGCCCGTTCAATTCAATCCTCTGATAGCCTGAGCCATCCTCTTTCAGGAAGTAATGGACTGTTGAAGATATCCCTCCTGAACTCAATGAGTAGACTGCATGGCAGTATCCTGCATATTTGCCTTTATTCAGCAGCTCAATCACCAAAAGATCAGTCCCGGTATCTTGAAGATGCATTTTTGAACCTGTCTGGCACCATCCTTCGTTTGACAGCGTAGCCGCTACTGCAGCCTGCATAGTGGTTGTAGTCGCATCTCCTGAAGCAGATATCACTCCTGCAGCAGTCGTTGCAGTTGTGCCTGTAGCTTTTCCTGCTTTGGTAGATCCGCATCCCGCAAAAGAAAGGATTGCGATAATCCCTATGATCATAAGTATTTTTCTCATTTAAATCACCTCATTAATAAACCAGAATTTAAGGGTATTAATACTTTTCGAATATTTTCCTTGTTTTTAACTAAACCATATCTTAAATCTTTCTTTGATGATCTCAAAGAATATATGGATGCCGTCAAGAAGGGGCTTCATCTTTGTTGATCTTCCTTCTTCAATATATTTCACAGGGATCTCTTTTATTGTCAAGCCATTCATCTTTGCATATATGACAAGCTGAGTCTGCATGAAAGCTGTAGGCGAATCCAGCCTTTTTATGAATTTCATGTATTGGGACTTCCTGAAAAGGATGGATCCCTGTGTGTCTTTCACATTTATCCCGTAAAGCACAAACAGCATCATGTTCAGGATCTTTGAATAAACTCTTCTTGTGAAAGGCCTTTTCACCATAGAATCCTTGTGGCCTTTTGAATCGATCACAGCGTCTGCATCTCCTATCTCCTTTATGCATTTCTCAATTATCTCAACGCCGAAAGGAAGGTCTATGTCCTGCTTCTTAAGATATTCATATCTGGCATTCTTTATTCCCAAAAGGATAGCGATGCCAAGTCCCCTCCTATCATCATGCAATGCCCTCACTTCCTTATACTGCTTCTGAAGATCCTTTGCAATCTTCAATGTAGAATCAGTGCTTCCGTTGTCGCATAAAAGAACTTCAAACTTGCCTATGACTTTTGATTTTCTCAGGAAATTGACAACTTTTATCGTATTTCCCTTTATTATCTCTTCCTCATCATTTACAGGAATGATAAGGCTAAGGTTCACTTTGTCAGTTTCAGCACGTCCCATCTTGGCATGAACAATAGAGATATCAAGTATATAAGCGTTATGCATCCTATCAAGGACAATGACAACCCAAGATTGTCTGAAAAGGTATTCCCATAAGAAAGCCTGACATGGTTTTGCTGGGGGAATATCAGCATGAGATTTGGCGTTACGATATAGACCTTATCAGCCCCTTCTGCCTGCCAGTTAGGGAAATATGAGAACTTGACAAGAACAGGCTTGTTTATGCAGGTTGTATTTATATCAATATTATTCTCTTTATCGATTGAATATTTCAGTTCGCAATCCTTGTCTACTGATTTTGATTCGCGATATAATTCTTTCAAGGATTTCTCCGGATCCTTTTCGTCGTATATCAGCTTGAAATGAGACCCGTCTTCATCTGAAACCTTATCTGTGAATGCCAAGAAAGCAGGCCTATCTGTCATATTGAACCAGTCAAAAGTGTACTGCTTCCAGTTCTTTGTGACTACAAGTATAGGATCGTCCTTCAGCAGCTCAACATACTCTGAATCGTCATTGATCTCATAAATGGTGAAGTTTCCAACAACCCTTGAACCAAAAACATCTGCATCTTTCTTTGCCTTTTCAATCTCTTTTTTTGAGTATCCAGTATATGCCACAAACCTTTTTACATTATACAATCTTAGATCTTCAACCCCTTTCTTGATGTTTGTCGTCGGCATCGATATATTGAAGCCAGGCCACCATGAGTCTGCGGACATCTCTTTCTCCATATAATAATGGAACGGGAAAGTCAGGCATGATTCAAGAAGCAGCGCTTCTATCACCGGCTTTCCTGTATATCTCGGAGAGGATTCAAACACCCTTGGAGTGCCCATGAAATTATAATCTGTGCTGTACTCAAACTGCACCCTGCCATTGAAGTCGTCATTCTTCAAGGATTTCATAAGGTCGTTGAAGTTTTCATATTTCACCTTGTTCTCAACGCCTTCCATATTCCATTTAATCCATGATTTTATCTCAGGCCCGGGATACATCACTACAAAAGCGACTGTTATCGCAAGGACTGCGAATGGCAGATAAAGCTTGACTGGCTTCCAGAACACGAGCTTTGCTAATCCGACACCTGCCAATATGAATATCAGAAGGTCTATGAAAGGTATGAACCTGATGTTCAACAAGCGCGACCTTGATATTATTATTGTGAATAAGAAGGTTACAAGCATTATAAGCAGCAGATAGGAGAAAGGCTCTATCTCATGATCCACTTTCAGTTTCTTCTTCCTTCTTGTCGTTGCTGTCTTGACAGTCTTGTATGAGGTATAAAGGCTGTAGCAGTAGAAGAACAATGCAAACAGCAGAAGTATGTAGAATGCTATGAATTCTTTCTTGAATATCAAAGAGAACAACTGGTTTCCGTACCAGATGTCATTCGGAGCTGAAGAGAAAGGTGTCTTCAACAGGAATGGTATTGTCCAGAATGCAGTGAGAAGAAATGTCGTAAAACAGACTGTGGCTAGATATTTTATCTTGTCATAGTCTTTTCTTAGCAAGATTATCAGGAAGTTTATGCCTACGACAAATCCTGCTATTATGAATGAATAAAGATGAGACAAAAATATCAGGGAGAATATGGCTATGTTTGTTATCAGAAGCTTTCCGTCTTTCATCCCGTAATAAAGGGTCCCTATGAACAACACTAAAAGCGCTATGCTTATCGAATGGGGGAACTGGCCTGCAAGAGTGCTCTTTATGTTTCCGCCCCAGACAGAATATGAGCCGTCAAACAGCAAAAAGAGCGATGCGATTGCACCTAAGATAGGAGACGGGAACCTGAATTTCAAGAGCTTCAGGCACCAATAGACCATGAAGGGCAGAAGGAATATCCCTAATACTGAAATTACCTTGAACGCTATGTTGAAAGGTATGAGATAGCTCAATAATGCTATCATCACGTAAGGAAGTATGAAGTAGAACTGGAACATCGGCATGCCAGCCATCCATCCTGGATAAAAGCCTATGATCTTTCCGTTCCAAAGATTATCTTTTGCGTAGTCAGCCAATATTATGTGGCTTCCGTAATCTCCTCCTGTGGGCGTGTAATTGTTGAAAAGCATGTCTGGAGAGAAGTAATAGAATAAAAGCACCACTATCGCTGCCAGTATGACGTAGTCTACGAGCTTTTCTTTCTCCATTGGATGCCTAAGATATATTATGGTTTTTCAATCTTTCGCTTTATTGATTATAACTTTAGATAATATAAAATAAAAAATCATCCGAACATGGATGAGAACCATTCTGAGAATTTCCTGAAGATGCCTTTGGGTACGCACTGGCCATCGATGCAAAGGTTGCTTGCGCACTCAAAGTTATTCTCGCATTGTTCCTTGTTGGTCTTCTGGTCTTTTATGTTCTTGTCGACTCCGCAATACTGCATCGTCTTCCTTATTCCATAAGGTATGCAGTTCCCGTCTTCGATGCATCCAGAGCAGGCCTGTCCTAATCTCATCCCCGGCTGTTCTTTAGGCATCTCAGGAAGATTTGGAACAACTCCTGTACATTGCCCTCCTGAGCATCCGGAAGGGCATAATGAATCTGTCTCTCCGATCTGGCCATCTGCATTGCAATAATATTCCATTATGCTGCATTTGCCTTCCTTCCTGCAATCGCTTGCCTCTTTTCCATTGTACTTGCAGTAGTCTGTGCTTTTCGCTTCGCTCCCTTCAGGAGTATATGCTGTGACAGTCCCTTTTTCAAAGAAGTTTATTCCATTGTCTGTATCAGCGCATCTGACAATCTTCCTTATCTCTGCACCGGCAAGAGGCACTTTTATGCTTCTCTTATCTCCATTATATTCCATCCCTATCTCAAGATCTGTGAACTGGGAAAAATCTGATTTCTTCACTTCGCCTATCTTAAAACTATTCACGAAAGGGTCAAGAGCAAATACTGTCCTTGACCTTGAGTCTGGATTATTTGAATAGGCCAATGACCTTGATCCGCTTGTGAATGCTGCTCCCATCAATATATCTCCTGGATTTGCCCCTGGATATGAAGGCATTATGTAAAGGTCATAGACATCTTTCCCTTCGTCTCCCAGGAAATAAGCTGCGCTAAGCTGGGATGGTTTTACTTGAATCACTTTCTCATAATTATTGTTGGTCTCGTCCATCTCTTTTATCGTGTTGTCTGTATCAAGAACAGCTTTTATCGTATGCGTGCCTGCATTGAGGTTAGTCAATGTCAGAGGATATTCAGTTGAAGTGTCCTCTCCTTTTGGTACGTAGCCCATCTTTGGAGAATCTATCTTAACTCCATCAAGGTATATATCCATTTTCCATGATGATCCTATAGGGATGTCAACTCCCCCATAATTCTTTACATCGACTGCAATCATTGCACTTGCTCCGTCGAATAAGCTGTCTTGGTTAAGGACTTTTATCTGCTTGACGATCAGGTCTGGCTTTAGGCTTGAAAAGGTTGTTGTGGTCGGCCTGTAGTATGTTGTTGTGGTAGTTGAAGGTACGCATCTGATGCCTCCTGAATATGATCCTACAACGCTTCCAGAGCTAGATAAAAGGTTTATGCTGATGAGATTATTGCACTGCATCAGCTTTGAAGCTCCGCCTGCGATGATCACACCTAGTTTCTGTGTTGTTGAGCCATAGGTATTGATGGTGACTGGATTGCTCCATCTTGAGGAGATTCCTCCTTCTCCGCCATAAGTCACAGAATATTGGATGTCATTAAGATTCACACTGTTTCCATTGTTCTTTATCTTTACATTGACATAATAATCAGAGACCCCTTGATCCAGGTATACATCCTCAATCGCAAGATAAGTGTTTCTCATCGTTGTAGTGGTCGTAAAAGCAGGCAAACCAAGCCCTGCGAGGCTGTATGTAGCCTCTTTTCCTGTGCTGACCCAGACGACCCTGAGCGATGTTCCTGGGATGATCGAAAGGAAAGCTGCATTTGCACAACATCCTAAAGGATTCAATTCCAATAAGTCTACCTGTGTTCCATCTATATAGAATTTCAGGTCATTCCTGTCGTATATTTTGTCAAGGCTAACCCTTATCTTTCCTCCCTGGAGATCGACAAGCTTTATCTCTATCGACCTGTAAGGCGTAAGATCAATCTCTTCAATGACAGATCCATCAAGGGTGCTCTTTGCAGTCAGTCTTGTACCTGAAACATAAGGGATCTTGTAAATTGCTGTTGAGGGGTATCCTGCCATATCTGTTGTTGCAGTCACTTTTGCCCCGTCTATATAGAACTCGACATCAAGAGTGTACATCTTCAACTGATAATAACCATCCTTTAAGGAGAATTCCTGAATAGGATTACCCTGTGCATATGATATGCTTGAAAATACCAGTATAAATAACAGAACTAACAACTTTTTCATGATTCCACCTCTTTTCAAAAATTATCCCACTTCAAGACACTGTCGATATTCTTCTTGTTATAAGGATCAGGAAAATCTTTTGCATATCCCAAAGGGATGATGCTGACAAGGTTCAGGTCTGGAGTTGCGCTGACAAGACTTGCTATCTCTTTTGCATAATCTTTCTTGTCGCCTGCTACCCAGCATGAGCCTATCTCATTCGCGTATGCTGCAAGCATGATGTTCTGCGTAGCTGCGCAGCCATCCTCAAGATAGTAGTCATAGTCTGTGCAGAAAACCAAGATGCATGCTGAAGCATCTTTGATGAACTTGCCATGGGTTGCAATCTCTGCAATCCGGTTGAGAAGATCACAATTTGTGACGACGACAAACTGCCATGGCTGCGTGTTCCTTGCAGTAGGAGCAAGCCTTGCGCAATCAATTATCTCCTTCAGGACTTCTTTTGGTATGTCTTTCTTCACGTATGACCTTACAGATCTCCTTTCTTTCAGGCATTTGATCGCATCCATTGTATCACCTAATGCGCTTTTACACATAACTGATTGATATATTTTTCTATATTTAGCTCCAAATTCATAAAATTTATAAAGCAGATACTCTAGAAGATAGATTATGGCAAAAACTAAAAAATCCGCTCCTAAGAAGGCACCTGCAAAGAATACTGAGCCTGTAAAAAAGGCTGCTCCTGCAAAGGAAGATATCAAGCAAGTCATTGCAGCAAAAGGGTTAAGGCCTATAAGCGTATCAGTCATATCAATATATTATTGGGTGATGAGCATCATAGGGATCCTTGTAGGAATGATGCTTCTTATCGGAGGAGGAGGCGCGTTCTCTCTAATTCCAGGAGTAGGAAAGGCTTTTGGAGGCATCATAATGCTGATAGCGCTTTTTGTCATTGTCTACTCTTTGATATTATTAGCTCTTGCATACTATTTGTGGAAGCTCAAGAATTGGGCAAGGATTGTCATTGTCGTCTTGGCTGTGATAACCGCTATCATGAATCTGGTCAATACCGGAATAGGCATATACTCTAAAGATGTATTGATCGTCCTGGTCGCATTCACTGGATTCATCGTGAATGTACTGATAGTATACTGCCTTGGGTTGCATAGGAAGACGACTTGTTATTTTGTGAAGTAAGTCATTTCTTTTTATTATTTTAATATTTTCTTCATGTTTATTTTGATTTCTTAGAGAAATATAGCCAGTATCTTTCTTGCAATTTGATTAATAGAATAAATATTGTCAGTATTTTAATAATAATTTAGTAAGGGGACACCCCTTATCCTCACTAACGCTCGGGACTTACAAAGCGTTGTAAGTACCAACCCTGATCGAATTTATTTGTAGCTCGCCCAGGAGTAGTCCTTCATCTTGCCGTCCCTTGCAGGATCGGCATACATTGTAGCATCATGGCCAAGGACGCCGATGCTCCTTGCTACCAAGATTGATTTCTCATCAAGATGCAGTTTCCTCAGGCCGTCCTTTCTTTCTAAAGTAGGGTCGTAGATGACTACATTGTTGCAGAGCCTTTGATAAAAGTCTGCCTCTTTCTGGGATACCAGGGCGAAAGGGCACATCTCAAGCGGAGTGAAGTTATGCTCCTTTGTGTAATGGGAGATAACGCCCAGATATGCTGCAACGTCATGAGGCTGGAACGTGAATACATCACTTGATTCCCTGTCATGCTCATTTGTGTACCTTATGTTGAAGGTCTCATGTTTTGGACAGCCGTTCTGTGCATATTGAGACCTTAAGCTCCAGATGACTGCTCTCCTCTCTGTAGATCCATCAACTGGGACGTGCTGAAGCCTTGACACATATCTTGAATGCTTCTTTGTCCTTGATGGCACTTCACAGACAATGTCTGCGCCTTCATACTTTACTCTCAAGGCATCTGCATAAGGCTTTACTATGACTCCATTTGTGTTGTTCTCTGCATAAGCAAAAATCCTTGCAGCTTCTGGAAGCCAGACAAAAGGGACGACTCTCTTTCTCCTGTCTTTTCCCTGGACAGGCATCCATGTATAACCGACAAAATTGATCTCTTCTTCTTTCATGTTTCCTAGATCTGCAAAATCCCTTGCCCTTACTGCCAAAGGTATCTCGTTTCTTGCGTATGCCTCTGACTGTGTGCCTGGCTGAGTCAATCTTATGAAATCTCCGTGCTTATAATTAAGTCTTGAAGCCCTTGCTCCTGAATTGTCATTCGCATAGAAGCGTGCCGGTGTCACTAATGTCCTTATCTCTAATGCCTGATCTGGTCCCAGACCAATTATCCTCTCTACCAATCCTCTGCCCCTGAAGGCTCTTTGCGGACCCAAGCCGATTATGTCATCGACAGTCCTTTCCTGAAAATATTTTTTTCTTTCCATTCCTATAAGAAGGCAAAGATGTGCTTATATATGCTGTTCCTCCCAAAGGGGAGAATAATAGAAAAGATTAAATATATGGGAAGATCATGCTAGCATATGGATGCCAAATCGATACTTGAGGATATTGGACTTACCAAGAATGAAGTGAAGATCTATTTATCTTTGATGGAGCTTGGATCGACTACAACTGGTGCGATTATCAAGAAGACAAAGATACATAATTCCAAAGTCTATGACGGACTTTCTAGGCTGGCTGACAAAGGTCTTGTGAGCTATGTAATTATAGCCGGATCAAAGCATTTCAAGGCAGTCAATCCTGACAGGCTTGTAGATTTTCTTAATGAAAAGAGGAAGAAGATAGATATTGAAGAAAGTGAGATAAAGAAAATACTTCCTGAACTGAAGCTCAAGCAGGAGCTGGTCTATGATGAGACTTCTGCTGAAGTCTTCACAGGATGGAAAGGGATGGAGACAGTCTATAAACTGCTTAGGCAGACGCTTAAGAAAGGTGATACAAATTATGTGTTTGGAGCAAGCAAAGGAGAAGATGAAGGCATGTCAAAGATATTCTTCACAAAACATCTTCGCGAGCTTGCTGCCAAGAAGGTGAAGCTGAAGATAATCTATAACGAAAGCCTCAGGGGGAATGTGATTGATGAGAGTCTCGTGCACAAAGAACTTTTCAAGATAAGATATCTCCTGAATACGACTCCTGCTGAGATAAATGTATGGAAAGACAAGGTGATGATCGTGATACTTCGTAAAAGCCCTACTGTGATATTAGTGAATGATCCAAAAGTTGCTGATTCTTTCAAGACCTATTTTGAGATAATGTGGAAACTTGCTGAAGAATGATTATTTATTGTATGTTCATCATATTTGAGATAGGAGTAGAACAATATGGGCAGGTCCTAGGCGTCTTCTTCTCTATGTTGTAGACAAAATTATACTTGCATTTAGGGCAGGCATACTGCACTTTGTCATCATCTAATTTAGTCACAGTCACTGTGCTTGCGACCTTTGCCTTGTGGAGCTTCTCCAACCTGTCGTCTATCTCGTCCCATCCTGCAGGCTTCTGGTCTTTTGGCTTTGTATCTGCAATGGATTCCTTCAGCTGCTGTTTCTTATCTTTCTCCTGCTGCAGCTCCTTGTGGATAGCATCCCTCTGCTGTCTCTCTTTTACGCACAGCTTGCAGACGACCATCTTGTAGACAGGATCTAGAACAAACTCTTCAGTAGGTGACATCCTGTTGCACTGCCTGCATTTTATCTTTATGCCTTTGCTGTCCATACTCTCTACTGGAATGTTGCAATATTTAAATCTTATTATACTTGAGGAAATCATGCTTGATTTGACGAATTTAGCATATATGTTACGAAATATATGATAGGGTATATAAATGGATGGATGGGAATATTTTTATAATATCAGATTCGGATTTGGCAGAACCCGTGATAATTATGGTTGACTTAGACAATGTGTGCATAGGGCATGTCGGAGCGATGCAGAATTCATGCTACAACTGCCTGCCTGATGACAAGAACAGGGATTGTCCTCTTTTTTCTTCGATCGCAAAATACAATCTGCCTGATTACCTTAGGATGGCATACCAGAATGAAGCAATTGAGAAGATGAGGCTGCAGGGAAGGCCGTATAAGAAGGAAGGCAGATAATATCTATTTGAATATTTATCCTCAATCCCCATAATTTTTATATATTGAACATATCAGATATAATCCAATTTTAGAGTATTATGAAGGTGAAAAAATGAAAGCAAGAAGTTTCATATGCATTATGCTATTCGTTGCATCAATGCTAAGTTTCAGCGTAAGCGCTGATTATGCAGGCCAGAACTGCTGCAACAGCGATGATAGCCTGAATGTAGTACATTATTCCAGGATAAACGGATGCTGGAAAGAGGTCAGCGACGACACTAAATGGTCATATCCTGTCCAAGGCTGCTGCAATCATGACTCATGGATGGTACAGACAAGATATAAGAAAGTGAACGGCTGCTGGAAAGAGATCGCAGATAATGGATATGATGCAGCATATCCTACCCAAAGCTGCTGCAATGATGACTCGCTGCAGACATACAGATTCAAGAAGGTAAACGGCTGCTGGAGACAGATATAGGGATGAGTTTTCATCCTGTTTTTGTTTTTATTCTTATTCAGAGAACTGGTAAGTTCATCCAGTTGTATTGACTATTATTCTCAAGACCTGAAGAGGAACCACTGTGAAAGCTCTGAAAGGGCTGAACGAAAGCTAACTCTTAATGTAGCAAGAACTCAGGATCATGTTCCTTTTCAGTAATAAGATATAAGAAAACGGGCTTTGCAAATTCATACGCTTTCTGCATATCCTCCATTGAAGGGTTTCCACAAACAGCAGAGTATACCTGGGAAGCCTCGTCAATGCTTATTCCATTGGCAACAAGATATGCATCCAGATCTATCAGCACCCGGACATATGGGTCTTGTTTCAATGATTCACTAAGGACTACACTACCATATGTTACTAATTGGTCGCTTTGTATTCCAATATTTGTCCTATGGATACAAACATATTCACCTTTAGCAGGAAACCGGCCGCAAAAATGCACCAAACCTATGTGTCCATCCCAAGTCTGCGGATTTATCATGTCTTCGATTGCCATACCTATGCAATTGTTTTCTGTTTTAAAAAGGTTTGTTTAGGAAAAGTCTCTTTTGGTTTAAACTAAAATAGAAACGCCTGCTGCTGAACGCCTGGCTTGCGGTTGAAGTCTCAAACATTGCGGTTTCTTTACCTATATAAGATGAAATCACAGGTGATACTTAAGCTCTTCTGCATACGAGAAGATGGGATTATGGGATTTACTAACCCAATTCTGATCAGAATCTAAATCATTGAAGTTTGAGAAGGATAATCTCTGCCTATCATTCCAGATGTCCTTATTTTGGGATAAAAAAATGAAGATTAGTAATTACTATTAAGTAACTAATATTTAGAAAGATTATTAAATAGTTCTTCACTAATCTACTAATATAAGATAACATGCTTATTTGGGGGCCCATATAAAAAATGATAGAACAGGCTATGGCTAGATCGAGGAGCAGGACCGGTGATCCTGATTTAAATAAAAGCAGATTCTTTCAGAAGCTTATCATGTCAAGCAGACCTATCCTGAAGCAAAGCCATCCAGCCTCTCAACTTATCAATAAAACGCTTGCTAGAGAATTTCGAAGGCAAAATCTGGAGGCTTATGTGATGGTTGATAAGGAAAAGAATGCGTTTGTGCTCCCCCATGGCTCTATCTTTCTTAATACTGGGCTTCTAGGATTAATTGAAAGTGAAGAGGAGCTTCAGTTTGTGCTTGGGCATGAAATAAGCCATCTTGATGAAAGGAGGGGAAATATAGAAGAGGCAAAGACAGTCAGGGAATATGTCTCATCTCTTAGATTAGAAGAATATTCAAGTGATATTAACTCATTCCTAAGGCTTAATGGGTCTGGGAGAAATCCTGAAGAAGGGATAAGGCTTATGGAGAAGATGGGACGAGGAGGGTATGATAGTGTCCATGGCGACATGGTCCATCGTGTTCTCAATCTTTATTGGATGACTCGGCTAATGGACCTTAAAGGATTGGAAAGTGAGCCCAAGGGATTGAAGATCGATTTGGATATCAGAAAAAAAGATCTTATTCGCAAAACTCCACGGATAAGCGTGATAGCAAATCCCCATTGCAGCAGATCAGAGGCTGAAAGTGAAATTGAAAAATGCAATTTTTTCTCTGCGATTGCAGCATATCAGGAATTAGTGATGAATGGACAGGGTTTTCACAGGATTCTCGATACTGAATTCTACATCAGGAGATATATGCTGTTTGATTATTTTTTAGATCGAAGCTGTAAAATCTTGGATAATGGCCCAGGCCAAGCGCTCGCAGAATTAGTTCGTGTCTTTTGCTGTGGCGACACCAATCCTGATCTGAGAGGGGATAATCTTACTTTAACAGATTATGTCCAAGCATTAAACCTGAAGTATTTTGATGCCTTGGGTGTTTTTCCCCTCTATCCAGAGATGGCAGCCGAATTCGCTTCAAGCATACAGGATCTTAGGGGGAGCAGAGATTCGAGGAGTGAATTTACAGTTGCATTTTCTTCATTTTTAGGAGACCTGCCGCGCTCGGCAGAAGCGGAGTTGCATGCTCAGACTGCTGCAAGGTCCAATCCATATACCCTTAGCCAGGAACTAAGTCTAGAAAATATGAATGAACGTTTAAAAGGGCTTTCTCCCAAAGAGGCTGTGTACAAAATCAGCAAGACCAAGAATCTGATAATATATGAATCGGATGTTGCTTTGGAAATGGGTTATGAATATGTAGATCAAGAAGTTCATGATAAGTTGGATGACTTAGCTAGGGCAATTGCGGAATTGTTTTCACAATATTATACTGGATTAGAATGTATTATTGAGACCATGAAAGCTTGGAGAGCAATAGACCTGCTTTCATCTCCAATTTCGTCCCCTCATTTGGAATTAGACGAGGTCAGGCAGTTAAGCGATTTCAATCTTTTTGTGGAGACCATGACTAAGGCTAAGATTGTCAAAGATTCATATCCTAAGCTAAAAGCAGGAGCTGTTTGTGATAAGGACATCTACGCAAACCAAGCTCGATTGCATCTGCTAGAAAACAATCAGGACAGTTCTGACATTGCAGATATCTTAAGACAATCACTGCAAATCTACCCTGGCGTATCCACTGATTCCAATACAAGTTATGGGTATCAAACATTTGCCAGAAATGCAATCAGCAAAGTCCAGGTATCCCAAAGGAATAGAGAAACACTGGAATTTATGTATAATCTCTCTTTATTTTTGCCAGAATTTGAAAAAGAGAGCTTACAGTCTGAATCCCTCACTCAATTGTGGGATCTTATGAATTTTGATGAAGCATATGATTTTCTAAAACAGAACCTAACAAGAATCTGCTCAACAAAGCCGATTGAAGTCTTAGTCGAAGAAAAATCCAAGACCAATAAAGACATGGAAAGACTGCTTGGAATCAAAGATGATATTGCTGACATCGCCATGCCTGATGGATCTTTCAGCGATTTACTTTTGTTTGAGGCTCTTCAGAAGCATTACCTCGAGGATAGGCTTGACTTATTGGAAGGGGCGTTAAGAACAAAATACGAAGAAGAATTTATGCTTGATATGATTGATCAGCAGGCGAAAGCAGCTAAAATAAAAGTTTTACAAAGAAAGATTGATAATGAGATTGAATCATTCTTGAGAATTCTTGGTTATCCAGACGCTTCAAGGATTATACTTGATGAGGCATATAAGCTGGACCTGAAATACAGATATGGATTCTTAAGGCTTGTATTGGCTGACCCAAAAAGTGGGGTGCTAACGCAAGAAAGGAACAGAAGGCAGGTCTCAAAAAGGATATTGCAAAGCATGGTGGCGAGCAGGCCAGATGAGGCAGAAACCTATGAAGTAGTTGATAAGGTCTTGAATTCCTTGGTATGCAACGCTCCTTTGAGGCTGTCGTACTTTGCCCTTGTCCCCCTGCTCATAAACAAGATATTCCAAAAGCCTGCGGACAGCGATGAAGGGAGAATGAGCCTGGTTGGATTCATCACTGATTGCGCAACAAATCTTGGATCCCCAGGAGTAAGATTTCTTCAGCTATTGGGCCAGTATACACATGTGCCCACAGAGTACGCTGCTGAATTTCAGCGCGTATATGACAGTCTGAGAGGGCAAAGCAAATTGACAGCATATCAGACTGTAAAAAGAGAATTCCCAGATTTTGCCAGGTATTATACAGGCATTGAAGAAGCAATCGGCGGCGGATCCATAACTACAGTATATAAGACAAGAACAGTGCAAGGAGAACAAAGGGTCTTGAAAGTCCTTAACCCGAACCTGAAATATATCAATAGGCTTGCATTTGATGTTGTCAGGGAGGCTTTGAGGGACATTGCAGCAGGTGACAGCAGATTTGCGATAGGCGAAGGGATCATTGATGAGATATATGAGTGGGTCACAAGAGACATCGATTTTGAAGGCTTTCTTCAAAAGGATGAAACTTTCAGGTCAAGAAATGAAGGCTTTCAAGGCCCAAATGGATATGTGATCCATGTCCCAAAAAGCCATGGACCAGAGAGCAAATATTTTAAGATCGAGGATTACGTCGAGGGAACAAATCTCTCCAGGAAAGAAGAACTGTTAAGTCAAGGCCATGACCTAAAATCCATAGTAGCCACAATTTGCCAAAACTATCTTAGCCAAATGAGCAATGGCATGATACATAGTGATGTCCATCCGGGCAACTTCAGAATTACCCCTGATAAAAGAATCGCGATATTAGACAGAAATTTCTTCCTAGAGCCAGATGAGCAGTCTATCGTTTTCTATACATCCCTTCTTGGACAGATGATGACCGAAAATTCAGAAGGCTTGACAGATGCATTGGGTGATCACTTAAATTTAGATAGGGGATCTCAAGTGTACGATGGGTTAAAAGGAGTTGTTGATGAGGAATTAAAGTCTGACAAGCCTCTGACTGATAAGCTGCTCGGGGTAGTGAAATATCTAAAATCAAATCAGGTCAGACTTCCAATTCAGACCACTCTCTTGATCAGAAATATTCATGCAATCCAGAAATTCTCTGAAGATGCCGGATTAACTACATTGCAGCAAGCTTTCATTTACGGAAATACCTAAGTGGATCAGCAGGACAATACCGTCTAATCAAAGCGAGCTCATGCCCAAATTTACCTATCGTCGAGCATCCCTGCAAGAGCCTAGAAAGAATTCAAGAAGTTGAACGCCGCCGCTGAGCGCTAGATTGCAAATGCAACGCCGCATCGGAGCGACGTTGAATTTGGAATTAAACGCCACCGCTGGGCGCTAGATTGCGAATACAAGTCTCAAAGTAACGCTGTTTTATTACCTAACTTCAACATAGGTATAACTTATATTTAAGCTCTTCTGTCGTCTGAGAATATATTGGTGTTTTGTAGTTGTAAAACAACTAGGAAGAATAGTAAAGTTTATATATTCAACCGCACCTCCTGCTGATCATCACCAGAATGAAGGTGGAATAATGAGAAGAAATAAAGTGTATGCTGAGTTCATCAGAGCACTTGCAAAAGAAGTGAAGAGAAACCTACGTGGAAAGAAGAGGTTTTGTGTCTGTCACGCTCTTTCAAAGTGTCCTGATGAGGAAGGGGATGAAACCCCTTCCAACTCAGCACTTACTCATGACCACCTTATAGTATGGGAGAGAAAAAAAAGAGGTGAAGAAATTTATATTTGAGAAAATGGGAGCGGTATCTCCGCTCTCATTCTCAGATATTTAATTTGTATAACTGAGGATTAAAATGGTTGCAAGTCAAATAACAAGTGAATATATTGAGAACTTAACTGAGAAAGTAACGCTAAATGTATTTTCAGCGGGTTGTGATAGGACTAATTTTATTATTCTTAATTCATTGCCAATCAAAACTAAGAGTTTAGGGGATAAAATAAAAATCACTAAAATGCCTTTAAACAAAAGACTGAATGATCTAGAAAAAGTAGGATTATTAAGAAGAATTAAATCTGAAGGAAAAATAGAAAAAACTATCCTAACTGATCGATTTATCTGTATGATTAATCAAATGAAAAAAGATGTTATCAAAGATTTGAGTACAATCATATAATTTACAAAATAGAATAATTTATATATAAGTTAATATCAAAAAGAGGTATTCCACGTAGGTTTTTCTTCCTTTTTTTGTTATTATATCTTAATATTCTTCGTGACTAATAGGAGAACAAATTAATATAATCTTATTATATTTCATTCTCTCGTCCATTTTCAGGAAAGGTTTTTATAATGTATTCTCTAGAATATGTTTATACTAGAAAATAGGTGTTGTTATCAAAAAGAAAAAGAAGGTCAATAAGCTTAATGGACTAAAAGAAATAGACAGGGCGCTTAAAGAGACTTATCAGATCATTAAAGAATATTCTTCTGTAAACAAAGCCTTTTTCTCAATAAAACATTATCAGAATACTAAGGGCAATAGAGATGAGGTTATCAGAAATATTATAGATAATATCTCATATGTACTAATATATGAACTTAGAAAGAGACCAGATGACTACAAATCGATCGTTGATGACACATATAGCATAATTCAATTGTGGCAACCTATATCTCCATCATTTTTTAATGAATATCAAATTAAAGAGTATGGTCAGATAATTCAGTCTGCAAGAATCAGGGAAGAATATCTTCAGAATAGAGAAAGTCAACAGGCATCTTATCAGACTAGATATAATGAAACAAATTATGAAGCTGGCAAGACAAAAAGCTCTTCAAATCATGATTCTGTCAGAGAGAAGAAAAGACCTAAGATAAAACCTAAAATCTTTACTATCCCTTTTATTGTATGTTGTATCATTCTAATAATCTTCATTTCTACTATTGTTTATATGACTTTTAGCATGACAAATTATTCATTAAGTAGTGAATTGATTAGCACTAAATTGATTTTTGTTAACAAAACAGTTCAAGGAGAAACTATTTCTTATGAAAATATATTTAATAGAAAAGAACAAATAGATAGGGATGTTTCATTGAAGGGCCGCATAAGAACCTACTTGAAAGGAGATGTTAGGTTGGCAAATTATGTGACTCAGATAGTAGATGATTATGGCAACACTATTAATTTAGTAGATTTACCTTTAAAATATAAGGTGAATTATCAAAATAAAGAAACAGGGGATCAACTTTTCTTAATACGCGGCGTTATAAGAAACAAGTCAGGAGATTTTGAGCTAGCTCCTTACGAGATAATTCCTATTAATCGAAGTCCGAATAAGATAATATCAAAACAAAAGATCCTAAGTAATCATACTATGAGACAGAGAAGTGCAATAAAACCTCGATATCCTTCAGTGCGAAATTCTGTATATGGTCTATTCAATGTAGAGATAAAATGTGATGATGGCACACTTTTAAATAAATGTTCTCAAACAAAGCCATTTGAATGTACTGATGAGGGTTTAATACAAAATCCAGAGGTTTGTGGATGTCCGACCAATCAACTCTTAAACTGGAATGATAGAGGCACATTTGAGTGTATTCCTGATAAATGTGATGATGGCACTTTAGTAAACAACTGTTCGGTAGACAAACCTTATTATTGTACGCCGGATGGCCTCAAAGAGAAGACAATAACTTGCGGTTGTCCTGAAGGAAAGAGGCTAAAAAATGCTCAATGTATTCCAGATCCAAAATGCTCAGATGGCACTCATGATTCTGAATGCTCACCTACAAAGAATATGCAGTGTGTAAATGGTAAGTTTGTCTTAAATGCACAACTTTGTGGATGTCCTTCAGGTTATATAGAATCAGGTAATAAATGTGAACCTGTGTGCAAAGATAACACTATCTTCGATCAATGTTCAGACAAGAAACCATTATTCTGTTCAATGGGACAGTTGATACAAAAGGCCTCAAGGTGTGGTTGTCCAGAAGAAGAAGTTCCAATTGGTGATAGTTGTATTTCAAAATATGTGATTGATCCTAAACAAGTTACATTATCATATACTCTTCGAGGAGACCATAAATCAATTGATTACACGGCATATAAAGGATTAAACGATTATTTAGCAGATAATCATGCAGGCTATTCTTGTTCAGGATGTGATTATGTCGCAGAGGACTTTTCAGACTGCTGTACGTCTAATTCTGAATTAGCTCGAGTTAATGATATTAAACAGGATCAATATTTGATAACTCTTGTTCAATATATTCAAGGAATAACTTCGAATAAAGATGATCAAGTACGAATTGCGATTAGTTTAGTACAACATATTCCTTATGATAAACTAGGATATTCTTCTGGAAACCTGACTGGTAAATATCCTTATGAGGTAGTTTATAGTGGGACTGGTGTTTGTGGCGAGAAATCAAAACTTCTTGCATATTTGTTAAAGAAGCTAGGATATGGTACTGCATTATTTCTCTATGCCCCTATTCATGAAAGTGTTGGTATCAAATGCCCCTTGAAATATCAATATCAAAATACTGGATATTGTTTTATTGAGTCAACAAATCCTTCTATAGTAACAGATACTAACGGAGATTATGCAGGCCTTAAATTAGCACAGATGGGCACTCCCGATGTAATCAAGGTATCTGATGGATATTCATTTGATACAGTTGGTGAAGAGTATAATGATGCAGATTATCTTAATGAGATTCGTTCGATGGGAAGAACTATACCGAGAACTTATTTTAATGACTTGGTCAAAATATATGACAAATATGGTTTCAATTATGAGCTACGAGATGGACATTTGATCCCAACAAGTTAAATATTCTTGTTATATAGTCACTTTATAGTAGTAAATAAGCGAAAGGTTTAAATACTGATAATTCTTACTTGTTTGAATATAGGTTTTATAAGAATTGGGGTTGATTAAGATGAGTTTAAAACAAATTGGAAAGCCGCAATATGCATTGAATTGGGTTCAAGTGGATACTTTAGCAAGAGAAGTAAGAAACAGAGCAAGTGAGGCGAATGTGCTTTATAATGGAAATGGTGAAAAACCTACCTTAGATCAAATAAGAGAAGCAAGGGAATATACAAAAAAAGCATTAGAAATTCTTGGATATGAATATCCAGAACCTAGACCTTCTTTCTTAAGAAGAATTGTAGATGGTGCAAGAAGATTGTATCAAGACAGGACAGTTGATGAAGTAACTTTTGAGCAAGGAAAGGCTATAGCAGAAATCCAATACCTATCCTTAGCTGTAGTTGATTATAAAACAAGATCACAGCAAGCAATATATCAAAGATCCCAGGATTTGAGAGACATAACTAATATGGAATTTGAAAGAATGTTAGGAATGTGATTAAGAAGAAGATTAGGAGTAAAATGAAAGGACATATTCGACAAGAAAAGATAAAAGATCTAATTGGAGCAATCAATCGAGATGAAGATCTCTCTTGGCAAAGAGTTTCTAAGAAGTATAAGGTTTCTAAACAAACAGCTTTGAGTTATATTGAGGAAGCTGAACAACAGATAAATCAAGAGAAAGAAGAGGATATTGTATGGCATCCAACTTACTCTGACAAGGAGAATCAAGAGAATAGAGAGAGACAACAACAGTTAGAAAGAGAGAGACAACAACAGTTAGAAAGAGAGAGACAACAACAGTTAGAAAGAGAGAGACAACAACAGTTAGAAAGAGAGAGACAACAACAGTTAGAAAGAGAGAGACAACAAAAAGATCAAATGTGGAAAGAGGCAGAAAAAAGAGAAGAAGAACAGAGAAAATGGGAACGAGAAAACAGAGAAAAATATTACAAGATGACACCTGAAGAAAGAAAACAAGATAAGATAAAAAGACAAAAAATACTAAAGGAAGAATTATTGAAAGATAAATATAATGTAACTCCACTTTATTGGAAGATTAAAGAAAGAGAAGCTAAAGAAAGTCAAAAAAATAAGGAAGAGGAATTTTTACTCGAAAAAGCAAAACAATTGGAACGTGAAAGACAAAAGCATTCCGCGACATGGATATTTCCTGGTTATTATAAAGTTGAGAAAAAGAAGCAACAAGAAAAACAAAAAGAAGCTATTCCAAGAACTATTATACTTCCAAAAGAACCATCAAATACAACAAACATAAATTCCGCAGCCAAACAATATAAAGGAAAGAAAATCTCAAAATACAGTGCATTAATATTTCTAATAATAATTTATTTTATTTGTCTCATAGCCATTGGCAAAAATCATCCTATAATTGACTTATTTTTAACATTTTTATTCGGAATCGTTATCGTTTTGACATTAAAATGGATTTAACAAACAAGGGAGACTTAATTTATTACATTAAATATTGATAAAAATGGTAAACAGCATCTATGAAGAAAAGATCAGGGATATTATTGCGAGTATTGGTAGAGGGGAAACTCCTGACTGGAAGGTAATATCGAAGAAGTATAAAGTAGCGAAACAGACAGCTATAAGGTATATTGATGTTGCTGTAAAAAGGTTATCTGTAGGAATGGAGAATGATGCAGAAGTCCAAAGACTTAGGAAAGAGTATGAATCACTCCAGCAAGATTATCGTGACAGAGATTGCATAAGTATGTGGGAAGATGAAAGACTTCAGGAAGCATATAATAAGTTTACTGCATCAGTAGAAAGATATAGGATCCATAAATCTCTAAATTATGGATCAAACAGAAATGGTGAAGATTAGCGATGGGGTTCATAAAAGGAGCAATTCAAGAAGCGATAGGTATTAACATCAATCAGGTAGAGAAAAGATTGGATTTTGTTAGTGGAATAGTTATAGGGATTATTTTAACCATATTGACATCAATGGTGATTTATTGTATTGATAAAGTCATACCTGATCCAGATTCCTGGTTCTTAATATCCCTCTCGTTATTGTCCATTGTAGGTTTGTTTCTTATAATGATTATTTATTTAATATATTTTATGAATGGAAATAATTATGTTCGAGATTTAAAAAGGAATAAAGAGTAAGTTGAATGAGAACTAGAAATTATTTTTCATTTGCTCAATTGATAATTTATTTAAATTATACATTTATATCATGATAATTGGTTGTTAAGCAGGATAAATAATATTGGTGATTTCAATAAGAAGTAAACTTAGTGAGAGCATCCACAATTTCATTTTGGTGATCCCGCTCTGCGACTATAATCAAAAAGACTTTTTTTACTCCGAAAATAAAGTCTACCTGACAGTCTTCGTGCACAAATGAGTGGTGAATGTCAGCTAGCACATCGGTATCAACTTCTTCAGGGAAAGGATCCTTCTTTGGTAGGGTTTCTGGTCGGAAGAATCCATGAGTCTCAAGCCAGGTAAAACCTAAATCTTCTAGGAAGTGCTCTAAACAAGGAACAATTCCCTGCCTTTTCTCCAACGTAATGAAAACACGACTGGGGGATTTAGAAAGTCCTAATATTTTGAATGGTATCATGATTATTACCTCATAGTGTAGGGCATTCTATATATAAAAGACTTCAATCCAACATCTCTTCTATGAATTTACCAACCCTTTCTGGATTGTTTTTGTTGTATCTCTGGTCATCAGACATAAAAATACCACCAATCTTTTCCTTTGCAAATTTATTTACCATTTTGTTTACCTCCAAGATATTTTTTATATTAAAAATGCTGGAAATTTATTCCAGCATATCTTCAACAAACTCTTCTGGATCATAGTTCTTCTCAAACCTTTGGTCATCCCCAGCGAAATGTCCTAAATACTCATTTGCCCAATTTGCCATTTTATTTACCTCCATACATTTCAATATTTACTATTCACTTTCTTCACCTTTTTATCTATATAGTGGAGAATATACTTATGTTTATATAAATATTCAAAATTCCCTTAACGAATCAATATCACGACGACAGAATATATAAGAATTGCTTAGGGAATTCCCTTATTTCAAGGTATATATTACATCTATAGGCCTATTTCTTTTCTTGCTGGTTGGTTTAATCTGGATTAGTTCGAGCTCAATCAACTTCTTCAATCTCTTAGTTATTGTTGTCCTTTCAATGTTTGAATGCTCATAGAAAGAGTTCCTTATTTGATACAATGATACTCCTTTTTTATTATCTTTTATGTAATAAAATAATTTGGATAACTCTACATTTGATTTTATCTTTGCAAGCCTATCTTTATGAGTCATATTTTTTGAAGCGGACCTTAGACCTGAAGGGTTTTCATCCTTTATCTCCAAAATCACCCATGCAATTATCCATGGTATGATTAAGGCTCCCATCAAGTTCCAACCAAATATTCTTCCTATCTGCCTATGATTAATAGTAAATGCAACTAACGTTGGAGCAAAGTAGATCATAATTATGATACCAACCAAAGCCAAATAGCTAATTGTCGCATTGTTGCGCCAAAAGATAAAATTAGCATTAAACATTAATATTAAACAAAAAATAACTCCAATTATGTCTGGAATCACAATAATTACCGGCAAATATAATTTTACATTATATTTCCAAGCCGAGTAAATAGGATATACTACGCTAGCCAGAAAGAATACCATTGCAGCTTGAGTACTTGACTGCAGGATTAGGAGAATTCCTAAGATTAACAGTAAAATCGACCATTTTATCTCGCAAGATAATGAATTGATTTTATTGTATCCTTCACTGATATAACTCATTTGATTATTATATTGTTCATTTTTTATAAATCTTTTCAAGAAAAGCTGATTTTTCTTGGGTTTATTTTGTACGTCTCCTAGTGATACAAACCATATATATCCACAGCTTCTTTGTGTTATGCATGAGACGATGCAAAATCTGCGGTAAACTCCTCAAAAAAGGAGAGAAGAAGATCTGTCAAACATGCACGGAATTCCACCAATACAAGTATGACTCAACTCAGATGGAGAAGGTCCAAAATGAGTATGAGAGGTGGTGCAAATGAAGCCAAAAATGATTGACTTGTTTGCAGGCTGTGGAGGTCTAAGTCACGGGTTCATCCAGGCTGGATATGAAAACATAGGATTTGTCGAGAAGTGGGAGCCGGCAATAACAACATTTCTCAAAAACCACCCAAAGGCCCTCCTTCTTGGTAAGGATATTACCAAGATAGATAATAAGTCCCTTATGCCATATAAGGGCAAAGTTGAAATTATTGCCGGCGGCCCCCCTTGCCAAGGATTCAGCCTTGCAGGGAAAAGGAAGAGATCTGACAAGAGAAACCAACTATACAAAGAATATCTGAGATTTGTGGATATAATTGAGCCAAATACGGTGCTGATTGAGAATGTGCATGGCCTTTTGAGCATGAGAGATCATGACAATGAGAAAATAATCAACAAGATAATCTCAAGGCTGATCTCAAAAGGATATTTTGTATCTTACAAAGTCCTAAAAGCATCTGATTATGGAGTTCCACAGGATCGAAAGCGACTTATCATAGTAGCGAAGAAGCTTGACCTATTCCCTAAACCTTCAGGCAAGCCAAAGACCGTGATTGAATCGATTCAGGACTTACCAAAAGAAGAGAATGCAGTGAATGGGCATCAATTCTTCAAGCCAAAAGCAGAAACATTGGAGAGAATCAAGAAACTTCAGCAAGGAGAAAAGCTTTGCCAAAAATTCAATTTCTCAAGGCAGAGGCTTCATGCAGACAAACCATCAAAGACAATAGTCACAAAGCCATTATACATCCATCCATATGAGGACAGATTTCTTTCACCGAGAGAATTGGCAAGATTGCAGAGCTTTCCTGATGATTTCTATTTGTGCGGATCAAAGACAGATATGGTCACTCAGATAGGAAATGCTGTCCCACCATTGATGGCAGAAGCTATTGCAAGAAAATTGATTGGAGGTAATCAAAATGAATCTCAATAAAGAACTGATTGTCACAGCACTATTCTTTCTGGCATACCTGCCTGTTGCTGCCCTGCTGTGGCAGATGGACAAGACAGCAGACCCAATGATAATAATCCTCCTTGGATTGATAGTGATTGTATTCTATTGGGTCGTATCATTATCATTTCAATTAGCAAGAATCAGAAGACCAAGAAGAATCCCAAAACAAGAACAGATTGATGATCCTGAAGAATCGCAAGAATTGATGGAAGATATCGAAGAAGTGCCAATAGAAGATATCGGAAATGATGACCTTGCAGGATTCAGGAGATTGTTTTCTGAGAATAAGAGTGGAGGTGGAGCAATATGAAACAATTGGCGCCAATGTTGTTCTTGCTGCTCCTGCTAGCAGCAATGATTGCACCTAGCGTATTTGCAGCAATAAACTTTGACCAGCCTATAACTGCAGAAGAAGAGCAGCAGTTTGACCAGATGTTAAGCCCATTGATGAAGATATACAACTTCATCAAGTATGCCGCGACAGTGATCGGTGTATTGATGCTGGTCTTTGCAGGAATAACCTACATAACATCAGGCGGAGATCAAGGCAAGAACCAGATGGCAAAGAACATGGCAATGGGAGTTGTCATAGGCCTGATACTGATATGGGTCGCCCCATTGGTCGTGAGGTACATTTTTGTATGAAAGCAAAAATCTTTTTTTATCTGGCAGCAATCTTGCTGCTGGCTTTTTCTGTATCTGCATTTGACTGCAGCAAGACTCAGGACCCTAATTATTGCAATGAGATCCAATCATCAGGATTTTCAGAACCAGAAAAAGAGCTTGTATATTCAGCATTACTTTATCCAGAATCAGGATTTCCAGACCATAACTTCATCGAGAATTACAATCTTCAAATCAATATAGACAATCCGCCTGATAATACTCCAAAATATGACTCAACGCAGATAAAGAATGCATGGATCAGTTTCTTAGCAGTCTTTCCATCTGTTTATAATGATGAAGAGCTGTATTTGCCTATTTCCACAAATGCCCTTAGCCAATATGATTATGATGTCCAGATACCCTCAGACTATTCTGGTTCATATCCTCACACATCTAATGGAGATTGCAAGAGAAAATATAATTTGGTGCAGAATGATGCAAAGTTATCTTACTACCTGAATAACGCATACAAAGGACAGGGCAAATATTCAGCATTAAACATTGATTCTGATGGGACCCTTAAAGCAGAATTGCAGATAGACACAAAACTCAAGGTCGAACATTATAGATGGGAGACCTATTGCTGTTCATATGGCCGAGATGGATGCAATTCTTACTGCCACAGATGCAAATATGACCATACGGACTATGAAACAGACAGTCTAAAGATAAGTGAAGAGAAGCAGGTCAAACTAGATTCCATAAATCCGACTGCAATCGTATATATCACAGACAATTATCTTAACCTGACAAAAGGAAAGATAATCGCCGACGATTACAGCCAGATAGACTTGGAGTTCCAAGACTCATATGTCATCAAGCACAACTATTATTATGATGTAGTATTTGACAAGAAGCCTTACTATTTCGCATACCTTAATGCTCATTATTTCCCCATTATCAAACAAAAGAACATTTTCTTAGCTAATGACACATTTTTTGTGAAAAACTCTGCTGGATGCAGCATATCAACGTATAATCACTTCTATTCTACCAGCTCAACTTGCGATCTGACTCTTCATCAGGAGAATCTTACAGGACTAACTATGCCAGAGAATGATTCAAGCATTGGATTATTAGTCTTGGTTGTAACACTATTATTCATCATTTATGTAATTTATAAGATTGCAAGATCTCAATTCAAGAAACTTGTGCTGCCAATACTAATCTTGATGGTGTTAATGCCTTTTGCTTTAGCTGCTGAACAGCAACAAGAGTCATGTGGGCTTACAAACCTTGCAGAATGCATTCCTGAAAAGATATATGAATATATTCTTGTGATAATCAATTCTCCATTGCTTCCCATGCTTGTAGCGGTTCAGAGTTTATTAACAGCGCAAGTCACAATCGACATATTCTTTCATATATGGGATGTGATCAGATATATCCTTAGCTTCTTCTATGTGTTCTTGTTTGTCTATGCAGGTTTTGTCTTCCTGACTTCAAATGCAAATCCTATCAAGAGAGCGCATGCAAAAGAGACGATTAAGGATACAGTCATAATGATAGTCCTTATCCAAGCATCGTTTTATCTGTATGGATTCATCCTAAGCATAAGCAGTATATTGAATAATGCAATATTGTCTATGGTTGATCCTCATTTCTTTCTTTTGACAGTCGATAATATAACAAACATAGGTTTAGAGTTATTGACAAGCTCTGTCTATGGGTTAACTCTCTTTGTGACAATGCTCATGCTGGTCATGCGATATATTGTGGTAAGCATCGGTGTTGTCTTATTTCCTATTGGTTTGTTCTGTTATTTTGTTCCTCCACTTAAAGGATATGGAAAGTTTATCCTCAATATGCTTGGCATCTTCATTTTCATAACTTTCATTGACCTACTCATAATCCTCGCCTGTTCAATGATTGTTGATATTCCTATCTTTGAGAATTTCAAGATTCTTGTCATGATAAGCTGTTTCTTGATCGTAAACTATACACTTTGGCTTGCAATAAAGTTCGCTTTGAAGAAATCATCGGCAGTATCGATAAAAGATGACATAAACCAGGCAGTGAAATACATTGCCTTGCTTGCATAATGGCATACGACATCCCTCCTCCGCTTCAGCATAAGGAGAAGATAATGTTTGGGCTTACCTTCTCGCAACTTGGGATAGCTGCGCCTGTATTCCTGATAATCTTCTTCATATTCTTCAGGTTATCTTTACCTATGTCTGTTGTTGCAACATTATCTCTGATTCTGGTCTGTTTTGCAGCATTCCTGATGTTCTTTGATGGATGGAATAAGATGAAACACCTCTGGAACTCAATGCAACACAGAAAGATCCGTGTGTTGGATAATCAGATGAAGGGAATCATTGACATTAAGAGCATTGACAAAGGCCATGTGCAGAAATCAACATCTAAACTCGCCATAATTGAAGTGATCCCTATGAATTTCATGCTTAAGACTGATATTGAGAAAGAAGCAGTCATTGTTGGATTCCAGAAATTCCTTAACAGCCTTGATTTTCCGATACAAATCCATATCACAAGCAATCCGATAAGCCTTGCAGGACACTTCAAGAGCGCAGAGCAGAAGGTTCAGAAGAAAATATCTGAAATAGTTGACAAGAAAGATAAAAATACATCACAGAAAGAGGTTGAATACCTTGAAAAGCTCATGAATTCATATTGGAGATTTATCAATGACTCGATAAGCAATAACGGAATCCATAACAGGAACTTCTACATTATTATACAGGAGAAAGACAATTTGGACACACAGGTCAGGGTTTGTAGCGATAAGCTAAAAAGCATAGGGATGAAAGTCAAGAAACTAAATACTGAAGATATATGTGATTTTTATTCCAATTATATCGCTCAAGGAATCGAGAAAGAACCTCCTCCAGAAGTCAAGGATGTAGGACATTATCTCTATTCTCCATCTGAGGTAGTGTTTGAATCAGACCATTTTGTAGTAGATGGCAATTTCTGCAAAGTCTTGGCTATTATCGGATATCCTCAAAGTGTAGAGATGGGATTCCTTGACAGGATGATAAGCTCTCCTGAAAGATATGACATAAGCATCCACATAGAGCCTTTCCCTCTTGATGTGACAATGGTCAAATTAAATCGAGATTTGCAGAAACAGCAGGCAGACCTTTATGCAGACTCAAAGAAAGGGATACTTAACCCTTCTCTTGAGATAAAATTTGCATCAACAAGAAAAGTCCTTGAGGATCTGCAGAAAGGAAAGCAGAAATTGTTTGATGTTTCGCTTTATATCATGTGCAAAGGCAAGTCAAAAGAAGAGGTTGATCTTATGTCTAGGAAAATCAAGGCTGATTTTGACAGCCTCATGATACAGAACCAAGTCCCAAACTATCAAATGATGGAATCTTACACTAGCATGCTCCCTTTAGCAAATAATAGACTTAAGATTAAGAGAAATATCCATACAGAAGGGTTGGCTGCATTCTTTCCATTCTCCAGTCCTTTCTTAGATATCGAGGATGATGGTGTGCTTCTTGGATTAAATAAGAATAAGATACCATATATCAAGAATATTTTCAATCTGGCCAATGCTAATGGAATAATCTTGGCCACTTCTGGCTCTGGAAAGAGCTATTTCACAAAACTGCTTTTGTCAAGACAGTTCATGAATGGCTGTGATGTGATAATAATCGATCCGCAAGGAGAGTATCTTGCAATTACTGAGCACTATACTGGTGAATGCATCACTTTGTCAAAGAATTCTGAAACCATAATCAATCCTTTAGACCTGATGGGACATGATTACATGGAGAAAAGGCTCAGCCTTATGGATTTGTTCAAGATAATCATTGACGATCTCAATGAGCTCCAGAAGTCAATATTGGATAAGGCTATTGACATGACTTATGAGAACTGCGGAATCACCAAAGATGACTATAACAGCCATGAGCCACCAACGATGTCTGATCTATTAGCAACTCTTGCAGAGTTTGAGAAAAAAGCTGTGCATCAGGAAAAAGTCACTTACAGGGCTTTGATAAATAGGATACAAATGTACACTAAGAGGGGAGTGTTTGGATTCCTAGACAGGCAGACAAAGATTAATTTTGACAATAACTTTGTCTGCTTCAATATAGGAAGTATGCCAAAACAAGTCAAGCCTGTTGTCATGTATCTTGTGTTAGATTTTGTTTTCATGAGGATGAAGGGTAGCAACAGAAGAAAACTGCTTGTCATTGATGAGGCCTGGTCGCTATTGCAGACTGCTGAAGAGTCATCTTATTTATTTGAGATTGTAAAAACTTGCAGGAAATATAATCTTGGATTACTTATGATAACTCAGGACGTTGCTGACCTGGTATCCTCAAAGGCAGGGCATGCAGTCTTAGCTAATACATCATATACCTTCCTACTTAGACAGAAGCCAGCAGTCATACATAACGTAAGTTCTACGTTTAATCTGAGCCAGGCTGAAAAAGAGTTCCTGATCTCTGCTAAATTAGGAAATGGGATACTTATCCTTGAGAACGAACATCAAGAGATAGAAGTCATAGCATCTCCCGAGGAGCATAAGCTCATCACAACCAACCCAGACGAGATTATAAGGCTTACGGAGCAGAAAAAACCAAAAGAGTCAGAAATACTAAAGGAATCTGAAAAGGCTGACCTGGACGTCAATAGGATTGTTTATTTGCGCAAGGGATTGACACTTTTACAACAAAATGTGCTTAATAACCATGGATATAAGATTAAGGTCGGTCATGCATTAGAATTGGGTACACATTCATATTATGTGAAAGAGAGGCATCCTGAATCATTAGAACATACCTTACTTGTTGGACTGATTGTAGAGGAGATCAAGAAATATACTGATAAGGTACAGGTTTATCAGACAAGGATGCCTGATATCATATTTACCAATAAGGTAGGGCAGGAGATAGCATTGGAAATTGAGACAGGTAAAGGGGATGATAAACATTCAGGACGCCTTGACATGAAATTTAATGAACGCAGGAAACAATATGGGGATCGGGTGTATATGGTCCTCACAGATAAAAGTTGGATTAACTGCTATTACAAGTATAATATCAATCTGCTTACCAGAAACCAGATCATTGAGTTTGTCAAGTCACAATTCTCAGGTAAAAAGAACTCTGATATAGGGGGAGCTTTTCACTTGGCAAACCCCTAAATATCAAGCTATTAAGACTTATAAGCCAAAAATGTCACTTGGCAATCACTTGGCAAGAATTTTTTTAGAATAATCCTCTTTTCTTAATGGAATCCGCCATATTCTACTTTCTTGTCTTCTTCTTTCAACTTCCTCCTTTGAGAAAATCATAAGATTTGGATTATGTTCCGGATTCATTACAACATATAAATAATATGTCTTATTAGGATGTTTATTTTGTATTGCTTGAATATTATTTTCGTTAAGAAGAATGTGAGGTGCCTTGTCTTTTCCTCTTCCTTTCACTTCTATTACCCTATCATCACAAATGATATCATATCCTTTATGTTTTTTGTCTTTAGTTACATCATGAGGATTTCTATTTGCCTTTTCCTCATAATCTATTACATATTTGATAGCTTCTGATTCTACACTCACACTTACTCCTTAAAACTGGAAATTATTAAATCTTTCTGTATCAATCACATTTACCTTAAGATTTTTAGTTTCAGCAGAAAGTGGTACAACAACTATTATTTGATTCGTTGATCCAGAGAAAGTTTTCAGGACGAGATTTAAGCTCTTTCTGTCAAGTTTAGCACACAAATTATCAATTAAGATGAATTGTCCTTGAAAAAACCTATAATGCCCACACATACAATGGCATTAAGCTCCCCAGTAGACAAAGATCCTAAGGTTTTAGCTTTATATCTTGAAGCAAGATATTCAATTAAAGTGGTTTTTCCAGAAGCACTTTTTCCCTTGATTATATTGAGACCCCTCTTAAATGTTATATCAGCTTCTTTTATCACTCCAAAATCCCTTATCTTGATATTTTTTACAGGATGGATTATCCTGATATCTTTGAATTCTTCTTCGATTTTCATCTCAACCCCCGAACTTTATCTCAACTTATCCCCAATAACGCATTCCTGGCTGCCTTTCTTCCATTTGATCTTAAAGCTTTCAAATATCTCGGAGGATAAACCCCCAATACCTCTTTGTATTCTTTTTCAGTAATACTTCTTGAAAGGAATCTTCTATTGAAATCTGCAATTATTGCATTCTTCTGCTGAGCAAGAATTCTTTCAATCCATGGCGTCATCCATCCTTTCTTTTGGATCCTATCAACAAAATCATAATCTTTCTTTGCCTTTTTGGATAATACTATCTTTAGTTCATTTCTTTTCATGTTCTCCCCTTTTGCTTTCCTCTTTCATTATCTTGGTGATCTTATCTTCTGAATTTCTGACACAGTTTTCACAGAAGAAAGTGTCATTCTTGAGTGCTTGTTTTTTCCTTACATTCTCTACGACTGCCTCATGCTGTCTTCCGCAGCAGGCGCATTTTACTTTGATTGCGCTGTGGCCTTTGCTGTTGAGCCATTTTAGCTCCTTCTTTTCTTCATCGCTTATCTTCATCTTAATGCCTCAGATCCTTGCTAAATACCCTTCCTTAGGCTCGAAGATCTCGCCTTTCCTCTTCAACAATTCAATTATCTTCTCAACATCTTTTCTTGGTATCTCTTTAGTCAGATTGTACACATCAAACAGAGGGAGGTAAGCATGGTAATCAAATGCCCCTCTCACTTTATCGATTTTTTTGCTGCCTATCTTCTTCTCGAATGCCACCCATTTTGGATCCTTATCAGCCAAATATTCTCCGATCTTATGAACGACAATCTGCGGATTCTTCAGTTCGACTTCTATTCCCTTCTTGCAATGAGGGCACTTGCTTTCTATAACCCTACAGTTGATTATTTTCAGACTTCCTATTTCTATTTTCTCCGACATACTTACCAATCCTCTTTTACATTTACCATATTCCTTATCAGGTTCCTTAGTTTCTCTTTATCAATAGAATAAGTGTATATTATTGAGACAATCATCAAGACTCCTGTTATATACATCTTGTTTGCAAAGACTGCTATCAAAGAGATAAATAATATCAGATTGAATAACAGATACCAAGCCTCTGGAAGCATCTTTGGGTTTGTGCAACACATGAGTAACGCAGCTGCTGCGAAGAAAGCAAAGAATTCGCTGCTGTTCAATATCAATAGCATGAATCCCAAAACCATTGAAACGGATGATATAAGGAGTATTTTCTTCTCTTGGTTGTTTAGCGTTGGTCTTTTCATCTTGGTTGCTCTCCCATCAACTTTGATCTTTTTTGCATCATGCCTTTTCACATTATCACCCTTATGTGTATGCCTTTATGTATGAATCAAACAATGTTGATTTGACTTTATTGGCTTCGTTATACTCTTTCTTGGATGTATCCTCAATATCGACTTCAAGCATACTCACCAGTGCTGCCGCTTCTTCTTTTGATAGGACTCCTAACTTAATGACCTTTGTGATAACCTCTGCATTCTTATTTAGCATGTTTATGTAAGCCCTACAGTTAACCTCCTTTAATCCTTCCTCACTTTCTGCAATCTTTGAGCAGTTGTCACAGAGGAATACATTATACACCAAAGATTCCTCTTTATTGACTTTCTCTATCGGTTCCTTGTACTTATTTTTGCAACAGCTGCATTTAACTTCAACTTTGTTGTGGCCTTTGCCCTTTGTCCATATCTGATGTTCTTTTTGACTCATGATGACCTCCTTTTTCAGATACTAAATTATACTTATATTTATATGTTTCTATTATATAATAGAATATTCTATCAATAGTAATATTTATATACTTGCTATATCCTAATGGCTATTAGGTGGCAATATACCAAATAGTAGATTTTTCAACAAAATGTTTATAAATGATGAAATTTTAGATGCACCTAAAGGGGTGCAAGTGATGGCAAAGAAACTACTGATAGCTACTTTATACAAGGCAGATGCAGTCATATTGGCTGCAACAAGGTCAGGTCCTAATAGGATTATACTTCTAATAGACAAAGATCCGGATAAAGAGCAGACAGCTGCTTTGAATCTGATCAAGAATTCACTTGGGAAGGTCATGGATGTTACTGCTGTTAAGACTGATGTCTATGATATTGTCAAAGTGGCTGAGAAATGCGTAGATATCATTGATGCTCAGCCTAAGGATGAGGAGATCTATATCAATATCACTTCTGGGCGTAAGACAAAGGCTATTGGGTTATTATTTGCTGCTTATTGCAGGCATGATAAGATCAAGAAGATTGCTTATAATCCTGAAGAGGATAAGTCATCTGTTGTTTATCTTCCTAAATTATCTTTTAAGCTTACTGAAAGCCAGAAAGCCATATTGGAAGCTGTTGACAAGGGCAATTATAAGACAACCATGGAATTAAGCAAGAAGGTAGAGATGTCTACAGCGATGCTGTATAGGGCGATAGGCGAGTTGGAAGATATGGACTTGATAGATATGGCGGATGGGATTAAGCTTACAGATGCAGGTAAGATTGCGAGGTTGTGAAGGATGATAGAATCTTATAAGTCAAGTTTTTCAATTAATATTGACGAAGCATTTACTGCTGGAATCTTAAGAAAATATTTTAGGAAAAATGCTGAAGTGTTTATTCCCCTAAATATGCAACTAAAAGATGTGGACTTAATCGTGTCTAATATTAGGAATAAGAAAACCATTACCATCCAAGTAAAGGGATCGAGAGCATATGAACCAAAAGATAAAGACCTAACTAAATTCGGTAAAGGATCTAACGGATGGTTTTTTATCAAAAAAGAGTTGATTAATAGGTGCACAGCAGACTATTTTATTTTTATCATAAATGTAATTGAGATTAATGAAAATAAAGGGAGAAGATCTATTAAACCTCATTTAGTGACAATAAAACCTAAACAACTAATAAAAATATGCAGAAAGCAAAAGATTCTTCATAAAAATTATAGTTTTTATGTTTGGATAAATCCTAAGGAAAAGAAGGCGTATGAATATAGAGATGCAAAGCAGAAAGGGACTATTAATCTCTCAAGGTATTTAGATGAAAAGGGATTTAATCCTATGAAAAAAAGTTTAGGGATAAAATGATCCGCGCAATAACCTTTGACCTTGACATGACCCTAATTGACTTCATGAGACTTAAGAAGGAAGGATTAGCTTATAGAATTATAGAGAGGTTATAAATTTGTTAAGCGAATTGAAAAGAAATGATATTAAACCAGTTGTTGAAAAAGGATTTCTTAAGATTAGAGAAAAGGATCAAAGATACACATCTTATGATTATTGTTACAATTATTTCCATAAAAAAGATACTATAAAGGAGGATATCGAGTTAGGTTGTTTACATCTGACAAGTTACTTAGCAAGTTGGGGAATGTACAGGGGATCTGGTTTCCTTCTTAGAGAAAAAAGTTATAAATTCTTTGAAAAATTGGTGAAGAAGATATCAGATCAACCACCATCTATGTGGAAAATAGATGTTGATAATTATAAAGATGACAATATAAACCAACTTATGAAATGCCGAGAAATGATAGAAGAAGCATTAGGGAAAGAGAATAGGCCAAGCCACACATTAGTCACAAAAATAATGATGGGTGTATTTGGTAGTGTTCCTGCTCTTGATCAACTTTTTGCCGATGGAACAAAGAAAATCTTAAAGAAAAGGATTGATAAGCTTACTCCAAAAAATATAGAAGAAATAAGGAAGTTCTACGAAGCTAATCAACAGGATATAGATGATTTAAGTAAAAGTACATTTACAATGGATTATAGAACCGGCAGCGATTCTAAGATTAATTATACTAAGGCAAAGATTATAGATATGTATTTTTGGGAAAAAGGTAGAGAAATCGCAGAAGAAAACAAAAAGAACAAAGGGAAAGAACATGATTAAAGCAATAACCTTCGACCTCGACATGACCCTCATTGACTTTATGGGTCTAAAGAAAAAGGGAAGTATAGCTGCAGCTAAAGCTATGGTAAATGCAGGATTAAAGATGAATGTCAAACAATGCGAGAAGGAATTGTTTAAGTTCTATTTAGAGGATATTGAAGGAGATAAAGTCTTTGAAAACTTCCTAAGTTCAAAGAAGCAATATAATGAAAGAATACTAGCTGCAGGAATCAATGCTTACCTTAAAGAAAAACAGAATAATCTAAGGGCATATCCTGATGTTAGAAAAACATTGGTTGCATTAAGAAATAAGGACATTAAGTTAGCGATAGTCACTGATGCTCCTAGATTGAAAGCATATATGCGATTGGATGCCATGAAGATAGCTGATTGTTTTGATGTTGTTGTTGGAAAAGAAGATACTGGACGACAGAAGCCAAGCACTCTTCCTTTCAAAAAAGCGCTTAAACAGCTTAAAATCAGACCCGAACAGGCAATGCATGTAGGTGACTGGCCTGAAAGGGATGTTTTAGGAGCAAAGAAAGTGGGGATGAAGACTTGCCTTGCAAAATACGGATATGATACTCATAAGATAGGGATAAAAGTAAAGAGTGATTATGAGATAAGTAGTTTTAAAGAATTATTGGGGATTGTTAATAATGCCTGAACACAAGTTTCATAAGCATATTGGAAGATTAATCAATAATGATAACTTTAAAGATGTCATCATAAGAAAAGACTCTGCATGCACTGACAATAAGGATGAATATCGGAATCTTCCTTTGTTTTGTTCAGGCAATAAGTCAAAATCAACTGAATTCTGCGATGCTGATATCTTGATAATAAAAGATAATAAAGTCAAGGTCATAATAGAGATTGAAGAATCAAATGTCAAGCCTATCCAAGTATGTGGAAAAGTATTTTCTGCTTCATTGGCTGATTTTTACTCTTATAGGAATAAAGAATCGTTTAAATTAAGCGATAAAGTGATATTCATACAGATATTAGATGATTCTAGGCTGCCCAAAGGATCTTATAAGCCTGCTCAATGGCTGAATCTTGAGAAAGAAACAAGGCTAAGGCTTCCTATTGGAAGAATATATGATTATAAGCTGTTTTATGGAAATGTAAATAGATTTGACGAATCGTTGATAAATTATCTTAAGAAGGTGATATGATGGTATCCTTAACTTTATACGGTGGAGCTGGAGAAATTGGTGGCAATAAGATATTGTTAGAAGACAAAGGTGTCAAGATTTATCTAGATTTTGGTCAAAGCTTTGGCTTCGGCGAAGACTTCTTTTATGAATATCTACAGCCAAGGACAGCCAATGGCATGGAAGTATTCTTTGAGTTTGGCTTGGTTCCAAAGATTCCTAAATTATACGCTAAGGACCAACTTCAGCTTACAGACTTAAAGTATCAAAAGCCAGATATTGATGCAGTCATAATCTCACACTCTCATGCAGACCATGTAGGGCACTTGAGCTTTTTGGATCCTTCTATTCCCATTTATATGGGACATGGAACTCATGAGATAACTGAGATATATCATAAATTATGGCCAGGCCTCTTTAATATTGGAGATCATGATTTTAGGCTGTTCAAGACAGGAGACAAGATTAAGGTTAAACACCTGATTATTGAGCCTATCCATGTTGAGCATTCTGTTCCTGGGGCGTATGGTTTCATAATCCATACTTCTAAAGGAGCTCTTGTTTATACAGGTGATTTTAGGAGACATGGTCCAAGATCAGATATGACTAAGGATTTTATTGAGAAAGCTGCTAAATCCAAACCTTATGCACTTATCATTGAGGGTACAAGGATTGGCCATGATGTAGATCATAATTTTACAGAGAAAGAAGTTGAGGAAAAGGCTATTGACATAATTAGAAGCACAAAAGGAACTGCTTTTGTCTATTTTGCCATGACTAATATCGACAGGTTTATGTCATTTTATAATGCTGCTGTCAAGAATAAGAGGGTTCTTGTTATCGACACAAGACTAGCTTATGTGATTGATAGACTTAAGAGTAAGATATCAGGTCTGCCTGATGTTTATACAGACAAGAATTTGAGAGTTTATTATAGGATAGCTAAAAGCTGTACTTTCTGTGAAAAGGATTATGCTCCTTATGAAAGAGAATATATGAAAAGGATGATAACTTACGAAGAAATTAGTAAAAATCCTTCCAAATATGTAATGCATCTTGGCTTTTTTAGATTGATGGAACTGGTTTATATTCAGCCAAAAGAAGCCTCATTTATTTACTCTCAATCAGAACATCTTCTTGAGGGAGAGGATAAAGAGGAAGAAAGGAGAGTCTTTGAAAATTGGATGAAACACTTTAATATTTCTTTTCATAAAGCACATTGTTCAGGACATGCTTCAAGAAAGGATTTGATTGAAACTGCTAAGAAGATAAATGCTGAGATGATTATTCCTGTGCATACTGATCATCAGGAAGAGTGGGGGAAGGAGTTTGAGAATGTCGAGGTTTTTGAGAAGGGGGAGAGGAGAGAAGTGTGAGAGTTAGTTTGAGTAAGAGGTGAGACATATGAAAATAGGTTTGGATTGTGGAAATTTTTGTTTATTATAAATAGAATCTAAATTTGATAAAAATGACAAGAATAATTAATTGTAAAGAAATAGATAAAAACAAATGGGAAAACCGAATAAAGAATGATAGTGAGAATTTCTTAAAAGAGATAGGTACTGACCATGATAAAAAGGGAATTATTGGAGAATATCTTTTTGATCTAAGCTTAGATAATCAGGAAGCAGATTTGGGATATAGATCCGTGTCTACTGTTAGCGGAGAAACTACTGCAAAAGGTATGCTTAACGCATTATGTCCTGAGCTTGAATGTTTTGTAACTGTAATAAATTGGATGGGCACTGCCGAGGACAGAAAGGAAACTCGGCGTGAATATCATCTTAAACTCAATGAATTTGTCAAGGAAAATGATCCGAATAAAGTATGTTTAATAAAAGGAAATTATAGAATTAAAGAAGGAGAGTTCTCTACGATAATTCTATTTAGGGGAGATGTTGAAATAACTCAGAAAAATAAGAATTTCTATGAATGGGAAAGAGTTCCATTCCTAAAGAGGACATCTGATACATTTATTTGTTACCCATCTCCAGTGTTTATGTCGACAATTAAAAGCAACGAAAAAAATGTTAGTGAAGATAGGCTGTATTATTTTTGTGCACCAGTTGTTATAAAAAGCGTGAATAATAATTCAATAAAAATCGAGATTATTTCTGGCACTAGCCCTGAAAAGAGCGAAGCTGAGGTTTTTGTTTATAATGATGAACTTGTTAACAGATTAAAGTTGTTACCTGATATTATGGTGATGGGATTATTTGAGGACAAAATATTTTATAGGGCAGGAAATTATGAAAGGGAAATAGTGCTATTAAACATATCTGATGAACTCGACGGGAATGATATTGTAGGGCATCTTTTAGTGCAAAGAATGTATTATAAATACCTAGAGAATCTTAATCTAAGAATATGCTCGGATAATGAATTAACTTCTCGTTATGAAATAATTTCATTTCAAACCAAGAAAACATATGGGAAAGATGCAAATATGCAATTTGACTTCTTCGTTAAATCATATCTGGAAGCATTTTTTATGAAAATCGGCGATTATTGGTATTACAAACCATACATATTTAAAGATTTAATGCGAGAGGAGTATATAGAATTCATTGAAAAAATATATAATAATAAATCTAGTAATAATACATTAGAAACATTAAAACTAAAGAGAAAATATTTACGCCTGAAAAATGGTCTTAAATTTATCAATGCTTATAACCTATTTTCAAAAAGAACTCAAATTGATCATATAAGATTTCATACTGATCTGGAAGGTAAGTCAAGATGGAGGATATAAATCCAATTATCACATTTGAAAACATAAAAAATAGATATCTTTCATTCATTCTTACCACTATTTGTCGAAATAATATCTTATTATACAATGAGCTGAAATCATTTTATTCGAATAATAATATCTTATGGACAGATTTGTTCTTGCAAGAGACGCCACAATATAAGAAAATAAATTCTGAGGAAGAAATTAACAAAGCAGGATTTAATGTAAGCACTTCCAAACTAATTAGTCATTTTATAAAAAAAGGAATGAACCCATATATTCATCAAGTTGAGGCATGGAATGCTATAAACAAAGGCAAGAATTGCATTATTTCTACAGGAACCGGCAGCGGGAAGACAGAAGCTTTCTTGTTTCCAATAATAAATAAACTATCGGATAACCCTGAGAAAAATATTCAGGTTATTATCATTTATCCTTTGAAGGCGTTGGCAACAGATCAGGGGCGTAGGATAGGAAATACAATTGATATTTTTAATGAATTATCCGGATTAAATCTAAAATTTGCAATACTTGATGGAGATACAAAGAAAAGTTCACAGGATAAATCTAAACGGAGATCTCCCTTAGGATTCTCCTCAGAAATAGTTACTGAAGAAGAGATGATCGAGAGTCCTCCAAATATCCTAATAACAAATTATGCAATGCTGGAAAGAATATTATTGGATCCAAAACATAGTAAGATAATGAATAATTGCAATTTAAAATATGTTATTCTTGATGAAATTCATTATTATCGTGGTGCTCAAGGCATAGATGTTGCATTGTTAATGAGAAGATTGCAATTTCATCTTTCAAGAAAACAGAAATCAAAACCACAATACATAGGGACAAGTGCAACAATATCTAATTTAAGCGACTCATCAAAAGAAGTTACTGATTTTCTGTTTAAACTGTTTAATCAGAAGTTCTCTGATTCTGATATTATCAGGCCCACATATAGCCAAGAATATTTTAGGAGCCCGTTATTTAAGCCAATGCCATATAATCTATCAATGAAGGATAATTTCAAAGGAAATATTAAAGCACATTCCTTCTTTTGTTCTCCTAATCCATTATATAGATGTCATAATTGCAGAGAGATTTATACAAAGCATGAAGGAACCTGCGTAAGGTGCAAATCAAAATTAATTTTTGAGATTCTAACATGCAGACAGTGTGGGAAAGAATACTTTAATTATCCTTTTGAAGATATAAATTCACATACCGATCTTAGTATAGAATGTTTTGATCTTATTAAGTCTATAAGCATGTTCAAAGAAGGCAGCAATACAAAGAAAGGTGGAGATCTCGTATTGCTGAATGATAAATCATCTGAAAAAATGTTAAAATTGAAAATATGTAATCTATGCTTATCTTTATTCAGTAATGATAATACCTGTTGCCCTAATTGTTTTAATAAGGATACGTACGAAGTGAGCATTGTAAAAGATGAGGAAAAGAACGTAGACCTAAAGAAAGAAAGTAATGACAAGTATTGTCCAGAATGCAAGTTTAGAGAATCTAGGCAATCTGTTATAGTCCCAATATCTAAAATATCTGATGAAAATTGTTCGCATATAATATTTGATGAACTTTTTATGAATCTTCCTGAAGGCAATAGGAAATTATTAGTATTTACTGATAATGTGCAAAGAACATCAAAATTTGCAAGAGAGATTGAGGAAACTCATATAAAGAACATAGCTCGTGCAAATTTGCATAATAAAATCGAAACATTAAACGAAGAGATTGGTGTTGATGATATTATTCATATAATAATGAAAGAGGTAAATAGCAGTACTGATTTAAGTGAATACTTAGAAGCAAATATAAAAAAGGAGTTATATGGTGAAATATTAAGTAAGGGCAGAAAAGTTGCTAGCTTAGCCAATAGGGGTGTATTCTTTCTAGACATCAAGAATATAAATAGATTTGAAGAGGGAGATCGGGAGAATATAGCCAAAGCTTTTGAAGTATTTCAACAAAATCAGCAGGTCTTGGATTATTACAAGACTCTTAAGAGAGAAGAAGTCCAGGACTTGCATAATTTTCTGGATGATAAATCGCTTCTTGAGAAGATACATAGAAATATCAATGATCTCTGGAGAAAAAAATTAAAGAACCCTGATTTAAGTGATGCAAAAAAGATTTTGACATTGCTAAAGGAGAAGGGGTTTATCGCAGAATACGATGATAAACTCTTCTTTAAAGAGTGTTTTATCACAATAAATAAACTAAGCAAAGATAATTCCCCAGTTCCAAACTATTACGAAGAGTGGAAATCTATCAAAAATATACCAATAATAAAGACAAAGATAGATACGGGAAAAACGGATCCAGAAGAGAGATTTGAGACAGAAAATGAATTCAAAACAAATGCATCTTCTGTAAATTTCTTAGTGGCAACACCAACGCTCGAATTAGGCATAGATATTGGCGATCTTGATGTAATTGGGTTACTCTATGCGCCCCCAAGTCCTGCCCAATATAATCAAAGAATAGGCCGAGCAGGGAGGAAAGGACAATCCTCATTTTCAATTACATTTCTCTCCCGAAGATCTTTGGACTCTACTTATTTTTATAATCCTCAGGATTTGATATTGGGAGAGATAAAACCCCCTTCATTTGAAATTGATCTTGATATACCTTTAAAGAAATCTTTGTTTTCCTTGTTTTTTTATTACTTATTATATGAAACAAATTTTAGGAAAGAGAAATATGGGGTGGGGTGGAACAATAAAGATAATTGGGAAAGGGATCACAAAGCGTTAACGGGCTACTGGAAAGAGTATTATCCCAAATTTAATCAATTTATATCAAGTTATCTGAATGATTTTGGCGTTAAGATAGACCTAAACGGGCTGTTAGACGAGTGGATTAATAAGTTAGAAGACCATATAAACATTCAAAAGTCAATAAATAAATCATTAGGATATTCTCAAGATATTTATAACTATTTTCAGGAAGCAGGATTGCTTCCAGATTATGCATTTGGAAGGGGAGGCACAATTGTATTAGTTAAATATGGTGATCCAATAAAAGGATTTGATCTGCATGATGTTTGCCCCCCATCTACTCTTGACTTTAAAAAATCAAGATTTAATTGTAAATCATTATCACTTAAGCCAAGCCATTTTAAAGTTATTGGGAATTCGTATAAAAGATGTCTGCATTGTAGAAATGTAATGAGCATAAGCAAGGAGTATAACAAATGCCCATTTTGCAATAATATAATGGAGATAGAAAATAAGGAGATAATTGATCCAAAAGTTATTAATGCACAAAGGTCAACATTTTCATTAAATCCTAAGTCAATAAAGTGGGATTATTATATAATGAATGCGCCAAAAGACATAAGTATGAACGGCTTAACAACATATATTACTGCAGATATTGGAGCATTATACGGCTCAGTAAGAGATAATAAGAAGGATAATCAATATTACTTATGCAGTGAGTGCCATCAAATGTATTCTAAAGATTCTAAGAAAGAAGAGGGGCATACTCATAAGGCATCAAAAATGATAATTGGGACAAAATTTAAGACGCAAGTTGCAATATTTGATATGCCTAAAAATCTCTTAGTTGATGATATTACATTGTTAAACACATTAATATCTGCTATTACTATCGAATCCGGTTGTGAAGATGGAGAGGTTTCTGGATTCTCTTTAGGAAATCAGTCAAAATATGTCCTCTTTGATGATGTTGAAGGTGGCGTTGGATTTGTAAAAGTTTTATCAGAAAGATTTTATGATGTATTGAAAACGATGAAGAAGTTATGCGAAATGAATTGCTGTGAAAATGGATGTATCCGATGTATAGGGTCGTTTTGGAAGCAAAATGATCTTGATTACCTAAATAAAAGAAATTTACTTCCAGTTATTAACGAATTGATGAACAAATATGGGAACAAATAGTATTTTTGAGAGTAAAATATTAACAAATGAGTTTGAAAGAATTTTTATTATTCCGAAATTAAGTGATAAACACCATATTATTGCGCTACCTTTAACAGAGAATTTTACACTGGTAGGCACTGCATTTGATTATCTGTTGAGATTCCATATAAAGAAAATCAATAAAAAATGTACTGATGGAGATTGGATCTCTTTAATGGTGCAGGGTTATTCTAAGTATATGGGAAAATCAGGAAAGAATGTTAGGCAGATTATCAAAAAAGCTAAAAAAGATTACAGAATATTTCTTAAAGAAGGAATTTCAAAAGAAGTTTGTAAGTCTTGTTTGCTATTAGCAAAACTGGATCAGATTCAGCGTTCTGGAGGAGATTTGCCTAATGATTTTGAGATAGATAAGAAAGATATCCATGATATGATCAATTTATACAATACAATTCCTAAAGATGAATTCAAATCAGATGTTTGTATATTAAATCCTACTTTTGGTTCGGCATCCCTTATGATTGGGGGCGCTGATGCAGATATAATCATAGGAGACACTTTAATTGATATAAAGACAACAAAAGAGATGAATTTCACAAAACAGTATTTTAGGCAGATTGTATGTTATTATATTCTAAACAAGATTGGAGGAATAGATGGATTAGACAAGCAGATTGATATTAGGAAATTAGGTATTTATTATTCAAGGTATGGGGTTTTGTTTAAGTTTAATATTGAGGATATTGTTGATAAAGAAGAACTTGAAAGCTTTATAAAATTATTCATCGATGTTGCTCAAGGGTTTGAATAAAACGTATGGAAGATGTTATTCCATCAAAGAAGTGCTTCGAGCTCTTACTGGAAAAGTCTGTCAAGGATTGTTATCATTATTCTATTAACACGCATAAACAGCGCATTAATAAAAATTCTTATACGGAAATTATACAATTTTGTTTATCATATTTGAAGAGATTTGCCTTATGTATCTAAAATATACCTATCTTGTGGTATTCCTATATATGATTTAATAGTTCATATTTATTCATGCTAAATAATGAAATCCCTGAAATTGATATTAGGAAAGAGTTACCAAAAATCAAAAGTAAAGGATATATAAAAACACTGAGAAATGCAGATACGGGTATTGGAAAAACACTTGAAACTGAACTAAGGATTGAAGAGAATAATAATCCTAAAGGAGATTTGCGTTATAAAGGAAGAATAGTTGAATTAAAAGCACAAAGGAAATCTTCTTCTTCTAATATTACTTTGTTTACATTTGAACCAAGATATAAAAAATATAGTGATGCTGAATTATTAAAGAAACAGGGATATAAAGATAAAAATGGAAGAATAGGATTAAAAATTACAATGAAGGTGGGAATGATTAATTCTCGAGGGTTTACTCTTAAAGTTGATAAAGTTAATAAGAAAATAAATCTTATTAGATTAGATAAAGCTAAAGAAGAAATAATATGGGCATATACATTTAAGGAAGTACAAGATAAACTAGATGAGAAATTGGCAAATAATCTTTTAATTGTTTTTGCAGATTCTGAAAAAAGAGTTGATGGATTTGAGTATTTTAATTATAATGGAGCTTATCTTTTAACTAATTTAAGCGCTGAAAAATTTGCCAACTTAATTGATGAAGGCAAGATAGTTGTTGAGTTCAGAATGCATCTAAAGCCTTCTGGTGTTGCTAGAAATCATGGAACAGGTTTTAGATTAAATGAGAAGTATATGATTGAGTTATATCAAAAAAAAGAGATAATAATGTAATTATTCTTTCTCCAAAATAACAATCCATTCTTCATTCATTGTTACTGCATGATTGCCCGAGATATTTGTTGGACTGTTTAATTTGGGCATTCTTTTATGAGGTATATTTCGAATAAAGGTGTTATGATGTTTATAGTGGTTTTTTGCTTGAAATAATTCTAATATAATCTGGTCAGTAGGAATTTGAACTCCTTTGACAGTTCTATTTCCCACAACAAAGCATAAATATGCTCCTTTCTTTGTTACTCTATGTAATTCTTGAACACACTTATCAAAGTCTATATAAAAACTCAAAACATCTTTGGCTCTTTGTGAGTCATGTTCTGCAATCTTCTTTAATATTTCTTTAAGAGTAGGCGAACCCAACCCATTTGTTAGATCTTTAGTAGGAATTCCACCTAAACTAACTTTATCAATATTTAATACTGTTTCTTTATCATAATCTAACCATTGCAACGCTAATCTAGAAAATTGACCATATGCGACGGTTGTCCTACTATCTCCGTATGGGGGTGAAGTTATAATTAAATCAACACTATCTTCTGGAATTGATGTTAATCTTCTTGTATCCTCAGAAAGTATCTTGATTTCACATTTTCTGTTATACTCATTGATAAATTCTAACATGCTTAGCATATTCTTTCTTGTTTTATGCTTAAATTCTTCAAATGTGTTTGGATTATGTTTCTTTAACATTTCTGGGTTCATCCTATAGAGCTTATATTCTCTATTTCGAGTATTAGACACATTTCTAACTGTCTCTGAGAATGCAACAAGAAAGAAATCTCGAATATCTTTATCTTGGACTTTGTTAATATTATTCTTTATAATCGCTAAATCAGTAATAACATTTGGCTTAAACCAAAACTCAATATTATTAAAATTAGGTTTTATAAGATCAATCTGTTTAGAACTTAATTTATTTCTATCCGACTCACTTCTTTCTAAGATTCGATCAAACTCTCTCTTAAGATTAGTTGTATCTAATATAGTAGTCTTCACTTTTGATATCAATAAAGCTAAAGGATTAATATCAATCCCATAAGCCTTCCTAAAATTATTATGTAATCTTGCTTCCAGTAAAGCAGTTCCTGATCCCATAAATGGGTCTAAAAGAGTTTTTTTATCTTGACCATACATCTCGATTAGTCTTCGTGCAACCTGAGGAATCATCATTGCAGGGTATGTATGAAAACCATGATTACTGTATTTAGTGTATGAATCTCTAAAGTCCCAGCTTTCATCTTTGTATTTGATGGGATTATTTATTAGTAAGCTTGTTGAGTGCATTTTTTCCTAACTCCGTAAGTTCATATAATCTTCCTTTTTTATTGTTTTCATTAAGACATTTCACAAGGCCATGTTCTTTAAGCCCTTTAAGGAATATACTAACGTGATTCAGTCTTATTTTTGTTGATTGTGCAATCTCTGAAGGTATTACTGTCTTATCACCTATTGCACTCACAATCTTATATCTATATTCACTTGATTTAAGCAACGAAATTGCGTCAATCATAGGTTTTTCCATCATAAAGATGTAAGTACATCTTTATTTATACTTAGCTACAATTTAAGTACATTATTAATACATTAATAAATCTTTCGAAATATTTATCTCGATTGGTTTATTGTACTTATTTTAATAAAATAAACTTAGATTATATTAAGGTTATGTCAAGATGTCCAGTGTCCAGTGCTCTTGGACTCCTATTTTTGTTGATCAATTCTACAATTCTTGAGAATATCCTTTCTTAAGAAATGATCTCCTAATATCCTGTTGTCAAGTATTACCTTCCTTTATCTCCTACTGCCATATCAGTAGCTCTTTCTGCAGCAATACAAGCAGGGCATTCATCTTCATTACCATTACCTTTAAACTTCTTTCCACAGTTCCAACATTCTATCTCGACATTTGACATGTTATCTACCTCTTACATCCTTAACTTGATAAAATTCGGGAATAAGAAATATATAATCTTATCGAATAGCTGGTTTGATCAAATTAATATCCTATCTTGTGATAGTTCATACTTTAATATCGAATCCAAACATTTAAATATAAGTACCACTTTGGAATAGTTAAGAAACCATTCCAACTACTCAAGACAACTGAGACTTGTTCAAGAAAACAGGAATAACTTTTGTTCTCCAGCGACGACAGACTTTCATTTTCCATAAAATATATTCTTAAAAAGGGTGCATCTTGACGCTCATCTACAGTTAAGCAGATGATAGGGGGTACCAAAAATGGAAGAGAGATTTTCAGTGCCAGAGCCTAGCTTCATGGCCACATTAGACAGTTCTGCAATACCAAAGACTGTTAAGAGATATAAAATAACCGTAGCTGCAAGCATGGGAGACCATGGAAACTTTATTTCCGCCAACAATTGATGGCACTGCATACATAGAGATCACTCACAACTGCAATTTCAACTGCAGGCATTGCTATGCAGAGTGCCCGAAGAAAGAAGAGATGTCTTTCAAGCAAATAAAGCAAGTAGCAAAAGCTCTCAAAAGATATAGATTCAAGAAGATAATAATCACAGGTGGAGAGCCTTTGTTGGTCAAACATATTGGAAAGACTATTGATCTCTTGAAGAAGGACTTCAAAGTGCTACTCATAACGAATGGAACCTTGATAAGAAAGACAAAGCTAGATTATAAACAACTTGACGGAGTCTTTGTCTCTTATGATGGGCCTACAGAAAAGGAATACAAGCTATTAAGGAATAAGAAAGGGCTGAAGCAAGTTGAAGATAACATCAAATGGCTTAGAAAGCAGGATGTCAAAGTCTCTTTAGGGATAATAATATCAAAGCACAATATAAACAAGATCAGCCAGTTAATCAAGAAGGCTAAATCATTGGACGCTGAAAGCATCAATCTGACTGTCGCCCAGCCTTTTGGAAGGACATTGAAGAACAAAGATATCATGCTCAGCCCAAAAGAGTTTTTCAAGATAATTCCAAAGCTGACAAAAGCAAAAAGCATCCACTTTGAAAGTATGTTATGCTATCCAAAAGAATTGATGAACAACAGCAAAGAAGTAAATGACTTAACACTATTTGACAAATACCTATCAGGATGCGCAGCAGGAAAGAAATTTATATACATAACACCTGAAGGATATGTAATGCCTTGCGGATATATAACATCTGACAAGAAGCTATTGAAGATGTCAGGAAACATATTCAAACAAGACCTTAAAGAAATATACAAAACTCCTTTATTCAAGTTTTTTATGAACAGGAGCTGGGAATCAGTCAAGGGTAAATGCAAAGTATGCAATTATTCAATCATATGTAAGGGAGGTTGCCCATTCAGGTCATATTACCTGAAAGGAGATCCACAATTGCCTGACCCTTGGTGTATGAACAATCCACAAAAGAATAAATATATAGATTATAAAGTTAATATAAAGAACTTTGAAAAGACAGAAACAATCTGTTAAATCATGGAGCTAGAAGAAATGGCACAAAAGATCGTAATCGTGGCGTCAGAATTGGACATTGCAAGTAAAAATATAGGAAAAAAGATACTTGAGCTAGGTCACTTTGAAAAAGCTCAAGGAATGAGCCCATATGAGACCTATTGCAGCAATAACAACTGCTTAGTATGGCACACAAAAGGGCTAGTTGAGGATGATATCACAGATTTAGACCAGTATTTTGACCCAGAACTCTATGTTTTCGTATTCAGGCACTTAGGGAAAGCCAATATTGGAAGGCTGACTGTCCATCCAACAGGGAACTTCACTCTTCCGAAACCAAGCAGCCCTGCACCATATAGGGGGAAACCTCACAGGATATCTTATGTACATCCAAGTTATATGAAAGAGGCCTTAAAGTTCATGGATCAAAGAGCTAAAGAACAGGGATTGAATTATTCAGTAAGCTATGAAGTAACTCATCACACTCCAACAGACCTGAAAAAACCCGTAATGTTTCTTGAAATCGGAGATACAGCAGAACAGCATAATGATGAAAAGGCAATCACAATCGCAGTAGAGACAGCATTGCACTTATTGGAATATCAGCCAGAACCATGCAAAAACTGTATAGGCATAGGTGGGGGACATTATGCTGACAGGTTCACAAGGAGGGCATTATCAGAAGATTATGCTTTTGGTCATTTCATAGCATCTTACGCAATGCCAGACATAACAGAAGATGTTGTTGAGCAAGCCATAGATAAGACCATTGGCGGAGTCAAATATGCTGTAATTGACTCTAAGGATGATGGAAAAAGTGAAGATAGGCAAAGAATACTCAAAGTGCTAGAGAAAAGGGGAATCGAGATTGTCAAACTATCCAAATAATGTTATCCTTGCTGTTAGAGAAAAACCTGAAGTCGCAGATTGCTAGTATTCTCATTAGAGGGCAGAGTCGGACAGCAAAACAGATATTCTATGAATTAAAGAAGCAGGGAATAAATGTAACAAGAGCAGGAGTCTACAAAGCGTTAACTGAACTTCTCAAAAAGAAGATTATTATCAAATATCAATCTGATTATCAAATAAATTCGGAATGGATATCTCAAGTCGGAAAAGATTCAAACCTAGCACTAAAGAAGATGCTTGATATAAGCCTATTAGGATCTGAAATATCGGACATGAAAGAAGTCTGTGACTGCGATAATGGGTATATTGAGGGATTCTGTGAAGTATGCCATGAACCAGTATGCAACCATTGCGGATTCAAGGAAGTAAGACATGCAAACTGCGGAGTACATTGCTTGAACTGTGATTGTGGGCATCAGGATAGCATATGCGGAAAGTGCGGACAGCCTGCATGTCCAAGATGCGGAAAAGATATATGGGTACATGAACATCAGTTTTGCCAAGAGAAAGAAGGAAGGGCGACAATAGGGATAATCGAAGTCGATCATGACTGCTGGTTCTCGAATATCAGCGAAAAACATCATGAACAGATAGTATTGAACAGCTTTTCAGATAAGATAGATCAAAAGAATGCAACACATAGCGGAGTACTGAGAATTGAGATAGAAGATAAGCATAAGACTATCAGTAACCTGAACAACGAACAGATAATGAGAGGAGTAAAGCTTATCCATAAATCAGGAACAACTCATTTTATTAGGACAAGAGCTGCTATAAACAAGTCTGTGGATGAGTTCACTAAGCAAAATCAATCAATCCTGTTAAATCCAGTCATAGCAATAGATAGTAAAGAGCAGAATCTGATTATTTCTCCATCAGAGAAGGAAATGAGGAATCTATCTAAGGGCCTGCAGGAGTTTGGAGGCAGGGTCAGGATGATAACAACTGAAGAATTTGATATGAATACTATCCACAGAATAGAAAATAAGAGAATAATGGAATTTCTTGAGAAAGTGCCTAAGAAAGAGTTACTAGATAGTGTTCAAAGACTGAAATTTATTAACCTATAGTATCATCATAAGAATAGAAAACTTCCTCCTTATTTCTTAAGTAAACCCAACATATTTATGAAACTAAAATTTATAAACACTATAAGAATCCTGACTATATGCCAGAATTAACAGAAGCTCAATTGAGAATGATTAGAAGCAACGTTTCTGAAGGTGTTCATTTAGAAGAAGTGTTGCAAACCCATTATCCTAGCGCAAGAATTGCAATCATAAGGGGATTCGACGAAATGTCAGAAGATCCATATACTAAAGACGCATTTTATAGTCATGAGGGGGCAGGAAGGGCGATGGCAGAAATCCCTCCAAATGGATCGTTGCCAGACACATACCATATTGTGGCCGGGACTGTTAGCGATCTGAACCGAGGAATGATCATTGACCAGCGAACAGAACAGCCATTAGATTCTATTGATGCAAGCGAGGTGTATGCTTTTTTGAGGGAAAAGATTCTTGGATGATCTCAATTTGTAAAAAATAAGAAACATAGTTATATTTTCTTATTCTTTACTAGATTCCAATAATGACAGCCTAACTCCGTCAACTTGCAGGACTTTGAATTCATCGCTGCAAAATACATATGCTCTTCTCCAACAGGCACAACTAACCCAACACTCTCAAATTTCTGTAAATCTTTGAAGATTGATACCTTAGCCTTATCATGGTTATTCTCTGTAAATTCAAACGTTGGGTCTAATGGGAAGTTTTCTTCGGGTGATTTAAAATAAGTAATAATCTTTCTTAATGTCTCGAGAGGTATTGGGGGGTTGATAGATCTCAATGTAACAAACTCAAAAACATTCGTTTTGAAAACCGGGCGTTGGCTCCACGGGCCTAATGCTTGGTCAATATAAGCATAAACACTTCCTGGAGTAATTGCTCCTCTTAAATCACAGGCACCGCCTTTTAATGCCTGTAGTAATAGCGAGGTGAATACACCTTTACCGCCGATCTCAAAAGCCTTCTCTGACTCCTTGCTCGCAGTAAGAATGGTTACCCCGCTCTTTATCGTTGCGCATTCTTTATTTGCTAGACTTGAATTTCCAAATTTGCCTGAATGGCAGCAGTCTAAAATTATTATTTTATTCTTTATCTTCGATGAATTAGCCATTATCAGTATCTCGTCCATAGATACTCCTTCATCATGTTGCTGATAATCTGATGTTACTATATACCCTCCAATCTCATTCAGGAAGCCATGACCTGAAAAATAAAATAATGCTGTCTCGTGCTCTCCATCAAATAAATCTGTCAACAAGCGTTTAAGTTCTGACTTTGTGATTTGATTATGGATATCGGTCTTGAGTATAACATCAAAATTAGGATTGCCATCTCCATTTGTTTCTATTGTGGCTGCGAGGGCATTAGCGTCTTCGATAGCACCTCCAAGGGGAGCATCTTTCAGATTTCCAATACCTACAATAAGTGCTTTTCTCATCTTTATCTTCCTCCACCAATCAATACTTTCAAATTATCCCAAGTCCATTTGTATAAAGGATCCGATGGTTTTGCAGCCCCTGGTTTTTTGCATACTTTATCGCTTCTACCATTCAGCAGAAAATATGGTTTTTCTCCCTCTTGGGCAACTCTTAGTTCATGGTTGATGCCTGGAGAATTATCAGTGTACTCTCCACAGATAACAATTACTTGGTCGCAATTTCGTATTCTAGGCTTGATTTTTTCCTTCCAATCGCCAGTTAAGGGGTCTTTTAGCGACCAATCAGCTATTTCAAATGGTGAATCCTCATTTCTTGACTGACCCACAAGAAGGTTCCTTAAATCTTCGTCGTGGTCAAAGTCAAAACTTATGAATGCTCTTACTGCCATTTTATCTCCTCCTTATTCTTTTTGAAAGTTGATCTATCTTCCATTTCATTTCCTCATTTTTCCGTATTCCTTGAGGTAATCTGTGATGTTTATCCTTGTGTATCTGGACTGCGATAATCTTATTGCCTGCCTTTCTGCTCTGTTCAATCTCCCATTGAACAGCAGGCCTTCTGTGTGTATCTTTTCCGACCATGATGATTGTTGTGGATGAGTTTTCTATTCTTTTTTTTGTTTTTGTTTTCCATTTCTCATTGAATGGCTTGTTTACTGATTGGTCTGAAAATTGAATATCCATATTCTTGTTATTGGATTGGGCCTGAAGCAGTCTCTTTGCATATTCATCCTTACTATGATGACTGACAAAGACTCTGGGCTTACGTACTAAAGGTGGTGGCGTCTTACTTCCAGCGCTAAAAGTGCCTACTCTTCTGGTTCCATCTCTTCTTATGGGAAATCGTCTTCTGTGAATTGATTGCCTAGCCATCTTCATTCCTCAGTTTTTTTTCAATTTCTTTTTGTATAGTATCCATCTGCCATTTCACTGCTTGATTCCCTTCTTTTACTACAGGCTTTGGAAGTTTATGGTTGTAATCCTTGTGCACCCGCACAGGTATGACGGGAATATCATGATCATAAGCATATTGCACTTCCCATGATACTGCTGTTCTTGAGGCAGTATCTTCTCCAACAAGCACAATCACAACATCGCTGTTCTCGATTTTGGATCCTACAGGTCCTCTCCAATCACCATATTCAACAGGAGCACGCAGCGAATTATCCTCAAATTCCATATTATAATTTCCGCTTTCAGCCTGATATCTTAACAGACCCACTTGCGCCACATCTGTTCTTGAATGGCTTATGAAGACTTTAGGCATGTCATCATTGCCATAGTCTTTTATTGTGGTATTGTAGTTGCCATGCCCTGCATAGGGTGAGTAAGCAGCTCTTCCATAACGTATGCTTTGTCCCATTCCTTTTCATCCTCAAATAACTTCCTTTGAAATTGAATTCTCTTTATGTTTTTCAACAGCTCTTGTAGATTGTTTCGGACTAGCTCAGGTGAATATCCTTGATCAAGGGATACGGCCTTTGTGCCAGCAAACTTCAATCCGTGTCGAGCGGCGATGAAGTGAGAATATGTAATATAAGCATCAGCAAATGAGAATTCCAATAATCTCGCCTGGCATCCCATTCCAAAGAGGAATAATTGTTTACCTATCCTTCTTATAATTGTTGCATACAGCTTTCCTCGCTGGATATTATCATTAATACCAAACCTCATGAAATCGCCTATGTGCAAGGCAAGATCTGTTATACCTTGTGATACTAGAAATTTAGCGTGGTTTTCTATCATCTCTGCTGAAGATCCTTTTACCAGTCCAATAAAGTGCTGATTAGGAAATATCCTTCTCAACAACATTGTCGCAGAAGAAACCCTTATCACTTCCTTGCTTGAGACTTCTTTGCCATCATAATACATCTGGCCATCCTTCCAGTAGGTTGTAGATTCGTATGTTTCAGCATCGGGTGTCAGGCAACTATCAGGTCTTAAAACCTGTATCGCTTCCACATACATGTTAAGGGGTACTTTCGCGATTAAATCATCCCGCATAATAGTTGAAAGTATAATCTGCCCTTTGAAATTCTGGTGGTTGTGAATGTCTCCTACTGTTTTTATCTGAGAAAAAGTCGTATTGAACTTGTTGCCTGAAGGCGTTAAGAGATCCTGAAGCCTTACAACTATTGCAGGGAGATTCATTCCCATATGCACCGTCCTTAATGACGGTTGGTTCACTTTCACAATAGGGTACAAGTTAGTCATTTTTTGTTTGTTAAGGTGCCCCCATGAAGATAATTCTTGTGTTATTTATAAATCTTTTGTATATTCTTACATAATAACTAAATATAATTGTACAAAATGAAATAGATACGTTTAAATAGTGCAAAAAAATATTGTGCTGTTATGGGAGAAAAAATAGTCAATGTTATTACCGCTATAACGAATATTCTTAAAAATGGTCCTAAGTCTATTTCAGAAATTTCCAAGCTTGCGGAAATCAATTGGAGGACAGCAGAGTCTTATCTGGAAATTCTTAAGCAAATAGATATTGTAGGAGAAATGCCCCAAAAAACACCCAGAATGTTTTATTATAAAGATAGAGATAACTATTTTAAACTGCCTGTCAAGGAAGATCAGGCAGACTTAATTACAACAATATATTCTAAAATAAAGAAACTATGCGTGAAATTCTATAACAAGGAACCAACAAAGACGCAGGTATACAAGATTTTGTGGAACATTGATCAAAAACTAACACTTGGGCTGCCTATTGGTTGGTATATGTATGGGCCTTGCTGTGTACAGATTTATTCTGGCGATGAAATTGAGAAAATCCAACTTTCTAAAGAGATCGAGATGAAATTGGAAAAAACAACGCAGGAATATTGCGCTTACGATAATATTGAACTACAAAAAAGAGTATATAATGAGTGTAATAACCCATTATATTGCGCAAAAGAAAAATTACTCGCTGTTTCATCGAACAACAAAGAAGAATTAAATTTGATCCTTATGGATCTCATAAAATACTCGCCCCCAGAAACAATATATCTTGTAACTGAATTTGTTAAAAAAGTTATGAAACTAGGTTGGTCCGTGACAAAAACATGTTTTGAATATTTATGGAGATATATTTCTATCATTGAGTTTAAAAAATCCCTTGAATTCTATTATGATACAAATATTTCTTTATATTTAGACAGTAAAATTAACGAACTAAGAAAGGATGCTGAGTTGCAGATAGAAAATTAGTCACAGTTCAAATGTTATTATGTAATACTGCTATTCTGTACTTATGTAGTATCCAGAAACTAATCCAAAAATTCCTACGGCACCGGCTCCTACAAGACTGCTAATTCCCACAGATTTTTCATCCCATGGTAAGCAATTATTCTTTTTCACATCCTCTCTAGCAGAGTCCAATAATTCTTGTGTATCTGATTTCGATCTCCTAAGGTTACCTCTGTTAATTGAAATGGCCAAATGCTCTAACCCTCCTCTCTTATATGCATCATTAGAAACAGCATCGATTATGCCCCTAAAATATTCTCTAGTCTGTTTAGGATCCTTAAGTCTACTAGGATTTATTGAAATAGAATAATGCAACTCGTCTGGCTTATCTGAAGTGTGATTAGGTTGAACTCCAAAGCTTATTAATGAATCTTTCTAGCAAATACTTTGATATTTGGATGCAAAAGCAACTTGTCTGTCAACTAAAAGTTGACAATTTGTTCACCTTAGATATTTATGTCCTCGCTTTCATTGATTTCTACATGGTCAAATGCCGAAGATACTTTTTCAGACTGACAAAAGAGCAATTTGAGCAGATCAAGCAAGATGCGAGAATAAAAGGATGCGCAAGTGTTGCCCAATATGTCAGGGAAACAATGCTGAAACAGAACCGGCTGATGGAAACCAGGATAATAGAAACCCACAGGATGGTCAAGGAGATCCTTGAGAGGCAATGATGGACGAAGAGGCAGATCAAAAGATACCTGAATGGATAAGGATATTGAAGGAACTGATTAAATCAGCCTGATTATGATAAGTATCCCTCTGCCTTAAGCAGCCTCATCTTCTCCATGATAAGGCTTTGTATGTCCTTATCTTTCATAAGCACATTCATGAGATCGTCTGACATGCTTCTGGCCTTTAATTCCTGCTCTTTTCTCTCCTGAAGTTCGATGGCAACTTTCAGGTCAAGTATTCCACCACATTTATGACAATGGTTGCTGTTTATCGCATTCAAAGTATCGCATCTTGGGCATATTGGAGGTCTTACAGCCTGTTTAGATCCCTTATCCTGGACTTCTAATCCATTCATTACAAGGATGGCATCATCGACGTTCTTTCCGCTCATATGGACATATGTCGATGGCATGTCTGACCCCTGAATCCAGCCGAAATACTGATTCATCTGGAATTCGGTCAGGTGATTTGCCATGTAAGTTGCACGAGAATGCCGGAAAATATGAGGATTGCATCTTTTCTTGACTCCTGCCTTCTTAAATGTAATCTTAAGGACTCTTGCCAGCCCCCCATATTTTATCCGATGGTTGTGCTTTTTCGACCCTACATTGACCCATAAACTCTCTTCTGGATCTATTTTGTTAGGATGGTTCTGGATCCAAGTGCTGAGATATGGTGTGCTTGCTATTAGTCTTATCTTTCTTGAGCCTGTCTTTCCCTTGACTGTCAGGACTGTCCCCACGCTGTCGAAACATACATTCTTTATCTGCATATTCCCTATCTCGCTTATCCTCGCTCCACTTTCCCATAATGTAGAAATGAAGGCCTTGTCTCTTGGATGGTCTGTTGCAGCTATAAGCCTTTGAACCTCTTCCTCAGTCAATAGGTCTCCGTCTGCAGGCAGAGTCTTCTCTGACCTGCTGACCCCGATATTTATCCAGCTGATATGGTCAGGCTTCTTAAGCCAGTTATAGAGTCTCCTGAGGATGACCTTATAGGTCTGCTTTGTATATATTGAATAATCGCTCTGTTGTATGACTCCTACAAGCTTCTTCAGGTCCTGTATATCTGCATCCTCAAAATTCTTCTCCAATTTCATCGCCAATAGCTTTGTCTTATTTAGATACATTATCAGCCTTGGCGTGGAAAGGTTCTCCAGAACCAAGTCATCATGGAAGCGCCTTATCAGCGCCTTGTTCTTCTGGGTTATCTTGGCATCTTTCAGTCCACGAAGATATGCCTCATGTTGCCTGGTATAGTTGTGTATATCCATCTTGTCCTCCAGGTAAGAAACAGCCATTTATATTATTTGTACCCCTTTGAGACGTACAAATGGAGGTGGACTTATATTCCTAATCCAACGCTTATCAAAAACATTGGATATCAATCCAAAGCTGCCAAAAAGCAGCGTTGAATTTGGAATTGAACGCCGCCGCTGAGATTTGAACTCAGATATCCTTTCGGAAACGGGATGTTTGCGAAAGAGCATCGCTCTTACCGATAGCAATCTTGCACTGGTGGAGATGGTTATCCATCCATCCGCGCAGTACCGGGTTGTGCCACGGCGGCAATATGGAATCAAGGTTTATTCTAATGTTTATAAAGTTTTTTGATTTGTATGGTTTTAGAATGTCATAAATCTGTTTACTTGCAAAAGAAATAATCCCTATTTAATTATTAAATACATCGAATTCGATGGGTTTAAACTCTGAATCAATTACCATATCCCAAAAGCCAAGAAATTCTCAGTGTCCAGTGCTCAAAATATGAAATGGTAATCTTTATAAAGGTCAGGGAATTCTATGAAATTACTGACTGCCAAACATTTAGCGGGGATATTTATTAGCGGGGTTTTGTCCAAGTGAATGCTTGACAAACCGAAATAGGGCAGCCAGGAGTGCCCGCCGGGCTCATAACCCGGAGGTCGGTAGAGGCAAATGCCGCCGAATTCAAATCTACCCCCCGCTATTCTTTTTTTCTAATAAATTATTGCAAGAATAAATTAAGATAATACAAAAAATAAACAGATAGAATTCACTGCCTTCCAAAGAACTTGAAAAGCTTCCAGCCTTTCCTTACTCTTGTAAGGTCCTTCCCTTCTGTCGCATTCTTCTGACTGTGCTCAATCTCGTTGATCATCTCATTATAGACCATATGAGTGATTTTTGGCAGATCCCATTCCTCTGCAGATGTCTCAAAAGTCTTTCCAGGAGCGACTACCCTCAACTTGACAGAGTATTCCCTTGCCTTCCCGCCTTTCTTGTAAGATTTGATGTGAAAGACTATCTCTCTAGCACCCTTCACTTTCTTAAGGATCTTTCCTTCATACTCTGATGTAAGGTCCTTCACTGCGTCCTGATCTATACCTTCCAACTCTTTAAGCCCGATGAATTTTGTTATTGCCATACTTCCCTTTTAATCAAGGTAGTATTTATATTTTGTGTATGCAATGTTCAGTTAAATATAAAAAGCGCAGACATTTAAGATGCTAAAATGAAGCTGTTAGGGATAGATGAGGCAGGAAGAGGCCCTGTGATAGGACCATTAGTGATCACAGGCTTCATGATAGATGACAAGCATGAAGAAAACCTGAAGAACATGGGCGTCAAGGATTCAAAACTCCTTTCTCCTAAAGAAAGAGAGGACATATATGACAGGCTGATGCTCATAGGGAAGCACAAGACAATAATGATACTTCCGCAGGAGATAGATGATGCCCTGAATTCTGACAATCTCAACCTTAACTGGCTGGAAGCGCAGAAGTCTGCATTGATAATAAATGAGATGAAGCCTGAAAGGGCAATACTGGATTGTCCAAGCAACAATGTCAAGAAATACGGGCAGTATGTGAAGGACATACTCGAGGTAAAATGCGAGCTGATAGCTGAGCATAAGGCAGATTTAAACCATCTTGTTGTAGGGGCTGCTTCAATAATCGCAAAAGTCACAAGGGACAGGGAGATAGAGAAGATAAAGAAGAAGCTCAACCAGAACATAGGTTCAGGGTATCCAAGCGACCCTTATACGCAGAGATTCCTCAAAGAGAATTACAAGAAGTATCCTGAAATATTCAGGAAGACATGGGCCTCTTACAAGAATATCGTTGAGAGCAAGAAGCAGAAGGGTTTGGGAGAGTTCTGAAGATATTTCTAGAGTAATTTTATAAACTGATATTCATTCTTATCAAAGGGGTTATTTATGGATGAAAGTCTTATGAACGCATATAATGACAGGACTCTTTTTACGCCGCAGATACTATCATTCTCGCCACCTGCTGAGATCAGGAACAGCACTATATGCTTTGAGCTGACTACAGGATGCAATTATAATAGATGCACTTTCTGCGACGGTTATAATGGCGTGCCTTTCACTGTGAAACCTCTTGAGGAATATAAGAGGCATGTTGATGAGGTGTTGGTCCGTTGTGTCGACAGATCCAAGCGCAGGAAATTCTTGCGTGGATCATACCAGCGCAGATGTTATATCGGAAGCGGCACAAGCCTTGCTGTACCTACAGAAGAATTAGCTGATGCGATAAAATACACTTCAGAGGCATTCAGAAGGCAATTCATGGAATATGATCGTGGGGATTATCACTATCCTGACAGAATATCCTTATATGGCTCGATAAATGATATCATAAAGAAAGGCCCTGACGAACTAAGCCATTTACGCCCTAAGGAAGAGTCGGGATATAACAAAATATTGATCTATGTCGGACTGGAGTCTGGGTCAACAGGCCTACTGAAATGGATTAACAAAGGTTATAGCATTGACGAGATAATGAAGGCTGCTGAAGTCATGGACAAGACTGGAAGAGAGGATCATTGGCAACACGAGAACAGTATCGATATATCTGTGATGGTGATTGCAGGCCTTGGAGGCATGCTGTTTTATGATTCTCATATAGTTGAGACAGCAAGAGCCCTAAATGCCCTGAAGCCAAGATTTGTAACATTCCTAGGCATAGTCCCTCATGGCTCTTACAAGGAGAAGATGGACGAGCAGACAAGATCAGGGCTGAACAGGCCATTGACACAGGCAGAGGCTGTCCAACAGATTGCTGAAATATTGGACAAAACACGAACAAGGAGGAGACAAAACTTCAAGGCCCTTGGAGGATATGATGTCGCGAGCGACACTCCCCTATGGTTCAATTATTCTACAATGAGATATCTTCTCTCAGGTCCTTTCATTGACTGTCAAGAAGAGAAAGACGGATGCGTGAAGGCTTTGAGGGCTGCGGCAAAGATGATGAGTATGGTAGGGAGAGTTAAGGTTAGAAGATTTAAATCGTTTTATTTCCCTGATCCTGTCTTGTTCTGAATTGGCCTGTTTTATTCATATACCTTGCAAAATAATAAACTTTAAATACTGCCCCAGATAGATTTTAACAGTCTGTTAGATATAAGTATAAAGAGGATATCAACCAATAAAAAAGGTGCAGAAACTAAATGACAAGAGTCAATAAGATCGTATGCCACGGATTCAAGAGCTTTGCTAAGTTCACAGAGATGGAATTCACAGATAAGTTCAACTGTATCTTAGGCCCAAATGGATCTGGAAAGAGCAATGTGCTTGATGCAATATGCTTTGTCCTTGGAAAGAGCTCTACAAAATCATTAAGGGCGGAGAAGGCTTCTAACCTCATCTATAATGGAGGCAAGCTGAAACAGCCTGCAAAATTCGGAGAAGTAAGCATCTACTTTGACAATACAAATAAGACATTCCCTACTCCTGAAAAAGAGGTCAAGATATCAAGGATTGTCCAGTCTTCTGGCCAGAGCAAATACAAGATAAACGACCAGACCAGGACAAGACAGCAGATAATAGACCTTCTTGGGATGGGAAGGATCGATCCAGACGGATACAATATAATCCTGCAAGGAGATATCATCCATTTTGTAGAGATGCCTCCAACAGAAAGAAGGGAACTGATCGATGAGATATCAGGGATATCTGCCTATGAGGAAAAGAAGCATAAGGCAGAGCTTGAACTGAACAAGGTCGATGAAAGGCTAAAGGAAGCTGACATTATCCTTACTGAAAGGAATTCTTATCTTAAAGAGCTGAAGAAAGACAGGGACCAGGCAATAAAATACAAAGAAGTTGCTGACAATATCAAAGTGAGCAAGGGTTCATACGTCAAAGTAAGGATCGACAAAAGAGACAAGATAAAAGAGAAGTTTGAAGCAAATGTAAGTGAGTTCAAGGAAAAGCTTGACAAGCTCAATGGAAAGATAAATGCCTTGAAAGATGAAAATAACAAGAAGAAGCAGGAGATCGAGGACCTTGCAAAAGAAGTCGAAGAGAAAGGCCATGGAAACCAGGAAGGCGTGACAAAACAGATCGAGCATCTGAAGATCGAGATCACAAAGAACAGCGGAAGGATAGATTCGCTGAAGAACGAGATAAACAAGATTGAACAGAGAAAACAAGAACTGGATTCAAACAGGGATGACCTAAAAGAAAAGATAAAAGGCCTTGAAGAGAGGAAGAAAGAGATTGATGACAGGAGGAAGGCTGAAGAGGCTGACAAGAAAGAAGTCGAGCAAAAGATCGCCAAATTCAAGGAGAAACATAAGCTTGATTCTGCAAATGACATCGAACTTGACATCGAGAAGATGGACAAGGACATTGAAGAAAAAGAGAAAGGGATGATGCAGCTCAGAGAAAGCCAGCAGAATCTCTTAAGAGAAAAAGACAGGATCGAATATCAGCTTAATACTATTGATGAAAGGCTAAAGAAAGTAGCTGAGATTGAAAAAGAGCATAAGCAGCAGATGGATGAGCTGAAAGACAAAAGGGACTTGTTCAAGAAGTATACTCTTGACCTGAACAAAAGGCTTAATGAGGATTCTGAGCATGCTGCAAGGATAGCTGAAAAGAGAAGACTTCTTATGAAGAATGTCGAAGAGCTTGCAAAGCTTGAGGCAAAGAACATAAGCATAAAGGAGACTGCTTCTGTAAATACTGCTTTAAAGAAGATCAATGAGCTGAAGACAAAGAATGGAGTGCAAGGAGTGTATGGGACGATATCAGAACTTGGAAACGTAAGCTCAAAATATGCAACAGCCCTTGAGGTTGCTGCAGGCAACAAGATAAACAGCATTGTTGTTGAAAATGATGCTGTTGCTGCCCAATGCATCAAGTATCTTAAACAAAACAAGTTTGGAATTGCAACATTCATCCCATTGAATAAGATCAAAGGAAGAGACATTGATGAGGAAGCAAAGAAGCTTGGAAAGACAAAAGGGGCTTCTGGGTTTGCGCTTGACCTTATCGAATATGATCCAAAATTCAGGAAAGCATTCTCTTATGTGTTTGAAAACACGCTTGTCGTCGATAACATCGATACAGTGAGAAAGATAGGCGTAGGGAACTGCAAGATGGTCACTTTGGACGGAGATGTATCTGAAGTGTCTGGAGCTATGCAAGGAGGTTTCAGGCAAAGGGGAAAAGGCCCTGGATTCCAGGAAAAAGACCTCACTGAAGGCATAAGGAAGCTTGAAGAGGGCATTGAAGAGATAAAGATGGATGTCAAGGCGATAGAAGAAAGAAGGATTGAGAATGAGAGTTCCATCAACCAGCTCCGTCAGAATAAGGGAGAGATTGAAGGAGAGATAATCAAGATGGAAAAGGTCCTTCATCTCAATGATGATGACATCGGAGTTGACAGGAAGCAGAAAGATAGCTTAAAAGATGAGCAGAAGATGGTCGATACAAAGCTCTCTGAAATCATGAACAAGATCTCTTCACAAAATAGAGAATTAGCACAGGTCAAGATCAACAAGCAGGCGCTCAAAGCCAAGATATCACAATTGAGAAGCCCTACACTTATTGCAGAATTAAACACATTTGACCAGAAGAGAACAGAACTTAATGAGATATTGATACACCTTAACAATGATATAAAGAATATTGAGAATGAAGTCAATAACATCCACAAGCCTGAGTTTGAAAAGATAGACAAGATCGTAAAGCAGCATGGAAAAGAGAAGGAAGAGTTCCATGAGGAGATAAAGAAAAAAGAAGCTGAAGTAAAGGAGATGAATAAGCAGCTCAAGGAGAAAGAAGAGGCTGCTGCCAAATTCTACAAGAAATTCAAAGAGCTTTTCTCAAAGAGAGGAAAGATCAATGAAGACATATCCAAGAATGAGACTGTGATAAATGAGAAACAAGATGAAGCAAGAAGCGTAGAGATAAAGATGAATGGAGTATCGCTTGAGCTTGCTCGCGTGAATGCAGAACTTGCAGGCCTCAATGAAGAGTTTGAACAGTATAGAGGAGTAGCGCTTAAGCTTGACAAGTCTGAAGATGAGTATAAAGCTGAAGTTGCAAGAAGCGAAAGAGTGATTGCAAACATCGGAAATGTAAACATGAGAGCCTTAGAGATCTATGAACAGGTCGAGGCTGAGTTCAACAAGCTCACTGATAAGAAAAATACATTAGAAAGCGAGAAAGGAGATGTCTTAAACCTTATCAATGAGATCGAAGGAAGGAAGAAAGAGATATTTGTGAACACAATGGAGATGGTCAACAAGAACTTCCAGGAGATATTCTCACAGATATCAACTAAAGGCGAAGCAAACCTTGAGCTTGAGAACCCTGAAAATCCTTTTGAAGGCGGACTTAACATAAGAGTAAAGATCGCAACCAACAAATTCCTTGATATCAAGAGCCTGAGCGGAGGAGAGAAGACAATGACTGCGCTTGCATTCATATTTGCGATACAAGAACACAATCCTTCATCATTCTATGTACTTGATGAGGTAGATGCAGCCTTAGACAAGAGGAATGCTGAAAAGCTTGGACATCTTATCAAGAAATACTGTGAAAGAGCCCAATATATAGTCATATCGCACAATGACCAATTGATATCGATGGCTGACAACCTTTATGGCGTGTCGATGAATGAGCATGGTGTGAGTAAGGTTGTTTCTCTTAAGATCTGATCATCTTAAGTATCTATCAATAGAATGCGCTTTTTTCCATACTGACAAGAAATAATCCCTGTGCGCCTTTGCAAGGTCCTCATTGTTCAGATGGATCACAATCCTGTCTTTCAGCTCAGGGTTTCTTAACACAAGCACAGACTCTTTTGCATCTTTGATCTCTACTGCAAAGTTTTTCATCGGATAATACTTGATCTCTACGCCAAGATCAAGGAAATCTTTCAAAAGATTGATATTATCTTTAGGTGTTTTTATTATAATAAACTGCACTTTTACTCCTCTGCGAAGAGCCTCTTTTAACGGATGTATTATTGAAAGTGCTGTCTTTCTGCTCATCCCGCTCATAAGAAGATATTCTTTTTTGGATTCTGATAATAATTTCTTAACTAGGCTTGCAGACTGGCTCCAGCCATACAACAGATTAAGCCTTTCATCCTGATTTTCTTCAAGGGTTTGGAGCTTTGTGCTCTTGATCTGCTCAACTAATCTTTTCTTGGCTTCGTTCAGCTCTGATCTCCTTTGTTCCATAAATGATTCCAATGCAATATCTGGATCAATCATCTCATAAGTCAAAGGATCTTTATTGATAAGAGATATCAGCCTTTTGCTCGCTAAGGACTTCAAATTGGGATATATTGCAGTCGGAGGCACTCCTGACTTCTCTGCAATCTCTTTTGCTGTCAGATTCCTGTATTTGACTAATACCAGGTATGCTTTTGATTCATACCTGTTCAATCCGAGCTTCTTCAATAGTTCCATATCCATTAATAATTGATAATTAATAATAATATATAAATATTACTATAAGATTCCATTTGTAAGGGGTGTTTGGGGGCAAAATGGATATTCAAGATGATATCAGGTATAAAGTATATGCATTAGAACTTGGCGCATCGCAACATAAGCTGGGATTTGAATCGTTTGATCCAGAAATGCAGAGGCAATTAAGATCACAAGGCAACTTTGTAGAGGACAGCAGGTTCAGGAGATGCGGGGATCTTCTAGTATGCGAGACAGAAGATAATTATAGATTGATTGTAGGCTATCTTGATTTGACGCGTAGCGGCGAATCTCATGAAAAATTTAAAGAATTCTTTGGATGCGATATGAGACGCGTAATCAATATTCATTCGATCATGGCAGGACAATATCTATTTGAACAGGAGAAGGCATTCAATTATGGACAAGTGTACACTAAAAGCAGAAGATTACTCATCAGCGGCGAATCACCTTGGCCCATACCTAAGGATATACTCCAAAGATTTGAACAGCCAATCAGAGATTATTTTACAGAAAGAGACATGCAGTTAGATGATCTGGTTATTGTCTAGTTATCAAATATCCTCAAAGATCTTCTTCAGCCGATCGACTGTATGCATCCACTGGTAGTGATCAAGTATTGTCTGCCTTGCATTATTTCCCAATTCTTTCCTTAGGTCTGGATTCTTTATGAGCCAATCAAGCTTCAGGCTCAATACAGTGATGTTCTGCTTTGGGAAGAAGACTCCATTCTTCCTGTCCTTGATATAGAACTTGACATTTCCAACTCTTGTTACAACAACTGGAAGAGCGCAAGCCATAGCTTCCATTGTTGAAAGCGATGATGTCTCTGTAAGTGAAGGGAGCACATAGATATCCATCGCCTGAAGATAAGGGACTACATTGTTTACAGGGCCTGGCATCATCACTCCCTTGTCTTTTGCCAACTCGCTCTTGATTGATTCCAAGCCATCTCCCACTATCAGGAGCTTCAACCTCGGATTTCTTCTCTTTAATCTTTTATATGCCTTGAACAATGTGATTACATCTTTCTCTCTTGATATCCTTCCTGTGAACCCGACAACAAAGTCATCTTCCTTAAGCCCGAGCTTCACTTTCGCTTCCTTGCTGTTGCCTGGCATGAATTTGTTTGTGTTTATTCCGAGAGGAACTACTGCTTTCATCGCAATTATCCTTTCCCTTCTCAAAAGCTCTGCTGTCTCAAGACTTGGAACCATGATCAGGCTGCATTTATTGTACAATCTTCTCATGTATATCTTTGTGAAGAAATAAACAAAATACTCGAGCGCTTCTGATTTTGACAATGCCTTTGCAAAAAGCTCCCACTCTATCGAGTGGACGTATGAGACCAAAGGCTTGTTCATAGAGTAAGCAGAAAGCATCGTAAAAGCTCCGATCGGGCCTATTGAATTTGTGAATACGATGTCTGATTCAAGGACATGCTTCCTTATTATCTTGGAATTTGGCTTTGCGACTGTATAGTCACCTGCTTTCATGAAAGAAAGGGGGAACCTTATCACTTGTATTCCTTCGATGCCTTCAAATTTTCCTGGAATCTCTGGAGCAAGGACTGTTATGTCATATTCATCCTTCAGCTCTGGAATTATGTCGCTCAAAAACCTTGAAATTCCATCCCATCTTGGAAGAAAGCTGTCTGTAGCTATCAGGAGTTTCTTCTTTTGCGTCTTTTCTTTTGTTTCTTCTTCCATGTTATCTTACTTTATAGAATATCTCTGCGTATTTGCACCTGTTCTTCAGGCCATTGAACCAGTCTCTCCTGTAGATGTCCCACCATAAAGTTATCCAAGTCATTGTCTGAGACTTATGCATCCTGAAAGCCTGAAGCTTCTTGTCAAATGTTGAACTGATGTCAACAACCATCTTAGGCTTGTCCCTTTTCCTTATGTTTATGGGATTCCAGATGTTGAATGAATAGATGTCTCCTTTGTAATTGATATCATCAGCGACCTGCATAATTGCGTTGTATACTGCCCTGTGGTCCGGATGAGGATCGTCGATAGAATGGGTGAATATCTTTGTCGGCCTGTTCTCAAGTATTATCTTCTTGAGCTTTCTCCTGAAACGGAATTTCTTGAACATCTCTGTGAATTCGCCTTCTTTTATCCCAAAGAATTTTAGATCCTCTCCGCCCAATATCTTTTCTGCTTTCTGCGCCTCTTTTACACGCATCTTTGCGCTCTCGGTCCTTTTCAGCCAAGGATGAGAACTTTCTCCAAAGCTGAAGACGTAAGTCTTGAATATCTTGCCTTCTTTTGCGTATTTTGCCAAAGTGCCGCCTGCGCCCAGAAGATGATCATCGTTATGCGCGCAGAATGTAAGGATTATCTCTTTCCCTGCATCTTCATCAGGCTTGTCTATATTCTTGTCTTTTTCGTCCATTGCAGAATAAAGGGGAAGACTGTTTAAAAAAGTTGTGGAAAAAATAAGAAAGAACTATCTCCCTGCCCAATACTCAACTCTCTGCTGTGCCTGTTCAATAGCTGCTTCAAGTTGAGGCACCTGTATTATATTCACTATATTTGTTTGATAGCCATGACTGATCATATGAAGTGTCTTCTGATAGAGCCCAAATGCAGCGTTCGAAGCTTTTCTTAGAGTCTCTATATTTTCTCTTGCTCCTTTTAACTTAATCTCGAGCCGTATGTTTACATCCGCAAGATCCTGTGCATGCTCCGGATCTCCCTCATACGAATGCATCAGATGCAAAAGCCCTGCAATCTCTTTTTTAGATGCATCATGGTATCTACATTGCTCTGAGACAAGATTCTGGAAACGAACATAACCGTCCTCAAGGATCCTGACAAACTGTTCACATGATTTCGGTATGTCTGTGATTGTCCTTATCGCTTCCTCAAGTTGTGACTCTGCATCACCCTGGTCTTTACCAGGCTGTGGAATTCCTGATGATTTTCTAAACATTTCAACCGCCTCCTATTAAAAAATGATCATCTGCCTGCCCAATGCTGGACTTTCTGCTCTGCATCCTGGATTGTTGCCTCAAGTTCAGGCAATTGCAAAAAAGGCCTTATCTGATTTTCATAAACATCTTTTATTACGCCTAGCGACCGCTGATAATTCTCAAAAGCAAGGTCTGCAGTCATTTTTCTCCCTTGGGTCTCAATCTTTCCCCGCCTTACTGCTGCCCTAAGATCCGCATTTGAGCTCAACAGGTCAATATTGTCCCCTAGAACTCCTTGTTCACGGATTACGCCAAGGATATGCGCAACCTCTTTTACATTGCTTTCCCTGGTTTTAAAATATTCTGAAGCATGCTGCTCAAAGCGTGCATATAGATCATCAAGATTCTGCTTCAGCTGAGCACAATATTGTGGAAGTTCAGGCATTTCCTCAACAACATCACCTAAGTCTAACTGCTCAATGACAGATCCTGAACCCCCTAAAAAGCGCCTAAACATATAATCTCCCCCATATGATACTTATCTGATATAAGGCCGATAATCTTTATGGATTTATAAAGTTATATTTTATCCCTATTCTACCACCAAACACTTTAAATATAACTTATGCCATTATTTTCTTAGAAAAAAGGGTGATAAGATCAAGGGAACAACATATGTTGTAGTTGATATTGAAACGACAGGGCTTTCTCCTAGCTACCACAAGATAACTGAGATCGCTGCTGTAAAGGTCAAGAACCACAAAGTGATTGATGAGTTCTCAACACTTGTGAATCCCCAATACAAGATACCCAGGTTCATCACAAAATTGACTGGAATCGATGATGAGATGGTGAAGGATGCTCCTAAAGCGAGCAAATCAATTCCCTTGTTCACTAATTTTCTTGATGATGATCCGTTTGTAGCCCACAATGCATGGTTTGATTATGGATTTCTTAATGCTAATTCAATGAAGTATGAAGATAGAGCACTCACAAATGATGTGATATGCACATGCAAGCTTGCAAGAAGGCTATTGCCTGATCTTCCCAGCAAGAAGCTTGGATGTGTATGCGATCATTTCAATATCAAGAATGAGAGGGCTCACAGGGCTATGGGAGATGCGAAAGCGACTGCGATGGTGCTCTCAAAATTCATGAAGATGCTTGATGAGAGAGGGATAAAGAAACATGAAGAGCTTCTTGGTGTTGTCAACAACAGGATAAAATTAGGCTCTCTGCCTTAATTGGCAGACATTATCTTGAGAGGCACTGCTGCCTACTGGCTGCATCTTACGGTATATCTCAATGAACTTCTCTGCAGATAAATCCCAAGAGCTTGCATCATAAGTAGGCTTGTCTCTTATCCTTGCCCTGACACCTATTATATCATAATCAAATCTGCCTGACTTAAATGGAGCAACAAATTCGAACTTGAACTGATATATTCCATTCTCCTTGAAAAGCTCATAAGCATCTGAGAACCTGAAATGATGATGATTATAAAACATGTGTGTAAAATCAAAGACATCATCATTGAAAGTGAAGTTTTTCAATGTGCCGATGTTGCATGCGAGCATTACGTCGATGTGGCCCTTCCAGTTTCTCTTATCTTCTGTCCTTAATGACATGCCAAGCGAGCCACGGTCAGCGACATCATCATCCAAGCTTAGGCTGACTGATATGTCCATCCTTTCGCCCGGGTATGCCTTTTGCGGCACAGTCAGGCCTATATTGATATATTGCACAAGATCTCTTTCTGATTGTATAAGCGGATATATTCCCGGCATTTTTACCTCGTATGTTAACTATAATATGTATAATTAGAAATATATATAAAAAGATATCTATTTTAGTGGTTATTTTAATTACTGAGTGATAGGTACATATAAGATTGTGATAAAATGAAGAATGGACTAGCATCTTATAACCCAAAATTAAGAGAATGGATGGGGGCAGACAGCTCTGGCAAAGGCATAGTCTTAAACAGGAATTTCTTCGGATGGGAGTCTTTTCTTAGACTTTGTCTCAGCGGATCGGATCAAGAATATATTGCTGCCCTATATAATAAACTAGTCCAGGGCAAGAAAGGCGAGGTCGGCTGGTATGATGTAAGAAGATTTGTAAAAGGCAAGTTCAAGGGGCTTCTTAAATATTGCAAAGAGCATAGTTCAGCCCATGATGGGCATGCACTCAGAAAAGATGTGCTTTTTGTCGTACATCCTCTTTATATGCATATAATGAATTATGATTACATGGTGGGCAAACATCAAAGAAGACAGGGAGAGGAATATTTTACACGGATGAAAGGGGCTTTGATGTGGGCGAATGATGCTGATATCAGCGTAGTGCTTATGGATACGCCCCAGCATTATGCAGCTGTGACCAGCCTATGGGCAGAGCAGGGCCTCGTCCATAAGACAGTATTCTCGATGTATGATTCAGGATTTCCGCTAAAAGACAGAGACCTTAAGGCGCTAAGAAAAAGAGGGGTGCATATCTGCGGAGGATATAATGGGCTTTGTATCAGTGATGCGATAAAAAGCACAGCCTCTGCAATTGATGGGAAAGGAAAGATATCTGTTGTGAGAGATCTTGTTGTTGAACGTCCTGACAATTATCAGAATTTCATCGATCCTATGGCAATAAAGACGGATCAGGATGTAGAGATAATAACGCTTGATCATCTAGTGAATAAGGTAGAAGGAAGAGATATAGGTGAAGATTATTTCCCGATGCCTGAAGCGCAGCGAGTTAAAGTTTGTTAACAATGATATTTCTTTGTTCTAAAAATACACTTAAAATATATTTCGTATGATATATAATAAAATATAGAAGTACTTAAAAACCTAAAAACTTATTATTTGATGAGGACTACTTCAGGATCCATAATATAAAGAAGTAGCAGCAGATGAATAAATAGGATATGGGGGTAAAAAGAGTCATGAAGTTGGAATAAAAAGAGGTGGAAATTTGGCAATATCAGGAAAGAATAAAGACTGCATAAAGACAGTCTTTTCAGCATTCTTCATCATAATTATGGCGATATCGATGGCCCAATTTGCTTTTGCAGCAGGTCCGCCCCCTATAAATCTTGGATCTGCACGCAGTTTTGCGATTGTAGCCAGAACCTCTATCACAAATACTCCAACTTCAAATATCACTGGAGATGTAGCGCTAAGTCCAGCTGCAGGCAATCTATTGGACACTGACCTTTGCGGAGAAGTTGCAGGCAATGTCTATGTAGTCTCTGCAGCAACATCATGCAAGATATTGGATCCTGCAACGGCAAATGGCGCTTCAGGTTCGAGAGGCGCTGCATACATAGCTGCATCAGACCCTGCAACACCTGCAGGGACAGGCGCTAATTTCAATGTAGGGAACGGAACACTCAATGGAGACACATTCACCCCTACAGTATGGACATGGAACACCAGCGTTACAATAACAGGAGATATCATCATCAATGGCGCCCCTAATGACGTCTGGGTCTTCCAAGTTGATGGAGACCTTGATCTCCAGCCAAACAAAAAGATAATCATGGCAGGAGGAGCGAGGGCGCAAAATGTGTTCTGGCAGGTTACAGGCCAGACAACTTTATCTCCAGGGTCACATTTCGAGGGAAGGATACTTGGAAACCAAGGGATAACTATGCAGACAGGCGCATCTATCAATGGAAGTTTGATGGCAAGGACCTTTGTCGCATTAGATTCGAATAAGGTAATCAACCCTACGCCTAACACAAAACCTCCCCTGGCATTCTTCATCGTGATAAATGATGGAAATGCTACGACTGCAAATGCAAACCTATCATTGAGGCTTTTTGCGAATAATGCAAATAGGATGAGATTCTCCTGTAATAACAGATCATGGACTGCATGGGAGCCATATAATACTGTAAAGACATTTGACTTGAACACATCCGGAGCAGGGTGCAATGGAATCCCTGGAGTAAAGAGAGTATTCTTCAATGCAAGAAATCTTTTCAACCTTAGCGCTTTTCCTGATCCAGTGTCAGATTCCATAAGTCTTATACTGCATACATTGACCCTGACTGGTGAGTCTGGAGTAGAATTCGGTTCTGAGATCAATGTAAGTGATAAGAATGACTGCACAGAGGCTGAGATATATAAGGACCATACGTCAAGAACCTGGATGCCGAATGACCAGACAATATATACTGCAAGCGAATATGGGACAGTCGTGACAAACAGGCATGGCTATTCGGGATATGAAGTCCCTCTAAGGCAAAATTATATCTTCACAGGCGAGACCATGAATTATTTTGTCATAGTAGAGGACAAAGGCGGAGCAGACACCATAAGCGATGTGAGGCTTGTTATCAATATGACAAATCCTGATACTATGAAGCCACAGAAAGGGACTGAAGTGGGGCGATGCGCCGAAGTCACAGACTTTACAGATGTATCTCATTTCATATCAGACAAGGGCCACATGATCAATTCATATGATACCCACACCATGAAGTCGTATGTTTGCACATTGGTAGCGCAGGATTGGACAGAAACATATGATGTAGGATTCAGGGTCAGGACAACAGACAGATGCGCAGGAATACCAAATGTCATCAACTCGACACAGAGCGACTGGCTGAACTTCAATCCGACCCTAAGCATAGGGATCGACGGAACAATAACATTCGGGAAAACAGCACCAGGGTCCACTTCATTGTCAAACACAGTATATGTTGAGAACAGGGCTGAAGCAAATTCAGGCGTTGTCATGGACATGTATATCGCAGCAAGCGACTATTTCACAGACCCTTATGATACGAATGCTGTCTGCGGAGACGGGAATGGGATAAAATATGACAGGTTCGGATACTATGCGACAAAAGGAAGCCTGAACTCTGGATCTAACAATAACCTGTATCCAGGTCTTGGAGAAAACATCGCAGGATTATGCGAAGCAGGAGCAGATGAATTCACCACACTGCCAAGCTATTCAGGAGCGATCTCAGACATGTGCCATATAATAAACCATGATCTGAAGGGTTCTTTGCTGACACAAGGCGCAAGGATGTCGTTGACGTTCAAGCTGGATGTTCCTGACAACTGCAAAGGTACCTTCACAGACGGGCAATTCTGGATTGTGGGAAGGGTTGTCTGATTGATTCGTTTGGGTTCATACCTCGCAACTTGCTGTGATTCGAGAACACAAACGAATCACTAAAAATACCCCGCAGCTTGCTGCGGTTGGGATTTTTTATTTGTTCTTTTTTTGTTTTTTTAGTTTATCAGAATAAAGAGGAAAAATACGTCGGCCGGGATTCGAACCCGGATAAGCGGCTGTCTTTGCGCTCAAGACCTTGATCTTTGATCTTAGCGCGTGGAAGGCCACTGTCATAACCATTAGACCACCGACGTGTCATGAATATAATACTGGGTTGTTTGATGATTTATAAAGTTTACTTCAATTCTGCTTCAGTTCAGCAAGCTTGCTTCTCAGATTCTCAATGAACTTGTCAAAATCCTCTACTTTTATGTTACCGCCGCAGGCATGCTCATGGCCTCCTGAAAAGCCTTCAAGGCCGTGCATAGACTCTGATACAAGATCCCTTACATTTATAGGTGGAGATGACCTGAAAGAGCATCTTACTGTACCGTCTTTTATCCTTCCGATTATGACTACCTTGTCCCTAAACTTATATAACAGCTCATTTGATATTCCGCCTGAATAGCTCATGTTGTCATCAGGATATGTAAATACGAGCAGCTTATCATCCTCTTTTGCGCACTTGACTGCTTCCTTAACTATATCTTCGTATTCCTTGCTCATCTCTGTATAATAATCCATTATCATCTTTCCGCCTGTTGTCTTTCTTTCAAGTATGTCATAAGGATCATGCACTTTGATGAATTCCTTTATCAGCTTATTAACGACAGATGTCTTTCCCTTCAGGCAGAAAGCCATTATCTGGGACATCTGGCCTATCTTTGTCTCAAACATTATCTGGCCTGGATCTGTCATGTCTTTTGGAAGAAGGTCTGGATATTCCTTTGCAAATTGCTTGTGATGCTTAGAGTATGTCCAGTCTCCGACAATGCCTGTTATCGCTATCCAAAGGTCCTGCTTGACAACTTCATAGCATAAGAAAGATGCAGGAAGGTTATCTGTAGGGTGTGAAACTCTTGGATTAAAATACTTGACGCCTTTGACATCTGCCGGCTCATGATGGTCTATCCATATAATAGGGACATGCACCTTTTCAACAAACTTCTCATCGACCATGGCTATGTCTGTTATGAATATCTTGTCAGGGGTGTACTCTTCTATCTTGTTGAGGAACTTCTCATCAACCCTTGGAGTCGACTTGACAGGTATGCCATGGCCTTCTTTTGTGTATCTTCTGAGCAAAAGATAGGAAGCAAGCCCATCTGGGTCGTCATGGAAGAAGAAAAATGGGTTTTTGCAGCTCTCAAGCTCATCCCTTATCTGTTGCAGCTGTTTTTCTGTGAGCATGGGCAAAGAAAATGGGATGGTCATTTATAATAGTTTCTAAAATGGCAAAAGTTAAGATAATATTGAAAATTAAGTAATTATTATAGTCCAGTATCTTAAAATAATATAGTAAGGGGCACATCCCCTTACCAACCCCTATCTATTATCTTTCTCTCTGCTACTAATAATGACCTATATTGTGCTACACCATAAAGTATTTAACTACGAAAATCCAAAGAATATCTATGGGAGTCGATGAGCTATACACAAAAGAATGGCTTGAATTCTATGACAAGATGACCCCTGAAACTAATTACAGGGCAAATTTCATAATGATTGACAAGATAATCCTGAACAACAAATCAAAATCAAAAGACATACTTGAGCTTGCCTGCGGGACAGGAAGGTACACAAGATATTTTGTAGACAAAGGATATCAGGTTTTTGCCACAGACATCTCTCCTGACGCATTGAAGGTTGCTGAGAAAAGGGCGAAAGGTGCCAAATTCCAAGTGCTAGATATGGCAGACTTAAACCAGAAAGAGTCTTATGATGCAGTGATATGCATGTTTGAGGCTTTCAGGTATAATTCATCCTATAAGACTTGTGTCAGAGTGCTGAAGAATGTGCAGAAGGCGTTGAGACCAGGAGGATTGTTCTTCTGTGATTTCTATATTAATCTGCCTTCCAAGAAGACAGACAAGCCGAACATCCATAATGAGGTTGCTGTCAGCGGCAGAAGGATAATCATTCGGGATGAATTTATCTTCAGTGACGGAGATTATGATGTCAGGGAAGACAAGATGAAGATAATGAGGAAGAGATTCTTTGGAAAGCCCGTATTAATGAAAGAGAAAGATCTCAGCAGGTCAAGATTATTGAGGATAGATGAAGACCAGATGATAAGGATGATGTCATCTGTAGGGATAGACACTTATGAGATTGTCAAGGGGTTCCAGAGGAATGATGATGGAAGCGTGAACCTCAACACTTATCTGTTTGTGGGAGTGAAGAAGTGATTTCTGCCTGCTTCTGTCTTTTTAAGCTGCGATAATAAAATGCTCCCCCTAAAAGCGCACCAGAACCGATTGCTCCAAGCTCTGATACAACCAATATGATCAGTGATATGTCCATTTCTGTTCCGATCCTACGAAATTCTGGCAATGCATCTTTGTATTTCTCTGTCGCCATCACCTGATCCCTTTGTTCAAATAGGGATGAAACTCTTTGAGTGAATTCATTTATAGTATCATTTGTTATTTTATCATATCTTGAGATAAACTCCTTAAATAGAGGCTGATAATCTGGATGCAGCACAACATCTTCAGCCAAACCATGAGGAAAATCATGTACCTTTGCTCTTTCTATATGGAACTTGGCAAATTCCAGATCTATTATCCTTCTTTCTATGTCCCTCACTTCAGATATTGCGCTTGCTTTTGGATCCTTCAAGAATGATTCCCGAGCCTGGTACGCCCTGTCATAATCACAAAAACTGTATCCTATCCCTGACAATCCAGCTAATATCCCTGCTATTGCAATGTTCCTTATTGTTTTGTACATTTTACCCCCTTAATGGATTGGATAGTCGCAATCAGCACTTAAATCTAAGTTGTCACATTAAATGACAACATTTAAATAAACAATATTGATCTCATCAGGTATGCTTGAGAAACTTCAAAGGATAGGCCTATCGAAGAAGGAGTCAGAGATATACATGGCTCTTGCAAAAAGACAGAACGCGACTGCAAATGAACTTGCAAAAGACACCTCAACAAACAGGACTGTCAGTTATAACACTTTGCAGCAACTTGTCCATCGAGGATTAATAGCATATTCAAAGAGAAACAACAAAAGAATGTTTTCGTTGGCTTCGCCTGAAAGCCTTCTTGCAGATATAAGGGAGAAGGAAGATGTTGCCAAAGACATTATCAAAGACCTGGGTAAGATCAAGAGGAAAGGTATTAACGAGAGGTCAGTCGAGGTATTTGAAGGAAAAAATGGACTGAAACAGATATTCAATGAGATCAGGGACTGCAAAGAGCTGGATGTCATCAACGCAACAGGATTGATATTTGAAAACCTGGAGTTCAGCGCAAAACATATAGTCAAGGATATCGAGCGAAGCAAAAAGGTCAGGATCATCGGCACACAATCAATGAAAAATACTGAGCTTTCTCGAATAAGAAATGCGAAGATAAAATACCTACCAAAGGAAGCGGAAAACTATGCAACAACATTCATATTCGATGGAAAAGTAATTATTCAGACATTAAAAGACAAACCATTCCTGATCAAGATTACAGAAGAATCTATTTATGACGGATACAAGAAAGATTTTGAAGTGTTATGGAAAAGGATCTAATCTTTTTTTACACATTTCCCTAGATGCCAAATAGTAATCTCTATCGCCCTTCTCAGGTCTTCTTTCTTTATTGCAACTTTTCCTTCTTCCAGATGGACCCTGTCAAGATAGTCGTCTGTCCAAGGGGTGTGGAAAAAAGCATGCCTTATAGGAAGATTCTCCTCTCGGATCCTCCCTGCGGTAAGATACAACAAAGAATTGCAGATAAAACCCTCTGCATCAAAAGAGACTTCTGCAGATATTCCAGACCTATAAAGCAATATTGCCAATAATCCATTATTAGCATTTGTCCTATACACTTCTGCTCCTCCAGGAATGATAGGCTCACCGTCAGGCTTCCTGCCATCTGCATCTGCATACTTCCCATTCATGATGTTTTTTCCAATTGCTTCGAGCCTTATCTTTTCCACTCTTGAAGAGAGACCTGTGCTAAGGATGACATCCGGAGACAATTGAGAGATCTTTTCTGATAAAATGTCGAATGCTCCATGATAAGTGCATGGAAGAACTAAACCACAGATCTCTACATCGCCAATTACTGTGTCATGATATTCTATTGCAGTGTCTTTTACAGGATTATACTCATAAGGCCCAAAAGGCTCAAAACCAGTCAGGATAGCTCTCTTCATAAAAGAAAAGAATTCAATAATATTATTAAATCATATGGGTAAAGAATCATTCAGTATTTGGAATATACAATCAATGCTTATCATCCCTACTGCACAACAAGAATCTTTTTATGCTAATGTCGGTTTAATTATCCTATGGGGCATGCAGATATCCATCCATCCAAACTAAGACCAGTATTCTCCAGATATCAGGAAAAGATAAATGAGATGAAAGAGGATTTCTCTGGCAAAAGCCCTGCTCCTTTTGTAGGACATTTTGGATATCCTAATGTAAATGTGGGGATAATGGCGATTCCTGACAAGACAGAAGAGGCATGGAAGTTTGATGCTCCCAGATATTGGGCAAGAGAGAATCTTGACATATCGCAGGTTGCTGATTACAGAAGTTCTCTTATCAATTCCAGATTCATTGCAGGAATTAAGGATGTGAACAAGTCGCAGAAGCTGATTGAGATGTCTCAGGAGATAGGGATGGCTTCACGTCCTGTAGATGTTGAGATAAATCTTGAGAAGAAGCCGATATTTCGGATCAATACTGATGATATGACTGCTCCGACTGGACCAAATGCCCGGCTTAAGAAAGCGATGATCACAGAGAATCCAAAGATAGACACTAAAGTGGATAAGATCGTAAGCGATACTGACCTCAAAGCCGGCGAAGGGATAGGATATCTTTATGGAAAAGGGTTTGACGAGAATTTCCTCACAAGGCTGCTTTCTATCGGAAATCTTGGCGTGCAGGAAAACAGGAAACTAGTCCCTACAAGATGGAGCATAACTGCTGTCGATGACACACTTGGGAAATCAATAATCGAAGAGATAAGGAACTATCCTGAGACAGGATACTATGCATTCCATGGAGGACATCTTGGGAATTATTACATAATAATGACTTTTCCAGAACCTTTCAGGTATGAATTGTTTGAGAGCTATGCCGGAAAGTCAGGAGAAGCAGGACAAGTGTGGACAGATTATGAAGGATTGAATGGAAGGAAAGATTATGCAAGTGTGACTGTTGGAGGCTATTATGCAGCAAGGCTCCCTATTGTCGAGAAATTGAAAGCAATGAAAAGAAGGGCAAGCGTGCTTGCATTAAGGTTCATAACAGATGAATATTACATGCCTCTTGGCGTATGGGTAGTAAGAGAGGCTGTAAGAAAAACGATGGAGTCAAAGCCTATCGAGTTTGGAGAGGAGAAATACATGCTGAAATATGCAGAGATACTTGCAAAAAAGAAGTTCGGGTATGATATCAATCCTTTGCTGAAGAGAAGCAAGCTCATGAAGGAAGTGAAGACACAAAACAGCCTAAAGAAGTGGATTTCATGATTAACCTACACGCGCTTAAAGGACATGTTCCGGAAGAATACTTGAGAAGGGTATTATCTTACGAGAGGCTTTCCGGACTTCTGTTTGATCCTGATACCCAGCATGATCTTGATGAGGTAAGCGAGGCTGCAACTCCAAAGGCTGTCAAACAGAGGCTTTCTGCTTCTTTAGGAATTCCATTGAAGGCTGCTGACCTGCATGTGCACTCAAGCGATTCGCATGATGTACTGAGGACGAGAGAGAACAGGACTCAAGATATATATGAGAGAGGAAGGGATCTCGGGCTTGATTATATAGTCATAACAGACCATGACAACATGGATGCATACAAAGAGTTGGGAGAAAGAGACGGCCTAGTGAGGGGTGCTGAATTCACGATATTGATGAGGTACAGGAACAACAGGCCAAATCGGAAAGGAGATATCCACACGATACATTCAAACGTATACTGCCTTGATGATGAAGATTTCAGGATGTTAGAAATATTTGCGAAGAAAGGAAAGATGAAGAGCTTTGTCCACTATTGCAGGAAAAAAGACCTCCCTTACACGTTCAACCATCCTTTTTGGGTAGAGATGGGAGAGAAAGACCCCAATGCTGCGCTCATAATGAGGGTTGCAAAGAGCTTTCCTGCCTTAGAGCTGAATATGCACCAGGCAGAGAACCAGAACATAGCATCAATACTTTTAGCTTATAGGCTTGACAAAGGCATTGTCGCTGTGACAGACGCGCATATAGGTGATATAGGAAGGGCTTTCACAGTCGGGCCTGGAAGGGATTTCAGGGAGTTCTTCAGGAACGTATCTAGAGGAGAGAACACTTATCTTGTTCCAAGAGACCTTACAAAGAAATATCTCACAGATGAGACACTAAAATTCATCGAAGGCATGTTTGACAGCAGGGTGGACATTTCAGAGAATGCTATTGTGACTGAGACAGAATATCTTAATTCTGTGATAATCCTTACAACAAACAGGCTCAAGCACATCCCTGGATCTGGAATATTCAAATGGATGGCAAAGACAGCTGTAGAATATGGTGTTTCGATAGACTGGAGGATAGAAAAATATCAGGCTATGGGAAGGAGGATGTTTGAGCGTCTCAAAGAGTATAATAAGTAAATTATTTAAATTAAACTCAAATACTTCTGAGGATGGATACAAAAACGCTAAAAAAGAAATATATTGACTTCTTCAAGACAAAATGGCATGCTGAGATACATTCAGCACCATTGATCCCTGAACATGATCCTACTGTACTTTTTACAACAGCTGGAATGCATCCATTAGTTCCATTTTTGATGGGGCAGCCGCATCCTTCTGGAAAAAGATTGGTTGATGTCCAGAAATGCATAAGGACGCAGGATATTGATGAAGTCGGCGATGAAACGCATACTACTTTTTTTGAGATGTTAGGGAATTGGTCTCTTGGAGATTATTTCAAGAAAGATGCAATAACATGGAGCTATGAATTCCTGACAAGCAAGGAATGGCTGGGACTTGATGTGGACAGGCTGGCTGTCACATGCTTCAAAGGAGACAAAGATGCTCCTAAAGATATGGAAGCTTTTGAGATATGGAGATCACTTGGAATGCCTGAGGAGAGGATCGCTTTTCTGCCAAAAGAAGACAACTGGTGGGGGCCTGCAGGAGAGAAAGGGCCTTGCGGACCAGATACAGAGATGTTTTACTGGAAGAAAGATGACAATCCCCCAAAGAAGTTTGATCCTTCTGACAAGAACTGGGTTGAGATATGGAATGATGTCTTTATGCAGTACAACAAGACAAAGGAAGGGAAGTTTGAACTGCTTGCAAGCAAGAATGTAGATACTGGACTTGGTGTTGAAAGGGTCACAATGGTCCTCAATGGAAAGACAAACATCTTTGAGATAGATGCTTTTGTTCCAATCATACATAAGATAGAGCATATAACTGGAAAGAAGATGGACAAGCATAATTCTAAGTCTTTTAGGATAATTGCAGACCATATCAAGGCAGCAACATTCATCTTAGGAGATGAGAGAGGGGTTGCTCCTTCAAATGTCGATCAAGGCTATATCTTAAGGAGATATATCAGGAGATGTGTAAGGCATCTTCGATTATTGGGAGCAGATCCTTCTTCGATGGATTCTACTGTTGAGTTGGCTAAAGTTGTGATTAAGATATATCATGAGGATTATCCAATATTATCTGAGAAGAAGAATTTTATCTTTGATGAATTGAAGAAAGAACAGGAGAAATTCCAGAGGACACTTGATAAGGGATTGAAAGAGTTTGAAAGGGTGTCTAAGAAAGACATTGACGCAAAGAATGCATTCTTGCTTTTCCAGAGCTATGGATTCCCTATAGAGATGATTGAGGAGCTTGCTTCTGAGAAAGGACTGAAAGTTGATAAGAAAGGGTTTGATGAAGAGTACAAGAAACATCAGGAACTTTCTCGAGTCGGAGCAGAGCAGAAGTTCAAAGGAGGGTTGTCGGAATCATCTGAAATGACCATGAAACTGCATACTGCAACACATCTGCTTAATGAAGCGCTTAGGAAGATAGTCAGCAAAGACATCAAGCAGAAAGGAAGCAATATAACTCCTGAAAGGCTTAGGTTTGATTTCAATTTCGACAGGAAGCTTACGCCTGAAGAGGTGAAGAAGGTAGAAGATGAAGTAAACAAGATGATATCACTATCAATACCTGTAATTAAAGAGGAGATGAGTCCTGATGAAGCTATCAAGAAAGGGGCTCAGGCTGAGTTTGGAACGAGATATCCTGCAAAGGTTTCTGTATATTCAATCGGAGATTTCTCGAAAGAGATCTGCATGGGTCCGCATGTAGCTAACACTAAGGATTTAGGGCATTTTAAGATATTGAAGGAAGAAAGCAGTGCGGCTGGTGTTCGACGTATAAAAGCTGTTGTTGAGTAATCATAAAAGGAGGTGAATAGATTGACTGTAATTTTATTGCATATCAGCAATATATCAAATATCACCTATATGATGATACAACATGGAAATGGAAAGCATTGTTCAACAGTATGAAAACGAAATAAGGAATACAGGCTTATGGTATTCTGTGCTTTGGAGAAGCAAACGTAAGAATTTAGAATATCTATTTGATGCAGGCAGAGAAGCTGTCATACGTGCCTATGAAAAAGACCAGAGGATGGCAAACTGCCATGCATATGTGAATGGCGCAATAAGGATCGCTGTGCTTGGGAAAAGGGCTGAAAGAAAGATATTCCCAAAGAGATTGCATTTAGTGCGGCGTGAAGACAATGGATTCCTTTTGATTGATGCGTTGCCTGCATACAGGCCATTTGGAGAGGAAGTAAAAGATATTGGCAAGATTGTAGATTATCTGAGACAAACATATTCGGATTCTGCAGCAGACGGCCTGATAAAGGCTGTTGAAAGATGTGAGACTGTCTTTGACATGGACCTGTCAAAACCATCGCTAAAAGACATGAAAGACAGGATAAGATTAGCGACTGAAATTGACCTTGATGATAGGGACATGATGATTTATGCTCGCGTGCTTGTTGGCGCCTTAAAGAAATATCCAAATAATACAGTAGTGCCTCAGCATAGAATAGCGAGAAAGTATGTCCAATCCCTACTAAGCCACCTTGGAATGACTCCTCTCGAGTTTGCCCAATTCTCCCCGAAGAAAGAGACATTAACCAGATATTGCCTGTGGTCTTTTGTCAAAGAATATGACGGATTCATAAATAATATGCTTGCAGATGTCTTTCCTGAGGTAGAGCCTTATCGGATTCAGCGTTCGCTAAAGTGGAGCGGGATTGACGGCCTTGTGAATGCCCTTAATGCAATAGGCCGTGTAGTAAGGCTTTCAAAAAAAGATAGGGAGCATGTATTCTATTCTGATTTTAAGCGATTCGGCTATGGAGGGTTGATGTATAGTCTTTTTGGCAACTCGCCACAAAGAGCCATTGAATTCAGGTATCCTGGGACATTTCCAGAACATCGTGATGAGATGGAAAAGCTAAGAGACGAAATGATGAAACAATAAAGGTCGTTTATATGGATATAGATCAAATAATAAGGCAGTATGAAGGGGATATAATAAGAGCCTCCCATTGGTATCATGGATTATGGGGCAGGCCGATAGAGTGTGATATCAGCGACCTGCAGAATGCAGGAAGGTTTGGTATATGGGAAGTCTCTGAAAAAAGGCCTGAGATGCTCAAGTATCCGCCTTATGTTAGAGGCGCTATAAGATTAGCGATGATAAAAAGGAACTCAGAATTGTGCAAAAGACCCCCTAAAAGATTGCATCTGATAAGGCAAGAAGATAATGAAGTGTCTTTGATCGATACATTGCCTGCCAATGGCGCAACGGGTCAAGAGGTTGAACAATGGGATGATATTGAGTATTATCTCAGGCATGAATTCTCTTCAGGTGCGGCAGAATCCCTGTTAAGGGTGGCTGAAAAGTGCGAAGCTGTGTTTGATGTCAATCTTGCAGCGCCACCACAAACGGACTTCAAGGACAGGGTAAAAATTGTCACTGCAATGGACCTCAGCGATGAAGACATGATAACTTATGCCTGCATACTTACTGGCGCTGAGAAAGGGTTTCCTTTGGGGACTGTAAGAGGCCATCCGGAAAAGGCAGCAAAGTATATCAGGTTCCTGCTGAATCATCTTGGCATGACTCCTGTCGAGTTTGCCCAGGACAAGAACAAGTTCAGGATACTAAGGAAATATGAGATCCATTATGTCTTCTCCAGAACATATGGAAACTCCATCGAGAGGATGTTTGCAGACATCTTTCCTGAAGTGGAGCCTTATAAGATCGTGACTGAAAAGAGATGGATCGGCATTGATGGGATGGTGAATGCATCCAATGCTGTCAGCGAGGTTGTCAGGCAGACAAGAAAGGAACCACGAGAGGTCACGCATAAGGATTTTGTCGATCATGGCTATGCCGGGATGATCAAAGGGCTATTCTCTGACCGTGCATATAAAGCGATCGAATTCAGGTATCCTGGAACTTTTCCAGAGCATCATGACGAGATGGAAGAGCTGAGAAAGAGGATGATGAGGGCGTGAATGGTGTTGTCGAGTGAGAATAATTTCTTAATTTTCTCCGACGGCTTTCTCGTCGATAAAACCACTAAAAATAATAAACTTTATAAATAGAATTGTAATCATGTCTAAAAGAGAAAAGACATCGATTTGTGAAAAGAAATGATCAATGATTTACAATCGGGTATATTGACTATAACTTGTCAACATATAAGAGACGCAATTTCTTATGAGGTACTCAGTACTAAAATAAATAGATGCAATCATCTTCTCAATAAAATATAAATGAGGTAGAAAACAAAAATGAACAGAAAGTTAGGTGCTAAATCAGCAAAAACAGCAACAAAAAAAGTCGGGAAGGATGCAAAAGAGACAGGAATCCTGATCGGAAACAGGATACCTAAAGACTATTTTGTCACACAAGGAAAGGGCGAGAGCGACATAACAGTGCATGCCGGATCATACCATCTTGCACTGAAGGATGCTGGCATCGAGATGTACAACATAATGACATATTCTTCGATAATGCCTCAGATCGCAACAGAGATTCCAAAACCCGCGTCAATCGTCCATGGTTCTGTTGTAGAATGCATAATGGCTGTTGCAACCTCGAAGAAAGGAGAGAAGGCAACTGCAGGGATCATCTATGGATGGCTGTACGACAAGAAGACAGGCAAGAAGTATGGTGGATTAGTATGCGAGCACAACGGACATTACTCTGAAGAAGAGATAAAGCAGAAGCTTAATCTCAGCTTGAATGAGCTCTACTACAACGGATTCTCTGAACAGTATGAACTGAAAGACAAAAGGATAATGGTCGAGAGCTTCACACCGGCAAAACAGCATGGGACTGTCTTAGTCGCCATATGCTTCACATCATACGAATATCCTGTGCTGAAGAGATAAATTATTAAATGATTTGTTCCTATGTTTCAATCAAGGGGTAAAAATGGATTATAAGACAAACTATGGGGATTTGACTGGAGATTATTCCAGCAAAGAGAAATCAAAGATAGTAGTTGTGCCTGTGCCATATGACGGGACAAGCACTTGGATCAAAGGGGCTGACAAAGGGCCTGAAGCAATTATCGATGCATCTGCCCACATGGAACTATATGATATTGAGACTGATTCATCTGTCTATGAAAAAGGGATATACACTGACTCGCCTGTCACTGAGAAAAGCTCGCCTGAGAAGATGGTAGAGGCTGTCCATAAAAGAGTATCAGCACACTTGAAAGAAGGCAAATTTGTAGTCCTCTTTGGCGGAGAGCATTCTGTAAGCATTGGAACAATAAAAGCCCATGCAGAAAAATTCAAGAACATGTCTGTCCTTCAGCTTGATGCACATTCTGATCTTCGGCCAGAATACGAAGGGAGCAAATTCAATCATGCATGCGCAATGGCAAGGGCGAAAGAATTCTGCCCTGTGACCCATGTCGGGATAAGGAGCATGGACAGCGATGAGAAAGAGTATATGGACATGAAAAGAGTGTTCTTTGCTGAAAAGATATATGGAAAGAAAGAGTGGATGAAAGATGTTGTCAACCAACTGAGCGAGAACGTCTACATAACAATCGACCTTGATGTTTTTGATTCATCACTAATGCCTTCGACTGGCACGCCTGAACCAGGCGGCTTGCTGTGGTATGATGTGCTTGAGCTGCTGAAAGCAGTGTCTGACAAGAAGAACGTTGTCGGATTTGACATAGTTGAATTGTGCCCTATCGAGTACAATAAGCCTCCAGACTTCGCAGCAGCAAAATTGGCATATAAATTATTAAGTTACAAATTCGGGAGGTAAAAAATGGAAAAAAAAGAATTATTGAAAGAACAGGTAAAACATGTTGACATAAAGTCATTTGATTCAACCAAGATAATAGATGCAATGAGAGGGATGTCGTTTACAGCGAGAGATACTGCAAAAGCGACAGACATACTTGGAAACATGATAAAAGACAAGGATTGTTCTATTATTTTATGCATAGCAGGAAGCACCAGCGCTGCCGGATGCATGCAGCTTTATGTAGAGATGGTCAAGAACAATATGGTCGATGCGATCGTAGCGACAGGAGCGACTGTAGTAGACATGGATTTCTTTGAGGCGCTTGGATTTAAGCACTATCAGGGAACCCCATATATTGACGACCATATCTTAAGAGAGCTTTATGTAGATAGGATCTATGACACATACATCGATGAAGAGCAGCTACAGAACTGCGATTCAACAATAAAGAAGATTGCAGACGCACTTCCTCCAAAACCGTATTCATCAAGGGAATTCATAAAAGAGATGGGAAGATATCTTGTCAAAAATTCAAAGAAGAAGGATTCTTTGGTGCAAGCGGCATTTGAGAACAACGTCCCAATCTTCTGCCCAGCATTCTCTGATTCGTCAGCTGGATTTGGATTAGTATTGCATCAGGTCGAGAAGCCAGACAAGCACTGCTCAATCGATTCTGTAAAAGACTTCAGAGAACTGACCGAGATAAAGATCAAGGCGGGAACAACTGGATTGTTCATGATCGGCGGAGGAACCCCAAAGAACTTTGCACAGGACACTGTTGTCTGCGCTGAGATCATGGGCAAAAACGCTGAGATGCATAAGTATGCTGTCCAGATAACTGTTGCAGATGTAAGGGATGGGGCTTGCTCAAGCTCAACTTTGAAAGAAGCACACTCCTGGGGGAAAGTGCAGACTACATCTGAGCAGATGGTCTATGCAGAAGCGACTTCAGTGCTTCCACTTATGATCAGCTGTGTCTACCATAAGGGAGACTGGAAGAAACGAAAGAAGAGAGAGTTTACGAAGTTGTTTGATTAAGATTCTTCTTTTATTTAATTTTTTTATTTTAGATTTGAATATTATACTTCTTGATGGATTATTCCAGGAATATATCTTTTTTCAACAGTATATCCCATATTTTGAAGCAAGTCGCCCAAAATCTCTCCTCTTTCACTATGATCCACAAGAACTAAAAGATTTTCAGGTCTAGCTTCAGTTAATCTCGATTGAAGTGAGTCTGGAACCATATCAAAAAAACCCTTAAAAAGACTACCAGTAGAAAAACATTTTGGAATTGATTCTGGATTTCCTGGTTCACCTAATTCTTCATAGCGAAAGCCATAACAAGGGAGTGCAGCAGCTAGAATTGCATCATATCTAAATGGTTCGGAAGAGTCTTGAGTTACATGTCCACCATGTTTCTGTATTACTGCTTCTCTGAAAGTATCTAGAGGAATTCCGCCCCCCATAAACATAGATTGAGGTAAACCACAGATTTCAATTATAGCTTTCATATAGAATATAAAATAATGATATGCATATAAATGTTTCGTTAGTTACTACTTAATCAAAGTAAAGTAATTCAAAAAGCGCAGCATCAAATTTGGCAGGATTTATTTTGTCAAAAGGCTATTTAAGAAACCTTTAAAAGTATGTCCTGAATAATGTATACTATGCAATACGACATAATATTCATTTCAGGCGAAGCATACTTTGACCATCCTTTATGCGGGATAGCCATAATCAAGAGACTTCTTGAGAAACAAGGCTACAAGATAGGGATAATAGAGATGCCTAAGAAAGAGGAAGAGATAATTTCCCTTGGAGAGCCTAAACTGTTCTTTGGAGTGAGCTCTGGCGGAATAGATTCGATGGTCAGAAATTATACACCATTGAAGAAGCTTAGATCTGAGGATCCTCATCTTGATTACAAGGAAGAGGTTCCGGACAGGGCAGTGATTGTCTATTGCAATTGGATAAGGAAAAACTTCAAAGATGTTAAGATTGTCCTTGGAGGGACAGAGGCAAGCCTCAGAAGGTTTGTGCATTATGATTACTGGGACAATAATCTAAGGAAGCCTATACTATTTGATTCTCGTGCAGACATACTTGCATACGGAAATGCAGAAAAACAGACACTTGAGATCGCTGAAAGGCTCAAGATTGGCAGAGATCTTACTGGAGTTAGAGGAACATGCATCATCTCAAAAGAAAGGCCTCATGGATTCCTGTTCCTTCCTAGCTTTGATGATGTCTCTAAATCAAAAGAAAGGTTCTGCGACATGCAGAATATGTTCACAAACACAGACAATCTTGCGCAAAAGATTGACAATAGGTATGTGCTTCAGTACAAATCGCCAATCTACACTTCAAAAGACCTTGATGAATACTATGAGCTTCCTTTTGCAAGGAAAATACCTGGGAAACACATGCAGGGTTTTGAGTTTTCTGTTGTGACGCATAGAGGATGCATCGGTGGATGCAATTTCTGCTCACTTAAATTGCTGCAGGGAGACAAGATAATATCAAGGAGTGAGGAATCTATAATCCGTGAGATCAAGAATATCACAAAGATGAAGGCATTTCGAGGGAACATCGACGATTTCGGAGGCCCTTCTGCAAACATGTACGGCATGGACTGCTACAGATGCAAGAATGCATGCATCGACTGCAGCAAGCTTGTAAGGAACAATGAAAGGCTGATAAGATTATTGAGAAGGGTGCGAGAGATAAAAGGAGTGAAGAAAGTCTTCATAAGAAGCGGGATAAGATATGACTTATGCTCTCCTGATTATCTTAAAGAACTTATTGATCATCATATATTTGAAACATTAAGGATCGCTCCTGAGCATGTGAACAGGAAAGTGCTAAGCCTTATGAACAAAGACAAAGGAGATGTGTTCAAATTCATTTCTGATTTCAAGAGGCTATCAAAAGGAAAGCAACTTTCTTTTTATTTCATGACAGCGCATCCTGGATCAAGCATGAAAGAAGCTGAAGAGCTTGCTGACGCTGTATCAAGGCTGAAGAATGCTGAGACTGTGCAAGTGTTTACACCGACTCCTATGACTGTGTCTACGTGCATGTATTATACTGGGATAGACCCTGTGACAAGGAGAAAAGTCTATGTCCCTTATACTTATTCTGAGAAGAAGATGCAGAAGAGGGTTGTGCAGGAGAGGTTTAGCAGGAAGAAGTAAAATGTGCGGAATAACCGGAGCATTCAACAACAAAGATGCAAAGAAGATTGTAGAGAAATCCCTGGAGATAATGAAAGACAGAGGCATTGATGGGAAAGGGATATATGGACAAGACAGCTGCTTTATCGGGCACAGGCTGCATTCAGTCGTAAGCTTTGTGAAACAGCCTTTGTTTGGATCTGGAAGCGTGTTTGTATCTAATAATGAGATATACAACTGGAAAGAACTTTCTTCTAAACATAAAATAAACGCTGAGAATGATTCTGAACTGATGCTGAAGATGCTTGATAAGAATGGATTGAAAGCTCTTGATGAGTTTAATGGAGTCTATACATTTGCTTACTGGAAGGATGACAAAATAATGATTGCACGAGATATAATTGGAGAAAAACCTGTGTGGTACTCTCATGCTGATGGATTTTCTTTTGCTTCTGAGAAGAAAGCGCTTGAAGGAAATGGAATAATTGATTGCCATGAGCTAAATCCAAGGCAGATATTAGTCTATGACATAAAAAAAGATGAGATTGAGTTTTTGGGAAGAGATTTCTTCAAAGCAACTCCTGAGCACAAGGAAAGCAAGGAAGAAATGATCGCTAAAGTCAAGGAATTATTGCTGAAGGCTGTAATAAAAAGGATTCCTGAGAAAAAGTTTGGAATATTATTTTCTGGAGGGATAGACTCTACTGTGATTGCAAAGATATGCAAGGACCATGGCTCTGATTTCATATGCTATACTACTGTGCTTACTGATGGAGACAAAGATGCAGAAGATCTTGTGTATGCTGAGAAAGTCGCAGAGAAGATGGGATTTACACTTAAAATAATCAAGATAAGGAAAGGAGACATAGAGAAATACCTCAAGACTTTGATTCCTTTGATTGAAGACAATAATGTCGTGAAGGTAGAAGTAGGACTTACATTCTTTGCTGCATGTGAACAGGCAAAGAAGGATGGATGCAAAGTCATATTCTCTGGACTTGGGTCTGAAGAGATATTTGCAGGATATCAAAGACATAAGGAATCTGACAATATAAACAAAGAATGCATTTCTGGACTGATCAAACTGTATGAAAGGGACCTTTATAGGGATGATGTTATCACGATGAACAACAATCTTGAGCTTCGATTGCCTTTTCTTGACAGTGATTTGATTAATTATTGCTTAAAGATACCTGAAAAATATAAGATTGCTGATGGAAAAGAGAAACTGATGCTCAGGTATGTTGCAGCTGAACTTGGAGTCATGAAAGAAGTCTGTGAAAGGAAGAAAAAAGCTGCACAGTATGGAAGTAATATCGACAAAGCAATGAAAAAAATAGCTGACAGCAAGGGACTTAAGAGGTCAGAATATTTCAGGCAGTTCTATCCTGGACATAATGTAATTTTAGGAGCGCTTGTCAGCTCTGGAAAAGACAGCATCTATGCCTTGCATGTGATGCACCGTCAGAACTATAAGATCAAATGCCTGATAACCATCGCAAGCAAGAATAAGGACAGCTTCATGTTTCATACTCCTAATATTGATATGGCCAAACTGCAGGCTGAGGCTCTTGGCATACCGATTGTTGTGAAAGAGACTTTGGGAGAAAAAGAAGAAGAGCTAAAAGATCTTGAAGAGGCTCTTAAGAGAGCGAAAAGAGATTTTGGGATTCAAGGAGTGATCACAGGAGCATTATTCTCCAATTATCAGCGAGAGAGGATTGAGAAGGTTGCTGACAGACTTGGACTTAAGATATTCTCTCCTCTTTGGCATAAGAAGCAGGAAATCCTGATGAAAGAAATAATAGATGAAGGGTTTGAGGTGATATTGTCGAGTGTTGCTGCTGAAGGTTTGGATAAAACATGGCTTGGAAGGAGGCTTGTCGAGAAAGACATAGAGAAACTTGTTAAGATGAATGCAAAGACAGGAATAAATATCGCTTTTGAAGGGGGAGAGGCTGAATCTCTTGTATTAGATGCTCCGCTCTTCAAGAAAAAGATAGTCATTGAAGATTCTGAGACGATAATGGAAAATGAAAGGACTGGGAGATTTGTTGTGAAGAAGGCGAGATTGGAGGAGAAATGATGCCTCAAATCCCAAATTATTTAAATATAGTATTATTCCATTGAAGCATGAAAGAAAGATTTGATGATTTCTACAGGATGCTTGAGCTTGACAGGAAGAACTCTGCCAGATCAAAGCTTAGCACACTAAAAAGCAGACATGAGGATCTTGAAAGAGAGGTTCATGAGCTAAGACAGGCTATAGACAAAAATGATGATGAGAATCTTAAAGAGGAATTAGGAGATGCCTTATGGGATCTGCTATTCTTGATGATAATCGCTGAAGAGAAAGAGATGTTCACATCAAAAGAAGTGATTGAAGGGGCTATGGATAAGCTGAAGAGAAGAAAGCCTTGGATATTTGAAGGAAAAGAGATCTCTATGGAAGAAGAGACTGAAAGATGGCACGAAGCAAAGAGAAAGGAGAAAGAATAAAATGCCATTGTACATCATATCAACACCGATAGGAAATCTTGAAGATATCACAGTCAGGGCTGTAAAGACTCTTGAGCAAGTCGATCTTATCCTTGCAGAAGACACAAGAAGGACAGCTATTCTTTTTGGCAAATACAATATCAGGACAAGGATGCAGAGTTATAATGATCATAATAAGGAAAGGATAACTCCTTTGATAATAAAGCTCCTAAAAGAAGGAAAGAGTATAGGGCTTGTGAGTGATGCAGGAACACCTGCAATAAGCGATCCTGGATTCTATGTCACAAGAGAGGCTATTCGTAATGGAATCACAATAATACCTATTCCTGGACCTAGCGCTGTCCTTGCCGCACTTGTCAGCACTGGATTTGCGACAGACGCTTTTATTTTCCTTGGATTCCTGCCAAAGAGCAATAAGCAGAGGATTGACATCCTCAAAGACATTGGAGTAAAGAAGGACATGACATTCATCGTTTATGAAAGCCCTTACAGGATTGAAAAGACAATAGAGATGATGAGTGAGATAATGCCTGATCGAAGGATATGCATCGGAAGGGAGATGACCAAGAAGTTTGAAGAGTTCATCCGAGGAAATGCAAAAGAGGTCTTTGAGAAAATAAAAGACAGGAACATTAAGGGAGAGATGACGATAGTTATTGATAAGGTGTATTAGCTGGTTCTTTAGTCTAATCTAGAACATTGATAAATAAATTAATCGAGGGTAGAAGTTTTTATATCAAGCCACCTTCTTTCTCTTCTGCAACGACCTGAGCTGAGAGATTATGGCTGATCTCCTGTTTGTATCATTGACAAGCCGATCAAGAAGATAATCTATTATCTCTTCGTCATGCTGATTTATCCTCTCACCCTTCTCCTTGCCTAAAATCACCAATATTCTCCTGACTGCTTCGGATTCATCGTTTCCAAGGCTGATCTGCTTTTTTAGAATCTTATTCTCAAGCTCCCCTAACTGCTCAAGAATCGCCTTGCATCTTGGACAGAACTGCTCTTGCTCAACTTCCAAAGCAGCAAAAGGCTTCTTGCATCTGCTGCAGACAAACCTGCTCTTGCCAAAATCTACAGTTCTGTTTGGAAGCAGCCCCAATTCACTCACTTTTCACAACATAGACCTTATCATGCTCCCTGACATGGTCAAGGACTTTCATCCCTATCTGGTCACCAACTTTTGCCTTTGAGACATTCTTATGGTTGATCTGCATCGATTCGACAGGCTGGTTAAGGTCTGTATTCGCCCCTTTGATATGGATAGTATCACCTACATTCAGCTCTCCGTCAGTGATCTCGACGATCGCCACTCCAATCTTTGTGAAATAATGATTCACTTTTCCGACTTCAACTTCATTGCCTTCCTCTTCGAGCTCTTTGTTCGACCCTTCCGCTTTCAATTCTCCTTCCATGAAGCCGCCTTCTTCTGCAGAGATCTCATCATCCTCTTCAAGCTCTTCTATGCCTTCATCTGTGTAGACATCTTCGTCTTCTTCACCTGAATCCATATTCTCTCTTTTGTCAGCCATATTATCACCTGTTATTATGATATATAGACCTTAGAAACAATAATATATAAAGTTTTGTATGAAAAAACGGATAATAGGATAGAAAATATTGCTAGTATTTTATTAGGTAATTTTGATTACTTTGGAAATATAGTCAGTATTTTTTTAGATAATCTTGATATCTTTTAGAATATAGTCAGTATCTTTGTGCATTTTTAGCCCCTTCACAACTATATTGATAGGATGCGGCGCTCAATCGATTGTTGTTCTTTCAGAACTAAATAAATAGAACATCTGCGATGACTAATCTTCCTTCTCAGAATCAATATCCTTTATGTCTATGACTTCATCGTCGAAGTCCTTTATCTCCTTCTGCTGCTCTATTGGAACGCGTCCTGCCTGCTTCTCCTGAAGCCTGTGGACGACTTTCTTCACCATCCTATGCGCTATATGCAACGGCTCAGGAAGCTTGTGGGGCTCTTTTGTAGTCGACTTCACAAGCTCAACAGCTGTCTTCAAAGTTATCTTGTGGCCTGGACTTATGTAAAGAGGATTTGCAAACTCTTTTGTGAGCAACTTTTTACCCATCAATTCCTTGTCGATATAGACATCTTCTCCTTTGACAGTCCCACATATCAATGATCTTGACACTCCGATTGTCGGGATGTCCAGGATTATCCCGATATGCGATGCCATGCCTATCCTTTGAGGATGAAGTATTCCAAAGCTGTCCATCATCAGGACGTCTGGCTTTATGTCTAATTTATTATAGGCTTCCAATATCGCAGGGCCTTCCCTGAAGAATATGAATGTAGGTATGTAAGGGACTTTGACGTCAGTTATTGCATACTTCTTCTCAAGAACTTCCAAAGTCTTTGCGTTAAGGACTACAATCTCTGAGACGACTTTGTTTCCGATGAATGCCTGGTCGCATCCAGCGATAGTCTCAATTTTATCAAACTCGTCCTTAATTACAACCTTTTTTGCGTATTTGATCTGCTCTTGCCTGAGCTTATTGATATCTACCATGATAATGACCCTTTTTTCCCGACGATTACCCTCTTTAATTACCTGTCTTTTATATATATTGGAGAATAGATATTGGTTTTTAAAGTTTACGGATTGAGCAGTGGTGAAAAATAGGCTATTTTCTGCCTTATCTAAGAAGACTAACTAATTTCCTGACATCCTCAACTGACTTCTCAAACATCTCTTTTTCCTTGTCTGAGAGAGGCAATTCGACAATCTCTTCAGCCCCTTTTACGCCTAACCTTACTGGAACGCCAACAAACAAGCCATCCACCCCATATTCCCCTTCCAAAAGGACTGAACAAGGAAGGATCCTTTTCTGATCTTTTAGGATGGATTCAGCCATGTCTATCGCTGCTAATCCTGGTGCAAAGAAAGCGCTTCCAGTCTTTAGGAGAGAGACTATCTCTGCGCCTCCATTCTGGACTTTCTTGACAATTTCATCAACTTCATGCTCAGAAAGGAAGTTTGTGATCGATTTTCCACGGAAAGTGCAGTATTCTATCAGAGGCACCATAGAGTCACCATGGCCGCCTAATACCATTGCATCGACCTCATCCACGTTTCCATGAAGCTTTTGCGCAATGGCTGCCTTGAATCTTGCTGAATCAAGCACGCCGGCCATCCCAATGACCTTATTTTTAGGGAATCCGCTCAAGTCATAGGCAAGCTGAACCATAGCGTCGAGAGGGTTTGTAAGCACGATAAGGACACAATCAGGAGAGTATTTGACAACTTCCGGGACTATTGAATTCATTATCTTCGCATTTATGCCTATAAGATCGTCCCTTGACATGCCTGGCTTTCTTGGAACGCCTGCTGTGATTATGACTATGTCTGATCCATGAGAATCCTTGTAGTCGTTTGAGCCGATTATCTTTACATCTGCTCCTGCGATAGGCATCGACTGCATTATGTCAAGAGCCTTTCCCTGAGGCATTCCCTCGACGATATCAATTATGGCTATATCTGCCAATCCCTTGATTGCAGCATAGAAAGCAGCCTGGCTTCCGACATTTCCGGCACCGACTATTGTTATTTTAGACATTTTACTCCTAAACCAATGAAAAGATATTAATCTATAAAAAGCTTGCCAGACAGAGCTTAATCTAAGTCGATAAAATGATGAAAAAAAAGAAAAGCTCCCCATTAGTGTGGGGTGGTAGAGAAGAAGATTTTTATGGGGAGCTTTTTCTTTTGAAAATGATGGAAGACAGTGTCATACGGCACTGCTTCCAGCGTGCTCAAAAACTTTCGTTTTTGGCGAAACGGAAACACTTTTCTTTTGTTTCCAAGGTTCGAGAATCTTTTGATAAAGATCCTCTTGATTTCGGTTTCAACAGATAGCATAATTCCGGATTATGCTACCCAAAATATTTCATTATGATTTGGGGGTTGATTCGCATTTGAGCTTGGCTCAGATGCCTTTTTTGTCGATGTATATACTAAAGATACATCTAGTATATAAATGTTTCGTTTTGTAGTACTAGTATAGGTTTTTGTATACTTATTGTCCACAATACTATATTGATGTAGAAAAAGAGGTATAAGAGCTATAAACCATAAAAATAAGCATTACAGAGCTTATAGGGGCAAGTTGATGGTCAAAAAGCAGCAAAGAAGCTAGTTCTGTAAACTATAGGTTTTAGAAGTGTATAGGTATAGAGCAAAATGTTAGAAAAGGTTGAAAAAGAAGCAAAATGCTTCATTTATTCATTTATAATAGGTTTCTTACGCCGTCGATATGCTCAGCGACTTCAGATCCTTTCTTTGTCAGGGTCAATAATTTTAGCCTTCCCTGCTTCTCGAAGTTGATCAAATTTGCCTTCTCCATCTCCTGAAGGATTTTCACAACATGGGAATAAGTGCAATCAATTGATTTTGCAAGTGATGATGCATATGTTTCGCCTTTTGCGTTCTTAAGGCCAATTAGCATCATCGCTGGTTTTTCCCGAAAGAAAACATTAAAAATTTCTTTATTATCCGTCATTATTGTAACCCCCGATTCTTTTTTAAAACAATTAACTTAAATTTTGTTTAATGTTATGAAAACTTATTAAATATTTAAAGGTTATTATTTTTGAGTATATATGTTTCAATTGATATTAAGTAAGTGATACTTTTTATTTAAATGTTTTGTTGCACCCGTCAAATAACAAATGTTTTTGTCCCAACCTGGTTATGGTTGACTTCCTTTATAATGGTTTCTATAAAATTAATTCTCTCGACGATAAAAAAATACGAAAAAAATGATATATCTGAGTTCATGCTTTTATTTTTGTTAATGACATATGAGTAAGAAAAGAATCTGATAATTAGCTCAAAGAAAGGATATTTTGAGAAAATTGCATGAAAAAGTTCTGTTTCCAAGATGATTGTTTATAAATGGAGAAAATTCTACTCGCTTTTTGTCTCTATTGTGGAGTGGAAATCGATGCAAAATATTAGAAAAAAAGAGAAATGGGAAAATCAGTAATCAATTCCGACTTTTGCTTTCAGAATCTTATGTTTTGTATACTTAAGTGACCTGATCTCAGTCACATAATCTGCCCTTCTTATGAATTCTTTAGGAGCATATCTTCCTGTCATATAGACTGTGGTCTCTTTTGGCAACGAATCAAGCAATTTGAGGACTTCTTTCTTGTCTATCAATCCTATGCTTGCTGCAATGTTGATTTCATCCAAAATAAGCAGGAAAGGCTTGGATTTAACTGCTTTCTTTGCAAATTCAAGGCCTTTTTTTGCAAGGATCTTGTCTTTCTTGCCCGGATTCTTCAGATTTACGAATTCCTTTGTCCCGAACTGGTAGATCTCATATTTTGGCGAGAGCTTATCTTTTATCTTATACTCTCCGATATACTTCCTTCCTTTCATGAACTGGATGATAATCACTTTCTTATTATGTCCAACAGCCCTTAAAGCTACACCTAATGCAGAAGTTGTCTTTCCCCATCCATTCCCTGTCCAGAGATAGATGTTCTTGTTCTTTTTTTGATTTGAGATTGCTTTTTTCATATTTCACAGACCTCGCAGACTTCTATAACTTTTTCATCGCTGCTCTGATCCCTGTAGACAGTGATCCCTTTGCATTTCAGCTTATGCGCAAGCAGGAATACTTTTTTTACATCATTTTTTGTAGCACTATTCTTAAGATTCACAGTCTTGCTGACTGCATTGTCAGTATGCCTCTGGAAAGCTGCCTGAACTTTAACGTGCTGCTCTTTTGTTATCGCTGATGCGCTCTTGAACAATAAAGCTATGTCTTTTGGCAGCCTTCCTCTATATTTTTGCTCATATTTCCTGTATAACTTGTTGTATTCCCATATCCCTTCTTTTCCCAATACATTTTTCCTGTATTTGACTGCAAACAAAGGCTCTATCCCAGATGATGTGTCTGCAATCAATGACAATGATCCTGTAGGAGCAATTGTTGTCGTTGTCGCATTCCTTATCTTCATCTTATATTTGCTCTTCCTGATGTTTGGGAAAGGCCCTCTCTTCTTTGCAAGAGCGATTGATGCCAATTTGGATTCCTTGTCTATGAAACTCATGACTTTATCCGCAATCTCTACAGCTCTCTCTGATTCATAAGGGATCTTCAATTTTATCAGCATCTCTGCAAATCCCATAACTCCGAGTCCAATCTTCCTGTTTGATTTTGTTGTCTTTTCGATTATCCCAAAAGGATATTCGTTTGCATCAATCACATTATCAAGGAAATGGACACCGATATGGACAGTCTCTGCAAGCTTATTCCAATCTATTTTTTCATCTTTTATCATGTTGCTCAGGTTGACTGAACCTAAGATGCAACTTTCATATTCATATAAAGGAACTTCACCGCAGGGATTTGTAGATCTTATCCTTCCTAACTTGAGCTTATTTTTTCTATTAATCTCGTCGATAAAAAGTATGCCTGGATCTCCTGTGTGCCAGGCTGCATTGACCAAAGCATCAAATATCTGCCTTGCTTTTATCGTCTTCACAATTTTTCTTGTCTTTGGATCGATCAAATGGAAGTTCTTGTCTTTTTCTACATCATCCATGAACTCGTCTGTCAATGAAACGGATAATCCAAAATTTCGCAAAGATTTCATCTGCTTTTCATGGATAAAATCAAGGATGTCGGGATGGTTTATGTCAAGGATGCCTATGTTTGCGCCTCTTCTCCTTCCTCCCTGCTTTATCACATCTGTTGCCTTATTGTAAATCTCAATGAATGATACAGGGCCCGAGGATTTTCCCTTGCTTTTTGCGATAAGGCTTCCTCTTTGCCTTAGATGGGAGAAATTAAATCCTGTTCCACCGCCGCTCTGATGGATTATAGCCATCTCTTTCAGCGTCTCAAATATGCTTTCGAGCGAATCTTCGATAGGAAGCACGAAACATGCTGACAATTGTGGCATCTCTGTCCCTGCGTTCATCAATGTCGGAGAATTCGGAAGGAAATCAAGGTTAGACATAACATTGTAGAACTCTTTCTCTGATTTCTTTGGATCCTGCCTATATTTCCTGTCTACCGCTGCAATATATCTTGCAACTCTCCTGAAAAGATGGTCTGGCTTCTCGATTATCTTTCCTTTCTTATCTTTCAGAAGATATCTCTTTTTCAGCAATAACATCGCATTCTTGCTTAGTTTTATCATTAGATATGGTTTTAAGAATTTGTAGATTTAAACTTTATGTTTTTAAGTGATTAATCTACTGTCCTCCATAAATAATTGAAGTATTTCCTGTAATTCTGTGCCAATGTCTTGTGCTTGATCACAAAAGCAACCGGTTTCTCCAACCATAAGACATTCGCTACATAATCGCCGTAGATATATATAACATTATAACCGCTCAGGATCTTAGGAAGTATCTTGTATTCATAATATCTTGATTTTGTTATCGGTTTATTTCTAGCTTCATGGACTAACAGCAATTTCCACTTGCATTTCAGCTTTTCCCTCTTCTTATTATAATGAGGCCAAAAGTAGGGGAGGCGGTTCTCTACGTCTCCTGTCGCCCCCATGAAAAGGACTTCCTTGTGGTTGAGGCATTCCTTGAGGATTGTCTTTATCCCTTCTGTCCCACGGTAGATCTCAGATTCTATCTCAGCAGGAGCTTTTCCATGAAGATTATGCATCTCAGAAATGATATCCTGGATATCCTGCTTCTGCTCTTCTATTCTTGCCTTTTTCTCATCAAGATATTTTCCCAAGTTATCAGGATTCTTTGCCTGGAATATCTTTATCTTGTTCTCTATGACATAGCTGACAAGGCCTTTCTCGATGAGCTTGTTCAGTGCATCATAAAGATTCTTCCTGTAGACGCCTGTCTCTTGGACAATCCTGCCGGCAGAAGTGGCACCTTGCCTTAGCAAGGCAAGATATACTTTGATTTCAGTCTCTGTCAGGCCTATTTCCTTCAGGATTTTTGTGTTCATAAATAGAGGATGTTTGAGGATTATATAAATATTGTGGTAGCATAATACTACTACAAATATTATTTAAGCAAGTGATATAACCATTTTCAGGTAGTATCTAATGTAATATACAGATTTGAGATAATTAATGAGCATATTGGATCGGCAAGGAAGCTCGACACGGATTCTACCCTCCAGTAGAATTGTATGGGCTTTCTTGCTATCCTAATCCGATATATAAAGAAGGACTGAAAGATGGTAAGGAAATTAAAAAGTCGCGACACAAAAGGAGTAGTCAATGGGATTGAGGTAGCTGTCGCTGATGCATTTAGAGATACGAATCAGCTTAATGACATGAAAGAAGGGAGAGCCATAGGCATGATATACAGCAGAAGAGGCTGTCCTGTGCAACACCCTGCAGAAAATAGACTGGCAGAACTTGAGCACGCTGAGAAAGCACTTGTTTTTTGTTCAGGCATGGCAGCGGTATCGACTACACTCTCAACTTTATTGAAGAAAGGAGACCACGTCATCCTGACTGATGATGGCAATGTCACAATCAGGGGTTATTTCTCAACCTTCTTACCAAAGTTTGGAGTCGAAGTGACTAAAGTTCCTATTGATGATATGAAGAATATCCGAGAGTATGCAAGAGGAAATACTGCCCTGTTCTTCTCAGAATTTCCTACAAACCCATTTTTAAGAGTCATTGATCTCAAGGCAGTTGCGGATTTTGCAAAGGAGAAAGGAATCACTACAATAATTGACTCAACTTTTGCATCGCCATTCAACATAAATCCTCTTGATTATGGCATTGATCTGGTGTTGCACAGCGCTACAAAATACTTAGGAGGGCATCATGACCTGACTGCAGGGGCTGTTGCAGGAGATGCCAGACTGATGGATAAGGTCACTGATTATAGGAATATGATGGGCACAAATCTTGCGCCGTTTGACTCTTATCTATTGAACAGAAGCATTTACACTTTTGAATTGACAATGGAGCATAGGAACCAGAAAGCGATGGAGATTGCAAAATATCTTGATAGGCATCCAAAAGTTGAAAGAGTATGGTATCCTGGATGCGAATCTCATCCTGACTATGAGCTGGCAAAGAGACAGTTGAGAGGTTTTGGAGGCGTGATACCTTTCGAGCTTAAGGCAAGTGAAGAAAAGACAGGCAGATTCATTGATGAATTGGCAATACCCTATCTGGCACATAATTTTGGAGGGTGCACAAGCACTATCGAACAGCATGTCCTGTTTACACATTATGGCGACAGGGCTGAAGCAGAGAAGAGGGGCATCAAAGGAAACCTAATCAGATATTCTGTAGGGTTTGAAGATATTAAAGACATTATAGGGGACTTTGAAAATGCGTTCAGATCAATATAGAACAAGGGTTGTCAAGGGGACACCAAAACACCTGTCCAGGAAAGGAGAATTGGACAGCTTCACTTATCTTATGATCAACCTTGAATTCCTATGCAACTATAACTGCTCCAAATGTTTTAATCAAGGCAAAGACAGGACTAAGTATGATGCAGATGAGATACTTAGTCTAGGAGAAAGACTTGATGCAGTCAGGCAGGCAGAAGATCTTGGCGGCAAAGTTGTCGTAATCGCGGGGGAAGGAGAGCCCTCGATGCATAAGGACATCCGGACTTTGGTCGAAGCCATCAACTCTCATAATGTGACTCCGATCATATACAGCAACGGAAGATTAATCGATGAAGAACTTGCAGGATTTTACAGAAAGAACAATGCAGTGATTGTCATTTCTCTTGATTCATTAAACCCAGAAAGATACGACAAGTTGACAGGCACAACAGGCCAGCTTGAATGTGTCTTGAGAAACATTGAAGGGATAAGAACAATTTATGGGGGCCCTGTTGTCGAGGGAGACCTAAATGTACTCAATGTTGCCCTGAATACAACTGTATCAAGCGTGAATCATGATGAAATAGCTGCGATAAAGCGATTCTGCGCAGATGACATCTATTTCATATGCAATCCAATCGTGAAGCTAGGGGCAGCTGCAACAAATTGGAAGAAGCTGATAAGGAAAGGCGAAGCTGTCGAAGATTTTAAGAAATTGATAGGACATATGTCAGAATCAGGAGGGCCTTTGACTCTTGGAAAAGATGGCCTGTGCAATTATTCAAAATGGGGCATAGCGATCAATCCTGCTGGTCATTTCATGACTTGCGCTTATACCAATAAGACTGACGGATTGTTGGGGAATATAAGAGATACTAGCTTAAGACAGGCTTTTCACCATAAAATGAGGGAAGAGGCTGCATTTTACGCATGTTACGGACAAGCGCCTTGCCTGGTCAGGCACGAATCATTCTCTGATTATATCGATAACTTAAGAAAAAAGTAATATCCAAATCACTCCAGGCTCTCTTCCATCCCTACTTTCTCAAATACTTCGATCGCATTATCAATGAAACTCTGCTCGAGCTCTGTGCCGATTATCGCGCCAGCTGCCATCATATGGCCTCCTGCTTCTCCGCCTACCTTGCCCACTATCTTTGATACGATCGACCTTAAGTCGACGTCTTTTACTGGACCATTTGGAGATGCAAACCTCAAAGATACTTTAGAAGTATTATCATCATTCTGCGCGATCGCCATTATGTACATCCTCTCATTGAAATCGTTTGATTTTGATATCATTGAAGCTAAGGTGCCGATCATTGTCGATGGAACATTTGTCTCTGCATTTATTATCATGTACTTCTTTCCCCTGATGATTTTCCCTGAATTATTATTGTCCTTATACCATTTTATTGCCTTGACAAGCTCTTTCTTGTAGACTGTCATAAGGTCCAATGCCTTTTTCTTTATCCTAGCATCATTCAGGCATGCGCCTATCCCCAAAGATGCCTTGCTTAATCTTCCGCATGCGTTCAACAATGTTGAGAACTCTTTTGCATCTCTTAACGTTCCTTCCTCTTCATTTGGCAGCAGGTAGATATTTCCAAATATATCATCAGGATTTTCCTGAGAATGCCTTTTCATTATTATCCCTGCTGCAAGCTTCTTCATCTCATCATCAGTAAGGTCAGATATCTTTTTCCAGTCATTCCCTTTCTTTGGGTCTATCCCAAGCTGATGAAGGAACTGGATAGCTCCTGACTCAGATCCTGAAACATCCGGAACATAAGGATCGGAACTGTATTCCAATACTTTGTATACAGGCCTTGTCTGCATTCCGAAGAACTTGAAGCCTTTCTTGACTTCTATTGTGCCCTGATCCTCTGCAATCTTCAGTATCTCATCATTAAGCTGAAGGAATCCGTTGTTTTCCTGCACATCTCCGATCGCTCCGATGACTGCAAGATGCGCAAACTTCTTTGCATCATCAGAAACAGCTGCTGAAAAAAGATAAACCACACCTGATCCTGCTATCTCTTTTCCTCCGTCAATGCCGAAGAGGTGAGGATTTACCTGGACAATATTTTCGTAATTCTTATCTGTCCCTATCTCGTGATGGTCAAGGATAAGGATCTTTTTCCCTTCCAATACATCTCCTACTGTCTTTAACTGGCCGGATCCAAAATCTGTAAATATGTAATAATCATAATTCTCATGCTTAAGCTCATCGATTATGTTCTTGTTCAACTGCTGATATATCGACAGAGAATACTTCTTGTTGTACTTATTCAGAAGATTGACCAGTATCGCTGCTGAACATATCCCATCGCAGTCTATATGCGAGACTACTCTTATGGTCTTATTCTTCTCCATCTCATGGAAGAATTTTACTGCTTCCTTGATGCTTTCCTTGAATTGTTCATACTTGTCCAACTAGGTCACCTATAGTCTGAAGAATATAAAATAAAAAAATAAATCGAGATCTACTCGAGATATCTGCTTGCTGTCTCTGGATTGTACTTCCACTCCAATGGGAGCTTCTTTGTTTTCTTATAATATTTTGCAAGCCTTTTTACTTTTGACTCGCACAGGTGCAAGCCTCTCAATGCTGGCATGTCCTTGTGGTTCCTTTCAAGATGCTTCCTTATCAATAATGCCTGCCTGATAAGGTTTGCCATATCTTCCGGAAGCGCCTTTGTCATGCCCTTCTCTTTCAAGAACTTTGAAATGCTCTTTCCCAGGAATTTCTTTACGTCTGGGATTCCGTAAACGTCCCTCAAGTCAAGGCCGATGTGAGCCATTGTCTTTCCTTCCTTGTACATCTTAAGGATTATCATCTCTATCTCTTTAGGCTTGTATCTTACCCAGCCTGGATGTGTCCTCTTTACAGGCCTTGTGCTTGTAGCAGCGCCTTTCTTTCTTGAATGCATTCGTGCCATTTTATTACCTCCTAGAGAGCGAAACAAAGATAGAATATCCTGCTCGCCAGAATAGACCAGCCGTGACCGATCTATCTCTTGATTTTTGATAAGCATCAGGAGTTGGATTTCATTTATAAATGTTAGTGTTTTGGAGGAGAAAGTTCCATATTAGGATCAACTTCCTTCTGCAGGTCTCTCCATCTTCCGTAATATTTCTCGAAAGCTTGGAGATCCCTAACGTGGTCTACATCGAGAGAGACTGCACCGTAAGGGCAGAATACCATCTTTGCATCTGTACCAAGGATCTGAGACGCGACACTCTCCACATTTGCATAAGTGAGGCCTTCAAATCTCATATGAGCATAAATCCTCCTGAAAGGAAACCTGTCTCTAAGCTCATAGGAGTTTATTGTGTAAGCAGCAACTGCGTAGAATCCATATTTCTTCGCATCCCATGGGAGCTTAAGCAATACCATCGCCATATTGCGCAGCTTCCTCTGCTTCCTTATACCAAAAGCCTGCTCGAGATTCTCAAGATTCGAAATCTTGTTCGGCTTTACCATAGTCAAGTTAAGGAGCCTTGTCAGATGCTCGAGCTGGATATAAGGGCGGACAATTCCTAAAAAGTCTTTCCTGTGCCTCATCCTGTAGGCCAATGAAGGGTCTATATCCTCACTCCCCTTCTGTTCATAATAAGGCGTAAGCTGTTCCATTGTCGTTACACCTTTCTTGAAATCCCCTTCAACCCTGCTACATCTGTCGATAAAAGACAGCACGCCAGGATTCAATAAAGGTATATCGCAAGTGACGATCAGAAATTCTTTCTCGAGGCGATTGTAGAAGTCTGCAAAATATGCCTGGCATTCAGGATCCCTGAATGACAACTGCTCATGAGTTATGTCCAGATTTTTCAAGATAAGATCATAAAGATCAGTGAATGTGCTGTGGCTCTGCGCAAGTATTCCTCTCTTTTTCAGGTCAGTGTCCCTTTCCTGTATCTGCCTGACTGCCTCGCTCATAAAGATGTATCCTCTTCCTGAAGATTCTATCATTTTCGCGATGCTGGCAAGAGTCTCTGTGACTGCCCTCACCTTGTTGCCTCGAGGATTGTCCAGGAACTGCTCAATATCATGAAGATCCCCTTCTTCTCCTGTGATATACCTATAAGCTATCTTAGGGTCAGGAAGATTCCTATTGTCATCATAATAACTGCATACTGCCCTTCTTATGTTGCTTATTAGGCTGGATCCCTGATCTATCGCTTTTGTTTTTGGGTGCCTGAATGATATCACATCATCTATTGTCTGCTTAGGGCCTACAATCGTGACTGAACTAATCCAATCTCTCAGCCCCAATTGTTCTGCTATGGGATCTTTTTCTGATGCCATAAGCTCGTCAAGAACGTGCTGCAGCAGAGGCCTTCCCCTGAGCTTCTGGAATGGCTTGCTGTCTAATACTTTATCTTCATATCTCTTGTCTAGAGTGCAGTCATGATATTCCACTCCTGCCGGAATTATAACATCATATTTCATATCCAACCCCACTTATCAGGAATGAAGAGCATCTTTAATACTTTTCTATGAAAAGGTTTATTAATAAGACATATTAGATAGTATATATGAAAAAGAGGCTAGGGGTAGAGCCTGGAGTGATACTGCTTGGGATAGTCAGCTTTCTCACAGATGTAAGCTCAGAGATGATATTTTCAGTATTTTCTATATTCTTTACAGTGATACTTGGCGCTTCTGCTGCATTACTAGGATTGATTGAAGGATTGTCTGACTTTGCCGCTTCATCTCTTGATTATATTGCTGGTTACATGTCTGACAAGACCGGAAAGAGGAAAAGGTTTGTGATAATGGGCTATAGTTTCTCGACACTTGCTAAAGTTGTATTGGTGTTTGCCAATTCAGTAGTCCTTGCCGGGATGTTCAGGGTTGTTGAAAGATTAGGAAAATCTTTCAGGAGTCCTCCAAGAGATGCGTGGATATCTTCAATGACAACTGATGCTAATCGCGGAGTTTCCTTTGGAGTGCATAAGGCCCTTGATAAGGCTGGTGCAGTTGTCGGTCCATTGATTGCATTCGTCCTTCTTTATTATCTTGGAGAGAATATGCATGCTTTCAAGATACTGTTCATCATTGCGCTTATTCCGGCTATACTGTCTGTAATCCTCCTATTTTTCCTGAAAGACCAGCCAGCTCCGCCTCAAGAGAAGGAGAATATTTTCAAGGCGTATAAAAGAATGGATCCAAAGTATAAGCATTATCTCTGGTCTGCTGCGATATTTTCTGTTGCTTATTTTTCCTTTGGATTCTTATTGCTTAAGGCATATATTGTCGGATTCTCGATAAAAGATGTCGTACTTCTTTATGCTCTCTTCAATATCGCGTTTGTGATATTTGCAATTCCTATCGGAAAGATAGGCGATAAGATAGGAAGGAAGAAGATAATAATCTCTGGATATGTCTGCTATTTCATCATGGCTCTGGGATTTGTGTTTGCAACAACAAAGATTGAAGTGATTTTGCTATTTGTCTTGTTTGGAATATTCTACTCAATTGATGAAAGCCAGAGCAAAGCGTATATAACTGACATCGAGAAAGATAAGAGAGGGACAGCATTGGGATTATACAATTTCCTTACTGGCATGATATATCTTCCTGCTTCCATAATAGCAGGATATCTTTGGACATTAAACCCTAATTATGCGTTTGTGTTTGCTGCTGTGATCTCTGTGGCTGCTTTGGGGTATTTTGTGATTGGGAGAAAGAAGTAATCAGTTGTTAACAGTTTGTTTACGACTTAATTTGTTGAATTGGTAAATTGAAACGTTAACAATTTGTTTACAGTTGAAATTAGTTATCAGTGTGGCAGTAAGGTGGGCGAGGAGGAAATAATGTTTCACAAGTTTTATATAAAAGGAAAATATTTAAAGTTAAGTAAATAAAAAACAATGGGTGATAATATGGGACTTGCTTACACTAGCATAAGGGCAATAGACTTGAAGAAGACTGTAGATTTCTATACTAAGCAGATGGGGCTGAAAGTCGTCAGGACATGGAGCCCTATTCCAGGAGAGAAAGTGGTAAACCTTATAGACAAGGAGACTGGACAAAAGATGAATATCATGTGGTACTCGAAGACATGCAGATTGTATGCACCTTACAAGATGAATGGAGTTGAGCTTGACCATCTGATGTTTGAAGTCAAGGATGCAAGGAAAAGCTTTGACAGCCTGGTAAAGAGAGGCGCACCGATCGCCATGAATCTCTGGGAGAAGGACACTTCTGAAGGAAAGTTCAGCATGGGTTTTGTGAAGGATCCGAATGGGATATGGGTCGGAGTCAAGAGCTTGAGTAAGGTGAAAGGTAAAGGGAAGAGGAAGTAGGATTTTGTTTTTTAGTTAGTTTTAAATATATATCTCGCTATTGCCTGCCAATCAGAGGTGATATTATGCTTACTGCCCAAGAGAATCAACTGATAAAATATCTTGTCGAGAAAGAGCTCAAGCAATTCGAGGAGGACGAATCATCATTCAGGCAAGAAGATGTGGCATTCTTAGGAGAAGAGACCAAATATGATGTTTTCCTCAGGAATTTGCTTAAGAGATTATAAGATTAAATGACTTTTCTTAATTAGGACCACATTTTCCATTAGTATATAGACTATATCCATTTGGACAAGTTACACATTCATTATTATAACTCCAAGGATAATCAACAGAGCAGGGAGAACATGAATAACTGTTTTTATGGATTGTTCCCTGGGGACATTCTGAATAGCATTTATCTCCGTAAGTATAAGGTGAGTTAGGATATTTCATTGCGCAAGTTCGGCAACTATCTACAAAATAAAGAGTTCTATCGCCAGTACAGCTAGATAATAAATTTCCGGGATACTTCCCACCAGCCGGATCAAAAACTATCCAAGTACTGCTATCATTCATTGTAAATGTATTAATTTGAACATTTCCATAATGAGTAGCAACTGCTTGAGTAAAAGCACTACTAACATTTCCAGATGCATTAATAAGCACTATGGTATATGCGTGGGTACAAGAATTGTCGATTACAACATTTGCAGTGCCTCCTACTGCTCCAATCATGGAGGCAATTAGAACAGCTTGATTTTTACAATCTCCAGAGCCTGTTGCTAATGTCTCGCTTGCAGGATATGGAATACCACCTAAAGGAACATTTTGATAAATAATATTATTTTTTACCCAGTCATATATATCAAACAATTGTGTAACACTGTATTCCCCAGGATCATTTTTAATAGCTTTTGCTTCAGCTTCACGAACATTTAAATCGTAAGGGTCTATCTTATCACAGTAATTCTCGTAATATGGCTGAGCATTTGTATAAGAAGTAAAACTGAATTTTTGTACACATACTCCACAATCGGTCGGGCAGCTTTGACATGATTCGGAAACATCGCAATGGTCATCCCCGCAATAAGAAGGACATGTGCCACAGTCTTTTGGGCAATTAGAGCAACTTTCTGTGCTACTACAATAGCCATCTCCACAAACAATACAGGTCCCACAATCTGCAGGGCAGTTTGAACAAGATTCAAAAGCTTCACAATGTCCATTACCACATGGAACTTGTTCTGGTATTGTAGTTTCTGGAGTTATTGCTTGCTGATTAAGATTTCTGTAATTTGCATAAATAAGTATCAAACAGACAGCTGTGATCATTACAAGGGCGAAATATAAAATATTTTGCTCTAACCCTTTTTCATTATACATATTGCAATTATTAGAATATGGATATATAAAAGTTACGGAGAAATTAAGATGAGAAAGATAGTAGGTTCAAGGGTAGGCGATAAATTTCCACATCCAAAATAAAAAAATGCAAACGCCCTATTTTCTCTTTTTGTCATCGAACATATTAAAAAGAATTAATGAAGAAAGTCATAGATTCAAACAACAATTAGTATTAGTCTTAATCAATATTTCTAATAAAGGTAACTTCTAATCTGGGTTGATTACCGACCTTTGTTAGTTTGGTTTTCTTTGTATAATTATTATCTGCTAATTCCCTCTTTTTTTCTAATTTATCAACAACTTTCGTGACTTTATCTGCTGCCATACGCATACCTAATAAGAAGAAGTAAGGTTTTTTGTGCGCCATTTGATGTTCACAAAATTCAATTATACTTTCTTCAGTATCTTCATTAGTCACAAGTTTTGAAGATTCCTCCCAATTATCGATTGATTCTTCAAAATACGCTTCTATTTGTTTACTAGAATAACTGGCTTTAAACTCGTAAAGAGTGTCAAGAATTACCCTGAAAAAAGGTGTTGTTGGTAAGTTTGCAATCTTTAATAATCTAGCCCCATTAGGCCTGTGTTTTATTGCTCTTTTTATTTGCTCAACTCTATTACGATCTTCATTGCTGTCAGTATTATGATATTGTTTAATTAACAAGCCAGTCCTTATTAAATCCAGATTCTTATAATGAGGTACTAAATCACGAACCTTATTATATTCAATATCATCTGAAAAATTCTTCAATTGATCAGCTTCTTTTTTATTTGGAACAAAGGCGTATCTGTTCTGGTTCTGTTTATCAATAATAATCTGTTTGAGTTTACCTAAAGTGTCAGAACCAAAATCATAAATTCCATGCGTTGTTAAATATATTAAAGTCTCTTTTAGAGGTAGATCCTTAACAATAGAAATAATATTATCTATATCACTCGGGATTCCTGTCACTGGTTTCAAGCCTCTCTCTAATAAACTTTGAAATCGAGGTTAGGCTTCCATCAGTGACATTTAAACTACCTGGAGTTAAAGCAGCTTCCTCTACTTTCAGAAATTTTCCAGGATATTCTTCTGATTTTATCCGATTTCCTGATGGACTAAGAATAAATCCTTCATTATCAACATCAAAATCAAAAGCTCGCAATAACAAAGTTCTCTCTTTGATACCAAGTTCTTCAAAAACAATTTCTTTAGCCATTTCCAATACCCCTTATTTGTTCTAGAAATACTTCATCTTTTAAATTATTTACTATTTTTGAGTAGAAATTATCCCTTACTTCTCGCTTCAGCCCTTTTTTCACAGTATCACCTTTTTTAGTATATTTTAAGGTATGATAGATAAAAAACTTTCTATTTTTATCCGAATTTATCTTAAAATAGCAAAAACGATTGTTTCTTTTTGGTAAGAAAAATAAGTAGCCCCGCTCGGATTCGAACCGAGGTCGCAAGGGCCAGAACCTTGTATGCTTGGCCTCTACACCACGGGGCTGATATTGAAATATCTATTCTGAAAGAACTGATTGAGTGTTTATTAATTTAATGGTTTTAATTAAGAATCAGCCAATAGAATTAATTGACAAAGCTAGGTTTGAACGCAGTCTGCGCATGGGATGCATATTTAACAACGTCCTGCTCCTTTATCGTATCGATTATCCTGAAATAAGGCATGAGCTCTTTCTCTATCTGCTTGAACTTCCTTTCTCCTTTAGGAGTGAACTTCAGCATCTTGTTGTCGTATGTAAGATACCTATTTTGCTCCAATGTCTCGAGGTTCTTGTATATCGATCTTGGCTGCTTCTGCGCTATGCCTGTCTTAAGGATGAGGTTGATGAAATCCATCTTTGATATGGCAACAACAAGCTCCTTGTCTTTAAGCCGATTGTTCATTATCTTGTAGAATGCGCCCAATGCAAACAGCATCAGCTTTGTCTTTATTGTGAGTTTCATCCCAATTATGTCCTATTATCTTCGGGATATAAAAATATTGCTGAAGAGGAGAAGATATGACTACAATCCGAAAGTCGTCTCGAACTCCTTCATCTCCCTCAATTTCTGCAAGAACTCATAGCCTTTATCAGTGATTATCAGATACTCGTATTCTTTCTTCTTCACCTTGTCTATGAATCTCTTCTCAATAAGGTCTTCAAGATAAGTATTCATCTGCGTATGGGAAAGGTTAGCCATGTACATAAGATGAGTGGGCTTTATCTCCCCTCCCTTCTTCTGGATAGAAGAGAACATGTCAATGATGATATCAATTCTTTCTCTTTTTCTTGCCAACGCTGATCACCTTGATGAATGTCACTAGAAGCATCATATAACCGACAAATTGTATCAACTCAGCTATTACATAGAATATGGCTGAAAAGTCGATAAACATCGAAAGAAGATGGCTAAGAGCAATAACCAAGAAGCTTATTGCAAGAAGCTTTGTCGTATAATGCTTGTTCTCTTTGTAGTTCTTGAAATACTGCCATGTTATGAATATCAGAATGATCAATGCAGTAACATGGAAAAGGTAGTATGCTTGCTCTCCAAGGAAAGTTGAGACTATTATCAGGAAAGAAACTATGAAGATCGTAGATTTTGACTGATTCTCCTGATATATCGAGTATAACATATAGAAACCAAATAGAGTCAATAGCCTGAATGCAAGAAACCCTATGTAAAACAGGATATCAGAAGAATGGATAGCTTCGTAAGTCAAAGTGACATAACCTACCTGCCTCGTATGAGGGGCAATATAATAAATTGTGAAGTTTGTCAGTATCTTGAAAGCGAATGCAAGAGCAAGAAGGATGAAAGATATTCCTGTGTAAAGATATTTCTTGTTCTCCTTATTCATCCTATAAAACCTTAATGATGTGAATGCAACAAGGCCTAGGACAAAGACACTCACTATGTCAATTATTATATCTTTTCCAAAGAACCACACTGGAGAGTATACTAGCTGAATCATAGAAGACAAAAGGGATGGATGCTTTAAAAAACTTATGGATTATAATTCTCGAAGTCTGTTCTTTAACTTGCCTTCACAGGGTATTAATAAATGATATCTTCAGAAGAAGGAAAGGCATCTGGAGGTGTTATATATGAAATTGCTAAAAAAATACGTCGATGGAATGAAGGCAGAAGACATAGCATACCTGCAACTGCTGATGGAGAAGGACAGGCTGAAGCAGCATTGGATCTATAATAAAAAAGAGCTGGAGCCCTATTGGCATATGCATGCTTTCGCCTAAACGATAAACATTTAAATAACATTATAGAACATTTGTGATATAATGGAACATAAGATCGTAAGCGACGAGAAAGAATGCAAAAGGCTATGGAACAAGTTTTCGCCAAATAAGACTTTATGGGACATTTGGGAAGTCATGCAATGCTTAAGGGAAGATGGATTGTATAAATTCCATTTTATCGTCATACTTGACCATGGCAAAGAGAAAGGGCTTGTTCCATTATGGATAGACAAGAAACTTGACAAGGCTTTTTTTGTCGGAGATATAAACACTGAAAACATAAGCTTCTGGGCAGATCCTGCATTATTTGAAGATATAGTGAAAATTATCCCAAAGCCTGCTTTGTTCTATGACTTGAACCATGAATTCGTGAATGAAGTGATAAAGAGCAATGCAAGATGCAAGAAATATTTCAAGCAGGATGATTTCAGGTATTACATCGATCTTGAGAAACATAAGGGAGATGCAAATAATTTTCTTAAGACATTCAGCAAGAAGCACAGGAAGAACCTGCTTTATGACTTAAGACAATTGGAGAAACTCGATTATAAGATAATCTGGGAGAAGATGCAGCATTATGATGATTTTGTGAAGCTCAGCCAGAAGAAGTTCGGGAAAGAGTCTGATTTCTCGAAGAAGGATACAATTGAGCAGATGAGGATATTCCTGAATTATCTTGCGAAGAAGGATATGCTGTATGTCTCGACAATCATAATTGACAGGAAGATCGCTGCAGTCGGATTAGGCGCATTCTATAATGGGATTTATTATCTAATAAATGAGAGCTTTGATCCTGAGATAAGGAATCTCGGAAAGCTGATCAACATGACCCATATCAGGAAAGCAGCTGAGCTTAAGGCGAAGCAGATCGATTTCATGTCGAGCGACACTGGGTGGAAAGAGTTGTGGAAATTAGATAAGGATCCTTATTATACAGTTAGGTTGTGAGTGGTTTCCTATTAATACATAATAAGACACCCAAACATTTTTATCTCAAAGCCATTTATTCTATCAATATGGATATTGTCAAATTGTCAAGGGAGCTTATGCAGAAGCAGACTCAGAAGAACAAGGCTCCTGCCTGGCTATTGACAGAGATTGCCGCAAGAAAAGGAAAAGAGTTTTCTAAAAGATATGATGTTGATGAAAGATTGGTCTTAACTTCATTATACCTTGCCCATACGATATTCAGTCCGGATTGGGAGGGAGACATCCAAAAGAACCATCCAAAATTAAGCTCTGAATTTGTAAAGAAATACTTGGATAAATGGGGTGTAGACAAAAAAGAGCAAGAGATAATCCTTAATGCCATTGAATCGCATCATGGCAAAGTGCCTGCCAAATCAAAGATTGCTGAAGTCGTCAAGAATGCTGAATGTTTTAAGTTTGTGACTGTTGAAGGCAGTCTAGTCTGGCTGCATGAATTAGGCATTAGGAAAGTCCCTTTTGAAGAAGCTGTTGACAAAGTCATTTACAAGATGAAACAAAAGAGGAATCTGCTTACACTTGATGATTGCATCAAAGAGGCAGATGAGAATTGCATCAAAATAGTGAAGATGTTTAATTCACTCCCTACCATCTCTCTTTAATCAAATCAAGAATACTGTCTACATCTTTTGCTCGCATCAGCTTCTGTCGCATAAACCTTGAGCCTGTCATGCCTTTAGTGAACCACATAGCCTGCTGGCGGAGCTCTGAAAAGCTTCTCATGTTCTCGTACTTCCTATAATGATCTAAGAATTTGATGAAGCAGTATTTTCTTTCCTGTTCAGAGGGCTCTTCTGAATTCTTGCCCTTCTCAAGCAATTCATTTGTCATCTCAAATATGAAAGGGTTTCCGATTGCACCTCTTCCGATCATCACAAAGTCACATTTTGTCTGCTCTATCAGGGCTTTTGCAGTGCCTGGCTTAAAGATATCTCCATTGCCTATTATTGGAATGTTTGCAGCCTCTTTTGCTTTCCTTATCTCATTCCAGTCAGCTTTTCCTGCATACTTCTGCTTTGCAGTCCTTGCATGTATTGCAATTGCGTTTACGCCTAAGTCTTCTAAGATCTTTACAACTTCCACAGTGTTTATCGATGTCTCATCCCAACCTATCCTTATCTTTGCTGTCACAGGCTTATTTGTATTTGACACGACTGGAGAAACAATCTTCTTTATCTGTTCAGGATGTTTTATCATAAATGATCCAGCTTTCAACGCAAGGATATCTTTTTCAGGGCATCCTAAATTGATATCAATTATGTCTGCGTAATCTTCAATTATTCTTGTAGCTTCTGCAGCCATCTTTGAGTCTGATCCTACCAATTGTACGGATATCGGCCTTTCCTGCTTCAGGAAGCATGTCCTTTCTATCAGCTTCTTTGGTTCAGATGCAAGCTGATTCACGACAAGCATCGGTGTTGAGACTACTCCTGCGCCATATTCATGGCATAAAAGGCGAAAGGCTGTACAATTGACTCCAGCCATAGGCGCAAGGAATGTCTTTCCTTCCAGATGCAGATTCTTTATCTTCATTTTAAGCAGCTGTTGATCTTTCTTTTATTCTCTTAAATGAGAAGAATAAGATGAATATCAGGAAATTCAATAGAACTATTGTCCCTGAAGTTGCGAAGTCAAATGTGTATGATAAAAACAGTCCAGCTATGACGGATATTATAGCTATAACTGCTGAAATTATTATCGTGCCCTTAAAGCTTTTTGAGATCTGGAAGGCTGATGCTGCCGGAAGAAGTATCATCGCTGATGCCAAAAGAAGGCCAACTACCCTCATCGAAGCAACAATTGTGACTGCAGTCATTATTATGAGCATTGAATTAAGGAAATTCACTTTCACTCCAGACGTCCTTGCTGATTCCTCGTCAAAAGACAATGCAAAAAGATCGGAGTAGAAGAGGAATATCAGGATGATGACTAATATCGCAAGTGCAATCGAGACTATCATCTCACTTGTGCTGATCGCAAGGATGTTGCCAAACAGATAGCTGAGAATATTGACGTTGAATCCCTGCGCAAGGCTTGCAAGAAATATTCCAAATCCTAGGCTTGCATAACTGACTATACCTATTGCAGTGTCTCCAAAGAGCCTTGCCTTCTCTTTGAGCTTCATTATGCCCAATGCACCAATCACTCCGAACAAGAGGGCAGTAATATAAGGAGATACCCTGGCAAACATTCCAAGGGCAATCCCTCCAAATGAGATATGCGCAAGCCCATCACCTATCAATGAATATTTCTTCAAGATCAGGAAGACTCCTAAGATAGAACAGGCTATCGAAATAGCAATGCTTGTAACCAAAGCTTTCTGCATAAAACTGTATTGTAATATTTCTAGCACCATGTTAGTGTGAGTGGCTGATATAATGATTTTCTTTTGTCAGGAAATCATGAGCCATGTCTGATGAGCAGAACTCTTTATGAGTCCCGTGGAAGACCAATTTCTGGTTCAGGCAAGCTACCTTGTTCACGTATTGGGTTATTGACCCTACATCATGGGAGATAAGGACGATCGTTATGCCATGATTCTTGTTCAAGTCATTCAGCATATCATAAAAGATGTGCTGACTCTCATGGTCGACTCCTGTAGTCGGCTCATCTAAAAACAATATCTCCGGCTTTGATATCATCGCTTTTGCGATGAACACCTTCTGCTGCTGGCCCCCTGACAATTGGCCTATCTGCCTGTCTATGAATTTTTCCATGCCCACGAGTTTCAAAGCATCCATTATGTCCTGGCTGTCTTTCTTGTCCATTATCCTTGGGATCTTCTTTCTTGAGATTAGCCCCATAGATACTATCTCCCTCACTGTCGCAGGAAAATTCTGGTCTATGTTCGTCGCTTTCTGTGGGATATACCCTATCTTCTTCCAGTCTGAGAATGATTTTACGTCCTTTCCAAACATCTTTACTGCACCTGAGCCTGATGCATATATCCCGAGCAGGACTTTGACAAGAGTTGTCTTTCCGCTGCCATTTGGGCCGATTATGCCAAGAAAATCTCCTTTTGATATCGACATAGATATGCCTGAAAGTATCAGGTTCTTGCCAAACTTAAAATTCAGATTGTTTACTTCTACAATATTTTCTTCCATATTATCATGAACTGCAACCAAGGCCTTTTTCCAGATTAGCCAAGTTGTTGTCCATCAGTGATATAAATGTTTCTCCTGCGTCTACCTCATCCTTGCCGACATTGTCCCCTGGGTTTAGGACCAAGGTCTCTTTCTTGATCTCGAACGCAAGGGTCTGAGCGACTTTTGAGTCCACAAATGTCTCAAAGAATATATAATTTGTCTGCATCTTGTTTGCAATATCTATTATCTCTTTCATCTTCATCGGCGTAGGCTCAGTATCAGGAGAGATGCCATACAATGATACTGTATCAAGATTGTATCTCTTGTCCAGATATGCAAATGCAGCGTGTCCTGCAAATATGAACTCCCTTGTCTTGCAGTCTTTCAAGCCATCGCTGTACCTCTTGTCAAGGGCATCTAGCTGTTCCTTGTAAGATATCGCATTTGCCAGGTAGAACTGCATATATTCCTGATTCCTTCCAGAGATTACGTTTGCAATCTTGTCTACTACAATCTCGTCGTTTGTGAAATCAAGCCAGAAATGAGGATCGTAAGTCCCATGGAGATCTCCAGTATTGTTTGTCCCGTCAGAATCATTGGCCTTTTCACGAGTATCATCTTTTGACTGTATAAGGTTTATACCATCGCTTGCCTTTATCACAACCAATCCTTTGTTGTCGATTCCCTTAAGGATGTCTGCAACCCACGGCTCCATATCGTCGCTTGTGTATATGAAAATGTCTGCCTCGTTTATGAGCTTTATGTCTGAGGGTTTTGGGTCATAATCATGCGCCTCAACTCCCGGAGGTATCAAAAGTGTCACATCTGCCTTGTCTTTTACGACTGCTTTTGCAAATTCTGTCAATGGGAACAATGTAGTGACTATCTTGATCTTCTTCTGCCCAACTACCTCTTTCTCGACAGAACATGAGGTCAGCAGGACTGCTATCATCAGTATAATGATAATTCTTTTCAAAATAATCACCTAAGGCATATTGTCATTGTCCTATTTAAATATCTTATTGATTTGATTAACCTAACTCCTTGTCAAGAAAGAATTTCCACATTCCAGTTAAGGCTTAAGGATCATAAAAAGAACACATTGCCTGCAACCTGCTCATGAGGTTTTGGTTTTTCATCACCATATCCGATGATTACGGCAATCTTAACTTCGTCTGTCTTCGGTATATTCAACTGCGACAGGCTTTTTGTCTCCCCTATGAATCTGGCAAAACCGACAGGGCAGGAATCAAGCCCCAGTGATTTTGCAGCAAGCATGATATTCTGGGCGCAGATTCCGACGTCCATATTTGCCCATTCATTGTCTTTCGGAGCTGTTATGAATATCACAACCGGAGCACCATAAAATACCATATCTTCGGTGTTCCTTCCTAAAGATTTTATCCGTTCTGCAAACCCAGGCATCTTCTCTATTATTTTTTGGGTGATATCTGCTGAAAATGAATTGATCATCTTCTTTTTTGTCACGACATAGAATTTCCACGGCTGCCTGTTCATCGCTGAAGGGGACATCTTAGCTGCGTCGAGTATCTGGTCTATCAATTTTCGCAGGACTTCCTTATCCTTGTATTTCCTGACAGCTCTTCTGGCTTTTATTGTGGATATTGTTTCGTTCATAAGCTGAATTATAATATTTTAGTATTTAAAATTATCTTATTGTTTCTTTTTGGAAGAGGGGAATCTGACTGTCAACCTATCCCTAAAGTGCTTGTTCCCGAAAGCATAAATGGCATAGGCAAATAGGATTCCTGCGAGGATATCAATGCTATAATGGCCATGAGCAATCAAAAGAAAAACAACGACACCTAAGAAGCATATGAAAGCAGCTACCTTCCACCAACCCTTTGTGACAAGAAAGATTATAAAAGAGCCGCCAGTGTGGCCACTAGGGAAAAACCCTCCTGCTTGAGAACCTAACACGCCATTAATGATGCCTACAGAATCTCCAGGAGGAGCGCCAAGAGGCGTAAGGAATATGAACAATCCCCTTAAAATCTCAAATATACCCATGATGACCATAAAATAAGGAACATCTTCCAAATGCCAGTAAAAATAGAATAAGACGAGCAATGCAGACATGAAGCCAAATAAGTCATAAGCCCAAGGCACATTCATATAAGGAAGGCTCTGAAGCAAAAAATCGTTCAGGCTTGGACCGGGATGCAAGCTGCTGTATACTCCAAAGGCGTCATTCACAAGCACACCAAAAGTCAGAATCATGAGACCTAGCCAAAACAATTTGCTCTGAACCAAAAAAATTAACTTTTTGTTCATATGGGCATCTAAAATTATTCTTTTTGCAGTTCGCTTTCCTGAAAACGTATGCACCCCTAAAAAATAAATAGCCCCGGGCGGACTTTCGTTCAATTTCTTGAAGTTCGAACCGCCGTCAATGCCTTGCTCCTGCAGGATACCTGCAACCAAAGGGCACTATGCTTGACCGCTACACCACGGGGCTGTGAATGTTTATCTAAAAGATATTGGCAGGTTTATAAAGATTACTAATGGTCTTTGCTGCGATTTCTACGGAACAGTGCAAAGGAATTACATGCAATCAATATTGATACCAGAAAAGTTTCGTCGACGATATAGTCATGCTTAAATATATGCGATTACAGGAAAAATAAATCAACATACGGGTGATAATATGACTTATAGAGCATTTGTAGACATTGGCGGGACAAAAGTTGTTGTTGGAATAGCAGATGAGCAGAATATACTTTATCGAGTAAGGCAGAATACTGCAAAGACTGGTGAAAACACTGCACTTCCTTACCAGATAGATTTCCTTATAGGATATTGTGCAGAGAGGATAGGAATTCCAAAATCTGATATACAAGAAGTGGGGATATCCACTTGCAGCCCATTCTTGATAATGCCAAATGGAGACAAATATCTAGCAACGCCTAATATATGTGGAGGACTATCAAAGAATAGGGGATTGGTGCCTAATAATTGGAAATCAATACCTCTAGATCCTGTCCTTAAGACAGTATACCCTAAAGTGACTTCAGAGAATGATTGCGTCAGCCAGCTGCTGGCAGAATTCTATTTTGGAGCTGCAAGAGGGCATAAGAATTGCACATATGTAACATGGAGCACTGGGATCGGCGGCGGTGTAATGGTCGATGGAAAGATAAAAGGAGGAAAGAATGGAAATGCAGGGCATATTGGACATATACTGATAGCAGAAGATGGGCCTGAGTGCGGATGCGGACAAAGAGGGTGTCTTGAAGCATTGACATCAGGACCTTCGATGGCAAAAGAGTATAATGAGCTCGCAAAAACAAATGTCGATACAATAGATGTATTCAACGCTTACAGAGCTGGTGATGAGATAGCAAAACAAGTCATCGACAGGGCTGCAAGAAACTTTGGAAGAGGGCTTATATCTATTAACAATGGTGATGATACAGGGCTATTTGTTATTGGAGGGAGCGTATTCATGAATGATGAAGATAGAAAAATATTGGAGCCTATTGTGAGGCATGTTTTCTATAATGAGTCATTTGTTGCTCTTACGGAAAAAACTGTAATAGTGAAGTCAGAATTAGGAAAAGATCTTGAAATAGTTGCAGGATTGAGTGTCATGATGCCAAAAGAACTTATTGAAGACTGGTATGCAAGAAAACCTTGGAAGGATGCTCCAGAGATAGAGAGATTAGACTGATTCTTATTTTTATTTTATATTTATTTTATCCATACCTGCGTTCTGCGGCATATCTAGAGGCTTTTGCCATAGAAGGGTCTTTCTCAACAAGATGATCAACAATAGTCAAAGGTGAGAAGGGTATCCTGAAATATGCCTCTGCTCCTGCAAACATGCAACTGTCTTCAAGCCCGGGAAAATCATGGGACATCACAATCACCCTTTGAGTGGGAGCATGCTCCTTGATCATATCCAATGTCCAAAGGCCAGGCCTATAGTCTTGCGGGAAAGCGAAATAGACGCTAAGCTTAGCATCTCTTCCTACATCAACTATAGTGTCAAGCAGTATCACTGTGTTGCATCCCTTTTGCGCAGATTCGATTGCATTTTCCCCTGATCTTGTGCATTCTACCCTATAATGGGTCATGTCCTGCAGTATCTCAGGGATTATGTCAAGCATCTCTCTTTCTGGATTATACTGAAGGCTTGCAAAAAGCAGACTTTTCCTGTGAATTGCTGTTGTCATGATATTTTTATAGTACTACTTATTTATATATCTTTGGAAATATATTTTCTAGAATATAGATTCACTTCTGGTTGAAAAATCCGTTCTTCCTTGCGTAAGATGCCATCTCTTCGAAAAGATCATTTATCTCAGGGAATTCCTTATAATGATGCTCGCTATACCTTCTGAGCATCTCTTCTGTCCATCCTTTCCAGTCTTCTTTGTAGTCTAGCTCATGGATTGTCGCATCGAATTTGTCAATCGCTTTTGCAAACTTCGCTTCTTTTGTCTTGCATTCTTCAAACTCTTTGAACAATGAATGGAATTTCTTGCCCATACTACCAGGGATCTTTTTTCTAAGGACATTTACAGCCTTTTGTTCCTGTACTGCTTTCAGTTTTCTTTTTTCTTCATGATGGATTGGAACATCTCCTGTCTCAATCTCTATCAAGTCATGATACATGAGGAGCTCGTATACTTTTGTCCTGTCTATCTTTCCCTTGTGTTTATCAAGAAAATAGTCTGCAAGGATCAAGCAGCTCCAAGTGTGCTCTGCAGAGCTCTCTTTCCTGTCTTTGACAGAGCTCATCCTGTAGACGCTTTTCAGCTCGTATATCTTCCTTAGTTTTTCAAGGTCTGATGGCATAAGTATAGAATTAAATGAGTGCCTTATTATATTTTACTGTCTACTTCCACATTTCCAATGCTTCTTCCTCAACAAAGTGAAGGGTCTTTGAAGGTATGATTAGGCATTGAGGATACCTTGTGAACTTCTGCTTTGCAAGATCGCTGAGCTTTGCTGACTTTATCTCTGGCTTTTCTGAACCCAAAGCTGCACATCCTACGCCCAATACGTCTTTGACGCCTTTGTCCAACAGGTATTTAGCTGCGTCATTTATTGTAAGGAACTTTTTGTTGATTGGATCCAGATCCAATAAGAACAGAGTATGAGCATTTATCTTCTGGTTAGCAGTGTATATCTCAACAGGAGACGTCACTTCCTTATTGTTGAAAGGTATTGAAGTGACTTTGCCAAACTTGTAGATTTCCAGACCTGTTATTCCAACAGCAGTCAACACAGACGCATTATGTATGACTTTAACAGGAATTCCCTTATTTTTAGCCCTGATGTAAAGATCCATATGGGTTGTTGCTGAAAAAACATCTCCAATAACTAGAAAAGCTGCATCTTCTTCCTTAGCATCCTTCAATATTGTCTGTTCAGCCTCATTCTCAACAAGGTTCCTGTCTGCAATGATGACTTTCTTCTTATACAAGGATTCAATATCTTTGATACTACACCCTAGTACAGATGTATATGACTCTAAGTAGATGGAGTTACATGATTTCACCACTTCCAAGCCATACAAAGATATGTCCTTCTGGTTGCCTAGGCCCAAGCCTATCATATAAAGCGCCATTATAGACGATAAATGTGCTTTGGTTTAAATAATTATGCAATTGCTGTAATATATAGTCTGGAGAACATAGATCTACCTAAATGCAAACATTTATATAGTAGTTATTATAAGAATTTAGAATTAGGTGTGTTCACTGTTTTTTGGCGAAAACAGTTAATAAAGCAATTCATCGGTTTTGATCCAAATTTTTGGCGAAATTTGGTCCGACCTAGTTTTTAGTTTTTTCGCAAATCAATTTTCATTATTTCCGGTTTTGGCGAACCAGAAACAACGACGTTCTTGGAAAGATTTAGGTATAGCTAGTATTTATACTTTTCGGTTTCAAATAGCTGAGAGGCTAGAAAAAAGCAAAAGAAAAAGGAGGGGTTGATATATATGGATTTCGTCGTGGAGAACGCCTTGAAAGGGCAGGAAAGATATGAAGGATTGGATGTAGGACAGGCAAACATCAAAGTGATTGGCTGCGGAGGCGCAGGCAATAATATGGTGAGCTGGCTGTATAAGAAGGGGATTAAGGGTGCAGAAATTATTGCATGCAATACTGATCAACAACATCTCAACATAACTGAAGCTGACAGAAAATTCTTGATTGGAAGAGACCTGACAAAAGGACTTGGTTGCGGAGGATTCCCAGAGAAAGGGACTGAAGCTGCAAGAGAATCTATGCAGGAGATAAAGGACTCGCTGAAAGGAGCAGACATGGTATTTGTCTGCGCAGGAATGGGAGGCGGAACAGGGACAGGAAGCGCTTCAGTTGTAGCACAAGTAGCAAAAGATATCGGAGCAATCGTAATCGGAACAACAACAATGCCATTCAAGATTGAAAGAGCAAGGGTCGACAAGGCAGAGTTCGGACTACAGCAGCTAAGGCAGGTCTCAGACACAGTAATTGTCATAGATAATAATAGGCTGGTAAACATTGCAGGAAATCTACCGATCCAGCAGGCATTCGCTGTTGCAAACGAGCTTGTCTCAACAATGATCAAAGGAATTGTTGAAACTATCGCAATACCTTCATTAGTCAACCTTGATTATGCAGATGTCAAGGCAATCATGACAAACGGAGGAGTAGCAGCAATCGGAGTAGGATGCTCAGACACAAACAACAGGATACAGGAAGCTGTACAGGGAGCATTGAGCAATCCTTTGTTGGACATAAGCTACAAAGGAGCAACAGGAGCGCTTATCCATGTGCATGGAGGACCTGACATGACTCTTGATGAGATCAATCGTGTAGGAGAGATGGTCACAGAAAGCTTAGATGACGATGCAAACGTCATATGGGGAGCACGAGTCTCAGATGAAATGAAAGGGAAGATCACTGTAATGACTATAATCACAGGTGTAAAATCACCTTGGATACTTGGAAAAGTGGATTACTCAAGGCCAAGCCCTCAGGCAGATGAACTGTCTGATGAATTGGGAATTGAGATCCTCAAGTAAGGATATCCAAGAATTTCGCTGATCCAGAAATTCTTGCCTTCATCGTAATCACCCCCAACAAACTTTACTGATGAAGGCATTTTTTCTTTTCTTTATGGATCTTAGATACAGGCAAAGGCTTGAATTCATTGATGATATCACGCTGATTCAGAAATTCTTGCCTTCATCGTAATCACCCCCAACAAACCCAACCGATGAAGGCGCTTTTTTCTTTTAATTCTATATTATTTGATTGATTGTGTGTAGTCCCTAACAAAAGATTTATATATATGTAGTCCCTAACTAATCTTATGTATGTTGAAAGGAAAAAGATTGGGGATAAAGAGTATTATTATCTGAAGTTAGCAGTCAGAGAGGGAGATAAGGTCAGGACAAAGACAGTCGCTTACTTTGGAAAGAGCAAGCCATCTGAAGAGGAGATTGAGAATAAGATCAATGAAATCAAGAGCAAGTATGTAGTACCTAAAACTGTTGACCATCTTCATAGATTTCTTAGTGAGGAACAGATAAGAAAGCTTGCAGAGATAAAGAGGGATTTTGGCAATAAGTTAGGGAAGCTTGATCTAAAGATCATAGAAGATATGTTCAAGGACTTCAAGACCTATTATATCTATAATACAAATGCGATAGAAGGAAACACGCTCACTTTGGAGGAGACTAGCCAAGTCCTCAATGACAATATTTCTCTGGAGGGAAAAGACCTGAGAGAGATATTCGATCATGTGAATGAAAGAGAGGCTTTTGATTACATCCTTAAAGAGAAGCCAAGCCTTAGCCATGAGTCGATCATTAAGATACAATCTATGCTTCTTGATAAGATCGACAAGAGAGTCGGCGCATATAGGACGCAGAACGTACGAGTGATCGGAGCATCTTTCAAGACAACCCCTTTTGAGTATGTTAAGACTGATATGAATCTGCTCTTGAAATGGCATTCTTTGAATAAAAAGATGCATCCTTTAGTGATGTCTGCTCTGTTCCATGAGAAGTTTGAAAGGATACACCCATTCTGCGATGGAAACGGAAGGACTGGGAGGATGATCTCAAATATGATACTGATCAAGTCAGGATTCCCGCCTTTGATAATAGAGAATAAAGACAGGAAAGAATATTATCACTCTTTGTCTATTTCGCATGAAGCAGAATTAAACTCAAGCGATGATGAAAGATACAAGGAGATTGTGCAATTCTTTTATAGCAATCTTGTAAAGACGTATGAAAAGATATTCTCTAAGTGGGGTTGATGTAGTCCCTAAATGAATCTACTCTAATATTGTAGTCCCTAAACTGACATCATAAGAAGAAATTCATCAATTAGATTAAGGTTGGTCAGGTTCTGGGTCAGCTGGTTTTGGCATCCCATAAGACCCTGTTTCAGGATTTTGTACCAAGTCTACTGGAGGCTGATGACCTGCTAGTATATCTGCCAGCGAGATATCAACTGGCCTGATTATTGAATCATCAAGAGTAACAGCCCCTCTTAATCTTCTAAGCAATTCAGGATCTTCTTCCTGCACTAATCCATAAGGACCCATAAATATGCCATTATCTATTCCTGTCTTTGCACCACAAACTGGTTCTGGTTTAACATATTCTCTTCCGAGAAGGTCAGATAGTTCGGGATCTGGATTTGCATCTAACATAGCCCTTATCCTTGCCATCAATTCAGGATCTTCTCTTTGGATGGTCTCTTCCCATGTTCCGTATGCAGGAGCATCAGATTGATCAGGCCTGTGGTAGCACCTTTGATTTAAAAATGGAAATCCATCTATGCCTGTCTTAGTTCCCTGAATAGGATCATGATTAGCAGGAGTGTTATGCTCTTCATACTCAAATCCGCCTGGAAAATAAAGTCCAGTTGCATCCTGAAGCGCAGCACGAAGACGCATTTGCTCCTCTTTTGACATCTCAATTGAGCCTAAACCATCTAATTTGAACCTACTCAAAAGGTCATCTGTCCTAGCTTCATCTGCAGGCACATATTTTACATCTTTTGGCTGTTCGTCATCTCCCATAGTATAATCATAGAGGAATTTAATTGAATTAATAAATATGACTATTAATCATAATCCGTAATATTTATATACTACTAGTTAGTTACGATTTTCATGGCATATAGACGTAATGGAGAGACGGAAAGAGTATATACAGCTGCAGCCATAGACATTGAAGGCACAAGGTATGTCGGATTCTATCAGCCAGACACTGATGGGACTGTCGTGATTGTTACAGCAAGGAGTACACCAGAAGTCGCATTTGACATATTTATTCAGTTAAGAGCAAGCGAAGGGATCAGCAACATACTGTATGAGTCAGGATCTACCCAAAGGATGGCCAAAGCCAGACTGAATCCACAAGAGAGAGAACTCACAAGATTTGAATGCATCACATCTGCTTTGGAGCCAGAAGAAGAGAGTATAATATTCAATAGATGGTTCAGGTTTCAAAACGGAAGCATCCGAGTTTGATTATAGTCTTACATATGTTTTGAAAATAAATCCTAAAGAACCACCAGTCAAAGACTAGTGGGATTCCACAATCATGATATGCTGCTTGGTGGTTCTTAGTGCTCAGAATTTTCTAGAGATTAAGCTAAACAAGCAAGCAGAGCTTGCCACAGGTCATAGACTGGATGGAAAATTCTGACATTTTAGTACTTCTAAATGACAATAGTCCCGTAATGTTTATAACCTATCAAATAATCCCATATACAAAATGAATCCGGAATCTGGCTTAATAATAATGGCAGGACCTTGTTCTATTGAGAGCGAAGACCAGCTTAGGAAGGTAGCTGAGGCTGTAAAGCAATGCGGCTGCGATTACTTGAGAGGAGGAGCATTCAAGCCCAGGACTGGAGCAGGAGAATGGACAGGTCATGGAGAAAAGGCATTGGAATGGATGCGAAAGATAGGTGATGAGTACAATCTTAAGATAGTCACAGAGATCCTTGATGCACGTGATATTGACATGTTCAAAAGATATAAGGTTGACCTGTATCAAGTCGGTGCAAGAAACGCCCAGAACCAATCATTACTTGAAGCATTAGGAGAGGCACATGTGCAGGTGCTCTTAAAGAATGGGATGAACACATCCTTGAAAGAGTGGCTCGGTTCTGCAGGAAAAGTAGGCGGTTCTGACAGAGTGATGCTATGCGCAAGAGGCAAGAACAATGAGACAGATATCGCAAGGAACGGCCAGGATATCACAACATTGGCAAAATTAGGAGAGGACAGGAGATATAAGGTAATATTTGATCCAAGCCATATAGCTGGAAAGCGTGAATTTGTGTATGACATCACAATGGGAGCCATTGCGATAGGCGTTGACGGCATAATCGTAGAAGTGCATCCTGATCCTATTGTAGCAAGGACTGATGGAAGGCAATCTATAACTCCAAAACAATTAGAGCACTTAGTCGAAGGGGCTTGTGAACAAAGAAGCTTATACCTGAGCCAACAGAGGATAAGGCAAGGATTTGTTGAATGCAAGATTCCAGACCATTTAGACATCTATTTCAAGGAAGAGTCGGCTGATGGGATAAGGGCATTGATAAACGATGCTCCAATGAAAGAATTTGATGACAGGGATGGGACAAAGATAATGACTGCAAGGATACCGACAGGACTTCTTGGCAGATTTAGACAGAAGGGATACGCTATTGGCGAGATTGTGCCTTACTCTCCTAAAGCAGGAGATTGTTCTGCAGAGGCAATCCATATTACAATACCTTCAGGTGAAAAGATAAAACTGACGCCATTCAGCGAACAAGCTTTAATCTTTAGAGGCAGGGTATCAGATGTAGGATTCCCTGGAAGAAGAGTTGAATTAGCACGTGGGTATGCAGGACAACCTATATTGGATGCTTATCTAACTATTGCTATGGAAAAAGTCAGAGAATTAAAAGAAGTTCCGCTTGTGATGTATAAATCTGTAGTAGAAAAATAGATATTATTTTTAAATAAATTACTTCTCGCCTTTGATCTTGCCGATTACCCTATTAAGAACGCCTTTTCCTTTCTGAAGGTTCCTATCGATAATCACTGAGAACTCTTTTGTATACTTAGGGATATCCTTGACCCTATTACCTTGAGTGCCATAACCCCTGAAATACATGACGTTTTCCAGAGTGAACTCAGGAGGTTCTGGAGGAATCTCATTTGCATAACCAATAGTTATGACTGCCTGAGGCCTTACTTCTTCTGGCATAGGGACTGCAGTCTTCAAGCCATCCTCATCAAATGCTCCTACCCAGCAAGTGCCAAGGCCTTGGTTATGAGCCATGAGAAGCATGTTTTCTATAGCTGCTGCGCAGTTCTGTATAGTGTATAGCCTTTCTCCCCTTATTCCATAAAATCTCTTTGCCTTGTATGGAAGCCCTACAACAACTATATGTACAGGCGCCTCTGCCATCCAATACTGCTTAAGGCAGGCTTCTGATATCTGCTTCCTTGTATCTTTATCAAGAATGACCAAAAATGACCAGTTCTGAAGATTTCCTGAAGAAGGCGCTGCTTTTCCAGCTTCCATCATCCTTCCTATCTTCTCCCATTCAACTGGAGTGTCCATATACCTTCTTATGGATCTTCTTGTCTTAATGCACTCAAATACTTCCATATTGTCCTTTCTGATGTTTGGGCTTAATAAATTTTTGGATTATTTTACGATTTGGATTACTGCGGCGCCTTGACAAAAAACTTACTCGCTTCCATCGATATGAATCCTATGCTTGATATCGCCACAATCCAGAGCCAATCGACCGCAAGCAACGGGACTGTTCCAAAAACCATCTGGAGGAATGGAACATAGATTACAATAGCCTGCAACGCGACAGCACCGATTATTCCAAGCAGCAGCCACATGTTAGTAAACATATTCAGGTTCTTCAATGAGAAGAACAACGATCTTGAGCTGACCACTGCAAACAGCTGGAACAATACTAGAGTTGTAAACGCGACTGTCTGGGCTTTTGCAAGGCCCTGAGGCTGATACTGCGCAAACATGAATAATGTCCCTAAAGCCATGATTATTCCAAATAAGATTATTGTGAACAGCATAGAAACCGATATCGGATTCTCCTTTGGATCCCTAGGCTTCCTTTTCATGATTCCAGGTTCGCTCTTCTCAAATCCAAGTCCCAAAGCAGGCGCAGAGTCTGTCAGTATATTTATCATCAACACCTGAAGCGCAAGAAGCGGAAGAGGGAAAGCCAGAAGGACTGCTATTAAAATAGTGAATATCTCGCCTGAATTGCATGCAAGAAGGTATTTTGCAGACTTGACCATCTTATCATAGATGTTTCTTCCCTCCTCAACCGCATTTACAATTGAAGAGAAATTGTCATCAACAAGAATCGCTTTTGAGACTTCTTTTGCAACATCGGTGCCTGTAATCCCCATAGCAATGCCGATATCTGCCTTCTTTATTGCAGGAGCATCATTCACTCCATCGCCAGTCATCGCAACAATATGCCCTTTTTTCTGCAAAGCTGTCACAATCCTTAATTTTTGAATCGGAAGGGCTCTTGCAACAATCCTGATCTTCTCAATCTTTTCTTCAAGCTCTTTGTCGCTGAACTTATCAAGGTCCTCTCCTGTTATGACCAGATCCCCTTTCTGGACAAGGCCTATCTGCTCCCCTATAGCCTTTGTCGTCACAGCATGGTCTCCTGTGATTATCATTATCTTTATCCCTGCCTCGTTGCATTCTATTATAGATTTTTTTACCTCTTCCCTTGGCGGATCGATCATTCCGACAATGCCTACGAATATGAGATTTGACTCAACTGATTTTATGTCATACTTCTTTATTGAAGAAACATCCTTGTACGCAAAACCAAGAACCCTTAATGCGCTCTTTGCGAAAGAGTCATTCATAGCAAGTATCGCTTTCCTGTCTTTTGCGGTTAGCTTCCTCACTTTTCCTTTCTCAAGTATCCTGTCGCACACTCTCAACAGAAGGTCAGGCGCACCTTTTACGTAAGCTTCTGTCTTCTTGCTCGATTTATTCTTGAATATGACTGACATCCTTTTCCTGTCAGAATCAAAAGGAAGCTCATCTACATGAGAATATTTCGCATTCAATGATCTTGACAATATGTTGCCTTTCTCTGCAAGCACTATCAAGGAGCCTTCTGTAGGATCTCCAATAACTGCGTGCTTCCCTTCCCTATGGACCAGCTTTGCATTATTGCATATTGTTCCTATCCTAAGAAGAAGATCCAAATGGCTAGAGCTTATCTTTTTTCCATTATAATAAAAATCTCCTTTTGGAACGTATCCAGTTCCAGAAACATCAATCACTTTTGCATCAGAATAAATCTTTGTGACAGTCATCTCATTCTTTGTTATAGTCCCTGTCTTATCGCTGCAGATGAATGTCACTGCGCCCAGGCTTTCTGCTGCAGGAAGCTTTTTCATGAGCATGTTCTTTTTTGCCAAGGCATTTGCACCCATCGAAAGCGAGGCTGTGACAACAACTGGAAGCGCGCTAGGGATTGTCGATACTGCAAGAACTAAGGAAAACAGAAGCATCTGCATAAAAGACATAGTGCCTTTCATAGTGCCTGTGATAAGGACTAAGGCTATCAAGGCTATTGCAATTATCCCTATCTGCTTTGCCAAAACTTCAAATTTGACCTGAAGAGGAGTCTTTGTCTCTTCTGTCTCTGATAATGATGAAGCTATCTTTCCGAATTCTGTATTCATCCCAGTCTTTACGACCACTGCTTTTCCTTTTCCGTATGTTATATGAGTGCCCATAAAGGCCATGCATGCCTGCTCTGAGACTGTTGCTGTCTCCTTGCATGGATCAGTATCTTTCTTTACCGGAACAGACTCTCCTGTCAATGAAGCTTCGTCTATCTGAAGGCTTGACGCCTCAATTATCCTCATGTCTGCAGGAACTATGTCTCCTGCCTCCATCAGCACTATATCGCCTATGACAAGATCGCTTGCAGGGATCTTATTGACTTGCCCATTCCTAAGCACTGTCGCATTAGGCGATGACATCTTCTTCAGCGCTTCTATCGATTCTTCTGCTTTGTATTCCTGCACAAATCCAAGGATCGCATTAAGCAAGATTATAGCAAATATTGCTATAGACTCTATATTATCTCCAAGCATTACTGATATTATGCCTGCAAAAATGAGAAGGACTATCAATGCATTTGCAAATTGCGCGATTATAAGCTGGAGAATCTTTCCTTTTGTCTCTTTCCTTAGCTCGTTTGTCCCGTATTTATTAAGCCTTTTATCTGCCTCATCATTTGTGAGACCTTTAGAAGAATTTGATTTCAGCTCCTTTAAGGTTTCACTGCAGGTTGTGCTATGATAATCCATGATACCACTCCTTTTTTGATATTGATATATTATAAGATAGATAATAAGATTAAGGTTTTATAAAGATTATGTTTTTGAGATTATTGAAAAAACATAATCCAGGAACGCTAGTGACGCAGATTATGTTTTTGAGATTATTGAAAAAACATAATCCAGGAACGTTAGTGACGCAGATTATGTTTTTGAGATTATTGAAAAAACATAATCCAGGAACGTTAGTGACGCAGATTATGTTTTGAGAGGTTTTTCCCTGCCTTTCATGAAGGAAAGCTTGTGCTCTTCATAGAACCTCATAAGGTCAAACTTGCCTTTCACTACCTCTGTCGGGCTTTTTTTCTGCTCTGCAAGGTATTCCATGAATCCGAATGATCCTTTCCTCTCTTTTCCATTGATCTTCAATTTGAGAGGGCCCTCCCAGTAATTTATGAATCCGAAGTTCATCTCACAGTCATCGATGTATGGCTTTGTCGTTATCGTCATATCTTTTATCCTGGCTTCCCATTCCAGACTGTATGTTATCCTAGTCTTAGGGCTTTTCCATTTCTTTTTCAGAGGCTTGAATGAGACTTCGCAAGTCTCCTGCCTGTTGTCTGGATAAGTTATGCATGCCATCTTCTTTCCTTTGTAATCAAAGCATACTATCTCTGTCTTGTCCGGGAGCTGGAAAGAGAACCACAGCCATGAATCCCTCATAAAACCCTTGTCAGACCACTGCTTGTCGTGCCACGCCTTTCCCTTGACTTTCTCTTTTCCTATATATCCGTTGACTTCAAGATTTGTGTAAGAGTAATAATAAGTCGTCTTTAATCCCAGGTCGATGAAGCCTGTCTTGTTTTCCAGCAAGGGCTTTTTCTTCTCTTTCATCATAAGGTCGAAGAAAGCTGTCTTTACCCTAATATCCTTCCCTAATCTTGCTATCTCATAATTGTAGAATTGTTTTCTTAGGGGATATACATAGTCTACAAACAGGTCTTTTCTTCCAAAGCTGTCTGGCGATGTGATAACGAATGGGAGGACTTCTTTCTTCACTTCCTTTGTCCTCAGGTTGAACAATAAAGTGTGCGAGAAGTAGATGCTCTTATAAGGTATCTTGAGGAATTTTAAGTTGACTTTGTCCTTGTCTGCCTTGAAGAGGCAAGTCATGAATGCATATTCGTCTTTTCCTTTCAGATGGCCGTTGAAATACCACCATTCTATGGCTTGGCCGTCATGAGGATGCTCGTCTTTAGGAAGGATAACCCTTTTCAGCTCTTTTTTAGGCATTTTTTAATTATAGAACCCTGAGAATAAAAAGGTATCTGATACTTAGCTCACAACCTATAAGCGCATGCAACCAAATGCTCGGGTTGTTTTACAAAACACATCCCAAGCTCTTCAATTGCTTTTTTGCCTGTCGCGACTATACTTTCATCCCTCATAAATACAATCTCCCCAGAGGCATATTTTCTTGGATCAGCTCCTTCTGGAATAATAGGGCTTGCAGTCCCTATCCCCTGGATCATCGGCCTTAGATCAGCCAACATTACACGAGTGTTTCTTTCATAATCTCCTATTGGAAGATGCGCTTCAAAAAGAAAGACTTTTGTATGAATTTCTTGTACGAAAGGAGTGAACAATTGAATCTCAGCAACAGCTTCTCCGTCAGAGACTGCTGTAATCATTCCATGATACCCTTCCACTTGGATTCCAAAGACTTCTAAAGGAGCATAACATCTTTTTACTATATCTTCTATTTCTTCTGCCCTGTCAAATACTCTTTGAGGTGTAGGTCCATCTCCTACATTATGATTTTGATACTTACCTTTTTGGCACATTGCGCCTCTTAAGTATAAACAATCACGAAGAAGTGTTGCTGGCTTTGGAACTTCCTTAACAGCAGCGTCAAACTCTTCCATAGTCGCATATGTTATCATGGTATCACCTTGTATTCCAGAAATCTGGAATGAAACTATATTTCACCCCTTGAGCAATAGGAATGAAGCGATATTTAATAATTTATCCCCATCATGCCTGGCTCTGGAACTCCTTCAAGGCCTTCTGCATATCAGATTGCTTGAGCTCAGGCCAGTTCTTCTTTGTAAAATATATTATTGTGTTCATAGAATCCCACAGCAACACGCCTGCAATCCTTGTCTTTATTCCTGTCTTGACAATCAGGTCAGGAGGGATAAAATAAGAGGAATAGCTGTTCTCTTTGATGACTTCTTTTGTAATCGATTCTGGCGCAAGCTTTCCTGCAGCGATCTGCCTGCCTATCAGTTTGCATGAATCAACAATCTCTTCCTGGCCGTCATAATTTATGCAAAAATTGAGGAAGAAACTGTCATAATCCTTTGTCTCTTCAAGCATCTTCTTGATAGGGTCTATCACTTTTCCAGGCATGTTATACCATTTTCCAAATATTGTGACTTTTATCTTGTTCTTATGGATGATCTCATCAATCGAAAGGGCATCAAGGAATTCAGACAATCCGTCCAAAAGCTTTGCATAGATATCAAGTGTCTTGTCCATCTTCTCCTGAAGCACATGGACTGTCATTATCGGTATTCCTGTCCTTATCTGGAATGATATCACCTCTTTCAGCACATTAAAACTATGTTTGCAGCATTCGTTGTAATCCTGCTTATGCATCTTGCAGTATGTGAGAACTCCTTCCATCGTTATCGCAAGATGCTGGGGCTTTTTTGTCATTATGCCATGCTCTTCGCTATCCTGCTTATCTATAAAAGGAAGGTTTTCAGTGAGTTTGCTTAGCTGTTCCAGAACCATTTTTACCACTCTGCGATTATTAGTAACTATTAGGCAATATTTATAAACTTTATCTATATAAATTATAATATGTTTGAAATATTGATTGCAGTAGTCATTATAGCAGGCCTTATCGTTGCAAGCTATTCTGATATAAAAACAAGGGAAGTCCCTGACTGGGTGAACTTCTCGCTGATAGCTGCTGGACTTGGTATAAGGCTTATATATTCCCTGATAACCTGGGATTATACATATTTCTTATATGGTATGATAGGATTTACTGTCTTTTTAGTGCTTGCGTATGCAATGTTCTATACAGGCCAATGGGGAGGAGGGGATTCTAAGCTTCTTATGGGACTAGGGGCTTTGATCGGGATCAATATAAGCTTCACTGAATTCCCTCTCATAGTGTCTTTCATATTCAATCTGCTAGTGATAGGAGCGATCTATGGTATAATATGGAGCATTTCCCTTGCATTCTGGAAGAGAAAAGAGTTTGGCAGAGAGCTTTCATTGATATTGAAAGATAATAAAACAAAAAAATTCAAGTGGATCGCTTTGATCGGCGGTTTTTTATTGTTGTTGTTATCATTATTAGTCAGCGATATTGTGCTAAAGGTAGTTGGAATCGTAGCAGGCATTCTTGTCATCCTGACTTATTATCTATGGATATTCCTGAAAGCTGTTGAGAACAGCTGCATGATCAAGCTTGTCGATCCGAGAAAGCTCACTGAAGGGGATTGGATTGTAAAGGATATCAAATACAAAGGAAAAAGGATAACTGGGCCTAAAGACCTTGGGATTGAAAAGAAGCAGATCGATGAACTGGTCAAATTATATAAGCAGAAGAAGATAAAGCAAGTGTTAATCAAAGAAGGGATTCCGTTTGTGCCTAGCTTTCTTCTAGCTTATATCTTCACGCTACTGCTTGGCAACATTCTTTTCTTAATCATCCATTAAGGTATCCTTCTCATCTGTTTTATCAGATAGTTCTCATCGCTGTCTACTATCTGCTCAACTTTCTTCACTAGCTTGATAGGCTCTTTGCTTGATGATTCGAATATGCCTACATCGCTGATTGCACCTTTTATTGTCAATTCAACTGTAGACATCTCTTCTTCCTCAAGCTGCTTTGTCTTCCACTGGAAGTCAATTCCATCCCCTTCTCTTCTAGGGATGACATGGATAGAGAAATGGCCTGAGTCCTGTCCTGCAGCAATGCCGTTCTGTATTATTATGTTTGTGCCGTGGATGTTCAATGTCTCGAACAGTGATTTTGACACATGGTTTGCAAGAGAGAACATCTCGCCGACTACATTGTCCGGGATCTGCTCAATTATATTGTAATGTTTCTTTGGAAGGATCAAGGTATGGCCATGGAAAGCTGGTTTTGGGCTTAAGACTACAGCTATATTCTCATTTTCAAATATCTTCATCTTGCTGTTCACCAGCTGGCAATAATCGCAAGTGCTTTCAGGCATAATGTTCACCCAAACAATGAAGAGATGTCATCAAGATTGACACTCTTCTTCTTTTTTTCTGAATCCTCTTTCTTTTCTTCTTCTCCTAAGGCTTTTTTTATATCTTCTATCTCATCCATATCATCTGGCTGCTCTTCTGGCTCTTCAATAGGAGGATGCTCTATCTCCTCTTCTTTTGTTATGCCCTTAGGCTCCTGATATCCGTCATCAACTTCCTTATAATCATCATCTTCTGAAGAGTCATCTTCGTTGTAGTCATCTCCCCCATAATTGCCTGAGTCATCCTCATCTGATTCTTCTTCTGATTCCTCTTTGACTGCTTTCTTATCTTCATCATCGTCTTCTTCTAATCCTTCAACTTCAGGCTCAGGCTCTTCAACTTCCTGCTCCATTGTTGCACCTAAAGCTGACATCACCTGATCAAGATCAGAATCATCATCATTTTCTTCTTCGTGATCCTCTTCAATATGAGATACTCTTGATTCTGCCTTCATCGCAGACTTTGGCTTCTGGATCTCGACTTCCTCTTCCTTGCCTTCCTTTTGCGGAGCCACATCATCTTCGTATCCAGGCTCTTTGCTTTCAGGCAATCCCATAGATGCAAGAAACTTCTTGTGAAGAGTCGGCTTTATCTTGAGCTGGTCTTCTATCGAGATGCTGTTTTTTGGCTTGATATCCAATCCAAGCTCGTCATTTTCTTTTCTTGGGATTATATGGAGCATGAAATGCTGGGCTTTCTGTCCTGCAACAACGCCGTTCGCTATGAAAATAGTTGTTCCGTCCAGTTTCATGGATTTTATCAATGACCTTGAAAGCTGCTTTGAGATTATACCTATGTATTTCACTATCTCATCAGGCATCTGAGGCATTATGGAATAATGCTCTTTTGTCAAAAGAAGTATGTGCCCTGGGTTTGCCGGATTTATGTCAAGGACAGCGAACACCTTTTCATCCTCGTATATCTTCCTTGACTGGATCTTCCCTGAGATTATCTGGCAGAATATGCAATTTTGTTTTTGGAAGTCGCGAAGCTCTTCTGGAGACATGTTCTTGAGCTTTTCCTGGAGCTCCCGTTGCTTTTCAGATGCTTCGTCCGGCATTATCCTATTTAGGCAGAAGTGATATTTAAAGGTTTGGTGAAGGATAAAGCCCAAAAACAAACCGCAACATTTATATACAAATAACTTATATAACTTACTTTAATAAGTAAAGTTAGTTAGTTTAAGTATATAAGATTAATAATATAAGTTATTCAGGTTATAATCATATGGCAAGAATAAACATAGAGATCAAGGATGATGTGCACAAGCAAGCTAAACTGAACGCACTTCTCCTCGGAAAGACGCTTGGCGAATACTTAAACCAAGCCATCGAAGAGAAGAACAAAAGCACTAAAGTAAAACAATAGAGGCCAATAGCCCAAGGGATGAATCCCTCTCCTTTCCCTTGGGTTTTATAGTCATAGATAGATGAAAAGATAAAAAATACGGAAACAAGGAAAATGGACAAGAAAGGCGTAACACCACTGATCGCGACATTCCTGCTTATAGCATTTGCGATATCATTGGGAGCAGTAGTCATGAGCTGGGGAAACAGTTACGTCGATGACGGAAGCGGGACGAGTGACAAGGACAAGACATGCGCAAGCGCGGAACTCGCCTTTTCAGAGGGCAATGTATGCTATGATCTAACCAACAAAGTCGTAGGATTCAAGATAAAGAATACAGGCGACAGGAAAATCGTAGGATTAAAGGTCACAGTATTCGGAAATACGGGAAGCTTCAACGGGGACATAAAACTTGACCCTTCGCTTGATGCAGGTGCAGAAACGACAAAAACGCTCCAATATACTGAAAGCAGCGTAGGAAGCTCTGTTGCCACAATCAGGATAGTGCCAATCATAAGCGATGATCTCCAAGGCAAGTTATGCGTAGACAAACCTATCGAGATCTCAGACATAAAGGAATGCAAATAGAAGGGGATTATATGAAGATCCATCTTCTTGATGGAGTCTTATAAAATAATATGAGGTCCAAAAAAGCAATTTCGCCTCTGGTAGCGACAATACTTCTGATAGCATTTGCCATAGCGCTTGGTGCGGTAGTCATGAGCTGGGGCATAGGAAGGGTGAATGAGAATGCGCCAGCTGCCCCTGAAGAGGCAACTCTTGTCCCTGAAGAATGCACTTCTGTGGAAATATCACTGAAATATGGGATAGGAGAAAAACCATGTTATGACACAAATGACTTTGTCTTTGCAGCTTTCGTAGACAATGGGCCAAAAGAGCTGTCTGGGATAAAAGTGATAGTCTATGGAAGCAGCGGCGTATCAGAGATAAATGAAGGTGTCCTCAATAATCAGGCTACGATAAAAGAGGGAGATTCTGTACTTATCGCTGCAAATTATGGAAAAGATGGATCTTCCATCGATAAGGTCGAGATAATCCCTAAAGTCAGGCCATATGGGGCTTCAGAAGAGATAGCATGCAGCTCAAAAAAGATCGAGATCTCAAACTTGAAGAAGTCTGAGACATGCTACAAATGAGCAAGATGAAAAACAAGACAGATTATGGGAAGAGGACATTTCAAATATTTATCGTAGCTATTGCGATAATCGCTTTTGCTGAACTGTCTGGGATGATCAACAATGACCTTCACTTCATAAGGAATATCCTGATAATCCTGACTGTGTCATATTTCATCTATCTGATCAGCATATCAAGGATACTATTTGGGATTGAAGAAGAAAAGAAAAGAAAATCGCTCTTGAGCATAAACCATAAAGACCTAAATCTTCTCCTGATCTTCTCTTATTTCTCATTGTACTTCAAGGATATTGCAGTGTTTGTCATAGATATCCCTTACAGATATGGCATATCAAATGTGATCTCATCAGCAATATATGAGAATATAGCAATCATAGAAAAACTATCATTCATGATAGGATCAATCATACTCGTGATAGTCGCCTTGTTTGTCGCAAGCAGGGTCGATCCAAGCAAGCCGAGCTTCCTAAGGATATTCCATAAGGCCAAGAAGAAAATGACGACGCCTCACATGATAAAACGATTCCTGCTCATCTTCTTCTTCCTCATTGCGATGTTCCTTTTTGTATTCGCTCCATTGGTCAAGCTGGCAATCATGATAGGCGAATATAACCTGATCCTGATAGCCTTATGCATATTTGGATTCATCATGCTGTTCAACTTCAAGAAGAAGAACAGAAAAATATGGTTCTATAAAGTAAGGGAACACTCAGAGAAGAGGTTTGGTGAATTCATAGGGCTTTTTTATGACAAGAACAAGATATTTATGGCGATAGGAGGGATATTCGTATTCAACCTACTTGCAAATTTCCTGTTGTTCATGATACCTTATTTCCTTGGGGATTCAGCTTTTGGAAGAAGCATGCCTATCACTCAATTGCTGATTGAAGACGTGTCTTCTGCTATTGGTGGAGGGACAATCGTGATCATCGCTTTACTGATCGCCTATCTGCTGAACATTATATGCTTCTCAACTCTCATGATAAGCCCTGCAGTGATATGGAACAAGCTTTTCAAGAGAAAGGATTACAGCATCAATCCTATATTGTTCTGCGTATTCATAGCATCAGTGATAGCTTTTCTTCTTGATCCGATATTCAAGATACTCCCTAACAGCTACATGGCTGGATCAGTAGGGGTTGATGTATTGACAGAGAATGCATATAAGTCAGGAAGCAGCATAATGCTGATAGCAGCGTTTGCCTTAGTTAGTGGGATCGGGTGCTATCTTCTCCTTAAGAAAGAAGCCATCAAAAAACCTTTGATAGGCCTTACATTGGTACTGATCAACACCTTTGTCGGAATCTACCTTACATATCTGCTCATCAGCATATTTTCAACTTATATTAGGGACTTTTATGCCTCATATCTCGGCGGAAATTTCCTTACGGCAATATTCTTTGCAATATTCATGATAATCTCATGCATATTCTATGCAGCAGGATTTGTCGCTTTCATAATCGAGACAATAAAGGAATATGGCCATATTCACCTGTCAAAATACAAGTGATATCATTTGAACGAAAGGTTTTTAAACAATGGAGTTCAAAATATATTATATAATAGATAAAAGATAATAAGAGAAAATGGCAGACGAAAAAGAAAATGAGCAAAGCCAGGAAGTCTTCAGGAAAATTCCTCAGAGAAGGCTGACTGATACTGAGAAAGTATTCATAGAGCTCAAGGTTGAGAAGTCAAAGCTCAATAGAGAGAGGGCAATGCTGATACTTGATAAAGGGTTGCTGTTATTTTTCGGTTTCCTACTTTTGGGAGTAATCGGATTCCTCAATAAACTTATCAATCAGATGACACTCAATGTCTTGATTGTCGCAGGATTATGCGTGCTTCTCATATCAGTAATACCTTATTCAAGCATTGCGAAGAAGTCTGAGAAAGAGCTTGAAGACATAATAGACAGTTTGCTGAAGCCTTGATTTTTCTACATTTGTTCTTAGAGAATAAAGCATAAAGTTTATAAGAAAGCTCAACTAAAAAACACCTATGAAGACTGCACTTGTGCTTACAGGAGGAGGCGCCAAAGGGGCTTTTGAAGTCGGCGTGCTTAAGGAGATAACAAAAAAAGTAGTGCCTGATGTCATTGTTGGGACTAGTGTAGGCGCGATGAATGCAGCGCTTTACCTTGATGGGTATGACCTTGACAGGAATATGCAAAGGCTGGAAGAGGCGTGGATGAACACCAAAGGCATAAAGATGTTCCCTGTCAATAAAAGGATATTCTACAAGTTCAATAAAGTCGAATCATTGTTCAGGAACAGTGGAATAAGGGAGATGATAAGAAGAAACCTAAGAGCGGAAAGGTTTGATGACCTTGCTCGTCCTTTATATATCAACTGCACAAAGGTTTCCAATGGGACAAACCGTTTCTTCTATGAAGGAGACCTAAGGCAGCCTTTGTTGGCGACCTGCGCGATAATGCCATTCTTCGCTCCGGTAATGGTCGACAGGGAATATTATATTGATGGCGGGCATTCTAATTATCTTGGGCTTGAGAAAGCAGAGCATCTCAGATGCGACCAAGTGATACTTGTGAACTTAGGATACCATAAGCAGACAAAAGAAGTAAAAGGGCTGGTCAGCATGACCTATTATCTTAGCGAGATGATAAGGAAGCAGATGATCACCAATGCGATAAAGAATTGTAAAGTGCCTAATCTTATCAATATAAGCCCGTTCATGCCCAAACATATCAAGATCAATGACCTTTCCCATACAGAAGAGCTGATCAAGATGGGGCAGAGGGAAGCGAAGAAGGTTGTTGGGAAGATAAGGAAGTAGTTCTTGGATACAGATATTATTATAAATGAAAGTGATACCCTTAAATCCATGTTTAAATGGATAAGAAAGAAACTTGGAAATTGTGCAGCATATGCATTGATCGCTTCAGCTGCGTTATCTTCAGGGTATGCTGCATCTGATGAAGTCACACCAAAAAAGGCAGATACTGTATCCTCTAAGACAAAAGATTTCTCTATAGATAATATAGTATTGGACGAAAAGCTTGTCCTAAGGGGAAAAGAGGAAGAAAGGACAAGATGGTATTTCATGGATGGACTGACATGGGCTTATCCGAATATGAAGAAATCTGAAGCAAAAGTGGATGCGCAATTGAATGGTCTTCTCAAGATTGCGACTTTTGGCAATTGGGATAGGGCGCATACATTTGCTGATGAGAGAGATTATAACAGATTAATAACTCCTTTCATGGCAGTAGCTTACCAGATAAATGATAATTGGGACGTTTTCATGGAGCTTTCTTATGCACGAGGCAAAGTAAGGACTGATAAAGACAGGTTAGTATTAGGGATTCCCATGAACATAAGGACAGACATGATGAGGAGCTCTTCTGTCATCGGGATCGGGACTGATTTCTATCCTTTGGGGGCGATTGATGAAAAGACCTGGGAAAGATTAGGAGAGCATAAAGGAGACGGGATTCTTGATAATGTGTGGCAAAGACTGAAGGAGACAAAGCCATTCATCACAGGGGCTTTAGATGTAGGCTATCCTGGATACAGCTTTGATGTCAAGCTGAAGAGCAGGCCATTTGGATTAATAAGATATTCACAAAGAGAGGAGAAGTGGTGGTGGGATGCAAATGCAAGGCTTGGTGTCGGAACACAGACACCTTTGTGGAAAGACATGAGATTTGCCACATGCGTAGGGTACAACTGGTATCTTGAAGAGAGGGATTTCAATGGAATAACTGCCAGCGCCTATGTTGTGATGCCCCTTGAGAAGTTGAATCCGTTCAGGCATAAGAAATGAGATATTTAATTAATATTGTCAGCATTTCTAATAATTTAATATTGTCAGTATTTTAATGGTAAATGACCTACTCCCCGACCTAAAGGTTGGGGTATCTCATGCAATAGCATGATGCTCTGCCTGATTCTCTATATATTTCCAAGTTGTGCTAAATTCACTATATCCCACAGTCACTGCACAACCTCCAGCACTCCAAAGATGTCCCTTTGGAAGTCTCAACCTGCTGTTTTCATGATTCTTAAAGAAAATATATGCTGAACCGCCTTTCAAAAGCATCAAAGCACGAGAATCAGTCATGTTATGGGGTAAAGTAACAAGCATATGTATGTGATCTGGCATAACAGAAATGAGATGAATTACGATGCCATGGGCATGAGCTATTTTTCTTATACAAGCCTCAACAAGATGCTGCTGCTTGAACTTTCCAAACATCTTATACCTATACTTTGTAGCAAATTCGACATGCCAAAAATTCACACCAACTTTATGAGAAAAGTTTTTTATACTCAGTTTACTTATTTCCATTTTGTTCGTCTCCACGAACAAAGCTCACGCTACTTTGAAGAGGTAGATTATTGCGTAACTTCGTCCGCAGTAGCATACTGCGGCGAAGCCGCACAAAAAACTTTCTATAGAAAACGCGACCTAAAGGTCGGGGAATTAAACCCCAGCGCTCGCTACGCTCGCATTAAATA